>Ga0183097_10096_pt1 | contig 326911 bp, 327 predicted proteins | sample BioMet8_FD_128883 | JGI IMG/M metagenome (GOLD analysis project Ga0183097, IMG submission 128883) | Microbial communities from bioreactor (seeded with sewage sludge) at Lawrence Berkeley National Lab, California, USA - Biofuel... | ecosystem: Engineered > Bioreactor > Anaerobic > Unclassified ... | reverse complement strand
TCAATCTGGTAAGGATATAACGATGAAACAACATTCTCAGTCATGAATTCCATAGAAAGTGAGCCTCCAATGCCCTGAGAATATACCGCGGCCTGATATACTGCTGTACTCGTTAATGTACAATTAAGTGTCAAGTCACCAAGTTGGAGGTTAAGCCAGTTCTTTTTTCATTTACTACAATATTCATCCTTTGTTCATTAAGCTGGTCTGAGTTTGAGCTATAATTAATTACGGAGGTTCCCCATGTCATCCTTAATAAAAGAAACTACTGAACTTCATAATGGAATTGTGATGCCGACAATCGGCTATCGTATTGATAAGGACCATCCTGAAGATATATATAATCATGTTCGTACTGCAATCGATGCGGGTTTCCGTCATTTTGATCTTCCGACTGACGGTGAAGCAGAAAAGAGAGCAGGAAAAGCATTCAAGGATTCCGGTGTTGAAAGATATGAAATGTTTTTGACCATGAAGCTTGATAATGAAAATCATGGCTATGATGCAGCTCTTCGTGCAATGGATCATACATTAAAAAGAGTCGGCACTGACTTTGCTGATCTATATCTGATTAACTGGCCGAATCCAAAGAAATTCAGAGCGAAGTACGAAGCAGTAGAAGCTGATACTTGGCGTGCATTGGAAACAATGTATAAGAATGGTACGGCGCATTCCATTGGTCTTGCCAATTATGAAGCACGTCATATCGAATTCAATCTCGGCCATTCTGAGATCTCACCGATGGTCAATCAGGCACGCATTTATCCAGGTTTCCCATTTGAAGATAATCTGAACTGTGCAAATGAACATAAGATCCTGACAGAAGCTTTCCTGCCGCCGAACTTCGAACCGATTGTTCAGTCAAAAGAGCTGAAGATTTTTGCTGAAAAGTACCATGTGACTCCTTGGCAGATTGCTATCCGCTATCAATTGGAAAAAGGCTGTGTTGCCTTATGCCAGTGTGATGATGCGGAAGAGTTAAAGAATCTTTCAAAGGTCTTTGACTTCACAATTGCTCCTGAAGATATGATCTTTCTTGACAGTATGAAGAATTACGGACCTGAAAATATCAATCCAGATACATGTGATTTCTAAGAAGAACTTCGGTTCTTCTTTTTCTTTATAAACAAAAAGACTGTCCGCAGACAGTCATCATTTCTATATTGCCGAAGGGTGATATGTTCCCTCTTACGTAGAGGTGGGTATCCTTAGCTCTTCAAAGGATTCTCAGCCGTACCGAGCGTTCACACAGAAGCCGCTAATCAGGATTCCCTTATATCAAAATGTAGGAAAAATATTTGGACCTCCGGCACCTTTAATATACCATAGGTTTCTTCAAAGAATAGTCTTGACACTCTCGTTATTCATATTATTCAAAAATCATCCCCCAAGCTGACCGGAGGATGATTTGAGTTAATCAAGATTTAAATGACGGTCCAGTACATACCATGTAAAGATGCCATATAAGACGATCCAGACAAGCTGATACAGGCAGAGTGGAAGTACGCCGGAAGTATTGAATCCAGCTGGATCAAAAGTCGTGGCAACAATCACTTCCAGAATGGTCAGACCGATGAATGCCAGTGCTGCTCCCAGAATGCGATGACCGCTCCATAAGTGACCGGCAGCGATGGAGGCATAGATCCTTGTAACACCCATGACGACGGTGATGCATCCGACAAGCAGGACCTGAACGACCTGCATGAAGGCATCCCCATTAAACTGATAGCGGGAGAAGATGTAAGGAATCATCTTCATGATTTCATACCAGTTGTCCATGGTCATCGCAAGTGCTGCAATAATCAATCCGCTGAGCAGTACCATCGCACATCCCAATAACATCCATAATAATGAAGTAATAATCTTAGCCAGAATATGTGTTGCGGTATTGACCGGCAGAGCAAACATCAGATAGCCTTCGTTGCCAAGCAGATTGTGATAGAAACGGTCGACCAGCAGGTAGATCGTCAATATCACTGCCGCCATGATCAGCAAGCCGAACAGCATTGTCGAGATGACAAAGATATAATTGGTGTTGCCTGCCGCATTCCTGTCAAAGCGTGATGAGATGCCGATGACAGCTGCTAATACAAGCATGACTGAATATGTCGGTACGAAATATCTCTGACCTGCTTTCAGGTCATATTTAATCAATTTACCTAGCATGCAAATACCTCTCTGAAATATGCGTCCACACTCTCACCCGTTCTTTCCCGGATGGAATCAATGGATTCATGAAGGATTACTTTCCCCTGACGGAGGAAGACTGCTTCATCCAGTACCGATTCCACATCTGCAATCAGATGAGTCGAGATCAATACCAGGGCATCCGGTTCATAATTGGCAATGATCGTACGCAGAATATAGTCTCTAGCGGCAGGATCCACGCCGGCAATCGGTTCATCCAGCAGATATACTTTGGCTCTTCTGCTCATTGTCAGGATCAGCTGTACCTTATCCTTTGTACCCTTTGACATTTTCTTCATCGGCCGGTCAGATGGAATCGCCAGATCTTTCAGCAGTTCCTGCGCTCTTGCCATATCAAAGTCTTCAAAGAAGTCCTGATAAAATTCCAGCAGCTCCCCGATTTTCATCCATTCAGGCAGATACGTACGGTCCGGCAGATATGAAACAATCGCCTTGGTGTGTTCATTCGGCACTTCTCCGGCAATCTTCAGTTCACCTGAAGATGGCTGCAGCAGTCTGTTGGCAATCTTGATCAATGTTGTCTTACCGCTGCCATTTGGGCCGAGCAGGCCGACAATCTTCCCTGACTCTAATGTCAGGTCCATTTCATCTAAAGCAGTCAGGCTGCCATACTGCTTTGTCAGCTTGGTGCATTCAAGCATATTCATTTTGATTCCTCCCCTGTTCCTTCAGCAGGTCTGCCTTCCAGGGCATCATTCTTATCAGCCCTGTCAGCGACCAGTTCTTCAATTTCCTTTGTATTCATGCCCAGCTTCTTCAGTCTCCTCAGCATTTCATCAATTGATTCCTCTGCTAAAGACGACCTGAGCCTGTGCAGTACTGCCTGATCTTCTGTCACATTTCGTCCATTGGTCCTCTCCGTATGAAGGAGACCATCCCTTTCTAGTTCTGCAAATGCTTTCTGTACGGTGTTCGGATTCACTCCCGCCTCAATGGCAAAGTCCCTGACTGACGGCATACGGCTGCCGGGAGGGTATGTCCCATTGGCAATAGATTCCTTCAGCATAGTGATCATCTGCAGATAGATCGGTCTTCCGTTTTCAAATTCCCATTTCATAGGTGCCTCTCTTGTATCACTGTATTATTCACTTAATACAGTGATACTATAATCAATCTTTCCTATTCTGTCAACACAAAAAAGAATCCTCTTTCGAGAATCCTCTTTTACGCAACAATAACTTCTCTTCCTTCCGTCATTGGTTCAATGAGTTTTGTCAGTACCTTTTCTGCCTGTCCTCTTGCCTGATTCTTCAAGGTATCCAGGTTGGCGTGCTCTTCAGCATCCTTCTTTGCGGCCGTGATAGCACTGCCGATATCTTCCTTATGCGACCAGTTGAACAATGCCAGCCGTTCATCATAGAAGCGCAGTGTATTTGTATCCACTTCAATGCTCTGTACTTCTGTCTGCGGCAGATGGATTGTTACGGTGCGCGGCGTCACTTCCACCTTCGCCTGTGAGAGGTCAATTCCCGCTCTGATATTTGCCTGATAGATCATCGAAAAAGCTTTTTTGGTAATCAGAGGAATGGATCCTTCAGTATACTTCACCAGATCAACATAGACTAGATTGCAGGTGGTCAGATCGCTGCACTCTGCAATTCTCGATTCAATAATCGTACTGTTCACACTGGTCTTTTTCTTTCTTGCCTGCAGGTACCAGGCCAGCAGAACACCAGCCGCAAATGACACCAAAGCTGTAATTAGATATCCCATATTGACTCCCCTTTAAATTCTCTTATTTTATTATATATTTATTCTTCTTTTCGGGATGTATCGATTTCGATTAAATAGAATGAAAAACGGTTCTTATAGTGATATATTAATCATCATGACAAAAGAAGAAAGACAGAAGCAGATTATCGGAGCAGTAAAGCGGATCATCGCCCAGAAAGGCATGAATGGCTTCTCCATCCGCCAGGCGGCAGAGCTGACTGGTATCAATGAAGCTTTGATTTATCGCGACTTCTATACAAAGGATCAGCTGCTGGAAGAGTGTTATCAATCCGTTGAAGATGCAATCTACCAGATCTATGCCAATATCGGTCCCCTGGACCTTAGTACGCCGGAGCAGAATCTGAATGCGATGCGTGAGATGTGGATGAAATCTTTCTGTTTTCTGCTGGAACATAAGGATGATACGCTGTTCATCCGCAGCTATCGAGAATCCTCCTACCGGCAGAAGCTCCTGGAAGCTGGTGCAAAAAGACAGCCGAAGTACTTCTTTGAAGCACGTGATAAATTCGCATCGGTGCTGCCAAAGAATCTGGACATGCATCTTACCTGGGTCTATGTCATTGACATCGCAATTGAATTTGCCGTCAAGATCCTGCAGGAGGAACTGCCGAATACAGAGGAAGCCATTACAAAAATCTGGCTGCTGATGTATCGGGGACTCTCACAATCAGTCTGCAGAGCATAAACAGAAGTTTGTACTGCACCGTAGAATTTTTACCCTATAATATTCATAGTAAGAAGCACTAAAAAGGCTTCTGAGGATGAATGTATGGAACAGTTAGTCATCGCAGGAATTATTGCCTGTTTGATTCTTCCGATTCTGGTCTATTGGATCAACCAGATCAAGAACAGTAAAAAGTAAATCTGTCATTGCTAAATAAAGCTGCATCCTCTCTGCATTGTACAGGGAAAGATACAGCTTTTATTGAATATTCATTTCTGCTCGCCGACGTGCATCACATGCAATCCATTCATCCAGAGTCAATGGTGCGTAGTCACTGAACATGCAGAAGCAGTTGATCATCTGGCAGGGAACTGAAGTGGGTTCCTGATTATACTTTGATACAACCTTTGTATTTCTGGTCTCCTGAATAAAACGGTTGATCAGCTTTTCATCCTGTGTGTTATGAACGTGCCCATACAGCATGTAAACAGAAGGTTTTCCATCTTTCCGATGATACTGTCCATTGTAGCAGAAGGTAGGATAGTGCGACAGGATCACAGTGCGGTTGTTGTCATGGATCTCTGCGTACTGCTTGATCCATTGAAATGCACTCTTGTCAAATTCCGGGTCACTTAAAAAGGCATCATGATTGCCAACAATAAAATAGAGCTTTCCATTCAGCTGCTTTACAACATTATTTGTCGCAATGCCTTTGGCAATTGATAAGTCACCCAGGATGTATACTTCATCTTTCTTTGTGACTTTTGCATTCCATTTCTGGATCATTGCCGCATTCATTTCTTCATAGTTCCGGAACCCGCGGCAGTCCATCTGCTTATTCAAGGAATTGTGATAAAAGTGAAGATCCGAGATATAGAGCTTTCTCGCCGGCATGCAGCTGCTCATATGGAGCTTATGCAGCAGTTCTTTCTTTTCCAGTTCAGAGAACCAGCGCACATCTCTGCGGGAAGGCTGATGGATCACTTCCCCAAACGTTTTTCCCAGCACATCCAGCTTCTTCTGGCAGTATAATTCCGGAACAGTCATACACCATTTAGCTGTCTTCTTCAGGTGATCATCCAGCAGTACATTTTCCTGTCCGTCTATTTTTTCTTTCAGCATCCTGACATCTTCATAGTTAGCACAGTCAGGATTCATTTCAAGCACAATCTCGCAGACATGGGTCAAATGACTGCATTCAGTTTTGGTCAACAGATTCTCCATCCAATTCTCCGTGTTATTTCTAATTCTCGCATTCAGCGAAGAACTTTTCTACTGCCTCTTCATATTTTACAGGATCAGCATTATGAGCAACTGCATGTGTTGCATCAGCAATCCATACCAGGTCTTTCTTTGATGTACATGCGTCATAGTTGATTTGACTGTTCTTCGGCAGGACAAAGTCATCTGCTTTGCCGTGGATCAAAAGCACTGGCACTGCTGCATGTTTCAAAGCTTTCTTTGCGTTCGCCTTGAACATTGAGAAGTGCCCGATCAGTCTGCACCATAGGGCTACGAACCATACCAGCGGATAGCCCGGAATATGGAACCAGCGCCATGACAATGATGCAAAGATATCTTCCATGGAACTGTATCCGCAGTCACCGATGATTCCTTTGACTGAAGAAGGAAGCTTTCTGTCACTGCATGTCAACACAGTGGAAGACCCCAGTGATATTCCATATAGATAGATTGGCAGTTTCTTCCCTGTCATCTTATCCAGCCATGCAGTCCATAACATGACATCATCTGACTCCATGGCACCAAAGGTATAATACTGTCCTTCACTGCCTTCACAGCATCTTTGATCAATCAGCAGCAGGCTGCAGTCCTTGATCAGCCATGGTGCTGAACTGCAGAAGTCTCCGAACCATGTGCCATGATAGCCATGCACACATAGAACAGCCCGCTTAGCATGTTCATTCTTATAGTAATGGCCATGAAGCTTCAGACCATCTCCCGAGAGAATATCTACTTCTTCAAACGGCTGTGCTTTCAGCCATGCGGCATCACGGTCATGCTGCTCCTGATACTTTCCCCAGGCAGACTTATTATTGTCACCCGAGAAAATCTTGCTGTCCTTCGACAGCGCAAAATTAAAGAACCTGTATCCCATCACAAGATACACAATAATGATCAATACAATTACGATCCACAGCCAGACTGGCATAAAATCACCTCATCTCTTTGCCAATTATACTACGCTCCTTTCCAGATAGTACTTTTCTTTCATGGGTGAAGGTACATACGCATATAAAAAATAAATGAGTTCTAAAACATAAAAAGGAGCTGTTTCCAGCTCCAGGTATTTCTTAGAATAATCCCTGTGACATCATTGCATCAGCTACCTTTAAGAAGCCGGCAATGTTGGCACCCTTGACCAGATCATATCCGAATCCATATTCCTCAGCGCACTTTGCACTGTTGTCATGAATGGACTTCATGATCTCCTTTAACTTATGATCAACTTCTTCCGATGTCCAGGACAGTCTCTCAGAGTTCTGGCACATTTCCAATGCGGATACAGCAACGCCGCCGGCATTGACTGCCTTAGCAGGTCCAACGATGACGCCATTGCTCTGCAGGTATTCAACTGCTTCATTTGTTGCAGGCATGTTCGCACCTTCGAAGTAGTACTTTGTTCCATTGGCAACAATCTTCTTTGCCTCTTCCATCGTCACTTCGTTCTGCGTAGCACATGGAATTGCAACATCAGCCTTGACGCTCCATGGCTTTTCACCTTCATGGAATTCACATCCGAATTTATCTGCATACATCTTGATATTTGCATTGCGGCTTGCGCGCATTTCCAGCAGATAGTTCAGCTTTTCTTCTGTCGTAATTCCTTCTGGATCATAGACATATCCATTATGTCCAGAGATTGTAACTGCCTTGCCGCCCATTTCAGCAATCTTCTTAGCAGCACCCCAGGCAACATTTCCATATCCAGACAGAACGAATGTCTTGCCCTTAACAGAATCATTCTCATGCTTCAGGACTTCATCCGCATAATACATTACACCATATCCAGTAGCTTCCGGTCTGATCAAAGATCCGCCATAAGATAATGGCTTGCCTGTTAATACGCCATTATCCCAGGAGTCTCTGACTCTTCTGTACTGGCCGAACATATAGCCGATCTCTCTGCCGCCGACACCGATATCACCAGCAGGTACGTCTGTATTTGGTCCAATATGTCTCTGCAGTTCTGTCATGAAAGCCTGGCAGAAACGCATGACTTCAGCATCACTCTTGCCATGAGGATCAAAATCAGATCCACCCTTGGCACCGCCGATTGGCAGTGTTGTCAGACTGTTCTTGAATGTCTGTTCAAAGCCTAAGAACTTCAGGATGGAAAGGTTGACAGACTGATGAAAACGCAGCCCTCCTTTATAAGGACCCAGGGCACCGTTGAATTGAATACGATATCCTCTGTTGACTTGTGGTTTTCCCTGGTCATCTGTCCAGGCAACTCTGAACATGACCTGGCGTTCTGGTTCTACTAGTCTTTCCAGCAGAGCAGCCTGTTCAAATTCAGGATGTCTGTCCATCACTGGCGCAAGACTTGTCAGCACTTCTGTAACTGTCTGCAGGAACTCTGGCTGATCAGGATTCTTCTTCTTTGTATCTTCAATGACTCTCTGTACGTATGCATTCATATTTTTTCAATTTTCTCCTTTTATTTTGATATGAGTTAAAACAAAAAGCGAATTACCTTATAAAGAACTGATTGACGACATCACCCGGGTAAGTACCCTGGACCTTCGTCCCCTTAACACGGCCATAGAGACTGTAAGAATACATAATGATGGAAGAACTGTTCTGCTTTACTTCAGATCCACCCAATTTCATGTCCTGGTCTCCTTTTCCTATAGTATTTTATACTTTTCATACCTCAATGAAAAGATTTTCTTTCAATGTAAATAATTACATTTCTTCAAAATACAAAAAAGACCGGTTTCCCGGCCTTATTTCAGCTGATAGCTTCCCTGTCCTTCATCATGGAGCGACCGGGAATAGAATTCCTTCATTGCAGTAATGAGATACTGTGTATCTTTTGTCCCTGCGGTTTCATATGGGCTGTGCATTGCTAACTGCGGCAGACCAATATCTACTGTATTCAGTGATACATGCGTATTGGAGATATTTCCCAGAGTCGAACCGCCTTTAGCATCGCTGCGGTTGGTGAACACCTGCAGCGGTACATTCACTGATCTGCATAAAGAACGGAAGACAGCTGCACTGATGCCATCGGTCGTATAGTGCTGATTTGCATTGAACTTCAGCACGATGCCCTGATTCATATGCGGCTGATTAACTGGATCTGCTTTCTCTGGATGGTTAGGATGCACTGCATGCGCATTGTCAGCACTGACCATGAAGCTCGATGCAGCCGCAACTGAAAGATCCTTGTTAAATGCTTTTGCAATTCTCTGCAGTGTATCTTCTAAGAAGCTGCTGTCAGCCCCCTGTTTTGTTGAAGAACCAACTTCTTCATTGTCAAAGATGACCAGCATCGGAATCGAATCACTCTGCGAACTCTGCAGGAATCCCTGCAGATCTGCAAACCCGCACTGCAGATCATCCAAGTGCGGTGCACTGAGATACTCTTGATCCGCACCCCAGATGCTTCCCTGTTCACGTACATATAAGAACAGATCGTGCCCGATAATATCTTCTTCTTTGATCCCTGCCGTTTCAGCAACAATCTTCATGAATCTGCCTTTAGCAGTCGCATCCCCGATGATTGGCAGCAGATCCGTCTGTGCATTCCATGTATGATCCTTGTTTGCATCTCTGTCCATATGGATGGCAAGATTCGGGATCATGCATAAGTCCCTGTCAACATTGACCAGTTTCGTTAAGAAACGGCCATCCTGCTGCACAATGACTCTACCGGCAACGCTTAATGGACGGTCCAGCCACGGTCCCATCAGCATTCCGCCGTATCCTTCCACATTCAATTTTACATATCCATTTTCAATGATCTCTGGATTCTCCTTGACTTTAAAAGCCGGGGAATCACTGTGGGAAGCCCCAATCATGAAGCCGCTGAAATCCTTCGATACGGTACGGAAGGCAATCACGCTGGATTCATTTCTGACCACAAAGTACTTTGCGTTCTCTTTTAGATCCCAGCACTTTCCCTCAGTAATCTCTTCATACCCATTACCCTTCAGTACATTTCTGACATATCCTACTGCATGAAATGCTGTATAGGACTGATTCAAAAATGACAGAAGCTCTTCATTTACATTCATTGCGCATCCTCCTCAGAATACAAAGTTGCCATGACGGAAGACAGGAACACACGTTCCATCAAAAGTCATTCCGTCGATATTCATTTCTTTTGTGCCGAACATAAAGTCTACATGCTGGACAGAATCATTGGCACCATGTTCCTTCAGTTCCTCTTCACTCATATTGACTCCGCCAACCAGGTTTTCAGGATAACAGGCACCTAATGCCAGATGGCATGCGGCATTCTCATCATAGAGCGTATTGAAGAACAGAATATTAGAATTGCTGATTGGACTGTCATACGGGACCAGAGCCACTTCTCCTAAATGCCTGCTTCCTTCATCGAAGTCAAGCATCTTGGCAATCGAATCCTGTTCCTTTTCTGCACCGAAATCAATCACTCTTCCATCCTTGAACTGGAACCAGAAGTTTTCAATGACCTTGCCGCCGTAGGATAACGGCTTTGATGCATAGACTCTGCCATTGACGCCATTGCGGTCCGGCATGCAGAAAACTTCTTCGGTTGGAATATTAGGATCAAAGTAAGCACCGCGAGGAGTTGTATCCCCGCCGCCCACCCAGATATGGTCCTTGACCAGCTGTACCGTCAAGTCTGTTCCAAGTTCGCTGGTGAAGTGCAGTTCCTTAAATTTGTATTCGGTCAGTTTTTTTGCATGGGCAATCAGTTCTGCATCATGTTTCTGCCAATTGTCTAAAGGATCAGAATCTTCACTGACTCTGGATGTCATGAAGATGGCATCGCCGAGCTTTTCATATGCTTCTTCCTCCGGCAGCTGTGGGAAGACAGTATGCGCCCATTCTTTTGAAGGCAGTCCGACAATTGACCACTGTCCTTCATTGTTCATGGTATACTTGCGCAGATCTTTCATTTTCTTGGAGAATGCCATCCGGTAAGCTGTGATCTTCGTATGATCAACATCCTTCATGCCGTCTGGCTGATCTGACATGACATGCAGGTAGCATGCGCCGTCTCTATTTCTCCGCGCTGTCTGATCATAACGATCCTGCGGAATATTCTCTAATGCAGCAATGCTCTGATACGTAAAGTCCATCTTTTCGATATTCTGATCATGCCAGTCAATATCGACGTAGGAAGCACCTGCTTCATATGCCTCCTTGACGCACAGCTCCACAAAAACATGATCCTTTACGGATGCAGTGATGACTAACGGCTGTCCCTTCTGGACATTGACGCCTCTTCTGACTGCCAGCTTTGCCATCTTTTCATACATCGTTTTTGTTATCATTATTTCTCCCTCTCCGATTGTTTCAATACAAATTCTTTTCGATATCCTTCTGATGAAATAATGCTTTCCACCAGTTCTTGTGTCAATGCAAATGGGCGAGGCCCAAATGGATCAATGACCATCCCGCTGAAGCCGTTTCTTAAAATTGGCAGAAGCTGCTGGAAATCCATGATGAGAGTAACACTGCGGTCACCATTCACAACATCCTTCCAGTTCTTCAATGCCTCCCAATCCGTAAAGATCGGCAGCATCTGTTCTTTTCTCCCGGTCTGTGAAACAGAAGGAAACCCAACATCTGTCTGATTCGAAAGCACGTCCATCATATCGCCAAGTCGTTTATTTCCCTGTGCTGTTCCAGCAATCAGATACTTTGCATGACATACCTCATAAACAACCATATTAAAGTACTTTGGCTCCCGATAGAACCTTGAATATTCCATCAGCAGGCCAGTTAAATACGGATTTTCTACATTATTAATGCCCGTCTGCAGTTCAGACTTGTATGGATGAATATCCGTCAGGACAGTATAGGCAGGCAGCTGCAGATTCTGCGGCAGTCCCTTTAACGTCAATGTGACCATTGAATTTTTTGCATTACGGACTTTTTCACCGCCGACACTCAATGTCTTGATCCGGCAGAGAAGTTCTGGGTTATTCGGATACACGGTATATACCTGATCACCTGCATGCATCTCACCGCGGACAAAGCCCTCAATTTCCACACTGTCATCTTCAGCTTCTTTCATCTGTTCAATCAGCAGCGTATATCTTCTCTCTGCCTGCAGGACATTTTCCTTCATCAGATCATTGATCCGTGCTCCAACGTCCTTTGTCTTTTTATAGTTCTTTGCGTACATCCATATCGCCGCAATCACTGCCGCAAACCCAAAGATGATCTGATATGATCTTCCTTCTGAACGCAGATTGCCTGAAGGCACCAGTGAAATTTCTATCATAAAAATGACAAAGACAGTGACCAATCCATAGAACATTGTGCTGCGTGTCCATCTGCAGACAGCTTTCCGTTTTCCGGCAAATCCAGCAATGCGGTCATAGACAAGGTTGAGATAGTTGATGACCATCAATACAAGAATCAAGACCGTCACAAGAAAGAATGCTGCTAAGTAGTCCGGTTCTGTCTCATTCCCATAGAAATAATACTCCGCAAGCATATCAGTACCGATGATCAAATTCATCTCATAAAAGATGACATTGAATATAAATAGAATGTATACGATTTGTTTCTTCAAATTCTTCTCCTTCGCACCACTAGTCTATCACATCTCTCTGGATGTCTTTCTCTTCGATGCACGCGCCTAAATGCTGACATACGAGACTGCTGATGATATTTGCCTTTCTTACGGCATCAGCCAATGTCATTCCTCGGCATAGACATGCCAGAATACTGCCGATATGGCTGTCACCTGCTCCGGTGCCGTCAATCACACGGCAGGATACAGCAGGAATCTTTTCTATCTGCTCTGTCATGACTGTGACATCATTTCCTCCATCTGTCACGACTACACATGCATTGTGATATGCATGGAGCTTCCTGCAGGCGTCTTCTATATTTTCACACCCCGTCAAAGCTTTGATCTCCCTGGCATTCAAATGGATCAGATCAGCTCTTTTCATGATTCTTTCCATTCTGATTGGATCAATCTTCATCAGTCTTGGACCTGGCGCAAAGCATACCTTTCCCTCTGCATGTTCCAGATAAGAAATGATATTTTCGCCTGTTTCATTTTCCAATTCCAGCCCGCATGCATAGATCCATGTATTCTCATCTGCTATCAGACTGTTCATCCATTCTTTCCAGAAGTGATACTCTGCCCCCTGCACTGACATAAAAGAGCGATTCCCTGCATCATCTACCAGACAATAGCAGGCACCATTCTCTTCTTCTGCATTCTTCCAGACAGGAATACCTTCTTCCTGCAGCTTTCGTTTAACGTAATCGCCATAGATTCCGGTACCGACCGGGGAAGCAAGCTGAAAAGGCACATGAAACAGTCCAGCCGCATGTGCCGCATTGTGTGCACACCCGCCCAGGCTCATCTTCTGCTGAGATACATTTACATCTTCTTCCAAAGAAGGCAGATGATCCAATTGTATAGTGATATCTGCACATGTCGAACCTATGAACAGTAATTTCATCATGGCTACATTTTAATACTTTTATGATGTTCTATCTATACACCATATAAAAAGGCATGAGTCTTGCCCCCATGCCTTCATGCAAACACTCTTATTTACTTGATTAGTGTCAGTGTGCCATCAACATACAGTTTGCAGTTCGCATCAAATGTACCTTTATTTGTCTTGTATACTGCATATCCAGCAGGTGTGCTTGGATAAGAAATAGAAGTATTCTTAACTGCTGCATTGTTGAAGTAAATGAATGCATAATCTGTCATAGCAGCAGCTGCGCCTGATGTTGGATTGACAGTACTTAATGAAGCAAACTGGTAATCACTTGCAGTCACAGAATCAATTGTTGATGCGTTATACCCAAAGATGCCGAAGTGAGCACTGGAAGATTTTGTCGAAACAGGAAGTTTTATTGATGAAATAGTAATGTTTTTTATTACCGTATTTGCAAAACTGCTGGAATTTGAACCAATGATACCGCCCGCAAATTTTCCATTATTCGATGTTGTTTCCGTTGCTTTTATGGAATTTGACCAATCAATATTGGAAAGAATAATACCAGATAGTTTATTGTTGTCTATAACATTTGAGCCACTGGTATAGCCTTTGATTGTGCCAGAGTTTGCGCCAATCACGCCCCAATATCTTACATTCAGCTTCAGATTATCCATCCAGAAGCCGTACTGTACTGGATACTGCGCCGTATCTCCTGCTTGAACCGTCAATCCTGAAACAGTGTTCGATGCAACATTTCCAATCAATCCAAAATATCTTCCTGTGATTGATGCTGTACTTGATGCATCATTGCATATCTTGACTTGTGAAACTGTTGTATTCGTCAATGTGCTGCTTACATTACCAATAATGCCGCTGTAATACGCATTGCTGGTCATATTCTGTATTGTGACATCAGTGATTGATGTTGCATCTACGCTGCGGCTTATAGATGGGATAATTGCTGCATAACTTGGTAATGTAGCTGAGAATGAAGAAGCAGTTACAGTAATATTGTTCCAAGAGATATGTGCAATCTTCATACCGCTGGAGATTTCTTCAGAAGCACCAATAATACCGAAGCTGTTCGTTGCTGCTGATATGCCATTCCAAACGATATTCTGAATTGTTGGGTTGCTCATTGTTGCAATATAGTGAACTTTCCCAATGACGCCCACCCCAGTAGCCTTAACAGATTGATTCGCATCATTTGTCCACTGCATTCCATCAATCGTTAAATTTGAAATTGATGTTGTCTGATATCCAATCAATCCTACAAAAGAGGAATTTGCAGAAACGTTCGTCCAGTTCGTGTTCTTGATTGTCAGATTTGATGTAGCATCATCATTTTCACCAATGATGCCAAAACAGTATGACGTTGAACTTACATTATTGAATGTGGTGCCTTCAATCACTGCACCGTCTAAAATGGAAGGTGCAGTACTTTGACCGATAATTCCAGAATAGGAAGCAGAAGTTGTGACATTTGTCCACACACTATCAGCAATATGCAGATTTGAAGCCGCAGCTGTGTTCTGGCCAATCACGCCGAAATATTTACCTGCTGCAGTTACATGATCATAATTAGTATTTGAAATAGTAACATTTTCTAATTTCGTACTTGTGTCACTGATTCCAATCACACCAGAGTATAATGCGTATATTGTAACATTCTGATACGTCGTACCAGTAAATGTCACATTACTGATTGCTGCGTTCGAATTATTAAATCCAATGATTCCAACATCATCGAATATATACATCGCTGTTCCAAAAGTACTGTTGGATATCTTGCAGTTTACAAAATTCACATTTGCAACAGTACCTTCATTTCGGCTGATGAATGCACCGTAATTCGCCTCGTAGCCGCCTGTATTAACACCTGTAATACTTGTCGTGACATTCAAGTTCTTTATTGAGCTGCCCGAGCTGACGTCACTCACAAATGTATTGCTCAACCCGGTTAAAGATGGGTAAACAGCGGTATTAGGGAATGCAGTTCCTTGATAAGTAGTGTAGTACAACTGTGAAAGTGGTAGATATGTATATCCACTCATATCAATATTCAATTCCTGGGTTACCACATTCCCAGAATTGTTACGAAGAACTTTATAGCCATCATGGTCTAGAATCCGTTTCAGTTGTGATGATGAACGCACTTTTGGAACCAGAGGATCTACATTTACATTTCCAGTCAAACCGGAATAAGTGACAGAATCTGCATAGAATGGATTCATACAGTAAGTGACGATTGGGTCTATATATTCTACATTGCGATACGTATATGAATAGCCAAAACTGATCCAGGAATATCCTGGATTTTCCCACAGATTCCAATAAACAAAGTCATTTGAATATGCCAAATCATAATTTAGTCGATAAACATGACAATTATCTAAACTAAGCGTCGCGCCCAGACTGCTTGAAACGTCGGTGATATATCCGTTTGCAAGCAGATATCGCAAAGATACCCATTGCCAGGAATAAGTATTGTTAACATTTGTAGCACCAAAATACACTTTCAGTACGTCTTCTGGAATTCCAGAGTAATATGTACCGTTATAGGTTTCATTTGACAGTACATACAAGTATCCATCCTGGTTTACCTTTGTTGTAGATGTTCTAGGGAATCCTGATGAAAGTCCACTCTGTTCACTTCCATTATAGCCATGCATGTAATGCGTATTATCATCATACAGCTCATAATAATACATCCCTGAATAATATTTTTGATAGTAGTTGTCATAAGTGATATTTACAGTTTCATTCTTATTCAGCTTAAAGTTACTGCTGCTGATGAACGTGCCTTCTTCATTGCTGGCAGTTCTGCCATTCTGCGGATTCCCTGCTTTATTGTAGAAGGTATAAGAATAGTATGTTGACATGCTTGCAAACGAGCTGTTCAATGCTGAACTGATACTTTCATTGACTGTGTACTCATCACCGATGATCATTTCAGCTGGAATCGTTAAAGTATAGCCATCTGAAGTTGGTGTGACAGTTATGTCAGCTGCGTTGAATTTATATTCTGTACTTTCATCCGTATCTGTATCTGTAAAAATAATTGAAGTGTTGTTCAGAATATCATTTAGCACTGTTTGTTTTGCCTGTGCATCACCAATCTGGCTTGTGAAATGGATGTTCTTTCTGAGCGTCACCTGTTTGCTGCCGCTGACATATACCCAGTCACCATGATGCGTAACTGCCGTCGTTGTGCCGATTACTTTTGTTGCCGGATATGGATAGTCCGTTCCGAGATCTGAATAAGGGACCGCACTTCCGGTAGTGCTTCCTGTACGAAGTGCCTGAAGCTGTTTGCTCGTTACTGTGGAAAGCAAACTATAATTCTGTCCTGATCCAATCAATGCAGAAACATTTTCTGAAATATTGCTGATTACATAAGACTTGCTCAAGAAGACAAGTCTGTTTTTATTTGATTCGACACTTCCGGCAAACAATCCTATATATGAAGAACCATCGACTTCATTTGCCGCATAGACATTGCTCACTTTCAGAGCATCGGAAGCGCCTGCTGCATCACCAATAAATCCACCGGAATAACTTGTACCATATACAGATGCAGTCGTATATGAATTCGTAATCACAGTTGTCCCAGAGGTAACTGTACCAATGAATCCACCTGCAGTTGATCCATATATATTCGCAGTTGAGGCTGATAAAGCTGTATCATCGTCATGATTTTTACCGCCAACATAGGACTCTTGAATATTTACAGTACCGGCAGTGACCGCACCAATGAGACCACCTGATCCTTTTGTTGCATTGCTGCTGGTATACTTGCCGACCTTGACGGATGCGGAGGAATTATAAATGCTGGTTGATCCATTGATTTCACCTACCAGACCTCCTGCATAGTTTTGTGAAGAGTTGATCCAATACTGACCATCTCCAGTCCCATAAGTATTTGAACTGGAATTATAGACATGCACATTTGTAATAGAAGTCCCTGCGTTGGCTTTGCCAATTAAAGTGCCGCAGGACTGTGAAGCATAGACCTTGAAATCCACTAGATCAAGATTCGAAATATTCAGTCCATATCCAACACTAAAGAGTCCTGCTGCCTGTCCGTCTGACAAGACATTAAAATTCTTAAATATCAGATTATTTCCCTTGAATGTTTTTAAAGTCTGGTTATCAATTGACAAGAAACGACTTTCACTGACGCTGGTGCCATCTGTTTTCGTTACTGAATCACTGCCTGCGAAGGAACCCCAGTTGAAGATGTTGGTAGATTCGTTGATCATGTTCAAAGACAGTGATGCAGAAGTAATATTCAATTCACTTGTCTTTGCATAACCAGAAACATCTTTCGACAGGTTAGCCAGATGTCTTCCATTATCAATCGAAGCACTGTATTCAACAGTACTTGTTGTATTCTCAAGACTTACGTTGCCAAAGATTGAATTCGTGTCTTTTGCACCTGAAACTCCTGATTTATTTCCTTTATAACTGACGGCTGCACTGACCTGAATGTTTGAGCCCGGCGCAATCAGTTTAAAAAGATTCACAAAATGCGTGTATTTGCCAAAAATATTATCAAAAACAATATGGTACTCTCTGCCAGCAGATGTATCGACGGTCCACCATACGGTATTCTGTGCAAAATTAGCTGGATTAATATTTGTGCCTGTAATCGGACTGGTACTGTTAGGATCAATATTGATTGTTGCCTGCTTTGCCTTTGCCGCATCAGTAGAAGTCACACTTGTCGGCGTAACGGTAATTGATATTGTATTATTCTTGGATGTCTTGTTTTTATCAAGCACGACGACTTCGAGCACTCTTCCATTGTTGATGGTGATCTCAGGCTGACTTAACTGTGTTGATTCATTCTTGACTGCAGTTGCCCCGCCGTAATAGCCTACTGCGACCTGCTTGCCGCCTAAGGTAAAATCTGCACGGGCTGATGCATTGCCATCACCGCGTACAGTATTCAAACCTAAGATTGCTGCATCGCTGGTAAAGTAAGAACGGCTTGTATCATTGCCGAGATATCCGCCCGCAGTGCCTTCTGTATAGAAGACGCCATAAATGGTCTGTGTGGATGCATCAAATTCGATAATATAGCTTCCGCCTGAACGGATTGTCTCATCGATCGAACCATATGGAAGCAGCTGAGAAAGAACACTCTTGCTGCTTGTTAAGGCATCTTTATACGTTGTGCTGTTGTAAACAACATAATAGTACTTATGGACTGCCGCCGTCTGCACTGTTCCAGACTCTTCTTCAGTAGGATAATCAGAGATCGTATAAGTGATCGGTTTCTGCCAGTCTGTTGATGTGATCAAAGAAGAGGAAGTCGATTCGTTATAGAATGCCGTGTTCCATGTTCCGGCAGCTTTGGAAGCAGTGAGATGATTTTGTGCCGCGACAAAAATCTCACGGGCTACATTATCCATTTCAGTACGCTTCAGTTTCTTCTGATAAGCCGCAACCTGACCAAAACCGAACGCAGCTAAAACACCGGTGATTGCAATTACAATCAACAGTTCAGCTAATGTAAATCCAGCTTTGTTGTTTTTTCTCAAGTTACGTAAAATCTCTCTCATACTGCTTCTTTCTGAATGTTATTTTGTCGTGGTGCTGTCGGTTGTAATTAATCCTTCCAGAGATGTCGCTCCTGTTGTTGTTTCAAAGAATGTCAATGTCATTGATACAGTAACGGTCGATGTATCTGTAGAAGATGTACTGTGAGCCAGTGAAATCTTACTGATGGAATTCTTATACTTCATGTCATTGATTGATTTGATCAATGAACGGGCAGTGTCATAGCTTTCTGCCTTGAAGGATATCGTGGCAATTCTTCTGACCGTTGTATCTGTCAATGTCGGGGATGCCCAGGAGATGCTGACTTCTTCAGCACTTCCATTCAGGATCCTGCCTAACTCATTGACTTCGTTTGCCAGGTTGTTGTATACCTCGACCTCGCCGGTGGATGGATTGGCTTTTTCTGCTTCGATGGCATCCTTCATCTGTTTCTCACTGGATGCTTTCGCCTGCTCAATGATCAATTGATCCTGCAGACTTGTGACATCATATGTATTGACTGAATTTACTACGCTTTTATACACAAGTTCGTAATAGAAGATGCCCAGTGCAAGGAATGCGGCAATAATGATCAGCAGCAGTTCTCTTGACGTAAATTTATGTTTCATGACTGTGTACCTCCTGTCGAGCTGGTCGCAAACGTGATTTCAAATGTTGCTAGCACGCTGTCTTTGTTTGATGAAGAGGCACTTGTTGTGGTAACAGTTACATACTTATTTCTTGAATCTGACTGAAGCTTTGTGATGACGGATGAGACTGTTGTCAGATCCGTTGATCCACTTTGAATCGTCACCTTTGTCCCATCGATGGCAATCGCCTGTACACTGATGGAAGGTGTGATGTCTTCTTCAATCATCGCGAAGATTTCCATCCGATTGCGGTCAGCACGTTCATCATCTGTCATATAGGATCCTGTGACAGAATCATACTCTGCCTTGACTGTTGCATAATCAGAAGTCTGTGACTCCAGATCTGTGATCTGTGACTGGATGGTCCGGTAAGTTCCTTCTGCATCGTTGACTTTCTTGATCATTCCATAGACGCCGAAGTAAGTGAATGGAATCAGCAGGATCAGGAAGATCAGGAAGATCACTAATGCTTTTCTGTCCTGTTTTGCCTGTTCATCACTGACAAAGTTGATGGTTGTCTTGGATGGCCATTTAGAGACTTTCCCGAAGGAGATCTCTTTTGAAAGCATTGATTTATTATTCTTATCTTTCATCTTAGCCTCCTTAATCCAGACAAGCGCCGATAGCAGCGGCGTTGTTCAGCAGTGCTTCTTTTTCTGTTGCCTTGAAATCTGAAAGCGGAATCAGAGTCAGCTGTACACTGTCAGAGATCTCTTGAATCAGCGGTTTGATCCAGGAACCAAATCCGTTATAGTACAGTTTATCCAATGAACTGCCTTGGTTCTCATATGTGTAGTAGTTGACTGCCCGCATGATCTCAACAGCAATTTGTGAATATACCTCACGGCATTCCTGGCTTTCCAGGACATCATTTTGATTGCTGTTCAAATAACTGCTGGCAATATGCGGATCGCAGTTCAGCTTATTAGAAATCGCTAATGCTACATCCTTCAGACCGATATCAATAGATCTTGTTACTTCATAAATACCGTTCCTGAAGATGTCTACTTTGGTTACACCGTAGCCAAGATCCAGGATTGCCATATCTGTTTTCAGATTCTCTTCACTGAGAGAACGGATCAGATTCTGCAGGGCAATGATGCGTGGAACAGCTTTGATCAGCCTTAATCCTGCATGGTTGAACAGTTCTGTATACTGCTCAAGCAGTGCTTTCGGCATGGCTGCACCAATCAGTTCCATATCTGTCGGTGTATCTGCGTTTTCACCGGTATATTTCATTTCAATCATTGCATAGTCGAATGAATATTTGTCTTTATCATCTTGAATAAAGTCACGAAACTCATATGGAAGGTTGACCATCAGCTGCGATTCTGTCATTGCCGGCATGATCATTCTTCTAACATATGCCGCAGAATCAGGAACAACCAAAGCAGCTTTCTTTGCCGTAAAGCCGCCGTCCTTGAGGGCACCCTTCAGTGTTTCTGCCATGGCATCCCAGGCAATGATGGTGTCGCTCTTCACATTATCCTCTGGTACTTGAACAGTTAAAAACTTCTCCGCTTCTGTGCCGGATACCTGTACCAGTTTGATTCTCCTTGTACCGATTTCAACCCCTAATATACTCTTTGCCATATGTACGCCTTTCTACATAAACAGAATAGAATCGTTTACTTTAGTAATCCTACATACCATGCAGACAGGTACGGAAGTACGGTCATGCCTAAGTATGCAGTGAGACTGATTGATGGGCCAAATGGTATCTTATCTTTCTTTAATACTACCACAAACAAGAGACCTATCACACACGCCAGGATCAGCGTGAACAGCCCATTCAAAGGCCCTAAATACAAGCCGATGACGAACAGCAGCTTGATGTCGCCGCCGCCCATTGATTCTTTTTTCAATACCTTGTCCATGATCAGTGACAGGACAAGAATGCTTCCTGCGATTCCAATGCCTGCCAGCAGTCCCTGTACTGCTGTTGCCCATACATCCATACCGGAGAGATACTCTGCCAGCATGCCTGCACACCACCATACGATGCCGAAGATGATGTAACCATCTGGAATCTCATATTTATCCAGATCAACAACTGATAAGCCAAGCAGTGCACAGGTCAGTCCCCACTGCATTACAACTTCGATATTCAATGCGCCGGCATGCCACAGGATGCCCATGAAGGCCAGGCACATCAGGATCTCAGTAATCAAGTATTTGCTGCTCAGCTTTGTACCACAGTAGCGGCACTTTCCGCCATGGATCAGATAGCTGAAGATTGGTATCAGATCCAGAGCCGACAATTGATGACCGCATGCATCACAGTGCGATCTTCCTTTGATCCAGCTTTCGCCTGCCGCAATGCGGTCTGCCTGGCAGGTGATGAAAGATCCAAACACAGCACCCAGGATTCCCGTCAATATATACAGATATGCAGCCATCCAGGGTTCAAGAAGATTCAGTTTCATCATTCGCTACCTTTTCCCTTCACCCAGCTGGCAGTCACTTTTCCATTTCCTGCCGTTACTTGAATGACCATCGTTCCTGGATCCCCGTAGAATGTCTGATCATCAATATTCATTTCAGAATACTCGTTGTATCCTGCCGGCTTTTCACCGACGATATGTTTCGTTATCTTATCCATGTACCCGACCGTTTCATTCAGGCCAGTCCAATGCGTGCATACACCGCCTGTATTGCTTGGGCAGTCTTCCACAACACAGTTGATGCCGTTGCTGCTGTTCACCTTTGCTTCGGAAACTGCTGTATTCACCAACAGTGAATCGTTGCCGTGTGCTGTCATTGCTGCCAGCCACGCAAAGCCTTTGTAAACGATAAAAGAAGTCATCAGCGCAATGAAAAGTATCAGGATCATTTCCAGTACAGATATTTTGCCGGATGCATCTGTCAACTTTCCTTTCATTGCGAAAAAATCCCCTTCTTTAGCTATATTATTATAATTGATTCAAAGGTCATCTCCAAATCACCAAAGCCTCTAAAACGCCCTAAATTTGGGTAATATGTGGTAACTTGCATGAAAAAGGTCTTTCTGAAGTGTGAACATGCATCAGAGAGACCTTTCTTCTATTTCGCGTCCTCGTGTTCTGCCTTTACCTGTTTCAATTCATCAAGGCATTCGGTCAGACATTCTTTCATGAGATCAGAGAATGCACCGCACTCTCCATTCATGATCATTTTGTATGCCTGGTCTGTAGAATATGCTTTCTTATAGACGCGCTTGCTGGTCAAGGCATCAAAGACATCAGCCATGGAAACAATCTGTGCGGCAATCGGAATCTCATCACCCTTCAGGCCTTCCGGATATCCTTTCCCATCATACTTCTCATGATGATATTTGCAGATATCATAACTGAGCTGATGCGTTGCATCATCCTGTGCCCATTCCAGTTCTTCCACAATTTCAGCACCTTTTTCTGCATGTGTCTTCATCACTGAAAATTCTTCCGGCGTCAGTTTCCCAGGCTTCAGGAGAACGCTGTCCGGAATTGCTATCTTGCCCATGTCATGCAGTGCTGATGCTTCTGAGATCATATCGACATCTTTCGGGGTCAGTCCATATCTAGGCGCCAGTGCCATGACTTTATTTGCCAGAACTCTGGAGTAGAACTTCATCCGCTTGACATGCTGTCCTGATTCCAGACTGCGGAATTCGACAATACTGCTCATGACATCTACGATATTGCTGTTTGTCTGACGCTGAATGCTTTCCTGTCTCTTCAGCTGTCTGACCTGCTTCTCCAGGATTTCTGTCTGATCATCTACAATCTGTTCCAGATGATTCTTGCTTTCATACATATCGACAGCGCGCTTTAATCTTGCCTTTACAACCGTTCCATCAAAAGGCTTATGAATAAAGTCAAAGGCTCCATTCTGATATCCTTTTCTTTCAAATTCAACAGTATTGTCAGAGGAGACCAGCAGAACTGGAATCTTCTGCAGGATCTTCTGCTCATGCATCTTCTGCAGCACTTCAAATCCGTCCATGTTTGGCATAATGACATCAAGAAGGACCGCAGAAATTGAATCGCTGTGCGTGTTTAAAACCTCCATCGTTTCAACCCCATCAGCAGCTTCCAATAAATGGTAATCACTCCGAAGGATTTCGCGCAGGATGGCACGGTTCAATTCCACATCATCTGTAATCAGTACTGTTCTACGTTTCATGGATTCCTCTGTCTATCTTTTAGGTTTTCTAGTTAATTGCCGCAACTGTGTCATTGTAAAGCTTCGCTAACACCGGGAAATGTTCTACTGCTGAAGGAATATCTGCACCATTTCTCAAATAGTCTACAAAAATAACTAAGTCGTTATACAACTTGGTCATGCTCAGATTGCCAGCAACACCTTTCAACGTATGCGCTGCTGCAAAAGCTTTGTCATAATCCTTTTCTTCCATCGCTTTTTCAAGCTCTTCAAAAGAATCATCCTTTACAAACATCTGTAAAAAATTCTCATACATCTCGGCGTTCCCCATCAGTCTTTCAACACCGCCGTCGTAATCAATCCCAGCAGCCACCAATTTCTCTTTATCCATAAACACTCAGTCCCCCAATCCCTATGATGATAATAATGTGATATGTCTGTACATATCATAAATCTCTGCATAGTTTGTAATCAATACCACTTCCTCAAGATACTCAAAATAGTTTTTACTATTTTGCCACCGCTTTTCAAGGGTATCTTCCTCAATTCCTCACTGCAGCTGCCGATTAAAAGAAAAATATCCATTTCTGGATATCTTTGTTCAGTACTGTATTCGTTATTTGATCCAGCCAAAGTGCAGACAGGCTTTCCGCAGTCCGTCATTTTCAATATTGGCAGTAACATAGTCCGCTGATTCCCTGCATTCTACACATGCATTACCCATGGCAATGCCCAAAGAAGCAGCTTTCAGCATGCATACATCATTCGGTCCATCTCCAAAGGCAGCCGCATTAACCAATGTGCAGCCAAAGTGTTCACATACAATCTCCATAGCAGACCCCTTGTCGATTCCTTTTGGTGTCTGTTCATGGGCAATTTCAAAATGAGTATGAATCTCTGAGGAAAATATTTCATCAATCTCCTGGATCAGTTTTTCATCTGTTGTATAGTAGAGGATCTGGATCAGTCTCTCCCCATTCCACTTCTTTACTTCCGGGATCATTGCATACAAGCGGTAAAAGACCTGGTCGATATCCTTCTCCGAACGGTTCAACCAGCATCCGTCATGGTCATCCACCCAGCGGTAGACGATATTGTTTGCTTCCATTACGGCAATTGCTTTTCTGACATGTGCATCATCCAGATATCGGTAGGATGTATGTCCATCAATTTCAATCTGGCTGCCGGCATTCATGATCAGTGCATCCATCATTGTGATGAACCTCTGCGGAAGCTGGGACATTTCCTTCTTTGCCCGGCTGGTATCAATGACAAGCTTCATGCCATTGTCCTTCATCTGCTGCAGGGTCTGCCAGGCAGAAGCAGGAAGGTCTCTAATATTATTCTGATATGTTGTCCCATCGATATCGAAGAACAGAATATGGACCTGCTCCGGCGCCCCTGGATTGATCACTGCTGTATTGTCTTTCTCAAGCATCTTTTTTCCTCAACATTGCAATAGCATTATACAGGATATTTCCTGCATAGCTGTGCGATGTTGCATTTTCCTCTGTTTATTTTTGATGATGCCATTTTTTCTTATCTTCATAGAGCATCTGATCCGCCCGGTCCAGCGCCGCTTCTGATGTTTCTTCTGGATCATCATACTCCGCCGCACCAATGCTGACTGTAAGCGTGTATTTCTTTTTGTCATCCTGCTGAGCTTCCATGAGTGTCTTCTTTATATTTTCGATGACTTCTTCGCATGTATGCCCGCGTTGATTCATAACGAGACAGAATTCATCGCCGCCGTATCTCGCCGCAAAGCCAAAATACTCTGCCGCTACAGTTTTCAGGACCTCAGCGAATTTCTGCAGAGCATGATCTCCTTCAATATGACCATACTGGTCATTGATTGCCTTGAAATTGTTGATATCGATGATAAAGATCAGGAACTTGCTCTCAGGTGACGTCTTTACCAGCTTCTCAGACAAAAATGTATTCAGTCTGCATCTGTTGTTCAAGCCTGTCAGAGCATCCGTACTGATCCGCAGATTCTGAATCCGCAGGAACAGGATCAAGATTATCATCAGGATGTTCAATGCCAACAGCGGCACATGAGCAAATTCATCTTCATAGATTCCTGCCACAAGCGGTGCAATCATATACAGGACGTAGATCAGGAATTCTTCTCTATCCTGCTTTGTCTTAGCGTGAACTGCCCGTGAGATTGTCACAGCTGTTGGAATGAGCAGATATGCATAATTAATGAAGCCCTGGACCCAGAACAATTCTGTTTCTTGGTAATGCCCTTCACTGTTGATTTTGAAGATCCAGCCGGTAAAGATGGAAAGAACATCCAGAGCACAGATGAACAGAAGAGGGTATACGACCATGGCATCAATCTTCGGCCGATTCATCAAGGTGAAATCAGTCCGGTCTTCAATAAATCTGAACCAGAAGTAGCATCCGCTGGAAACTGCCATCAAGGTAACTGCATTTACTGCCGCATTTAAAAAGACAGGAAGATAAAGTAAATTATCTTCGGTCAGCGCCCACAGAATATCTGTCACCAGCATCGCAGTATATGAATAGATCATATATTTCAGCTGGCTCACTTCATGTTCAGAACCTAAGTTGCTGTTGAGACTGAACAAGATTGTCAGACCCATGATCAGGCAGTATATTTCGGTAAATATGTAAGGCAGATAGGATGCTGTCACTTTATACTCCTTATCTTGTGATTCGTCTCAAGTATATCATTGAATCAAAATTATATTTTGACGGATTTGTACACTGCATCACTGGTGCGTGAATAATATTGCGTAATCTTGAACAAAAAGAATAAGCACTGCATTGATATCCATGCGGCGCTTATTCTTTCTTTTATTCAGGCTATTTCATCATAGCTGACAAGTTTAATATCCTGCTCCTGCAGCCATTTCTTTGTTTCTGGACTGCACAGCATTTCAACTTCCTTTGCACGGTTATATGTAAGGGAAGAATTCTCAAGCAGATATGCATCTATGTATCCAGGATGACATACATAGACATTCGGCATCGTACTGTCAGCTTCCTTCACTGCATCCTGCAGTGACTGGAATGCATCATATTCCTTTTCCATGCTTTGCATTCTGCATGGATGGATCTTATGACCATTGAAGGTGCCTTCTGCATCTCCCGGCTTCTGCATGTTCAGCCGCAGATGATATTTCTCAGCGACAATCGCCAGTGCTTTCCAAAGATTGTCACTGGCAATTGCATGTGCTTCAAAGTAAGCAGGATCTTTCCCCGTCATTTCTTTGTACTTCAAATACTGTGCTTCTGCCTCTTTTACTGCATCTTCCAGAACAACAAGATCTTTTCCGTTCTGATAGGCAGTGCGGTACTCTGAAGAACTCTTAAATGTGCCATCCTCTGCAACGAGAGAGGGAATCTCTTTTGGATCACAGCATGGCACACCAAGACAGATATTTGTATGCAGGCCGATGCTGATCCCAGTTCCTGCTATTCGAGCAAGACCGTCGGCAGCTGTCGGCATGTTGACCATCAGGCCAGTGCTTCGGATCAATCCTTCTTTGACTGTTTTCTCGATACCGCAGTTCACAGCATCGCAGTATCCCAAGTCATCAGCACGCAGTAATAGTTCCATCATTCCTGCCACGCCTTTCTTTTCTTCTCAGGGTCGTAGATCAGATTCCCTTCTTTGCCAGGATGCTTTTCCGGACGGGCCATCATGCCTTTGCTTCCCATTCTTTCAATGGGGATCTGAGCATCGCGTCCATCCAGTACATCTTCAGTCAGTTCGATCATATCGAGCAGGATTTTCTTCGGTGAAGTACAGCTTCCATGGAAGCGGAGGACGGTATCAAACTCATCTGCATATTCCAGCAGATGGATTAACCCTGATTGATACTTCGAAACAGATGTGCTCTCAGGGAAATGCAGCAGTGTGCCTTCTCCAATGTCATCACCGAAGACCGCAATTTGATCTTCTTTGATCATTGGGATTACACATCCCTGCGTATGTCCCGGCACCTCGACACAGGTTACACTGACTCCACCCAGATCAAACCTCTGATTCTTTTTCAAAGGCAGATATGGTTCCGTTCTCTGGGGAAGAAAATCAGCTTCTGAGATTCCTTCCGGCACACCGAACGGTGCATGGAAGACATCAAAGATGCGGTGTTCCAGTGAGGCATGTTTCTTTTCAAGCTCCCAGTCTTTTTCACTAAGATATGCATTTTCAAATTCAACAGCGCCGCCCGCATGATCGCAGTGCCCATGCGTCAGCAGTAAATCACATGACATGACATTGATGCTCTGCAGATACTCTTTCAAACTGCCGACACCCATGCCGGAATCAATCAATAAATTTTTCTCTGTCCCCTGAACAAGGTACATGCATACACCGAGCGGTGTACGGATGCGCCTTATATGTTCAGAGACACTTTCTATCGTAAATAAAGTCATTTCGCTGCCACAATTAGTCAGCTAAAGCTTCCTGTGCTTCTTTTTCCTTTTCTTCTTCAAGGAGCTTCTTATCATATGCCTTGTAGAAAGGCAGATAGAGAACGATGCCCAGCGGGATGGCAAGGAGCTGCCACAAAGCTACCATCCAATTGCCCTGGACTAAGCCATAGAGTACGACTGGCACCTGCATAGACACCTGTGCACCTGACAGCGGTGTAACAATACCGGAAGCAAAGCCGATATAGAAGAATAAGTTTGTAACAATAGGGACTAAGAAGACAGATGGAATCAGCATATATGGGTTCAATACGTTTGGTACCCCGAAGACGATTGGCTCACCGATATTGAAGACAGCTGCCGGTGCTGCAACTTTACCAATTTCCTTGAGCTGTTTGGACTTGCAGAAGAACAGAAGGATAATTACGACACATACTGTAGACTGACCAACAACGGTCATCATGGACATGCCAATCGGGTTTGTCGTTTCACCTGCTAATCTAGCTGCATCTATTGAAAGATAGATAGGCATGATGATACCGGATACTACATTGAATCCATGAATACCAAACCACCAGAGCAGCTGGATCAGAACAGTGATCAGCAGATAGCCAGGTAAAGAACCAGTGACAGCTGTTAACGGAGCCTGCAGATATGTATAGATCATCTGATGGATGCTTCCAAATGGAGTCTGTGCAAATGCCCATGCAAGGATCATGCATACAGTAGCAAGGATAAAGCCAGGAATCAGTGAAGCAAATGACTTTTCAACATATGGAGGAACAGAATCTGGCAAATGAATGACCCAGCCCTTCTGCTGGAAGAGAACATAGACCTTGGCAACGATGATGGCGAAGATCATGGCTACGAATAGGCCCTTGCATCCTAACCAGTCAAAGCTGTATGCATATGTACCTGCGCCGAACAGCAGTCCCTGAATATCAGTTGTATATGGTGTTAAGACGAAGAAGCAGATCAGTGAGATGATGCCTGCAAAGAAGCCATCCTTGATCTCAGCTTCTGCATAAAAGTAAGCGACTGCAAATGCAACATATACGGCAAACAAACCCATGGTTGCGTTATAAGGAATCAGAATATAACTAGCTAAGCCTGTGCTTGTCAGCATTGTTGTCCATGCTGTAATAGGGAAGTTTGCAATCAAATAGAACAAGGAACTGATGATTGTTACTGGAAGTACTGCCATGAAGCCTTTGGATATTGCCTGTAGTGATTTGTTGTTTGCTGTCCACTTTGATAATGGGTTCAGCATCTTTTCGATAAATGAAGTAAATTTATCCATACGTCCTCCTTGGGAACAATCCCTTTTCTATCTTTTGTTTTGGAATTCGTTCCGTTTACATGCTGATTATAATTCATCAGAAAAGGAATGCAAGCGCTTTCTGAAATTTTTCCCAATTTATTTTTATATTTTGTACCTTATTCCGTTTATGAATATTTCTATTCCAAAATGACATAAAAGCGAATAACCGCTTAAATAAAAGACAATTCTCATTAAAAGAGTTGTCTTTGCGTTTCCTATTCCTTTTCTGCTCCCTTGCTGGCATAGTACACAACAATCTCATTGAACACCGAGAAGATTGGAACGTTTTCCAATAATGACTTGCTGGAGACCGCCAGGGATGGCAGTACAATGCAGTCATCGCACCACTGTTCCTCTTCCACCTTAGCATTCATTGTAATCACCATTGTCCTGATATGACTGTTCTGCTTCAATGCCTTTACTTCTGTTGTAATTCCTGACCTGCCCGACACTGTATACAGAATGATCAGATCATTCTTATTCACCGTAAGGTCCACTGCTTTGACATCTGCAGCAGACGGCAGGAATGATACATCAATACCAAACATTAATAAGGAGTATCTAAACTGCAGTGCTGATACAGCCGAGTTGATTTCTCCTGCCACATATACTTTTCTGCACTTCTGTGTCAGATCAATCAGCTTCTTGACCTTAGCTTCATTAACAGTGTTATGAATCAGCTGAATTGTACGGCAGTATGCATCCTCAACTATCTGCATACTGTTTTCAGACTCAGAAGACTTCTCTTCCTTATGCTGGTTCACACTGCGAATCACATCATAGCGGAATTCCGAATACCCGCTGTATCCCAGTTTCTGGCAGAATCTAAGAATGGTTGTCTTCGTAACACCAATCTTTTCTGAGAGCTCATTTAATGACAGCGTCTGCACCATGACAAGATCACTGCAGACAGCTTCGCATGCCTTCAGTTCATTCTTTGTCAAAAGGCTCTTATACATCTGTATATTAGCTATAACGTCCATTTTTCATCTCCATCTTGGGATTTATTCCATATCCATCATAGCACTGCTGAAACCATTCATGTCACATAAAAAGCAGAGATCTGATTGACCTCTGCTATATTCCTGATGTTTTCTCTTACTTTGCAAAAGCGTCCTTGATGGAATCCTTCCAGATCAAGAACATAGCGATCAGGTTCACTGCACTTCCGCCATACTTCAGAACTGTATTCACAGTTGTATTTGCAATAAATCCCTTTGCGCCTACAAATGTCAATACAACGCCGATGATCCAGACCCATATTCCCTTTGAACGAGTCAGAATGACACCGACAAGTGCTACCGCTGCACAGACTTCCATCCATACGTGCGGAGCTTCTGCTCTGTACATGAATGCCATCACAATCATTACGATGGAACCAATCAAGAACATCAAGCCACCAATTTTCTTAACCATATAATATCCCTTTGTATGCATATCTGCATCGAAAATATTATAGCACGCATGTTTTTCAGTTTTACAATTTATTAGGTTTACTAACGTTTACCTTGCGATAAAATACTGTGCCAACTCTGCAGTTGTACCGCTTGCAGGTGCACTATTGTATATACTGACTGTCTTAGTATATTCTCTTTTTGTTGTAGAATCTTGTCCAACAATCTCATGATAAACAGTTGCTCCTGTCCCGCCGGCAAGTTGATTCGAACCATCCGACGCCTTTTGAACAAGCTCATACGCTGCTGTATAAGTCAGATACTTCTTATTTGGATTATACCGAATCACACGAACCCAAGTCCCCACCGGCACAGATGTAATATCTACATCCGTCACCCAAGGAATTGTATAGCTGGAATCCTTTTCGATTTTCCACGATACCACATTCATTTGATTGAACAGCTGTGTAAAATTCTTTCTAACATAATCAGCTGAAGCTGAAGTGTCAGTCGAATCAATCGGCCAGCTCGCCAGATACTTGCTGTTAGCGGAGGAATCCGCAAAAGCAACAATGCTCTCCTGTATTGTAGAAGTACCATTCATCGCTGCACTGACAATTCCAGAACTTGTCCAGCTTGTAGTTATGTTTCCATCCGTATCAACTATGACAGAGAGAATACTCTGAGTGTGATCTTCTTTTACAGATCCAGATTCTGTTCCCTGACCATATGTCGAAATACCCTGACGCGTGGCTAGAAGTTCAGCTGTAGATGCATTGTAATAGTAGATACCTGCAGTTGACTGCGTTCCTTCCTGATTCAGAAATTCTACAGAAGCAACCATCTTTGCTGTCTTCTCTACATTAGAGTCAGCGTTTTCTTTTCCAGTCTCAACTGCATAAGAAAACAAAGGAATCGCAATTCCTGTTAATACACCAACAATCGCGACAGCAATCAACAATTCAGCTAAGGTAAATCCTTTTCTGTTAATCATATTAAAAGTATATCATCGCAATCAATTGAATTGTGAAAAGAACATGCATTACTAATGATTACTCATTTACTAATGATGCTAGAACAATCATGACCACCCGTAAATGGGTGGTTTGCTCCACGGGTATAACCCGTTTATTACCAGCCAGCGCCTTAAGACGCTGGCTTTTCCATACTTCATATGTCGAAGCCGCCATCGCTCCTGCGACCTCACTGGCCGCAAGCGGCCTTACTTCTTATTTTTGTTCGTCTTCCTTGCTTCTTTGTCTTCTCCGAAAGGATCCTCGTATTCTTTCACGCTCAGCTTATCTTGGGCGATGTCATTCTTCTCCTAATCCCGGATGTACTTCCTCACTGTCTCCTCGTTCAGCCCGATCGTGCTCACGTAGTACCTGTCTGCCCAGAAATGTCTGCTCCCATATTTATATTTCAGGTTCGCATGGTACTCGAAGATCATCAGCGATGATTTCCCCTTCAGATATCCCATGAAACTCGAGACCGATATCTTCGGCGGGATCGACACCAGGATGTGGACATGATCCGGCATCATATGCCCTTCGATGATCTCGACGCCCTTATACTTGCAGAGCTTCTTGAAGTATCCGATGATGTCCTTCCTCAGCTGGTTGTATATCACCTTTCGACGATACTTTGGAGTGAATACAATGTGATATCTTGTATAATACTTTGTGTGTGCCAATGAATCATATTTGTTGGCCATAACTGCACCTCATCTTTCTAGCATAGCGACTTCGACAATCTCCATGGTAGTCTGATGGGGTGCTTCTTTCTAGAAGAAGCACCGTCTCTCCACCTGTATAACAGGTGGTTTTTTCTGTTTCGTGCAATGCTGCCGTGATAGTTCTTTTTTATTACTTCTTGCACTCAACTGTCCCTAAGACGAATAAAAAAGATGATTAATTATCACTAAAATAATTTAATCATCTTTATCTGGTTCAAAACAACAATTGCTATTTCGCTGCAATTTCAATACTGCTATTACCGGTTGTAGGAACTTTAGCTGTATATGTTACTGATTTACCAGAGGTCCAAGTAACCGTTGTATTTCCGCCAATGTTTACTGCAGTTCCTAAATCTGCTGCATTACCCTTTGTCACATATGCTGTAGTAGGTGTTGCTGTTGCTTCGGTAACTGTGCCATCATTATTCAAATACCAAACAGTTCCATCTTTTGGATTACTTGTCAATAGATTTGCAGAAGCATTTGCGTATCCAGAACGAATATTTGCTTCATCTGTAGCTGCTCTTGCCTTACCTAACTGTGCTGTAAAAATCGGAATTGCGATTGCTGCCATGACAGCGATGATTGCTACGACGATCAATAACTCGGCGAGCGTGAAACCTTTTTTGTTGAGCTTCTTCATATATTTTCTTTTCTCCTCTTTTTTATTAAGTAAGTGTTTTTCTTACTTCGTACCCTAAATATAGCATCCGGGGTTTTTGCATACAAGAAGGAGTATGAGTATCTCGTGAGTATAATTGCGTAACATACATGTATGCTAGATTAAAGATAATTATACATAGTAAACATCGGCAAATAGATGGATATTACGATGAATCCAGCAATGATTGTCAAGACAATTAACATCGTTGGTTCGAGCCTTGCCAGCATTTTTTGAGTAGCATATTCCGACTCCTGCGTATAGTAGGAACCAACTGTTGACAACGTCTTTACAAGTTCACCCGTACGTTCACCAACACCTGTCATTTCCTTTAATACATCAGGGAAGTATGCTGACTTACTGACAACTTCTCCAAGTTCTGCGCCTGTCTCAATCTTTTCGCTCATGACTCTGACTTCTCTTGAGATTGCGTAATTATCGATGCACTTTGCAGTTGTCTTTAATGAGTCAGCGACAGATAAGCCAGATCCAACAAGGGAAGCCATGGATGTCGCAAACTGCTGCGATGCATTCAGGATGGCAATCTTGCCAAATGACGGCATCTTCAGTGAGAACTTAGCCCAGGCAAGTTTTCCTTCGTCTGTACTGGTCCATACTTTAAATACAATATAAATAACGAGAATGACGCCTACAATGATCATCCAGCCTGTCTGGAACCAGTCAGTCATGGCAATCAAGATCTGTGTAGGAACAGGAAGTTCCCCACCGAAGTCCTTGAACAGACTTGTCATCGTCGGCATGACCTTGACCATGATAACAATCAGAACTACAACGGCTACTCCTAATACAAATAATGGATAACGCATTGCGCTCTTTACTTTTTGTGATACTGTATTTGCTTTCTTATAGTACTCGTAGAGATTATCAAATGATCTGTCCAGCGTACCGGAGATCTCACCTGCACGAATGGTCTCAATAAAGAGAGCTGGAAGCTGAGGATAGTTCTTTTCAAAAGCAGTTGCTAAAGGAATGCCCTGAGAGACATCGTCTGCTGATGCGGTCAGCATCTTCTTCAGCTTCTTATCTTCCGTCTGCTGTGCAATCATGAGCAGACAGGAATTGATGCCGATGCCGGATGAAATAATGACGGAGAACTGTGAGCACATCACAGATAAAGCCTTGGCATCTACTTTCTTGCTGCCGACATCTGCGTTCAATACATCCCACACACCGCCGGTCCTGACTGGCTGCAGCTTCAGTACGATTGGATATTCTGCTTTGATCTTATCAACGGCTGCGTATTCATCGATTGCTTCGACAACGCCATTGGACTTTGTACCGTCTTTTGCCTGCGCACTGTATTTAAATGTTCTCATAATCTTTCACCTGCTCTGTTGATGATTGTTGTACCAGCTGCTGTATTCCGTTTGACATACTCCGCATCGGCAGCGGCTTCGACAGCAGCTTCGGCAGTGATATATCCTTCTTTGACTTTCTTGAGCAGACAGTTGTCCATGGAGATGGAACCAATATTGGCAGAGGACAGTAAAGCACTCTGCATCTGCGGTGTCTTTCCTTCACGGATCATTGTTCTGATTGCTGGTGTTACGATCATTGCTTCACATGCCGCAACTCTTCCTCTGCCTTCTTTCCGCAGTAAGAGCTGCTGAGAAAGCACAGCTTTTAAAGTTGTGGATAATTCTAAACGCACCTGCGGCTGCTTATCAGCCGGGAAGGTTCCAACGATACGGTCAACGGAATCAACAGCACTATTGGTATGCAGCGTCGCAAATACCAAGTGCCCTGTTTCAGCTGCTGTCATTGCAATCTGAATTGTCTCTGCATCTCTCATTTCACCAATGAGAATGATATCTGGATCTTCACGCAGAATTGCCCGAAGTCCATCTGCGTAGGAAAGTGTATCCTTGCCAATCTCTCTTTGATTGATGAGGCATAGTTCTGGCTTATAAATATATTCAATTGGATCTTCCAAAGTAATAATGTGTTCTTTTCTTGTGTGGTTGATGCGGTCAAGAATGGCAGCTAATGTCGTAGATTTTCCTGATCCTGTTTCACCCGTTACTAGGATGATCCCCTTCTGCCACTTGGCAAATTCATTGACAACTGGCGGCAGTCCCAGTGTATCCAGATCTGGAATTTCATCAGAAAGAATACGCAGGGATGCTGAAATCGAACCATGCGAATGATATAGATTGATACGGATACGATGGCCGGAAATTGTTTCGGACAGATCGATACTGCCAATTTCTTCAACTTCCTTGAACCTTTCTCCGGCAAGTCTCTCTGCATATGCCAGACAATCGGCGTATGTTAAAGGCTCTGTATTTTCTGCATTATACAGTAAACTGTCAATTCTGAACTTTGGCGGCACACCTGCTGAAAGATGTACATCTGAAGCTCTGTGCTCCGCAGCCATGTCAATCAGTTGTTCGATTGTCAACATTGGCATTGCTCCCTTCTATTCAATCGTTGCTACTTCTCTGACAACCTCATCCAATGTAGTAACGCCCTGCTGTACTAAATCTCTGGCATTGGCAATCATTGGTACGAAGTCACCGCTCTCATTGACGAGCTTGCGCAGTTCTGTAGAGCTCATGCCTGATGTGATGGCATCTCTCAGTCTGCTGTTCATCGTCAGAATTTCAAAGACACCCGTTCTGCCACGGTATCCTGTATTGAAGCACATATGGCATCCTCTGCCATGATAGAAGTGATATTTACTTGGGTCTTTGATGCCTGCTAAGTCCAGCATATGTTCTGCCGGTACTGTCTCTTCCTTGCAGGAAGGACAGATCTTTCGTAACAGTCTCTGGGAAACGATACCTCTGACAGAGCCGCCGATTAAATATGGTTCCACGCCTAGATCCTTCAGACGATCAATCGCGCTGATGGCATCTTCGGTATGGATCGTAGAAAGTACTAAGTGTCCAGTCATGGCTGCCTGCATGGCAATCTGTGCTGTTTCACCATCACGGATTTCGCCGACGCAGATAATATCCGGATCCTGTCTCAAACATGCACGCAGTGCACTGGCAAAAGTCATGCCAACTTTCTCGTTGATGGCCACCTGGGTGACACCGTCAATCTGGAATTCCACTGGGTCTTCCAAGGAAATCATATTGACAGTATCGCTCTTGAGTTCCTGGATCATTGTATACAGTGTTGATGTCTTGCCAGAACCAGTTGGTCCTACAATCAGGATCATGCCGGCACTGTTCTCTAGGATGCGGTCAAATTTTGCATTGTCTCTTTCGGTAATGCCGATACCCTGACGGGTCAGTGTTTTCTGGTCTCTGGAAAGGACACGGATGACGACCTTCTCACCATAGATGGTCGGCAGCGTTGATAAACGAAGGTCTACATTTGAGCCGTCTGCACGTCTGGCAATAGCACGGCCGTCCTGAGGAATCCTGCGTTCTGTAATATTCATATTGGAAATGACTTTGAAACGTGAAATGATTGCGGACTGGAGTTCCTTTGGAATTGTCAGGATCTCATTCAGTCTGCCGTCGACACGGATACGTACGACCATTTCTTTTTCACGCGGCTCAATGTGGATATCAGAAGCCTTTTCAGCAATACCTCTTTCAATAATACTGTTTACCAGCTTGACGGTCGGTGCTGCCGATGTCTCCTGTTCAACCACAGGATTTTCCTGCAGTTCATCATTGACGCCTCTTTCTTCCTTCATCTGCTCAATGGCCATCGCTGCACCTTCGTTCTCATAGAGAACAGCCAATGCATGTGTGACAGCATCTGAGTAGGCAATCATCGGGATGACTCTCTTCTTAGAGACATCCTTGGCAGCTTCAATGGCACGGAAGTTCAAAGGATCTTCAGTGGCTACCCACAAACGGTCTCCCTCGACCTTGACCGGGACAATCCGATACTGTCTGGCAGTTAAGCGAGGGATATACTTTGTCATTGCTGGATCGATCTTCTCATTATTCAGGTCGATGAAATCAATGCCCAGCTGCAGGCGCAGAGTATCAATCAGCTGCATCTCTGTGATGAACTTGTTCTCAATTAAAACAGTTCCCAGACGCTTGCCGGTATCTTTCTGTATTTCCAGCGCTTTATTGATATCTTCATCCGTCAATACGCCAGCATCTGTTAATATCTCACCTAAACGTCTATACTTCATACTTTGCCCTCCTCATAGTGATGCAGTGGATCATTCATTCGGTCTTACGTATATATCCTGTGATTCTAATTCTCCTGATGTTCCATATATGACAATGGTGCACTTAAATACTTTGTTTACAGAATCATATGTGAGTCCTGCAGAACCATCTTCGATATTGACGGTCAGGTTCTCAGTACCTGCTTTTTTCGTCACTAACGGAATGCTCTGCATCTTGTCATCTGTATTTGGATATGGTTCTGCCGTCAGACCATTGGTCGCATCATTTGTATAGCGGATGTTGTAGCCTCTGGCAGATGTGGTGAAGCTGTAATCTGTCGCGCTGTATGTGGAAGCATCTGCGTTCTTCAGATCATTTGTCACTTCCATGATGGCAGTGGACAGAAGCACCTGTGCATTGGCCTTCTCAGTGACGTCCCGATAGACTCTGGAGGCCGCAATTAAACCTCCGGTCAGAGATGAGAATACAATTCCCAGCAATGCAACAGTGACCAATGTCTCTCCTAATGTAAATCCTGCCTGCAGTCTCTTCTTCATATTATTATCTCTTGAAAGTCATATAACTGTAATCACCAGATTCACTGGTAATCGTTGTTACAATGACGCTGATATCATTCACATTGCTTGTGAAGGCCCCGCCGTTGAATGTAACTCTTAGGTTCTGTGCGTTTGTTCCTTCAGCAACAGTTCCTGTTTCAAAATCATTTCTCAGCGAGTAGTAGTCTTCCATATACTTGTCAGTTTTCTTGATGATCTTGATGGATGCCGCAATCATACTGCCGACTAAAACAAAAGCTAATACCATGACTAAAGACGCAACCAGCACTTCTGCTATTGACTCTCCCTTACTGCTCTTCAGTTTTTCCATCATCGTATTTTTCATTGTTTTATTCTCAGTTACTGCACTGTGATATTCGCCGGCAAGAAAGAAACACTGTTTCCTCTTTCCCGAGGTGTATTTCCGGTGGTCGGTGATGCATTGATTGCTGAAGTCACCTTTCTGGTCGAACCGGTCATTGTGAATACGGCGGTAACGTTGTAGCTGTCGTCCATTGTGACAGATGCCTGGATGTCTTTACTGTTAACGGTCATTGTGATTGTCTCACTGATAGAACCTGTATTCTGATTATATTCACAGACACATAATGTCTTATACAGCGTATCCAATGTTGTAGAAGATGGAACCTTGATCGTCCCATCATTATTCTTTACATATTCCGCGTTATTCGCATTGAATTCTGTAGCATTCTCGAATGTGTCATTGAAGAGTGCAGCCGCACTTTTCATGGCATATACATCCGCATCATCTGTCCAGGTCGTTGTCACAACACCGCTGGAAGCACTGGCTGCGGCAAGGATGGTCGCACCTACCATGGCACAGATCAAAAATACAAATAAAGCCAGCATCAGGGATGCTCCGGATTTCGATTTCAGTTTTTTTCGAATCGATCTGTCCATTATCTGCACCAAAAAGAATGTCCTTCCGACACGTTCATTATACTGTAAATTCATGCATTACAATATCTACGAGCCAATATTACTCATAGTCAAAAGAAAAACAGGCCTTTCGAAAAAAAGCCTGTTTTATCATTATTCTACGCTGTTGATCTTTGCCAGCATGTCTTCCTTGACTGCCTTGTTTACTGCCAATGCCTTCTCTCTGGAATCCTGTACCGAATAGAAGTACAGCTTGATCTTCGGTTCTGTTCCGGACGGACGTACAGCAAACCAGCTACCGTTTTCTAAGAAGAAGCGGATGGCATTCTGCGGCGGAATATCTTCATAGCCGTTCTGATAGTCAATGACTTTAGAGACCTTGACGCCGGTGACTTCTGTCGGCAGGTTGCCGCGCAGCCATACCATCATTCTCTTGATGCGTTCTGCTCCCGGAATTCCTTCCAGAACTAAGTTTGGTTCATCTTCTGCAAAGTATCCATACTTTGCATAGATGTCCTGAAGAACATTCCACAGAGTTTTTCCCTGCTTGCGGTAGAAAGCAGCAGCCTCAGCGACCAACATGCCTGCAGAGATGCCGTCCTTGTCACGGATGTCTTCACATGCTGCATAGCCGACAGATTCTTCATAGCCAAACAAGTATGTATACCCGTGTTCATGGAGATATGGGACTTTGCCGCAGATGTTCTTGAAGCCGGTCAGTGTCTCAAACATATCGACACCGTAGTCCTTAGCAATGATTGTTGAAAGTGTACTTGTGACTATGGACTTGACCATCGCGCCCTTGGCAGGAAGTGTTCCTGCGGTCTTATGGCCTTCCAGGATATAGTTGACCAGCAGGTAGCCGGTCTGGTTGCCGTTGAGCGGAATGTAGTTGCCTTCATCATCTCTGATCTCAATCGCAAAGCGGTCAGAGTCTGGGTCAGTTGCCATCAGCAGTTCAGCACCAAATTCTCTTCCGTACTGTTCTGACAGCTTGAAAGCCTTTGGATCTTCTGGGTTCGGATAACCAACGGTCGTGAAGTCTGGATCAGGGTTCTCCTGTTCCGGTACAATCTTCCAGTTCTTGAATCCTCTGTCATTCAGCATTTCTCTGAATGGAATGGAGCCGCAGCCATTCAATGGTGTATAGACTAGCGGGATCGTCAGATCTAATTCTTCACCTTCATGGATCGCCAGCTTTTCAATCCGGTCAAGATAAGCACGGTCATATGTCTCGTCCAGCACTGTAACTTTGCCGGTCTTGACTGCTTCTTCATAATCCATCTTCTTGACGCCGTTCCAGAGATCGACTGCATTGATCTTTTCGGTCATGCCGTCGGCAGTCTCCGATGATACCTGGCAGCCGTCATCCCAATATGCCTTGTATCCGTTGTATTCCTTTGGATTGTGGGAAGCGGTGATGTTGATGCCTGAAACTGTCCCCAGCTTCCGGATCATAAAAGCAAGTTCCGGGGTAGGTCTCAGATCAGGGAAGGTATAGACCTTGATACCGTTGGCCGCAAAAATACCTGCCGCCAATTCTGAGAATTCTTTAGAGAAGTGTCTTGGGTCATGGGCAATGACAACACCCTTGTCCATTGCCTCCTGGCCATGGACACAGATATAGTCTGCAATTCCCTGGGTCGCCTTGCCGACCGTATAGTAGTTCATGCGGTTCGTGCCGGCACCGACTTTTCCTCTTAATCCTGCTGTACCAAAAGCCAGATCCTGGTAAAAACGTTCCTGGATCTCTGTTTCATTGTCTTTAATGGTCTCTAATTCGGCCTTTAAAGGATCGGCAGCCGGAAGTTTCTCCAGCCACTCGTTATAACGAGCCATGTATTCTGTCATGATTAATTCAGCCTCCGTAAATATCTGACCTCATTATACCCGACTTGCAGAAAAAAAGAACTAGGCATCTAGTTCTTCCGGTTGATCAATCGATCTCTGTATTTGATGACGATATAGATCATTACTGCTTCTACTGCAATGGCCAGGATCATCCACATCCATTCTCCGCGGACCAGGAAATGACCGATGACGCAGTTCAGCAAGATCTGTACCGAGCTTGAGGCAAAAACTGCCTCAACAAATTCTTTTAAAGTAATTATGGATCTTGCGGCAATATAAGGAATAATGCCGTTTGGAATGCCTGGAATCATGCAGGCGACCGCGATGACTAAGACGGGATTGCCGCTGTTGATCTTGGACATCAGCCAAGTCGACTTGCCTTCGGTATCTGTCGCTATCTGAATGCTCTTGCCGAAGATTCTTGCAAAGATAAAGACTAATGCGTTCCCTGCGGTAAAACCAAGCCAGCATATCAGGAAGGAACGCCACCAGCCATAGATCAAAGCACCAGTGATCTGAATGACCATGCCTGGGATAAAGATACTGACGACCTGCAGGATAGAGCAGAAGAACAATGCGACATATCCGCCCCATTGTGATCTGCTGTTCAAGTATTCAGCAATCTTTTCCTGGTCTCCTGTTTTAATCAGGCTGTAAAGTTCCGCAAAGAAATCCCCGAAGAATACATAGATCAGATACGCTGTCAGTAATATCACACCGATCAGGATAGCCACGATCAGCTTTTTATTTACTTTTGCCAGTTTGTCAGACATCTTTCCCCTTTAAATATGCATGTGTAAATATAGCACATTTATGGCCTTCTTTACACACATTTTCACACAATGGAAGTGTGTATCCCCTTACAAAAACGGAAGATTGAATACGTTCTTCCGTTTTCTGCAGTTTCTTTATCTATTTGAGGACTTCGCAGCATCTCTAATTTCCAGATATGCCAATGCCTGCGTCTGATAGAAATATGGTCCAACATAGAACAGACCAGCAAGATTCAGTGTTAAAGCGGAGACGATGAACCATCCAATAAAGGACAAGTCCAGCACGAACAATTCCATCTTATGTCCATTTGTTAAGTTCGAGGAATACTTCATCACATCGGAAGTGTTCATCATTGGATGTTCCGCAAGAATATACGGAACAAACTTGTATTGATAGCTCTTGACCACGCCAGGTACGACCAGCAGCAGTGACCACAGGAACACCATCAGGCTCCTCCATAGCAGCATCGCTGAGATTCTGATCCACTGATTTTTGCGGAAACCGGAGAACAGCACATCCTGTGAATCTGTTCCTTTGACATGGCAGGCAAACCAGTTCCTTGCACCATATTCCATTGGATTGCCGACAAACACGGAGAAGAAGAAACCGATGAACAATGATATCGTTGCCCCATAGAAGAACGCAGAGCTTGTCATCAAAGACAAAATATCGGTGAATGTTGGAATTGTCAAAACAGGCTGTGTGGCTGAAATGTTGATCCTGGAACCACTGCTGGCTGCGCCAAATGTATCTGCCAGACAGATCATCAGAATAAAGCTTGCCAGTACGCACATCCAGTAATTCTTATGGATCAGCTGTTTTGCGTTCTCTTTTACTGCCGATCGGTCAAGTGTCATTTTTCATCCCTCTTATTTTGACAATTATACCAGAATTCGCACTGCATCTTACCCATGGATTGCATAAACAAACTATGAAAACTTTATAAGCACGATAAAAGCTGCAGTGAGAAATCCATCTTCCTTTTCACTGCAGCTTGTTTGATTTGATTATCTTCTGTATAGACGCAGTCTGCGGATGCTGATGCAAACTGCAGCAATAGAAGTGAATAATAGGAATCCATAGAGCATCAGATTGCTGGTACTGCCCGTTGCCGGGGATGCACTGTCTTTTGTTTCTGTGGCTGTTGATGCCGTGCTGACAGCTGCTGCCTTTGGCGAAGTCGCAACTGCATATTCAGAAAATTTGTCAGTTACAAATGACAATGTCCGTGTCGCAGCATCATATGTTGCCGGGATTGCAGCAATGGTATCACCGTGTTTCCTGACAACTGATACAGCAGCACCTTCAGGAACAACATCTTCATCCAGTACAATGCTTACTTTGACCTTTTCTTCCAGATCTGTTTTTTGAATGATCCACGCAGTCTTGGATGACAGGTTATCTTTTGTAATCACAGTGCCCTTGGCAATATACTGATTGACAGTCAGCCCCAGCACAGTCTGAATTGTTGATCCAGTTCCTGCAGCAGTCTGCATCTGCAGTTTGATGCTGTCTTCCACAGCGGCATCTTCCACATCCAATTCCGCATTTCCAGAGCCGACACCGGCTGCACCATTTTCAATGGAAGCAGACTGAACATGATCTGAATTATTTGTTACGATATCTGTTCCTTCAATAAAATTACTGGTGAAATGAAGCTGGTTATGAATATCAAATGTATATGTATACAACTCATCTTCTACATAAATGCCTTCTGTGATCGGCTGACCATTGATTTCAAAACCTGCGAACTGATATCCGGCATCCGGCACGAACTTAATTGTCACTTTTGAATTTGGCTGCAGCATCGCAAGTCCGGTCGTACCTGAGCCATCTGACTGGATTGCAGGCTGTCCGAATTTATCCTTGAAATTTGGATCACCATTGATTGCCGTTATAATGATCTTGCCATGCTTAAAGACTTCATATGCCGGTGACAGTTTGCTTGCTTCATCATATGACCAGCTGATCGTATACCAGTTGTCATACTGAATATTGCCGCCTCCCAAAAGTTTCTTCACTTCTCCATTATCCAGAGTGCCGTTTTCCACCATATCACTGCCCTGCATCAAGCCAAGCGCCTCGATTGCAGTCAGTCCTAATGGATTGGCTGTTGGGAGAACCGCCCTGATATATCTTGTGTTTTCGTTCTGGAAAGTGTAGTTATAAAATGTCAGCAGTTCTCCGTTTTGAAAATTGATGATCTCTGTCTTTGTGGCAATCGTCCCTTGACTGATCGGAAGAAACGTTCCGTTTTCGCTGTCCGAATATTCTACTGTTCCATAGTTTGTCAGATAGGCAGCATTATATTCAGCGGGAAGTGTCACTGTAAATCCTTTAATGAATTGTATATCTGCTGTTCCGCTCTTATTAAAATTGATGTTGCAGAAATAGCTTTGATTGTAATCATCATAAGACGCAAGGTATGAAGCACCGTCAAAGGAAACAATAACAGTCGTGCCTCCTGCAACATTGCTGAATGTTAATTGCATCTTCCCAGCTGCTTCAAATGTAGTTCCTGTCGAATAAACATTCTGATGCGTCGAATCTTGAATCATCAGATCAGCTGTTTTGGCTGAAGAACTGTCATGGAATGTATAGGTTGTTCCAGCCGATTGTGTTCCCGTAAATGATATCGATCCTGTTTGGACAGCCAGAGTGACATTGTTGAGCTTCTCAATGCTCAGTTGAATCGTAGTTCCGCCGGTAATTGGAACATTTGTCTTCAAGCAATCCACCGTAGTACTGTTTATTAAATGGATAGTTTCCGTTCCTAACTGCCATGTACTGCCATCATTTGTCTTTACAACATATTTATATCCTGTTTCAGGCGTTGTAATAAAAGCGATACCAATGGATGGACTCGATGAAGTCTCAGAATATGTAAAGGATTGATCAGTTACCGCCATCTGATCAGGGCCATTTGTCACAATAATCTCAGCGGTCTTGCCATTGTCTGTCAGTGTGAATACATTGTTGACCGGGGCTGACAGAACAGCACCGCCAGACGTATTTGCCGGTGTGACAGTAATACTGTAATCTGCCGCATTTGCCTGAAGCGGCATGACAGCCAATACCATGATGCACGCTGTCATCATACTGACTGCATATCTGATTATTTTCTTCATTGAGCTTCCCTCCTGCCCATCAATGGAATCTGTATTGATATCATAACGGGTTGAGAAAGCCAATACAGGTATGTTTCCAGTCTTGGCAATGACAATTCCGGAAACTTCCGAAAGAAGCAGAAGATTCGTTCTAAAATAGACATACATCCATATGTCGAATTTATAATAAAAATATAGTGAAATGAATCCACATCAAACGCATACATATTGAAAAGGTGAAGAAATGATGGACTTTACAGAGTATCTCAATCATTACTGCAGCGAAGTCGGATGCACCAGCAGCGAGCTTTCAGAAACTTCCGGCCTTTCGGTTGCGGTCATCAGCCGATATCGTTCCGGATCCCGCCGCCCAGATCCAAATAGAGAACAGCTGCGCATGCTCGCTGTGGGAATCCATAATCTTTCATTAGCTAAGGATGTCTCTGAGATATCCGAGCAGGATATCTTGAAGACATTGAAGAACAGTCTTCTTCAGGATAATCGTGACCTAGCTGCCATGACCAGAAATCTGGATATCCTTTTATCTGTTCTGAACGTCAATATGAATCATTTGGCGCATTATCTGAAATATGACACATCGTTCATATCGCGGATCCGCTCAGGACAGAGAAAACCGGCAGACCCGCAGCAGTTCATTGATGATGTATGCAGCTACATTGTAAAAAACTATAATTCTGACACTAATCGAGAGAGTATTCGAAAACTGCTGAACGTAGAAGATGCACCGCGGACACCAGCAGAATCGATTGATCTGCTGAAGCAGTGGCTCAACCAAAGTACAATTAAAGATTACAATTCAATATCCGGCTTTATTAAGAAAATGGATGAATTCAATCTGAATGAATATATCCGAGCTGTTCACTTTGATGAACTGAAAGTGCCTTCCGCGCCATTTTATCATCCACGGTCCAGAGATTACATTGGCATTCAAGAGATCAAGAATGGTGAACTGGATTTTCTGAAAGCTGCAGTATTATCAAAATCCATGGAACCTGTCCTTCTGTGCAGCGATATGCCGATGGAGGATATGTCAGGAGACGATTTCCCTAAGAAGTACCTTTATGGCATAGCAGTTATGCTGAAAAAGGGACTTCATTTGAATGTTGTCCATAATCTGAACCGTCCTTTCAATGAACTCTTATTAGGGCTGGAAGGATGGATGCCGATGTATATGACAGGACAGATCACGCCATATTACTTGAGGAATGCCGGCAGTGAAGTTTACTGTCACTTCCATAATGTATCCGGCAGCGCAGCTCTGATTGGTGAATGCATTGTCGGCCATCACGATGACGCTAGATTTCACCTGACTGCAAAGACAGAAGATATTGCCTATTACCAAAGAGAAGCTGACTACATATTGGAAAAGGCAGTGCATCTCATGGATATCTATACCGTTAAGGAAAAGAATGTGCTCGAAGCATTTTTGAACCACGATGCTTCTTCTGACGGAAGCCGCAAGAGCATACTCAGTCTTCCTCCTTTATACACGATTGAATACAGTCTTTTACTGCAGATCCTGAACCAGAACAATGTTTCAAACGCTGATCAGGAAGCGATTATTTCTTCCTATGAAAGTCAATACCGGCGCATTTCAGCCATTCTTGAAAATGACTGTGAAATCAATGATGAACTTTCCATCGTGACGGAAGATGAATTCAAGCAGTATCCTGCCGTCCTTTCTATTGCAAACTCCTTCTGTGAGAAGAATATTTTCTACACCTATGAACAATATCTAAAGCACGTATCTCTCACAAAGGAATTCTCTCAGAAGAACCCAAGCTACTCCGTACACCTGTCATTCAACCCCGGCTTCAGGAATATTCAAGTCACCATTCACTGCGGCAGATGGGCAATGTTCTCAAAAGGCACAAACCCAGCAATTCATTTTGTTACCAAGCATCCTAAAATACTGGAGGGAACAGAAAATCTGAGCTTTCTCATCAAAGATTAATCGAAAAAAGTCCTATTCAATTTTTTATGAGTAGGACTCTTTTATATCATTCAGTCATCCCACTGCGCATGGAATAAGGATGCATAGAAGCCACTCTGCTTCAACAGCTGTTCATGTGTTCCTCTTTCCATGACTGTTCCATGGGAGAGTACTAATATCTCATCCGCACTCTGGATTGTCGAAAGACGGTGGGCAATGATAAAGGTCGTTTTGCCGCGGCAAAGCTCTAACATCGCCTTCTGAATCTTCTGTTCTGTATTGGAGTCAACATTGCTGGTCGCTTCATCCAGGATCAGCATCTTTGCCTCACTCAGCATTGCCCTGGCAATGGTCAGCAGCTGTTTCTGTCCCTTGGAGATATTGACGCCGTCATCGGTCAGGATAGTATCATAGCCGTCCTTCAATGACATTACAAAATCATGAATATCTACCGCTTTGCATACTTCTACAACTTCTTCCTTGGTCACATTATCTCTGCCGTAGGCAACATTTTCATAGATGCTTCCTTCAAACAGCCATGTATCCTGCAGGACCATGGAGAACTGTTTCCGTAAGCTGTCTCTGGTGCAGTGACAGATATCATGTCCATCAACCGTAATGACACCGGAATCTGGATCATAGAACCGCATCAGCATATTGATAATGGTCGTCTTGCCGGCACCGGTCGGTCCGACAATGGCAATCATCTTACCGCTGTCAGCTTTCAGGTTGAGACCATGAATGATCTCATTGCCTGGGACATAGCTGAAGTGTACATTTTCAAAGAAGACGTCTCCTTTGGCATGATCCAGCACCACCGCATCTGCGTCATCCGCCAGCTCACTTGGTTCATCAATCATCGCAAAGACTCTGCGGGCAGAAGAGATTGCACTCTGCAGCTCTGCCATGATCTCTGCCATTTCGGAGATTGGTCCGGAGAAGCGCTTGGAATACAGAATAAAGGATGAGATGTTGCCGATACTGATCTCATGCGCCAGGAATAAAATACCGCCGAAGCCGGAGATGATAGCCAGGGAAAGATTGTTGACGAAGGTGACAGTCGGTCCAACGATGGAGCCTTGATAGTCAGCTTCATAATAAGTATCCACGGCATCCTGATTCTTTTCGTCAAAGCGGGAGATGATTGTTTCTTCCTGTCCATATGCCTTGATGGTCTTATGTCCAGACAGCATCTCTTCCGCAAAGCCATTGAGTTCACTCAGCTTCATTGAACGTTTGTGGAACAGCGGTCTGACCACCGTGGCACGATGCTTCGTAATATAGATGATGATTGGAGTTGTAAAGACAAACACAATGCAGAGCTTCCAGCTGATATTGATCATCATGATCAAGGAACCAACAACAGTAATGACACTGGTAATGACATCGATCAGATCGGAAGAAAGTGATGTGTTGATGGTATCGATATCGTAGGAGATGCGGGAGATAATATCGCCGACTTGATGATGGTCAAAGAACGAAACTGGCAGCGTTGTTAAGTGGTCAAACAGTTCCTTTCTCATTTCAGCGGTGATCAAAGAAGAGACTCTGACCAGGACTGCCTGCGTCAGATACATAAAGATGCTGTTGAGCAGGACGGCGACGATCATCTCTGCGCAGATGGCAAAGACATTGGTGAAGTTCACGTTTCCCGCAGAGCCAATCGCATCAATTGCCTGACCTGCATACTTCGGTACAAGCAGTGCTAAAATATTGCCTGCCAGTGTAAATGCAATAGCCAGCAGCATCCTTGCCTTATGGCGCCACAGGTATCCCATCAGACGCAGAAGCGTTTCTTTGCCTGAGGCTCTTTTTTCATTTTGTTCAGTCAAACAGCGCACCTCCCATCTGTGAATCCGCAATGGAAGAATACAGTGCGTTATGATGCATCAGTTCCTCATCTGTTCCAGATCCATTGATCTCTCCATGATCCAGGACAATGATCTGACTGCATCCCTTGATGCTGGATACACGCTGGGCAATGATCACCATCGTTGTATCCGGATATTTTTCATTCAGTGCCTTTCTCAACAAGGAGTCTGTCTTATAGTCCAGGGCACTGCTGGAATCATCTAATAATAAAAATTCAGGATGAGACGCAAAAGCACGGGAAAGAAGAATTCTCTGGCGCTGTCCGCCGGAGACATTCGTTCCCTTGCTTGTCAATTCATAATCTTCCTTCTCTGACAATTCGGAGATAAATTCTTCTGCCTGCGCATTATTGATGGCATCCTGCAGTGCTTCATCTGATACTTCTCTGCCAAAGCGGATATTCTCCTTAACTGAATCAGAGAACAGGAAATCATTCTGCATGACAATGCCAAACTGTTTTCTCAATTCATCCGGTTCAATATTTTTGATATTCTTTCCATTCAAATAGATTGCGCCGGAATCAATATTATAGAAATGCAGGAGCAGAGACAGGATTGTACTCTTGCCGGACCCTGTAGCACCAATGATGCCCAACGTCTCACCTTTCTTCAACGCAAAGGAAATATGCTTCACATTATCCTTTACTTTTAAATAAGAGAAAGATACATCCTTGAATTCCAAGGCATACTGCGGATTACCATCCGGTTCATTGGCCGGCTGCCAGTTCTTTTCATTTTCTGTATTCAGTACTTCCATGATTCGTTCGGAAGAAGCCATACCTCTGGAGTACATGATGAACATTCTTGAAATTGCCATTAACGAATGGGAGATCATCTGGAAATAACTCATGAACGCTAAGATCTTACCTGTCTCACTTAAACCTGCATTGACTCTGTAGGCACCCAAAATAATGACACCGACCATGCCTGCATACAGGAATAGATTCATCAGCGGATTGATCACTGCCATGACTAAGTTGGCATGGACTTCTTCATCTTTCAATGCATCATTTACGGTCTCAAAGTGCTTCTTTTCATAGTCTGTGCGTGACAATGCCTTGATGACTCTGATGCCCTGTGCATTCTCACGGGTCACTGATGCCATTTGATCATTGGCCTTCTGGACACGGCGGAACATTGGAACACCCTTTGCAGTACGGAAATAGATAATGACCAGCATAAATGGAATGACCGCCAGAAACACCAACGCCAGCACTGGTTCCAAAAGGAAGCAGAGGACCAGCCCGCCGACGGTAATAATCGGTGCCCGAACGCCCATTCTCTGCATCATGCCGATCATCCGATGCAGATTATATGTATCACTGGTCAGGCGTGATTCCAGAGAAGGAATCGTATATGCATCTGTCTTTTCACAGCTGAGATACAAGGTATGTTGAAACAAGTCATGACGGATATTCTTTGTGACATCTCTAGCGACTTCAGCCGCATTCCGGTTCGCTACAACATTCATGACCCAGGCCACAAGTGCGCATACGACCATGACTCCGCCCCAGAACAAAATGCCGTTCTGATCTCCGGCAGGGACAACGTCATCAATGATCTTTGACAGGATATCCGGCAGCAGCAATTCCAAAAAAGAACCGACAGCTTTAATTGTTAAGCCGACGGCAATCATTTTTGTGCAGGGCTTCAAATAATCCCTCAGTCGTTTTTCCATGATAATATTTTACAACGTTTTTACAATTTTACATTAGGAAACAAAAAGCTCTCATTGCGAGAGCTTACTTACATCTTTTCCGGTGCCGAAACACCAATCAGATCCAATGCATTCTTCATGGTGATCATCGCCGCATTGACCAGTCCCATACGCTGAATTGTCAAAGCTGGGTTCTCTGGATCAACAACACGATTGGAATTATAGAAACTGTGGAAGTCCCTTGCCAGATTCGTGCAGTACTGGCAGATGCGGTTTGGAGCTCTGTGCTTTGCGGCATCCGCAACTGTCTTCGGGAACTCACTGAGCTGCTTCAGGATCTGCAGTTCCTTATCATCCGTCAGCAGGTCATACTTATCAACCTCTGTAAATGCCGGCGCATCTTCCCTGTGTAGGATGCTGAACATTCTTGTATATGCATACTGTGCATAGTAGACAGGATTGTCATTGTTCTTCTGCTTAGCAAGATCCATATCGAAGTCCATCTGCGTTCCTAATTCTTTAGAAACGAAGAACCATCTTGCGGCATCGACACCGACATCTTCGCAGAGCTCGCGGATTGTGATGGCATTGCCGGTACGCTTGGACATCTTGACTTCTTCGCCATTGGAGACCATGCGGACCATCTGGATCAGATCGACAATCAATCTGTCAGGATCATAGCCAAGTGCTTCCATTGCGCACTTCATACGGGTCACATAGCTGTGGTGGTCTGCGCCCCATAAATTAATCAGAGTATCATATCCTCTTTCAAACTTATAGACATGGTTGGCAATATCTGGTGTAAAGTATGTTAGAAGACCTGTATTCTTTTTCAGGACTCTGTCCTTGTCATCACCGAACTGGGTGGAACGGAACCATAATGCATCATCCTGTTCATATGTCAGACCTTTATCTGTCAGGTCCTGAATGACCTTCTTGATGCGGGCACTGTCGTTCTGATAGAAGAAACGTTCATGTGTCCAAACATCAAAGTGGACGCGGAACAGATCCAGATCTTTTCGGATAGCATCCAGCTTCATTTCAATGCCTTCATCCTTAAAGTATTCAGCCCATTCAGAAGCATCTTTGTTCAGCCACTTGTCCCCGTCCTTTTCCTTGATGGATTTAGCAACTTCGATAATATCCTGGGCATGATAGCCATGCTCCGGCAGAGGATACTCTACACCGAACAGCTCACAGTATCTGGAATACATGGACTCTGCCAGCATATCGATCTGGTTGCCGGCATCATTGACATAGTATTCTCTGGTCACAGCATATCCTGCTTCACCAAGCAGTCTGCATAAGGCATCTCCCCAGGCAGCACCTCTAGCATGTCCGCAGTGCAGGTCCCCAGTTGGATTGGCAGATACATATTCTACCAGTACCTTTTCGCCTTTTCCTTCATTGTTCCTGCCGTATGCATCTCCTTCTTTCAGGATCTTATGGATGACATCGCTCAATGCCGTCTCTGAAATACGGAAGTTGATAAAGCCTGCACCAGCCATTTCAATGGACTGTGCCTCTTCCAGATTCTTCTGCAGGATTGGAATAATTACCTGGGCAATGTCTCTTGGGCTCTTATGCAGCTCCTTGGCAAGACGCATTGCAATATTGGTGGAATAGTCTCCCATCTTCGGGTCACGCGGTCTTTCGACCATGACCATCGTATCATCTGTATCCAGATCAAAAGCTTCCTTGACGGATGCCTTGATTGTCTCTACTAGCTTTTCACTGATCTCACTCATTTGAAGCCTCCAATCATATTCTTTCTAAAAGCTTTCCTATTATAACGGAAACCCTGCTTTTTGTGTACATATGTATGTAAAAAGGCGCACTTTTCTGCGTCTTATTTGATCTTGGACTTATCCGTGGATGTCCTCACTGCTCTGTCGCCAAGAAATTTCCTGACTTGGTCCAGCTGATCTGCATCAAAGTAAAGCGCTGCGTTTCTTTTCTTCAGACGGAAAAAGATGCAGGAATCATTTTTAGAAAGCGTTACTGTGCCGGCATCTTCCCATTTGGTCAGAGCGCCGTTCATTACAATCCCCTCTTCACAGAGTCCGCTCTTGAGGAAGTAATACATGACCGCAAAGACCAGCAGTGCAATGGTCTGCGACCAGCGAAAAACTCCAGTATAGCGGAAGAAACCGTACACTGCTACCGCCGCAAACAATAACGGCACCAGCCATCTGGCTCCTACCTTTGTCGCAACCTTTACCTTACGGCTGTTGTTTGTCCATATGATCAGCATCACAAAGATAATGCCGTCCAACACATAAAATACCCCGTCACCAAGTTCCATAGGATCACCTCGAATATGTCATATTATACCCTATCTCTGCGAAGAAAAAAGAAACAGCTTGCGCCGTTTCCTTACTTCATCTTGACAGAACTCAGTACCTTGTCAAATACCGGTGTCATATCCACAGTTCCTTCTGGATCCTGGATCATGATAATGGCAATGACGCCTGTACCATCCTGGATCAGATACATCTGTGAATTCGCATCTTCCTGAATGACATTGTAAATGACAGAAATGCCCTTGGCATAGTATGCTTCCGTGCCGTTCAGTTCCTTCTTTTCAGTTGAAACAGCTGTCCACTTTTCATTTGTCTTGATTGTCTTGAACAGATCTTCAGAAGCTGTTGCACCTTCAACATACAGGAACTCCATGACATCCTTGGAACCCTTGATCGTATAATCCATTTCATCATAATTTGAGTTCTTTCTTCCGCTCCATTCGTTTGGAACAGAAACTGTCATGCTGTGGAATGTTGTTTCTGCAAAGGTCAGCTTGGTAACGTCTGCCTGTTCAGAATACGTGTGGTCAACTCCACTCGCGGATGACGATGATGCTTTTGCGGCAGCTGCTGATGAGGAACAACCTGCCAGGGTGCCTACCAGTACTGCTGTTGAAAGAATCTTTGTTAACTTTTTCATTTTTATCTTTCCCTCCAATAGCCAACGCTATCCATTTTATTTGTTTGCCTGTATGAATGCAACATCAAAATAAACGGTAAGATTTGCACTATTATGCAAAGAAAAAGAAAAACAGGGACAAGCCCTGTCTGTATTACGATTTTGCGGTTGCCTCCGGACTGACCGTGATTGTCGGTGTCGGCGTAGAACGGGAAGAAGAATTATAGGTCCCTTCAATCTCGATCTCACGGGCAAAGTTTGTCTTTACCCCAATATAACCGAACGCGGTATCCAGATAATCCGGATGCTGGAAATAACAGTATGCAAATGCGGCAGCTCCGAGCAGAAACAGAAGCAGAAGAATATAGAATATTGTGGATATGATGGACGGTTTCTTTTCTACAACGTAAATCTTTTCATCTTCCGGATCCGGCTGTTCTGTGATCTGTGTTTCCTCAATACTAGGTATTTCTGCAGTATCTTCCAGATCTGCCACTTTCTCATTCTTTTCTGTATCTGCCGCATCTTCTTCCACCGGCATGCCGCAGTTTGGACATATGCGGTCAGTGTCTTTCAATTCTGCGCCGCATCTTACACAAAAACCCTTCATAACTTGATTCCCCCTATTGTAATGAAAATGGATGCATCTATTACTAATAGGATAACAGAAACCGGCATTAAAAAGAAGCGTATTTCTACGCTTCTAGTTCAAGTCGTCTGGATTATAGCTGACGGTCATGCCGTCTTTTGTTGTTTGAATGATATTGACAACTGTAATGTTATTATCCTTTAAGATCTTTGTCATCTTTTCAACAGAGATTTCACCTGTTGCTTTGACAAATGTTTCCGTTCCTCTTTCAGAAGTACGGTAAACACCGGCAGCTTCTACATTTGCATCATTTTCAGCAAGCAGTTTCATCGCCTTGACCAGACTTCCTGGCTTGTCTTCCATATTGAATACAAATTTTGTTCCTTGGTGTTCAAGGCCAAGCAGATCAACGAATGTCTGGAAAATATCCTTTTCTGTAATGATACCGATGACCTTTTGATCTGCATCCAGAACAGGAAGGACATTGATTTCATGCTGGAGCATCAGTTCTGCCGCCTGCTCCACAAAGGAATCTGGGTCAATGGATACGACATCCTTGATCATGATCTCTTCGACCTTGGTGCGGGAAAGCAGATAGTTCAGCTCATAGATTGATAATGATGTCTGGTTTGATCCGCTGGAGTCAGTAACAACACCTTCAGTGATCAGACCAAGAAGTTTTCCATCCTTATTCGTAACTGGAATACGATGGAATTTTCCCTGCTGCATCAGTTCCAATGCTTTGGATACGGATGTGTCCGGTGGAATGCATACCGGATCTTTAGTCATATGATCCTTTACGTACATGATTAACCTCCAAGATAGGCCTTTCTGACCTGTTCACTGGCTGCCAGTTCGGCGCCAGTTCCTTCTAATGTTATTTTACCAGTTTCCAGAACATATGCACGGTCGGCAATTGCCAAAGCCATCTTTGCATTCTGTTCAACCAGAAGAACAGTTGTTCCCTGCTTATTGATATCTTCAATGATACGGAAGATTTCCTTAACAAGCAATGGGGACAATCCCATGGAAGGTTCATCCAGCAGCATAATCTTCGGGTGTGACATCAGTGCCCGGCCCATCGCCAGCATCTGCTGTTCGCCGCCTGACAAGGTGCCTGCCGGCTGTTTTTCTCTTTCTTTTAATCTTGGAAACAGTTCATATACATGTTCCAGATCTATTTGAATCTGCTCTTTATCTTTACGGGAATATGCACCCAATGCCAGATTCTCAGCAACAGTCTGCTGCGCAAAGACACGTCTGCCTTCCGGCACTTGTGCCAGACCCATCGAAACAATTTTGCTGGAAGGTGTCTTGATCAGATCTACTCCGTCCAGAGTGATGCTTCCTTCTGCCGGCTTCAGCAGGCCAGAGATTGCATGCATGGTTGTTGTCTTGCCGGCGCCATTGGCACCGATTAATGCAACAATTTCACCGTCATTGATTTCAAAGGAAATTCCCTTGATTGCTTCAATCATCCCATAGCGGACTTTTAAATTTTCTACTTTTAGCATATCATCCGCCTCACTCTCCGATATATGCCTTGATGACTTCTGGGTTTGCCTTGATCTCGGCAGGTACACCCTGTGCCAACAGCATACCATAGTTCAATACGGTAATTCTGTCACAGATTCCCATGACCAGTTTCATATCATGTTCAATTAACAGGATTGCAATCTTGAAATGATCACGCACTGTACGGATCATATCCATCAGTTCCTGAGTTTCCTGCGGGTTCATCCCGGCTGCCGGTTCATCCAATAACAGAAGTTTTGGGTGTGTTGCCAAGGCACGGGCAATTTCCAAACGACGCTGTGCGCCATAAGGAAGATTGCCGGCACTCATAGCTGCCTTATCATCCAGGCCGAACAGCTTCAGCAGCTCCATTGCTTCTTCATCTGCTTTCCTCTCTTCTGTTCTGTACTTCGGCAGACGGAGAATTGCTGTCATCGTGCTGTAGTTTACACTGTTATGCAGGCCAATCTTTACATTATCCAGAACTGTCATATTGGAGAAAAGACGGATATTCTGGAAGGTACGGGCTACACCTGCTTTATTTGCCTCAACCGGATTCAGCTTGGCCATATCCTGACCATCCAGGGTGATTGTCCCTCTGGTTGGCTGATAGACCTTTGTCAGCATATTGAATACGGTGGTCTTGCCAGCACCGTTTGGTCCAATCAGACCATAGATTTCACCGGGATAGACCTGCATATTCAGATCATTGACGGCAGTCAGACCGCCGAAGTCAATGCCTAAGTCCTTGATTTCAAGAACAGGAGTTTTTGTCTCAGTCATTCTGCTGTTTCCTCCTTATTCTTATTTGATTTATTCTTCATCTTCTGCAGCATCGTCTTCAGTTTTTCGTTATTTGTAACAAGCATCATAACAATCAAGACGATTGCGTAGATCAACATTCTGTATGTACTCAGGAATCTCAGCATTTCCGGCAGTGCGACCAGCAGTGTCGTAGCTACGATTGTCCCAGTCATATTGCCAAGTCCGCCTAAGACTACATAGACAAGGATCAGAATGGATGTATTGAAGTCAAACTTTGTTGCCACCACTGAAGTATAGTTCAGGACATACAGTGCACCGGCTGCACCAGCTAAGCATGCACTGACGACAAAGGCCAGTGTCTTTGTACGGGATACATTGATGCCGACTGTCTCAGCTGCGATGCGGTTGTCTCGGCATGCCTGAATGGCACGGCCCTCCTTCGAATAGATCAGATGATAGACAATCAGCAGAGAAACAAGAATCAGCACAATACCTGCGGTAAATGTGGAGATCTTGGAAATGCCGGTCGCCCCCATCGGACCGCTGATCAGCATCGTTCCGCCTTCACCCAAAGTAATGTTGTTTGTAACAAAGCTGAAATGCAGACCTGCCGCATCAACACCGACATATAAGTTTGTAACGACGGACATCAGAATCTGACCGAAGGCTAATGTTACGATAGCCAGATAGTCACCCTGCAGCTTTAAGACTGGAATCGAAATCAATAAGCCAAACAAAGCTGACATGGCACTGCCGCAGATAATTGCAATAAATAAGCGCAGAATCTCATTCGGCACAGCTGTTGCCAGCATGCCTGATACAATAGCAGCTGTAAAACCGCCAACTGCCATAAAGCCAGCCTGCCCCAGGTTCAGTTCGCCCGAGAAGCCGACATTCATATTCAGACCGATGGCAGCTACGATATATGCACAGATCGGCACTAACAGAGAAGTGAATAATCTGGTCAGGCTTCCTGTACCGATCATTGTCTGCAGTACTGCATATGCGATGATTACAATTAAGAATGATGTTGTTCTTCCACGCATCTGGCGGCTGAACATATTAGTAAAGAAATTATTCTTTTTCATTTTCGCCACCTTACACTTTCTCATTGATCTTCTTGCCTAACAGTCCAGTAGGCTTGATCAGCAGGACAACAATCAACACCGCAAATACAATGGCGTCAGAAAGCTGTGTCGAAATATAAGCTCTGGCGAAGATCTCGATGATGCCTAACAGAAGGCCGCCAAGGAATGCACCAGGAATTGATCCGATGCCGCCGAAGACGGCAGCTGTAAATGCCTTGATGCCCGGCATGGAACCTAACGTTGGATAAACGGAAGGATACGATGAAACAAGCAGTACGGCTGCGATAGCCGCAAGACCTGAGCCAATTGCGAAGGTGATGGAAATGATGCGGTTGACATTGATTCCCATTAAAGTTGCTGCCCCTTTATCCTCAGAACATGCACGCATAGCACGCCCTGTCTTAGTTTTATTGATGAATAAGGTCAGCAGGATCATGATGATGATGTTGACTGCAATTGTGATCATGGACAGATAGGATACACTCAGTCCGCCAATATCCAAAGAGCCCTGCGGCAGCGCATTCGGGAAGATCTTAGTGTCAGCTCCCCAAAGCAGCAGTGCTCCGTTCTGCAGAAAATAAGAAACACCAATTGCGGTGATCAGCACCGATAAGCTGGATGCCTGACGCAGTGGCTTATATGCGAGTTTCTCAATCGCAACACCTAAGACTAAACACACCACGATTGAGACCAGCACTGCCGGAATGACCGGCATGCCGAATGAACTCAACATGTAAAATGCCACATAAGCGCCTACCATGATGATATCGCCATGGGCAAAGTTCAACATTTTCGCAATACCGTAGACCATCGAGTAGCCCAGAGCGATGATTGCATACACTGATCCCAGACCGAGACCACTGATCAAATAAGACAGAAATGCCATATGAAGTCCTCCTAGAAAAAACCAATATAGGCTGCCAAAGATTTCTTCCTTGGCAGCCTCTATATATCAAGTTTACTGACAGTGATTACTCAGCAGAAACGTAAGCACCGCTCTTTACTACGATTGCTCTTGGATCCTTAGAGACTTCACCGGTTGCCTTCCAAGTTACATTCGAACCTGTGACACCGTTGAATGTCATTGATGTGAACTGCTTAACGAGTACATCAGTGATTTCCTTAGCCTTCATGCTGGAAGTGACACTTCCTGCCTTGACGCCCTGTGCGATTGCATAGATTGCATCATAAGCATCAGCTGCGAACTGGTTAGGTGTTTCGTTGTACTTAGCCTTATATGCCTTAACGAATGCTGCTGTCTTTGTATCTGTAGAATCAGCAGAGAACGGTGTCAGCATGTATAAGCCTTCAGCCAATGTTGCATCGAAGCCATCCTGAGAAAGGATACCATCCATACCATCACATCCGAAGAATGTAGCCTTGACGCCCTGCTTCTTAGCTTCCTGAAGGATCAATGTAGCCGGCTGATAATAGATCGGCATGAAGATGACATCAGCACCAGCTGCTGCTAACTGCTTGACCTGTACAGAGAAGTCTGTAGCACCATTCTGGAATGTCTGTGAAGATACAATATCCAGGCCTAATTCCTTAGCCTTAGCTGTAAATGTTGTATTGATACCAGTTGAGTAGTTATCATCAGAACGATAGATAACACCAATCTTTGTACCTAAATTTGTGTGTGTGCTCAGATAAGTAGCAGAAGCAGAACCCTGGTTAGGGTCAGTGAAGCACATCTGGAAGACATTGCCATAAGCTGTAGAGCTGTCAGCCATATCCTTGAAGATAACACCTGTAGATGATGCAGATGGTGTCAAAGCAAAGATACCGTCTTCTTTATATAAAGGTGATACAGCCTGGCCAGCGCCGGATGTAACTGTCCCCAGAGAAACCTGCATGCCCCAGTCTACGAGGTTGTTGTATGCAGTAACAGCCTTTTCAGCATCAGCCTGATCATCTTCAGCCTTGAACTCATACTGCTGTCCGCCCTGTGCGTTGATTTCTTCAACAGCCAGAGCTGCAGCATTTGCTACGGCCTTGCCATATACGGCAGCATCACCTGTCAGAGGTCCAGATGAGCCAATCTTAATTGTTCCTCCTGCTGCTGCACTGCTGGAACTTGTTGTTGTTGTTGTACCGGTTGAGGAACTACAGGCTGCTAATGACATAGCCATTAACGCTGCCATTCCACCTTTCATAAATGACTTGTAATTCATATTTCTATCCTCCCTTTCAATTTCTTATTTTGAAGATAACGAAATTATAGAGAGGCTCAAAAACAAAATCAACCACTTTTTTCACTTTATTTTCACATTTCATGAAAATTATTCATATTTTATGAAACAATTTTCATTATAGTATTTTGTTTCTTTTTTCCCTTTTTTATCTCATACATTATATCATCTGCGTGTTCAATTGCTTCCTGCAGAGTGATTTTCTTTTCGCTGCTTACTTTAAACTCACCAATGGATGCACCTAGATGATACGGATGGTGCTGGTCTCCCTGTGAAATATGATTCAAGGAAAGACGCAGTTCTTCAATCATGGAAGAAGCACCGATGATGACAAACTCATCACCGCCGTATCTCATGGCAAAAGCTGATGTATCCTGCAGCCCTCTGGTTATAGCCTGTGAAACTTTGAGGATTGCATCATCCCCTGTTTCATGGCCGTACATATCATTGATCTTCTTCAGATTATCAACATCAATAAAGCAGATATATGCCGTCAGATTCTTTTTCATCAGCTGATCATAAAGAAGTCTGCCCTTCTGTTCCAAGCCAAAGCGATTATACAGCCCTGTTAATGGATCAGTGATATACAACATGCTCAATCTGCTGTTCAGATTCTCCATTACAGAAGCACGGCGAACTCTTTCGATGGCATTGTCAATCAGTGAGAATGCTGTTTCAAGGAAGTTGAATTCCATCTCACTGTTAAAACCGTCGGTCACGATATAGCCGATGCATGTCTCTTCTGCCTGCAGAGAATATACCTGCAGCATTGTTTTATTCTTCATGATCTGTTCCGGCAGAACAATCCTTCTTGAGAAAGTCGCATAGATATGTTCTTGATCACACAGCATTCCGTGCGGGTCAGACATGCCGATCAGCATCATATCGCTGCCATAGTGGCGGACAGGATTGGTGTTGCCGAAGTTCTCCAAATACAGGCCGTTGATGACTAGATACATGGATCCGCTTTGGAACTCAGCGGCATTCTTTTCAACAGTCTTGGCAATATCACCAAGCGTTCTCGCCTTATCTAATGAAACAGACAGTGTATTGTACAGCTTGTAGTAATCATAGACGTATCTGTTTGCCCGCAGATACTTCTCTTTCAATACCGTTACTTCATTCGCTGCATCGCCGCATCCGCAGGAACAGGAATAAACAATCTTCGCAGGAGTGCAGACTTCGCCCTCAATATTTTCTCCCTGGACAAGCATCAACGCCACATCCAGTGCCGTATAAATGATGCCTGGGAAATTGCGGTTCACAGTAGATATCCTGACAGGTGCTGCCGCAGCAACACTCAGATCATCAAAACCAGTGATTTTTACATCTTCCGGAACACGGATATCATTCTTGAGCAGTTCTGTCTTTGCACCATATGCCAGATTGTCATTGCCGCAGACAATTCCTTCCGGAACATTCCCTTCCGCAATCATTTCCTTGACTGCCAAGGCACCATATTCTTCATCCCATTCATTGCCATAGGATTTTACATTGGCAATTCCGTATTCTGCACAGCAGGCATAGACTGCCTTCTTTCTGATCTGTGCTTCTTTGGAAGTCGGCAGGCCAGCCAAGACGGCAATGGAATGACAGTGATGTCCCACAATCAAATGCTTCGTCAGTTCATACGAAGCCTCATAATTATCTGTACCAACAACGACCGTTCCATCCAATGGATAATTGATAGAAACAACAGGAACGCCTTCTGAACGGGCACGTTCCACCAGCTTGGCTCTCTTTTCCAGATTCCAGATCCGGTTGCCCTGCAGAATCACGGCATCATAACCTGAAAGATACGGCAGGTTGAAGATCTGCAGCGCCGCTTTTTCTTCATCATCGATCCGATAACTGCCAAAACCGGTGAACACATGGACTTTCACATCCGGATGTTCATCGAGGAAGCGATGGATGCCACGGGTAAACTGCCCGGCAATCTCAGTGTTCCAGTCGTATGTCAAGAATGCAATATGATAGGACATTCAGTTTCCCTTCTTATTTATACTGTTATCTGTATTATATCTGTCTTTTTCATCCCGTCCTTGAAATTACCCGTAATACTCTAAAAAAAGGAGAAGATTTCTCCTCTCCTGCGCCGCTTATTTCAGATCTTCTCCATTGGTCTTGATGCACTTCTGATACCAGTAATATGAATCTTTGACTGTTCTCTTCATCGATCCCTGGCCATAGTTGTCCGCGTCGACATAGATCTGGCCATATCTCTTGGCCATTTCTCCCTCACCGTTGGATACCATGTCCACACATCCCCAATACAGATACCCCATCACTGGAATGCCGTCGATCTCGACTGCATCCTTGAGCGACTGGATATTTGCACGCATGTAATCGATACGATAGGAGTCATGAACGGTTCCATCTTCAAAGGTATCGTTCCACCCGATGCCGTTCTCTACGCACCATACATCACAGCGGTATCTATTATAGAACGTATTGACCGCAATTCTCAGGCACTGCGGGTCGGTTGCCCAGCCCCATGCGTTGGTCTTCAGATATGGATTGGCAACTGTTCTGCTCATCGCACCATTGCCTTCACCCTTCTCCTGGCCTTCCATATGTGTTGTCACGACATGGGAGCCGTAGCAGCTGAAGCTCAGGAAGTCGCATGTATATTTAGCAATTATATCCAAGTCGCCTGGTATTGCCGGCAGCTTGATGCCGTCTCTTTCATACTCAGCCAGCTTATAGTTCGGATAGATTCCCTTCATCTGTACATCACTGTAGAACAGGGTACGATCCTCTTCCTGCTTTGCCAGCAGCTGATCTGCCGGGTCACTGGTGAAACCGTAGACTGGTCCATAGGCCAGCATCATGCCGATCCGAAGATCTGGATAGTGCTCATGTGCCTCCTTGACCGTCAACGCAGAAGCCAGGAACTGATGGAATGCCGCATTGGCTATGTTCTGCGGGTCTGCGTGGATCAAGCCTGCTGTGACATATGGTGCCGCATCAATGCAGTTGATCTCATTGAAGGTCAGATAGTACTTGACCTTGCCCTGGAACCTCTTGAAACATGTCGCAGTATATTTGACATAGGCATCCACCATCTGTCTGCTGTCCCAGCCGTTGTACTTGATGACCAGGGCAAGCGGATTCTCATAGTGCTCCAATGTCACCAGCGGTTCAATGCCGTACTTATGGCATTCATCAAAGACATCCTCATAGAACTTCAGTCCTGCTTCATTCGGTTCGGCATCATCCCCGTTTGGGAAGATCCTTGACCACTTAATGGACAGACGGAAGCATTTAAAGCCCTCCTCTGCGCAGAGCTTGATGTCTTCTTTGTAATGATGATAGAAATCAGAAGCGATATGAGACGGATAGTAGTACTTGTCTCCTTCAATCAGGCAAGGCACTGCACCTTCCGGCAGATGTCTTTCCTCTGAGCCGAAGCACAATGGTGTCGAACCAGTTGTGCCGTCCGGTTTCTTCCAGGTGACCTGACGGCGAACGGTGTGTGAACCGTTGGTCATGATGTCCGCTGTGGAGAGACCTGCACCGCCCTCAAAAACGCCGCCTTCATACTGATTGGATGCGGTCGCACCGCCCCATAAGAAGTCCTTTGAAAATGTCATTTTATATATTCTCCTTCTGCATAAGATATATCTATATTATAGACGCTGTACTTTGAAACGAAACTCTTTCGTTGTGATAAATTATTACAGATTTTATAATAGACGCATGCATGATATATGGAACCCATGGCATGGGTGCAGGAAAAAGAGTGAAGGATGTGAGCACTGCTACATGTTCTTTTTAGACCGCATGCGCAATGTCGATTCCCTCGCCATCACTAAGACACAGTCCTTTCGCTATCCGCTGGATACCGACCGGAATGGTCATTATAAAGTGAAATCCGGTGAGTGCCTCCGGGTATGCATGACTTCTGATTTCTTTTTAGAAGAAGCTGATTCATGGCGGTTGGCAGCCTTTGACATTATGCGGCAGAGACCGGATGTTAAGTTCTTTCTGCTCACCAAGCGGCCGGAACGGGTCAAGGACCATCTGCCGAGCGACTGGGGAGAAGGCTGGGATAATGTCATGTTCAATGTGACCTGCGAGAATCAGAAGCGGGCTGAGGAACGCATGCCCATTCTCTTAAGTCTTCCTTTTAAACATAAAGGAGTCATGTGTGCGCCACTCATCGGCCCGGTCGACCTTTCTCCATGGCTGAGTTCTGGACAGATTGAACAGGTATTATGCGGCGGCGAGAATTATGACGGCGCCAGACCATGTCATTATGAATGGGTCAAGAAGTTGAGTGATGACTGCCTCAGGTACAACATCACCTTTGACTTTACTGAAACTGGGACTGTCTTTGTCAAAGACGGAAAAGAATATCATATTCCTAAGAAATCTCTGCAGGCACAGCAGGCCTATCGCTCTCATCTCAGCCACATTGGAAAGCAGTACTCCTATCATCTGACTGATCCTTTTCTAAATCCGATCCCGCCAGAACAGCTGTATGTGCCACATTTCCGCACGCACTGTCAGGAATGCGGTGCGCGTCTGACCTGCAATGGATGCAGTGACTGCGGCAGATGCTCACAGCCAATCATCAAGATCACTTCTAAGGATGGCTTCCAATGACCATCCTTTTTCTTTCTGTATCGATAAAATGTTATAATAAAGAACAGAAACAAGGAGAATTCTATGGATCGCAAACAATTAAAAAATTCCGCCAGTCAGACCGTCAAAAAACATTACTTCCTTTTGACGGTCACAACTGTCCTTGGCGCTGTGATCGGTGCCAGTTTTCTGGCTCTGCCGACCACATCAACAGCCTATTATCAATCGCTGTATCAGTATCTGACCAGCGGCACCTATGAGGGCTTCAACAGTTTTATCAGAAGCTTTGTCAGAACGAATGTGGATATTATCAACCAGCTGCTCACTTATGGGGCCGCGATTGCCAAGACTACAGATGGCAGGCTCATCTTTGGAATGATCGGCTGGATGATCATCGTCGTCCTGGTCTGGATCTTCTTTAAGGAAACATTCAACCTCGTGATCAACCGGATCTTCCTGGAAGCGAGAACATATGACAAAGTTCCTTTCCAGCATGGCATGTTCCTGATTTCTGCCAAGAAATGGTTCAAGACCAGCATCGCACTTTTCATTAAGAATCTCTATCTGTTCTTATGGTCGTTCACTGTTGTCGGAGGCTTGATCAAGTCTTACAGCTACCTGATGGTTCCATATATTCTAGCGGAGAATCCAAGTCTGAGCGGAAATCAGGCAGTTACTCTTTCCCGCCGGATGATGGATGAACACAAATGGGAAGCGTTTGTCCTCCGTATGTCGCTGTTAGGCTGGGATATTCTGAATGTCTGCACCTTCGGCCTTGTCGGAGCTCTGTATGTCAATCAGTATGAATCCTCTGTTTATACTGAATATTATGCATATGTCCGAGAAGAAGCTAAGCGCACCAATGTCGAAGGTGCTGAGCTGCTGAGTGATACGTATCTGTTCGCAAAGGCAGATGCCGAGATACTGGCTGTCGCCTATAAGTCCACCAAGATGGATGAGATGTATATCCAGGATACCGAAGTGCAGCTGAGCGGTGCTAAGAAGTTCTGTGCTGAATCACTGTCATTATGGGCTGGAAACAAGAAGCAGATGAAAGTCTATCAAGGTGTTGAAAATCTGAAATGCCAGCTGGCTGTCGACAAGGACGCCTTGGCTGGGGAACAATATCCAGACCGTCTCTCTCCATTCTACATAAGAGAGAATATCCACTTTGCCGGCAACATGAATGCATCCCGCACGTATTCTATCTGGACACTGCTGCTGTTCTTCGTCCTCATCGCCATCGGTTCTTGGACATATCACAACGTCGGCATGATGCTGTACACACAGCAGTATCTCAACTACGGTATCTTCCATGGGCCATGGATGCCGATGGATGCATGTATTGTCATCTTCAGTCTGATGCTGTTCACAAAGCTCAGAAAAAAACCTGTCGCTGCCTTTCTCAGTACAATGGTCCTGAGTGCCGTCATCATGTATCTCACTGCATACCTGCTCCAAAATAATTACGGTATGTCCCTGTGGAACTACAGTGTACAGTTCATCAACATCAATGGGAAGGCATCTCTGGAAGCTTCGTTCAATTCAGCCGTGCTTTCTTCCTTCCTGATCTACTTCGTCCTGCCGGGCATTGACCAATGGCTCTCCAAGAAGAACCAGACAGCAGTGCTCATCATCACGATTGTATTAACAGTTCTGTTTGCGGCAGACATTGTATACAGTGTGGGGAATCCAAATACTGTCAATCTTTCAACGTCAAGTTCCTACACTTCAGTCTCAGAAACAATATAAATAAAACGGACCGTACAGAATTTCTGTATGGTCCATTTCTTTATTTCTTCATTGCCTCTTCCGCTTCACCAATCACTCGAACTGCATTCAGAGAACGTGGATAGCCGATGTACGGCAGGCACTGGGATACGACCTTGATCAGGAACGCTGCCGAATTGCCCATATTCATGTTGCCCATCGCATGGCTCTTCATCTGCGGTTCCACACCGCCCTGTGCCATCAGATAGCAGAAGGTGCACAATTCTCTCTGCGCCAGCGTCAGTCCATTTCTTGTATAGTAGTCACCAAAGCAGTTGTCGGCCAGCCATTTACTGATGTGTCTTGTATTCTCCGGCCCAGTCGTCCAGGAATCACGGATCCTTTCACCGAAGATCTCAATCTGTGCATCATTTCCTTTTCTCAGACGGTCCTCTTCTGTTGTTGTCTCCTGAGATGCTAATGGAAGACGGACGCCTCTGGCACTGAGAATCTCATTGGTGATCTTCAGGAATGGATATACTCTGCCGATGCCCAGATAATCAACCGCCTGATAGACAACTTCCTTTGCCTCCACCGGCGTAACGCCAAAGTTCAGTGCTGCCGGCAGAATCATCCGGAATTCATCCAGTCCGGAACATCCTAACAGTGTTGATAAGATTGCCAGAAATCTAGTTTTGTCATCGATCTCAGCACTCTTTTCATTGATGACTTCATCAAATGCAAAATTCACGAAACGTTCTACAAATTCCGGATCTGTTTCAGCTAAGCCTGGTCCAGGTCCTGTGACCATCTTTTCTACATACTTCTTTGCCTGTTCTGAAATTGCCATATCAAGCCTCCTGATACTTTTATATTAGGCTTTCTATTTTTAATTTCCAATATTCTTTCTCTATGCCTGTGATTCTTATTCCGCATTGATTCTTTCTTCACTCTCATCCTTCAGTTTTGGAAAGACCGCGCGGCGGTAAAGGAACAGATTGATAAATCCGCACAGGATCAATGGGATGACAGCACCTGCCATCAAGAAGAGCGACATCTTCCATGACAGATCTCCAGCTGCAGTATAGACAAGCAGAATATTGATGACATACAGCAGTGTGATGACCAGAATAAAGCCATAGACATACTTCACTTCTCTGCGGATGATGATCTCCTGATCTTCCTTCATGAATCCGATGTGATTCAATGTCATGAATAATCTTCTCCGCAGGGAAACTTCTGTGCCGAACTTGAACATCAGCGCCAGTGCCTGTAAGAAGGTCATCACAATATAGGACAGCAGGATCGTCATCATCGCAATATCATTATCCAGTGAGTTGACCAGCATCGATACTAAGACGACTGCACAGGCAATGAACAGGAAGATGTTGTTGCGCAGGACTTTCAGGTCTCTGCGTACAAAGCCCAGTGCTGCGACCATGCGTGGATGTTCGACCATCTTCTGAGATGTCTGTCTGCTGAGCCACGGCGCTATGACATTGCTCAGGCAGAAATTCAGACCGACCATGCCGATCAAAGAACAGATGACGGACAGGTTCCGGTTGAAATAGATCAGGATGATCGGGACAAGGAACAGCAGGACATCAATTGTCTGTCTGATCTTGATCTTGATCAATCCGACACTGAAGGTCATAGGTTCCGATGAGCCGGTGATGCCGCTAGGATTCATCAGCATTCCTACCGCATTCCGATAGGCAAAGCTCATATTCAAAAGAATGATCCAGAAGACAACATAGAGAATAATGATTGTTGCGTTCATGGCCGCATCCGCATGTGCCGTCACAAGAAAGCCGTGATTGGAAAGTGCCAATACAGAATTGACCATTGGAATCGCCATGTAAGACAGCAGGATTCCCAATGGGATTGCCAAGACCAGCAGAAGCATCGTCTGGATCATCAGGAAGCTGGCAATCTGAATGAATCTGCCGCCGCAGATCAGACGCACCGCCAGGTCTTTTCCCTTCAACTTGACATAGAAGTCATTGGCAAACAGGATATCCACACTGCACAGGATCACAACAATGATCATGACATATGTGATGGTGTTGCCGGTGTTGTTGATTGGATCCACGGTCGGATCACTCATGGAAATATTAAAGAACAGATAGATGAACATCGTTGTCAGGACAAAGATGAGCCAGTAAAAGAAAGCCTTGGAAAAGTCTTTTTGAATCGACCTTAACGCATCACGCAGGATCATTTCTTCAAAAGCTCCCTGGACTCTTCAGAATTCAGCTCAACAATCTTCTGGAAATATGCGTCCTGACTCATATCTCCTTTTGCCAATTCTTTTTCGATATTGCCGTCTTTGATATAAATGACTCTGGTGGAATAGGAAGTGATCAATGGATCATGGGTGACCATGACAATTGTGACCCCGGTCTGATTCAGCTGCTGCAGGATGCTCATCAATTCAGCACTGTTTGCTGAGTCCAGATTTCCAGTCGGCTCATCGGCCACGATGATATGCGGATGGTTGATCAAAGCACGGCAGATGGCAACTCTCTGTCTCTGTCCGCCGGAACACTCATATGGAAACTTATGAAGCAGTTCCGCAATGCCCATCGCTTCTGCCAGTTCCTTGACTCTCTTTTCAATCTCTGTTTTATTGACATGCGCCAATGACAGCGGCAGAGCAATATTCTCAAACATCGTATGCGTATCCAGCAGATTGAAATCCTGGAAGATAAAGCCCAGGTTCTGATAACGGAATCTGCCGATCTCATTCTCCGTCATGGAACGGACTTCTTTCTTGTTGATATAGACCCTGCCTTCGGTAGGGACATCAATAGTAGAGATTGTATTGATGAAAGTCGACTTGCCTGAACCTGACGGTCCCATGATGGCAACGAAGTCACCGTCAAAGACCTGGAAATTAATGTCATGCAGTGCTTCAAAGGCGTTCAAGGTATGGTAATTATAGACTTTCTTTAAGTGTTTCGCTTCCAATACAACTTTTTCTGACATAGATACGCTCCTTATGACCAATGCAACTATTATAGCTGAAATGCATGTTCAGGATGCGAAGAAAAAAGGCTTTCCAGAATTTGGAAGGCCTTTATACAAAGCGGTCAGATACCGCTTCCCGCTTCATTAATTTAAAGATGATAAAGTAGATCACAATGACTATCAGGATGAACGGCATCGTCTCAATGGAAGCAGTACTGTCATACGCACAATGCAGAGCGACCGGTACGATATAGCAGAGCACACCATACACCGAAGCAGTGAAGTGATTATGATAAGCAGCTCCTCTTGCCCGTCCATAGAACATGCCCATCAATACAGCAAAGGCCATGTGCGCCGGGATTGCCAGCAGTGCTCTTGAAACAGCGACATCCAATCCATAGGCATAGACATACTTGATATTCTCAAATGCCGCGAAGCCAAGCGATACAAACACAGCATATAAGATGCCGTCATATCTTGTTTCAAAGTAAGGACTGTTCCATGTCTCCTTCTTCAGGATATAGAGCTTTGCGCCTTCTTCAATCAGACCGACAAAAAGATACAGCTGCCAGGTATTGATCCGGAAGCCGGATACTGCATACTGCATGATCCACTCCAGCACCATGGCAATCAAGGCAGCGATCACACCGCTCCATAACAGATGCATCATGACGCCGCGAGGCTGATGATGCAGAGACGGCTGATTGTTGGCATAATTCACCAGCATAATTGCCGGCATGACTGCCGCCAGGAAGTAGATCAACAGGATCAGAAATATTGGGCTGAAGAACAGCATCATGTCATCCTCACTTTCCAAGACTTTTGTCTTTCAGTATGTTATACGCAAAAATTAGCACTCTGTCAATATGAGTGCCAACATCAAATCAATGAATTTGTCTGGTTTTCACTTTGACCAATGAAACCACAAAAAAACCTTCAATTCCGAAGAATCAAAGGTTTTGCTATGGCGCCTTAAACAGGACTCGAACCTGTGACACCCTGGTTAACAGCCAGGTGCTCTACCGACTGAGCTACTAAGGCAGCGAAAATATAATACTATTATTGACGTGAATATGCAAGATTTATTATGCTTTTTCGCTTGAAAGTTTTACTGCTCTGCGTTCAATCTAGTCGAATTATCAATAGAAATCACAGGAAAACATGATACTATTGAAATACATAGAGAAGACAGTCAATCTGTCATAAAGGAGAATATCATATGGGACTCATTTTAGCGGCTATGAGCGCAGCTGGATCTGCTTTTGCGGATACCTGGAAGGAATACTTCTATTGTGATGCAATTCCAGCCGACACAATCTGTGTCAAGGCTCATAAAAAAGTCAGGGGCTTTTCTTCAAATCATGGCGACGACAACATCATTTCCGACGGATCCGTCATAGCAATCGCTGACGGACAGTGCATGGTCATTGTTGAACAGGGACAGGTTGTTGACCTCTCTGCTCAGCCTGGTGAATACAAGTATGATTCTTCCACAGAACCATCCTTATTTGCTGGTTCATTGGGAGACGGCATCAAGAATATCTTCAACCAGATCGGCCATCGTTTCCAGTTCGGCGGCCAGCCGGCAGAAGACCAGCGCGTCTACTACTTCAACACAAAGGAAATTCCTGGCATGAAATACGGCACCGCAGCTCCTGTTCCTTTCAGAGTTGTTGATGCTCATGCAGGAATTGATATTGAGATCGGCATCAAGGCCTTCGGCGAATATTCGCTGAAAGTCACAGATCCAATCCTGTTCTATACAAATGTCTGTGCCAATGTCGCTGACGAATATAAAGTCGCCGATATTGAGAGCCAGCTCCGTACTGAATTATTAACAGCTCTGCAGCCAGCCTTTGCAAAGATCAGTGCTACCGGTGTCAGATACTCGGAGATTCCTGCCCATACACAGGATCTGGCAGATGCACTGAACGCTGAACTTTCGAAAAAGTGGAAGGATCTGCGCGGTATAGAAATTGTTTCCTTCGGTGTTTCCTCTATCTCTGCTTCTGAAGAAGATGAAAAGATGATCAAGCAGATGCAGAGAGATGCCGCTTATAAAGATCCAAGTCTTGGTGCTGCTGCTATGGTCGGCGCACAGACACAGGCAATGCGTGATGCCGCAAACAATGCCAATGGCGCAGCTATGGGCTTTGTCGGACTGAACGCAGCCGGTGCAGCCGGCGGTGTCAATGCCAATGCTCTGTACCAGCAGGCAGCAGCTTCTCAGGCAGCACAGCCAGCTCCAGCAGAATCATGGACATGTCCAAAGTGCGGTGCTGTCAATACAGGCAAGTTCTGTTCTTCCTGCGGCACCCCAAAGCCGGAAGACGAGCAATGGACCTGCCCGAAGTGCGGTACTGTCAATACAGGCAAATTCTGCGGCAACTGCGGTGAGAAGAAACCTGAATAATCATTAAAAAAGCGAGGAATCCATGAAGATAGATCTGCAGAAATACCACCAGAAGATCCGTGACAATGAAACGGTCTCCATCATACTTGGACTGGGTGCGATATGCTTTGCAGTCATTCTGTGGATCCTCGCTACTGTTTTATCGTGAAAGGAGATACTTCATGGCTGAACAGCTAACCAATTATCAGTGTCCCAACTGTAAAGCACCGCTGCATTTCGACCCAAGCATTCAGAAACTGAAATGCGACAGCTGCGGATCTGAATTCACCATCGAACAAATAACAGCAGCTTTTGAGGAAAAGAATCGGGAAGCTGTTTCCATCGATGACGCAAAAGCACAGGCAAAGGCATCTGCCACACTGCAGTGGACCCCGGAAGAAGCACAGCACCTGCGTGCATACAACTGCCCTTCCTGCGGCGCACAGCTTGTCACAGACGAGACAACTGCCGCAACCAGCTGTCCATACTGCGGCAACCCAACCGTTGTCCCAGCACAGTTTGCAGGATCATTAAAGCCTGACTACATCATTCCGTTCCACTATAAAAAGGAACAAGCTGTTGATGCATTGAAAGGCTTCTATAAAGGAAAGCCTTTCCTTCCTTCTGCTTTTTCCAGTGAAAATCATATCGAAGAGATCAAGGGACTCTATGTTCCTTTCTGGCTCTATGATGGTGATGCAATGGGCAACCTGCAGTATCACGGCACGCGGATGCACACCTTCTCCAGAGGAGACGATATGGTCACCGTGACTGAGCATTATCAAATTGGCCGTCAGGGAGATGTGACCTTTGACAAGATCCCCGCAGACGCTTCCAGCACCATGCCGGACGAACTCATGGATGCCATTGAGCCATTTGACTACAATGACATCAAGAATTTCGAACTCAGCTATCTGCCCGGCTTCTTAGCCAACCGTTACGATGTCGACAGCGAGTCTGATGCACAGCGTGCTGATACGCGCATGAAGAATACAACAATCGATTCTCTTCGCTCCACCATTATTGGATATGAAGGATTGATCCCGCAGGTCGAGAATGTATCCATTCAGCCTGGCCTTGTCCACTATGCTTTCCTGCCGGTCTGGCTGCTTTCCACCAAATACAGAGGGAAGAATTATCTCTTTGCGCTGAATGGGCAGACCGGAAAGATGGTCAGTGATGACCTGCCTGTTGACTGGGGAAAATTCTTCCTGACATTTATCATCATCGCTGTTGTGATCGGAGCAGCTGCCTGGTTCCTGATCGGCATGATGGCATAAGGAGGAAATATGAGAAAACTAAGAACAATCTTCATGATGGTCATTCTCTCTCTCTTCTTCCTGGTACCGGTACACGCATCCAATACAGAATATGTCAGAGATGATTACGGACTGCTGAGCTCCTCAGAAACAGCAACGCTGGAGAGCCTGGCAAAGAGCGTTTCTCAGAAATACAATGTCGGTGTTTATATCCGTGTGGAAAACGACTACACAGGATACAGTTCCATTCAAAATTATGCTGAAGCAGTTTATGCAGATGAACAGCTTGGCAGCAGCTACAACGGCAACGTCGTCATGTTCCTGATCACCATGGAGGACCGTTCCTACCGCCTGCTGACCCATGGCTCTACAGCCAACGCTGCTTTTACAGATTATGGCCAAAAGCAGATTGCCAGTGATGTTGTCTCATATTTAAAGAATGACAACTATTATGATGGTTTCCAGAAATTCGTCACTGACTGTGATCAATATCTGAAAGCGCAGCAGGCTGGAACGCCAGTAGATACATGGATTCCTGACAGCAGCTATGATGAAGCGGCGCATCAGCAGACAATGAGCTACATCCGCTATGGTGTGACCTTTGCCGGTGCACCTCTCATTGCATTGATTGTATGCCTGATCATCAAGGCAAAAAACAAGACTGCAGGCATCAAGTATGAAGCACAGAATTATGTTCCGAAGAATGGTGTGAATGTCACTGGCATGCAGGATATCTTCCTCTACCGTACAGAGACAGTGACGCATATCAACCGCGATCATGGCGGAGGAGGCGGTCACTTCGGCGGCACCTCCATCAACAGCGGCGGCTTCTCAGGCACATCAGGTCACTTCTAATAACGCAAACGGCCCAGATCATTCTGGGTCGTTTTATTTGATTCGGACTGATACGGCAATTCCATCACCTGTATCACTGTGGAATTCTGTCTGAAAGCGGTCATCCTTTAAGAGATGTTCACGGAACTTCTTGATCTTATGCATCATCTGAATGGTGCTGCGGTTGCTGGACAGTGATTCATCATCCACAATGCCATGGAAATTCAGGTTGTCAAAGATGAACACGGTACCGATCCTCGAGTTCTTCAGAAAATGTTCCAGATATCTGCGGTATTGTGACTTGGCGGCATCAATAAAGATCAGATCATAGATCTTCTTTGTCTCATAGACAGACGCATCGCCAAGATGGACGTGGATCCTTTCAGACAAATTCTCCTGGGCAATATTCTTTTCTGCCTGCGCTGCCATCTCACTGTTCACTTCCAATGTATCAATGACAATATCCCAGCGGATCGCAGCCATATTGATGGCAGAGTACCCGACTGCTGTTCCAATCTCCAGGATGTCGCGGATGCTTTCATGCGTACGGATGTACTGCAGAAGAAAAGCCAGTCCGTCATCCAGCATGATCGGCACATCATTTTTTCTTGCGTCATCATGAATCTGTTTTAACTTCTCATTACTCATTTCCTTATTTTACACCTGAAACAAACATTGCTTGGTGTTTGATGATAAAATAAAGGATAATGCTGGGAGGATATTATGCTCACTCGCCAATTTTTAAATGCTTTTCTTGGAGCCGAAATATTTCATCGAGGATTGATAGTATATCAGGCAAATCGCGTCTATGATATGACTGTTGATACTGATCCTGACACAGGAATCATTCTCATCGATGCAATGGTGGAAGGTTCTAATTATTACAATGACTATTCTGTCAACGTTACACTCAGTGCCGATGCAAACTGGATTGTTGATTCTGAATGTACATGTCCATATTATGAATCTCATGCAACACCATGCAAACATATTGCGGCTGTTTTAATTGCATATATGAACGAGCAGATGGAAAAAACTCTGAAGCCAGTCAAAGCTCCTGTTCTTACAACCAATCCATTAATGAAAGATATTCTGGACAGTTCTATAGATGAGCAGAAAGTGACTGTATCAAGACCTGCTTCTCCAATCGAACTTGAGGCATTTGTCTATGGCACGCAGAATCATGAGCTGAATGTAGAATTCAAGATTCATTCAGATAATGGCCACAAATACATCATTCAAAATATTACTGATTTCACCAAATTGGTTCTTAACAATGAATACAAAAGCTATGGTAAAGGGCTGGCATTTATCCACTCCGTCGAAGCATTTTCTCATGCGTCACAGCCTTTGCTGGATTTTCTAATAGATCTGAGCAATCAGGACGATTCCTATCTGGCAAAAAGTGAAGGTTACTACTATGGATATTCTTATAGTAATTACTATGTGCAGAGTGCAAAACGTGCCCTGCAGCTGAAAGGAAGATATCTCGATCAGTTTATCTCCCAGGCAAGGAAAACCATCATTTACTCATCTGCATACAATTCAAATAATAGTTCAACAATGATATCAATTATCGACGGCAGTCCTGACATTCATGTTGCCATCGAGCAGAGAAAGAGCGGATGCATATTAAGCGGAACAGCTTCTTCCTATATGGAAGGACATAATCATACATACTATTTTCAGGCTGGCAATTCAGTCATCGTTTGTGCGCCAAAAGAAGACAAGAAGTTTTATCAATTATTGGATCTGTTCAGCCGCAATGCTTCCAAGGGCTGCTTTATAGCAAACAATGATCTGCCTTCTTTCAGCAGACATATTTTTCCATTGATTCAAGATAAAATGCAGATTGATCATTCTGACTTGGACCCAGCTGTATATGTTCCGCCGAGACCTTCTTTTGAAATTTACCTCGATCTTCCTCAGGACAACTTAATCACCTGTGAATTGAAAGCAGTTTATAAAGATAAGTCATTTAATGTGTTTGAAAATACACCAGATGAAGATGCACGTGATGAAATCAGCGAACAAGATATGGATCATTTCGTTTCGGCATGGTTTAACAGCTTTGACCCGGAGAAAAAGAGACTTGGCTTATTCGATGATGATGACAAAATATACACCTTTTTAAAAGAAGGGGTCCCTGCTCTCCAGGATCGAGCAACGGTCTTTATCAGTGAAAAGCTTAAAAAGCTCCAAATAAGAGAGATGCCCAAAATATCAATTGGTGTATCTGTATCAAACGATCTGCTTCAGCTTGACTTGATCACAGACACGATGAGTCCAAAAGAACTGGCAGATATTCTATCCAGATACGATCATAAGAAAAAGTATTATCGTTTGAAAACAGGCGAATTCATCAATATTGATCAGTCTTTGGCTGAGCTGGATGAAATCAAGAGTTCCCTCTCACTTTCTACTTCCCAGCTTGCTTCAGGAAAAATCAATCTTCCTAAATACCGTTCCAATTATCTAGACGAGCTTTCAGAAAGTAACCTTTCTCTGCATTATGAAAAAGATCAATCCTTCAAAAGCATGATCCAGAATATGAAAGATTTTTCGATGCATGATTATCCTCTTCCTCAGGATATAAAAGCTGAGCTTCGTCCCTATCAAAAAGCAGGATTCAACTGGCTGTGTGCACTCCGCGATAATGGTTTTGCCGGTCTTCTTGCTGATGAAATGGGGCTGGGAAAAACACTGCAGGTGATTGCCTTTCTTGGCGCATGGGAAAAGCGCAGCAGATCACTTGTTGTATGTCCTGCTTCTCTTGTATACAACTGGTCGAGTGAGATTCAAAAGTTTCTGCCTTCCCTGCCCAGTCGAATCATTACCGGAAGTGCATCGGTCCGCAGAGAATTGATATCTTCTTCCTCTGATAATGAAGTATTAATTACATCCTATGATCTGCTGAAACGAGATATTGATCTTTATACAGATATATCCTTCTCCTGTGAAATTATTGATGAGGCACAGTATATTAAGAATGCTGGCACACAGGCTTCAAAAGCTGTAAAGATGATCAATGCGAAATTCAAGATTGCTTTGACAGGAACACCAATTGAGAATAGACTGAGCGAATTGTGGTCAATCTTTGATTATCTGCTTCCTGGTTTCTTCTATGGATATCAAAAGTTCCGTGCAAATTATGAACTTCCAATCGTTCGCGATGAAGATAAAACAGCTGAAACGCAATTGCGTAAAATGATTACTCCTTTTGTGTTGAGACGTTTAAAGAAAGATGTCCTGCAGGAACTCCCTGACAAATTGGAGGAAGTCTATTATGCGCAAATGGAAGGAGAACAGAAACAATTGTACGACGCGCGTGTACAGAGACTAAAACTGATGCTGACAAAACAGTCAGATCAGGAATTTAAAGAAAATAAGTTGATTGTATTGGCTGAATTGACACGTCTCAGACAGATCTGCTGTGACCCAAGACTCATTTATTCTGATTACACAAAAAATTCGGCGAAAGCCGATATGTGTGTTGATATGATCAAGAATGCCGTTGAAGCTGGTCATAAAATACTGCTATTCTCGCAATTTACTTCTATGCTTGAAATACTCACAGACCGTCTCTTCAAGGAAGGGCTGTCCTATCATCTGCTGGAAGGATCAACACCGAAGAAGCAGCGGGCTGATATGGTCGAAGCATTCCAGAAAGATGATGTCCCGATCTTCTGTATTTCCTTAAAAGCTGGCGGGACCGGACTGAATCTGACCGCAGCGGATATTGTCATTCACTATGATCCATGGTGGAATACTGCTGTTGAAAATCAAGCCAGTGACCGTGCCCACAGAATCGGTCAGAAGAATGTTGTCTCTGTCTACCGCCTGATCATCAAAGATACGATTGAGGAAAGGATCCTGAATCTGCAGCAGTCAAAGAATGACCTCGCTGACAAGATCTTATCCGGTGAAGGCATGTCCAGCGCAAAGCTGACCAGAGAAGATCTGCTGTCTATTTTATAAGTTATATGATGCAGCTGTACTGATGTGCAGCTGCCTTTATTTACGCTGATTTAACATATGCCTGGTTTTGGAATTAACAATTCTTTCATATGCTTTATGTGTCACAAATCAGGAGGAAAAGAAAAACGTATGTTTAACAAAAAAATGATCTCTGTATTTGCTGCAGGTGTTATGGCATTGTCTCTGACAGCCTGCGGTTCACAATCCAGTGCTTCAACAGCAGATTCTGCATCTTCCGCTGCTTCTTCAAGCATCAGCGGAACAGTTACAGCTTCCGGTTCTTCTGCTTTACTGCCTCTGGTACAGGCAGCAGCAGATGATTACATGGCAGACAATCCAAATGTCTCAGTCACAACAAACGGTGGTGGTTCCGGTACAGGCCTGAAACAGGTAGCTGACGGTTCTGTCGATATCGGTGACTCTGATGTCTTCGCCGCAGAAAAACTTGATGCCACTACAGCAGCATCCTTAACAGATCACGAAGTTGCCACAATCACGATGGCAGCTGTTGCAAATAAGAGCCTTGGGGTGACAAACCTGACGACACAGCAGCTGACTGACATCTTTACTGCAAAGATCACCAACTGGAAAGAAGTCGGCGGCCCAGATAAGGCAATCGTTCTTGTCACGCGTCCTTCTTCTTCAGGTACACGTGCATTATTCAAAAAGTGGGCAATCGGCGGTGCTGATGAAGCAAGCAACTCAGCATTGGAAACAGATGACTCCGGTACATTGATGCAGACAATCCAGGATAACGACGGTGCAATTGGATACGTTGCATTATCCTATCTAGTCAATAATAGCAGCGTCACTGCTGTTGCCATCGATAATGTGAAGCCTACCTTGGAAAATACATACAACGGAACTTACAAAGTCTGGGGTTTCGAGCACATGTATACAAAGGGTTCTGACAATGCAGCTGCACAGGATTTCATCAAGTTCATTACTGGTGATACCTTCTCTGCCAAGATGGAAGCAATGGGATATGGCGTTGCATCAAAGATGAGCAGCACTGCTGTCAGCAGCCACAAGTAACTGTTCTGAAAAACATCATCTATATTGACGGCAGGATTATTCCTGCCGTTTACACTGATTCAGAAAGGAAATATCTATGAGCACACAGGAATTAGCTGTTCCAGTAAAGAAACAGGCAGACAGACAGATGTTCCGTAAAGAATACTTCTGGCGGATCCTTGTTTCTCTCTGCGGAATTCTGATTATCATCTTGACCCTTGCCATTGCTGTATTTCTGATCTACAAAGGCAACGGTACATTCACAACATTTGGTCATTCCGTCTGGGAATTTCTATTCTCATCCATCTGGAATCCAACCGACAGTCCAAGTGAAGCAGGCGGACAGGTCGGTGCTGCAATTTATATTACAGGTTCTCTGCTTACCTGCGGTCTAGCCCTGCTGATTGCCCTTCCTTTTTCCATCGCAGCGGCTGTATTTATGACTGAAATCAGTCCAAAGATCGGTACGAAACTGTTCCAGCCGGCAACTGAGATCTTCCTCGGCATCCCATCTGTTGTTTACGGCTGGGTTGGATTGACAATTCTTGTTCCGTTTATCCGCGATGTCTTTCATGCAAAGATGGGCGGCTTCTCCGTATTAGCTGCCGGCATTGTCTTGGCTGTCATGATCTTTCCGACAATCACAACAATTTCTGCCGATGCAATCCGCAGTGTTCCTGACTCTTATCGAACAGCGGCTTATGGGATTGGTTCGACCCGCTGGCAGGTCATTCATCATATCGTTCTTCCTTCTTCCCTCTCCGGCATCATGACAGGCGTCATTCTAGGTCTGTCACGTGCCTTTGGTGAAGCGCTGGCAGTGGCCATGGTCATAGGCAAGACGCGTGCATTCCCTTCCAGCATCTTGTCTCCAACAACAAACCTAACCGCTGCTATCGCTGCTGATATGGGCAACACTGCCAACGGCGGTGAATACAATGCAGCATTATGGACAATGGCTCTGCTGCTGTTCTTATTATCAATGCTGTTCATCATTTTGATCCATTGGATCTCAAACCAAAAGGAGAAAGCTCATGCAGGATGATTTCAAGCAGACAAATATCCATCGGGCAAAAATGGCTGATAAAGCAATGACCGGAGTATTCTATGCGGTCGGCGGCTTCTTCCTTGTCTTTCTTCTCTTCCTTGCCGGATACATTATTATCAAGGGCATCTCAAGTTACTATCCAGGACTTCTTTCCTTTACCAAGAACGGCATCGGCAATCAGCTGTTCAACACTGTATATCTTGTCTTCCTTTCTCTATTGATCTCAGTTCCGCTAGGCTTAGCTTCTGGTATTTATATGGCTGAATATGCTAAACCAGGCAGACTGCTGAAGTTCTTAAGAATCTGTATTGAATCGTTATCTTCACTGCCTTCCATTGTCATCGGTCTGTTCGGGTATCTGGTATTTATCTTAATGACTGGCATGCAGTGGAATCTGCTTGCAGGTGCATTGGCTGTCAGTATACTGTCCCTGCCAGCAATCACAACAACAACCGAAGATGTCATTCGTTCTCTGCCAAAAGGATATAAGCTTGGCAGTATGGCTCTTGGTGCCACCCATTGGCAGACAATCGTCAAAGTATTGATTCCTACCTGCACCGCACGGATCATGACTGGTGTCCTGCTTGTTGCCGGCAGAGGATTCGGTGAAGCAGCAGCTCTGCTGTATACCGCAGGACAAAGCACAAACATCAACTGGTCAAATTTCAACATCACATCACCAACATGTCCTTGGAACCTGTTCCGGCCAGGTGAAACACTGGCCCTGCATATATGGGCTATGCGTACAGAAGGAAGTCTCAATGTCCATTCAACAGATATCGCTAACTTCTCTTCCGCGGTTCTGGTCATTCTTGTCTTAGTCTTCTCACTGCTGACACGAATGCTGTCCCGGCGTTATGAGAAGAAAATTGGAGGTTCAAAATGAGCGAAACACAGAAATCTATCTTCTCAATCCAGCATCTGCAGTTCTATTATGGAAGCTTTCACGCCCTGCATGATGTTTCTCTTGAAATACCGCAGAATCAGATTACTGCCTTCATCGGCCCATCCGGCTGTGGAAAATCAACATTTCTGAAGACACTGAATCGTATGAACGATTTCGAACCAGGCATTAAAGTAGAAGGAAAAGTGCTGATGGATGGTGTTGATATCTATCACGATATTGATCCTATTGCTCTGCGCCGCAGAGTCGGCATGGTCTTCCAGCAGCCTAATCCATTTCCAAAGAGCATTTATGACAATATTGCTTATGGCCCGCGTCTGGAAGGAATCCATGATAAGAAAAAGCTTGATGAAATTGTCGAAACAGCTTTAAAGCAGGCAGCAATCTGGGATGAAGTCAAAGACCGCCTCAAGAAGTCTGCATTAGGACTTTCCGGCGGTCAGCAGCAGAGATTATGCATTGCCCGCGCACTGGCTGTAAAGCCGCAGGTCCTGCTGATGGATGAACCAACAAGTGCACTGGACCCAATCGCTACTGCAAAGATTGAAGACCTTGCGCAGGAATTGAAGAAAGATTATACCATTGTCATCGTTACACACAATATGCAGCAGGCTGTCCGTATCTCTGATCAAACAGCTTTCTTCCTTTTGGGTGATCTGATCGAGACCGGTCCTACACAGGAACTGTTCTCCCTGCCTAAGCAGAAAAAGACTGAAGAGTATATTACCGGGAGGTTTGGATGATATGAGAATTCAATATACTGAAGAATTAAAAAATTTAAATCAACAGATGATCGAGATGTGTTCCTTATGCGAAGAGGCAATCACACATACCGGTAATTCATTGATCAACGGCAACAACAATGAGGCAAAATTAGTACGCAATATCCAGGAAGAGATCCTGCAGAATGAAAAACAGATTGAGTCCTTATGCCTCCGCCTTCTTCTGCAGCAGCAGCCAATGGCTGGTGATCTCCGTCAGATCAGTGCAGCACTGAAGATGATCACTGACATGAAGCGGATCGGGGAAGTAGCCAGTGATACAGCTGATATCATTCTTTATATCCAGCGCTTCCACCGCATGCAGGATATTGAAGAACTGTCGCAGAAAGCAGTCATGATGGTGCATCAGGTCATTGATGCCTATGTTAAACATGATCTTGAAGGAGCAGAAGCGGTGATCGCCTACGATGATATTGTTGACAGCCTGTTCTTGAAGGTGAAGTATGATCTGATCCAGGCAATCCAGAAGAATCCACAGTATGCAGATGATTACGTCGATCTGTTAATGATCGCCAAGTATTTCGAGAAGATTGGTGACCATGCGGTCAATATCAGCAAGTGGGTAGTCTATTCTCTCACTGGTGAGATTCGCGAGAAGCTTGATTGACAAAAAACCGGAGAATTCCGGTTTTTTACCTTTTATATTTACCTTCTTACCGATGAACGATTTTCCGTGGACAAACCTACCTGTGTTTTTATAATGGTATGTGTCGGAGGAAAACATTAAATTTAATCTTGTGATCAACAAAAATGCCGAAGAAGAGATAACAGCTGTTGTTCATGAACGTACAGAGATGATTGATACGATTGAGCATCTTGTCATTCATGAAGGAAATCTGGAAGAATTCTATGGCTACGATAAAGATACCATCAAAATCTTGAAGATTCAGGAGATTGAAAGCATCTTTTCTCAGGATAACAAAACATACGTTTCCTACACAGACGGCAGACAGTACAGCATCAAATTACGGCTGTATGAGATTGAACCGGAGCTGCCGGACTACTTTATCAGCATTAACAAATCTGCAATTGCCAACCGCAGGCAGATTGTGCAGTTTGATGTTCAGTTCTCAGGTGCTGTCGATGCAGTATTCAAAAGCGGTTATAGAGATTATGTATCCAGAAGATGCTTTGCGGAATTGAAAAGGAGATTGAACTATAAGAATTTTATGAAAGATTTTGGTAAAAGAGGAATGCTGTTTGCCTGGCTGGGTCCAGTTATCCTCTGCATTGTATGGTATTTACTAAATCGCAATGGTGTTGTGCCAGAATTATCCATTCCCGTGATCATTCAGAACATCCTGACAATTCTCTTCATGGCATTCATCGCTGCCGGAATCTCTGCTGTCTATACCGTCGAAAAGCTTCCGTATGCGATGGCTTCGTTGATCCAGATGGCTGTGCTCTACTTTGACTATATGATTGTCTATCTCTTTAATGGATGGCTGCCAGTTTCTGCTCTTCCAGTCTTCTCTTTGATCTTCTTTGTCGGCTTCGCTGTGATCTGGTTCATCATCTACCTGTCTATCAAACGCGCCACCGGTCGGATGAACAGCAAACTAAAGAACAACGTAGAATAAAGATTGTTTCAACGTGTAGAAATTGCACTATTCTGTTTCTTATAAGTGCAATATTTGCACTTTTTATTTGACTAATAGTGCAATTCCTATTATTCTGAAACTGAAAGGCACTATATGAAAAACACTCTCAAGCTGCTTAGAAATAAAGCATCCATGACGCAGGCACAAGCGGCCTCTTTTTTAAACGTGTCACTGCGCACCTATAAGTCTTATGAAACTGATATTTCAAAGACAAAGACCAACACCTATCTTTACATGCAGGAAAGATTAGAAAAATTGACATTGATTGATGAAAACCATGGCATCTTAACGTATATAGAAGTGCAGCAGACAGTTACGGCTGTTTTAAAAAAATATCCAATTACTTACTGCTATCTATTTGGTTCATATGCGAAAGGAAAAGCCAGTGCATTCAGCGATGTTGATTTACTTGTTTCAAACGAAGTAGGCGGGCTTAACTTCTATGGACTCGTTGAGGATCTTCGTAACACGCTGCATAAAAAAGTTGATTTATTAACGGTTGATCAATTATCAGGAAACCCGCAATTGACAGATGAAATCCTCAAAACTGGCATCAAAATCTATGGAGATACCCAAGGACGATCTATATTATCAAAGAAAAATCATCATTGATATTCTTTTTATCATGAAACATACAAAAAATATTACTTTCATCCTATTCAACGAAAATGAAGTTCTTCAGGACTCGATGCTGTTCCGTCTCATTCAGATTTCAGAGAACTCTAAGAAGTTGTCAGAAGAGTACCGTTCAGCTCACAACAATATTCCCTGGCAACAATTAGCTGGGCTGCGCAACCGAATCGTTCATGAATATGGGCGAGTCGACCTAAAAATTATATATAACACTTTAAAGATTGATATTCCCGAAACATATAAAAAGATTTCCTCGTAAGAAGAAATCTCTTTTCATTAATTCTTTAATGAATTCAATGGGGAAGGAATTCTTCCACCTCTATTGACCATGACATCTGCCTTCGTTTTTCCGACCGGCATAACTGGGCCTTCACCCATCAGACCGCCGAATACTAAGTGATCACCGGCATTCTTTCCGATGGCAGGAATCAAACGGCAGGCTGTTGTCTTTGTATTGATCATACCGATGGCAGCTTCATCTGCGATGATAGCGCTGATTGTTTCTGCCGTTGTATCACCAGGAACAATGATCATGTCCAGACCAACAGAACATACTGCTGTCATTGCTTCGAGTTTTTCGATGGAAAGAACTCCCTTTTCTGCAGCTTCAATCATACCTGCATCTTCAGATACCGGGATGAAGGCACCTGACAATCCGCCAACACTAGAGGAAGCCATGACGCCGCCCTTCTTGACCGCATCATTCAGCATTGCTAAACATGCAGTGGTGCCCGGACCGCCGCACGTCTCTAAGCCAATCTCTTCCAGAATACGGGCAACAGAATCGCCGACTGCTGGTGTTGGTGCTAACGACAAGTCTACAATACCGAAAGGTACATTCAGTCTGCGGCTTGCTTCGCGGCCGACCAGCTGTCCCATACGAGTGACTTTGAATGCCGTCTTCTTGATGATCTCTGCAATCTCATCCATGCTTGCATCCTTACCGGCTTTCTTGACAGCTTCTCTGACAACGCCTGGTCCGGAGACACCGACATTGATGACGACGTCAGGTTCAGAGACGCCATGGAAGCCGCCTGCCATAAATGGATTGTCTTCTACTGCATTGCAGAAGACGACTAGCTTTGATGCACCGAAGCACTGATTGTCCTTTGTTAATTCTGCAACTTTTACAACGGCCTGTCCCATCAGCTTCACCGCATCCATATTGATGCCTGCTTTGGTAGAACCGATATTGACGGAAGAACAGACGATGTCTGTTTCAGCTAATGCCTGCGGAATGGACTCGATCAGTGCCCTGTCACCAGGGGTCATTCCCTTCTGCACTAAAGCACTGTAGCCGCCGACAAAGGACGCATGGACTGCCTTAGCAGCTCTGTCCAGTGTCTTAGCATATTTGATTGGATCACCGCCGCTGGCACTTACCAGCATGGAGATCGGCGTTACTGTAATACGCTGATTGATAATTGGAATGCCATATTCACGGGAAATATCTGCTGCCGTCTTGACCAGGTCCTTTGCCTTTGCCGTGATCTTCTGATAGATCTTTTCACAGGATCTGTCGATATCACTGTCAGCACAGTCCATCAGAGAGATGCCCATCGTTATCGTTCTGATATCGAGGTTCTCTTCTTCAATCATGCGGATCGTCTCAAGAATATTGTCTGAGTTTGTATTTCTATTCATAGGCTTCCTCAGATTGTATGCATGGCATTGAAGATGTCTTCATGCATGACATGGATCTTCAATCCCTGCCCTTCCCCTAATGATTCCAGCTCATCTGCAATCTGGTGTGTCTTTTCCATATCTTCCGGAATTTCTACGATCATGATCATTGTAAAAAGATCCTGAAGAACTTTCTGTGTTACATCGACGATGTTGATGTTCCGCTGTGCACAGTTGGTTGCTACATATGCAAGGATGCCAGGGCGATCTTTGCCTACTACAGAAATGACTGCTCTCATAAATCATTCTCCTCCTGATGATTATGCATCTGCCTGCAGATCTTCCAATGAAAGTCCGCAGTAGTATAACTCCATTTCCAGGTACGTCTTTACATCTTTGATTGTTGTCAATGTTGTATCTTCACATCCGCTGGAAGAACTGCCTGTATCAAACTTTAATGTGCAGGCTCCCATAGAACCAGTATTTCCTTCCCAGCTGTAGGAATATGCAATAGAATAGTTCGTATATTTGAATGTCTTGTTGTTGAAATCTACAGTATATGACTCATTCTCATTGAATTTTGTACTGTAAGTCCCGTCACCATTATCCGTGTAATTGAGCCTTCCGACAAGTCTCTTTTTAAATGTTGCAGTTGTTGTGCTTTCGGCGGAATCATCAATCAGTCTTTCTGTTGTGATCGTCGAAGTATCAATATCCTTGTAATTGATATAAGAGGCATTAGCTGTCTTAATATCATCCGTCACTGCGACTGCGGTCGCATCCATCTTCAGATAAGATACACTGCTTGTATAATTGACGGCAACACTCTGGCTCTTGTATGTAACAGCGATGTCAAAGGAGACCTGTTCCTTGATGAAATACCCATCTTTGTTGAAGGTATCTGTGATTGTATTATCAGTGATCTGATAGCCGTCATACTGCGAGAATCCATAGCTGTCATAGCGGCTGGTGAACAGAGAAGTGGCAGAGGATGAATTCAGCTTGATGGTATAGCTGACATTTTCATCACTGTCCTTACTGGCAGTAATTGAATCAACTGTGCTCTGCTGGAACTGGAACGCATCCATTGGCACCAGCATGGAGGACTTCAGATCATTAAATGACATGTCCTCATAGTAATTGACGTTGTTGTAGGTATTGTACAGACGGCCCCCGTAGTAATATCCGGCAAGGTCTGAATCTGTTCCCTTGCTGGAAATATGCTGCGTTGTATGTGCAGTGACGCTGCCGGCACTGATGCCGGATGCCTCCAATGTACCGTCCATGACGAAGAGTTCATTGGAATTATCACTGTAGTTCATCTTATATGTACTGTTGACTGCTGCATAATAAGAGTCCGGTGTCTTTTTGTTTGTAAAAGAAGATGCGTAAGCAGTATATGAATCTGCATCAAGCGGTGCAGAAGATGCGGTAGAAACAGAAGCGGCAGTTGAAGATGTATTTGCATTTGTCCCAGCACAACCACATAACAATGTGAGTGCGAGCACTGCTGTTATTTGTCTTTTCATAATGTGTATATTCTACCACAGTTCACTTATATCTTTGTGTATAGGATCAAAGGAACAATTGCTTCTTCTTTCATGCCTCCAGCATGGTCTCCTTTTTTACCGAAACCCTTTTTATAGACAAGCTGGAGATCCGTTTCGGCAACAGCCAGATAATCCCCAATGAACTCCTCCATTCGTGGATGAACAGTCCCTTCTCCAAAGAAATGGCCAGCCATGACTTCCGCATGCGTATAAAGATGATAGTCTCTGCCAAAGACATCATTGAACCTTTCCACAAATTCTCTTTCTTTCCCATCTTTGATATAAAAGGCAATCGTTCTTGGCTCCAAAGCAGGTTCATGTCTGAAACATGCACACATGTCTTTCTGCAGAGCTATATCCTTTTGACGGACATCAACCTGAGAATGATCAGCAACAATTACCAACGCACAGTCTGCTGGAAGTGTTTTAACAAATTGTTCCGTTTCCTGCTCAATCTCCCTGATCATCTTTCCTGCCTGTCGGGAGGAAGGGCCTTCTTGATGCATCAAAGTATCGAAAGCATCCCAATAGGCATAGACAAAACGCATGCCATCTTCCTCTGCAATTTCTCCAGCAGTCTTCAAAAGGTCATGATAACTTGCACACGGATTGATCCTTGACCAGATTGGCCATACGGACTCACTGTTGATATTGTGTTCTCTGAGATCCTGCACCAGATCTTTATACGGCATTGCCAGCTCCACAAAATTATCATAGAATTTACTGCCGTACTGAGACTGTTCCCGGAAAAGAATAATATTGTCATCCATTTCGTGAAAGTACTGGTCCCATCCCAGCCATCCATTTTCTGCCGGGCTCTTCCCTGTACGGAACGAAGTTGTCGCTGCTGTTGTGGTCGGCGGAAAGACCGTCGTGATCTCCTTTTTCAGATGCGAGAAGAAGAAACCTGAACGCTTTAAATGCTTCTCCATCACGGAAATACCCATCGCATCGACTAGCAGTGCAATGATGCATCCTGGCTTTTTCTCGTTCAGCCATGCATCCAGATCTGGATCACTGTTGTGATATGTCTGCAGACCGTAGTATCTGCGCAGGGAACTGCCTGCTTCTGTCAATTGTCCATAGTTTTTCCAATCCATCTTCTTCTCCTGACTGTCACTATTATATCTAGATATACAAAAAAACTGCAGTCGCCTGCAGTCATCTTTGATCAGTAATTAGACCAGCTCAATGTATGCCATTGGAGCTGCATCGCCACGTCTTACACCAGTCTTAACGACTCTTGTGTATCCGCCATTGCGATCCTTGTACTTTGGAGCTACTTCATCGAAGAGCTTCTGCAGTACTGTCTGCTGTGTCTTTTCATCAGCGACTACATCTCTGACGAAAGCTGCTGCCTGACGGCGAGCTGCCAGATCACCCTTCTTACCGAGTGTGATCAGTTCATCAACAACAGAACGCATGTCCTTAGCCTTAGCCTCAGTTGTCTCTACCTTGCCATACAGAATGACAGATGTAGCGAGATTTCTCAGCATTGCCTTACGGTGATCAGCGTTTCTTCCAAACTTACGATTCCACATAATGGTTCCTCCTATCAGTCAAAGGACTTAAAGCCCAGTCCGAGTTCGATCAGCTTATCCTTAACCTCTTTCAGTGATTTCTTTCCGAGGTTACGGACTCTCATCATTTCTTCCTCGGTCTTCTGTGTCAGTTCTTCAACCGTCTGAATTCCGGCACGCTTTAAGCAGTTATAAGAACGTACAGAGAGGTCGAGGTCTTCGATCATCATCTGCTGTCCCTTATTTGTCTGCTCAGCGCCGCCTTCCTTGACGACGTTATCCATTGCAAGTACGTCTTCATTGATACCTGCGACGATGTCGAAGTGATCAATTAAGATCTTAGCTGCCATAGACAGAGCCTTCTGTGGATTAATAGAACCATCGGTCCATACTTCCATTGTCAGACTGTCATATTTAACATCTTCACCAACACGTGTTGGTTCAACGTTGTAAGCAACCTTTGTAATTGGTGTATAGATAGAGTCAGTATAGACTGTACCGATACCCTGTGAGCTGCCCTGGTTAAGCTGCTTGTTAATATCAGAGCTTACATATCCGCGGCCATTCTTAGCCTTCAGCTCCATTTCAAGCGTTACATTTTTCTCGAGATGCGCAATCTCAAGATCCTTGTTCAGGATTTCGACCTGAGCAGGGCATGTGATGTCACCAGCAGTGACAGTGCATGGTCCCTTAGCGGAGATCTGAAGACTGTATGTCTCGTCATCTTCGATCTTCATGATCAGCTGCTTCAACTGCAGGATGATCATAGAGACGTCTTCTCTTACACCCGGAATTGTTGTGAATTCGTGATAAACACCATCGACTTTGATGGAGAATATCGCTGCTCCCGGGAGGGAGGACAGCAGGACTCTGCGAAGCGCATTCCCGATTGTTGTGCCAAAACCTCTCTCTAATGGGGAGAGGACAAACTTACCGTAGTTCTCAGATTCAACGTATTCCTGTACTTCAAAATCGGCGCGTTCAAACTTTTGCATGCAACAATCCTCCTATTGTTCTTTTATTAACCACGCGGTCTCTTTGGCGGACGGCATCCGTTATGAGGGATCGGTGTAACATCGTTGATTGCAGTGATTGTAAGACCTGCTGTCTGTAAAGAACGAACTGCAGACTCACGTCCAGCACCTGGTCCCTTAACGTTAACTTCAACAGATTTCATTCCCTGCTGTACAGCTGCCTTAGCTGCTGCTTCAGCACAGAGCTGAGCAACGTAAGGAGTGGACTTACGGGAACCCTTATAACCTAATGCACCAGCAGAACTCCAGGAAACAGCGTTTCCAGCTTCGTCAGTGATTGTTACAATTGTGTTATTAAATGTGGAATGGATATGCGCAATGCCTTTTGCTACATTACGCTTTGCCTTCTTCTTACGAGTTACGGCAGTAGTATTCTTCTTAACTGGCATTTCGTCCTCCTATTACTTCTTCTTGTTCGCGACAGTATGACGCGGACCTTTTCTTGTACGAGCATTTGTCTTCGTACGCTGACCACGAACAGGCAGGCTCTTTCTGTGACGGAGTCCACGGTAGGATCCGATTTCCATTAAGCGCTTAATGTTCAAAGCAGTCTCACGACGGAGATCGCCTTCAGTTTTGATTGCATCAATCTGAGAACGGATGGCAGTTTCCTGTGCATCTGTCAGATCGTTTGTTCTTGTTTCTGTATCTACTCCAGCAGCTGCGCAGATCTTCTTTGCAGTTGTAGGACCGATTCCATAAATGTATGTCAGAGATACTCCGATGACCTTGTTACGCGGAATATCGACACCAGCAAAACGTGGCATATTTTATTCTCCTCTTATTTTCTATTAATTAACCCTGTCTCTGCTTATGCTTAGGGTTTTCACAGATTACCATAACAACGCCCTTGCGCTTGATAACTCTGCATTTATCACAAATTGGTTTTACAGATGGTCTAACCTTCATAATATTTTTGCCTCCTGGACAATTTATAATTTTAACATATTCAACATTGAATGTCTGTAGGTAATTTCCAACGTGTTTCTTTACCCAGGAAATACAGCGGAATCTCATTTCTGTTAAAATGCGAATGCAATTCATTCGGATTTTACCAGCAACGTTGGCACGAAATTCCTGACCATGCTGCATTTACTGACAGATCGAAACAAATCCCAGGGAGAGATAAATCTCTCCCTAGTTTTGTTACTTGATCTTGCTTAATACTTCTTTAATCGACCCGAATACTTCTTCCGGTTTTCTTGCAGCATCAATGCGTGTTGCCACACCTTTTTCTGCATAGAAATCAATGACCGGCTTTGTGCTCTTTTCATATTCATCCATTCTGACCTTCAGCTGTTCAACAGTGTCGTCTTTTCTCTGAACGAGATCAGAACCGCACACATCGCACTTGCCTTCGACCTTGGATGGCTTTGTATGAACATGATAGATTGCACCGCACTTCGGGCAGATTCGTCTTCCGGTAATACGTTCTTCCAGAACATCGAAGCCTACTTCCAGAGCAATGACGCTCTCGACCGGCTTACCAATCTTGTCAGCAATCTGTGCGAATGCTTCCGCCTGTACTAATGTACGAGGGAAACCATCCAGCAGATATCCTTTCTGACAGTCAGGTTTCTGGAGCCTTTCTTCAACCATGGCATTGATCACATCATCCGGTACGAGCTTTCCAGCATTCATATAGGACTGTGCTGATTTACCAAGTTCCGTATTATTCTTCACATTTTCTCTCAGCATATCGCCAGTGGAAATGTGCGGAATATCATATTCCGATACAATCAGATCGGACATGGTACCCTTTCCTGCTCCGGCAGGACCCATGATTAGAAGATTCATTTACTTTCCTTCTTTCCTTATTTCAGGAAGCCATGATACTGCTTCTGAGTCAGCTGGCCCTTCAATTGAGCCATTGTTTCCAAAGCAACACCGACGACGATGATAATACCTGTACCACCGATAGATGTAGATTTAGGAAGTGAAGTGAACATCGGAAGAATATATGGAATGATTGCTACGATCGTCAGTGCAATTGCACCTAAGACTGTAATACGGTTGAGGACCTTATGCAGATAGCTCTTTGTCTCAGAACCAGGTCTGATGCCAGGAATATAGGCACCGGACTTGCCGAGGTTGTCAGCCATCTGATCAGGATCAACCTGCAGATCGGTATAGAAGAATGTAAATAAGATAGTTAATACAGCATACAGTGCTAATCCTGTCCAGCTGCTCAATGACAGCCAGGAGCTCAGTGTCGTATACAGGTCTGTGTTAAAGAAACTGATGACAATCTGCGGCGCAGTGATAATTGACTGTGCGAAGATGACCGGGATAACAGATGCGCTGTTGATCTTCAGTGGAAGGAATGTAATATCGCTTCCGCTGCGGGTCGTAGAACTGTTTGTGTACTGGATTGGGATCTTTCTGACCGCTGTCTCCATAACGATAACGAAGACAATGATGACAAGATACAGAGCACAGTACAGAATGAACTGCAGTACGCCGTTGAATACTTCACCGGAACTGGTTCCAGCAACAAGTACGTTGTATACCTGCATGAAGTTAGATGGGATGTTGGAAACAATGCCCGCAAAGATAATGATGGAAATACCATTACCGATGCCCTTCATGGAAATACGGTCGCCGATCCAGATCAGGAACATGGTTCCTGCTGTTAATACGGTAGCTGTATACAGGTAGCCTGACAGATTTGAATTTGTCAGGATGGAATACTGCTTGTCAAATCCGTAGACCAGGGAGAAGGCCTGTACAAATGACAGGACAACGCCCAGGTAACGGGTGATTTTTTCCATTTTCATACGGCCGGTCTGTCCGGACTTTGTCATTTCTGTTAAAGCAGGAATGACATCCATGGACAGCAGCTGAATGATAATGCTTGCGGTGATATATGGGGTAACACCCATTGCGAAGATGCTTAATTTCTCAAGTGCTCCGCCTCCCAATAAATTCATCATATTGAGAATGGAGTTATCCGCAATCTGCGAAGAGAGTGTTGAAGTATCAACACCCGGAACAGCAATCGCTGACCCAACACGGTAGATCAACAGCATTGCAAGCGTAAAGAATATTCTCTTGCGAGTATCTTTATTCTTGAACAAGCTGGCGAACGTGTGTGCCATGATTACAGTACCTCAGCTTTTCCGCCTGCTTCTTCGATTGCCTTCTGGGCAGACTTAGAGAACTTTTCAGCTTTAACTGTCAACTTCTTTTCCAGCTTGCCATCACCAAGGACTTTCACACCATCAAGGTGCTTCTTGACTAAACCGGCAGCCTTCAGAGCTGTGTAATCTACAGTGACGCCGTCATCGAACTTGTTCAGTTCTTCAACATTGACAACTGCATATTCCTTGCGAGTATAGTTAGTGAAACCTCTCTTTGGCATTCTCTTGAAGAATGGAGTCTGTCCACCTTCAAAACCAATTGCGACGCCGCCGCCGCTTCTAGCATTCTGGCCTTTGTTACCCTTGCCAGCTGTCTTACCAGTACCAGAACCGAGACCTCTTCCGATTCTCTTTCTGTTGGAACGGGCTCCTTCTGTTGGCTTCATTTCATTTAAATTCATCTAGAGTCCCTCCTTATCTGATCTCAGCGACTTTCTTGTCGCGGAGCTTTGCAATTTCATCAACTGTACGCATCTCTTCGAGTGCCTTTAATGTTGCATAGACAACGTTAACGGATGTACGGGAGCCAATGACCTTAGAAAGGACATCAGCGACACCGGCCAGCTCGAGGATGTTACGAACAGCACCACCTGCGATAACTCCAGTACCTGGAGCTGCAGGAGCAAGGAATACAGTGGAAGAACCATGTGTAACCTTGATTGTATGTGGAACTGTTCTTGTACCGTCAACTAATTTGACGTTGAAAACGTTCTTTGTAGCGCACTCTTCAGCCTTCTTGATTGCATCTGGAACTTCGGCTGCTTTGCCCATTCCGAATCCGATACGGCCCTTGTGGTCACCGACGACTACCAGAGCTGCGAAACGCATTCTGCGTCCGCCCTTAACGGTCTTGGATACACGGTTGATGGAGACTACTACAGAGTCGAACTCTTTTGGTTCGCGCTTTCTGAAATCTTTTTTCTTATCGTTTGGCATTTCAGTTATCTCCCTTTCCTTAGAACTTCAGTCCAGCTTCTCTTGCTGCATCAGCAAGCGCCTGAACTCTTCCGTGATATACATAACCGCCACGGTCGAAACGGACGGACTCAATCTTAGCTTCTAAGCACTTCTTGGCGATAGCTTCGCCAACCTTCTTGGCAGCTTCAACGTTTCCGCCATTCTCCAGCTTCAGTTCAACAGAACTAGCAGCACAGAGAGTCTTTCCAGTTGTATCATCAATGACTTGTGCAAAGATGTTAGCATTGGAACGGAATACGTTCAGTCTTGGGCAGTCGGGAGTACCGTTGACTACATTGCGTACACGCTTATGACGGCGGATGCGCTCTTCATTTTTCTTCTGTAAATTCAGCATTTTCTACTCTCTCCTTCCCTTACTTTTTAGCCGCAGCTGTCTTGCCTTCCTTACGACGGACAATTTCATCCACATAGCGGATGCCCTTTCCTCCGTATGGTTCCGGCTTCTTGATTTCTCTGATTTCAGCTGCGAACTGACCAACCATCTGCTTATCAATACCAGATACCTTGATGGTTGTTGCATCAGGACATTCAACCTTAACACCTTCCGGTGCAGTTAACTTAACTTCGTGAGAGAAACCGACATTCAGAGTAATTGTGTTATTGGCAACATTTGCCTTATAACCAATACCAATGATCTTCATTGTCTTCAGGTAACCTTCAGAGACACCTATCACCATTGTGTGGAGCAGTGCTCTTGTTGTGCCATGAAGCTGCTTTGTGTGCTTTTCCTCATTAGGACGCTTAACTGTAATGACTCCAGCATCAACATTAATTTCCATTAATGGGGAGAAGGACTTTGTCAGTGTTCCCTTAGGTCCCTTTACAGTCACCTCATTCCCTGCAGCGACGTTGATTTCAACGCCTGCCGGAATGGTAATCGCTTTATTTCCGATACGTGACATTTGTCTAGATATCCTTTCTTATTACCAGACGTAGGCGATTACTTCGCCGCCTGCGTGCTGTTTGCGTGCTTCTTTATCTGTCATCATTCCATTCGATGTGGAGATGATTGCAATGCCCAGTCCATTCAGGACCTTTGGAATTTCGTTGCCCTTTGCATAGACACGAAGTCCTGGCTTAGAGATTCTCTTGATGCCTGTGATGACCTTTGCACCACGTGCACCATACTTCAGAGTAACGACGATTTTCTTCTCGATACCCTCGCCTTCTACGGCGTACTTGTCGATGTATCCCTCTTCCTTCAGGATCTTGGCAATTTCTACCTTGACCTTTGAAGCAGGAGCAATATCAACTGTTGTCATCTGTGCCTGAACTCCATTACGGATTCTGGTCAGCATGTCAGCAATAGGATCTGTCATATTCATATCGCGCTACCTCCCTCTTACCAGCTTGCCTTCTTGACTCCAGGAATCTGGCCTTTGTAAGCCAGCTCTCTGAAGCAGATTCTGCAGAGCTTATACTTCTTTAATACTGAATGCGGACGTCCGCATCTCTCGCAACGAGTATACTCGCGTGTGGAGAACTTCGCTGGACGAGCAGCTTTAACTTTTAAACTTGTCTTTGCCATGTCTGTTCTCCTTCTCTTACTTCTCGAATGGCATGCCGAGTTCCTTCAGCAATGCGTAAGCTTCCTTGTTGGACTGAGCTGTTGTTACGATAACAACATCCATTCCTCTGACTTTGGCAACCTTGTCAAAGTTGATTTCAGGGAAGATCAGCTGTTCCTTAACACCCAGTGTATAGTTTCCTCTGCCATCAAATGCAGTAGAAGATACACCGTGGAAATCTCTTACTCGTGGTAAGGAGATATTGAACAGCTTATCGAGGAATTCATACATTCTCTCGCCACGGAGAGTGACCTTGCAGCCGATTGGCATGCCTTCACGGAGCTTGAAGTTCGCAATGGACTTCTTAGCCTTTGTGATGACTGGCTTCTGACCTGCAATCTGTGTCATCTCTTCAACTGCTTCATCCAGAAGCTTGCTGTTAACGATGGAATCACCAACACCCATGTTGATGATGACCTTAACAAGCTTCGGAGCCTGCATTGGAGAAGTGTACTCAAATTCTTTCATCAGAGAAGGCTTAACTGTTTCTACATATTTCTGTTGAAGACGATTCATTACTTCTTAGCCTCCTTGATCTCTGCACCGGACTTCTTGAAGACTCTTGTCTTCTTTCCATCCGTTAACTTATAACCTACACGACTTACGCTCTTGGCTTTCTTGTCATAGAGCATAACGTTGGAAGCATCGATAGGAGCTTCCTTTTCAATCACGCCGCCTTCAGGGTTCTGCTGGTTAGGCTTCAAAGACTTCTTGATCATGTTGACACCTTCAACAATGACTGTATTCTTCTTTGGATCGACTGCCTTAACTTCGCTGACTGTTCCCTTGTAGTGGCCGCTGATGACCTTAACTGTATCACCTGTCTTGATTTTCATTCTGCGGTCCTCCTTATAAAACTTCCGGAGCCAGGGAAACGATCTTAGTGAATCCCTTATCACGGAGTTCTCTTGCGACCGGACCAAAGATACGTGTTCCGACCGGTGTCAGGTCATCCTTGATGATGACTGCTGCATTGTCGTCAAACTTAATGTAAGAACCGTTCTCACGTCTTACACCATAAACTGTACGTGCGATAACTGCCTTGACGACCTGGCCGTCCTTGACAGTACCATTTGGCTGTGCGCTCTTTACTGCGCAAACGACGATGTCGCCGATTGTAGCAGTCTTGCGCTTAGAGCCGCCTAAGCATCTGATGACGAGTAATTCCTTGGCACCAGTGTTGTCAGCAACTACCAATCTGCTTTCATTCTGAATCATTGCTTTTTCCTCCTGTGCCTTAAAGTATTACTGCCTTTTCAACGATCTTTACTAAACGGAAATGCTTGTCCTTTGATAAAGGTCTTGTTTCCATAACTTCGACAATATCGCCGACTTTAGCTTCATTATTCTCATCATGAGCCTTGAAGCGTGTCGTTGCCTTTACGTGTCTGCCATATAAAGGATGAGCCTTCGATGCGGTGATCTCTACGACGATTGTCTTGTCCATCTTATCGGATACTACTGTACCGCGAAGGACCTTACGTGCGTTTCTTTCTGCCATATTTCATGCCCTCCTTACTTAGCTGCTTCAGCATTCTCACGTTCTGTCAGAACAGTGTAGATGCGAGCGATTGTCTTCTTGATATCTTTAACACGAGATGGATTCTCCAGGTTTCCTGTAGCCTGTGCAAAACGCAGACCATACAGTTCTTCCTTCAGAGATACGACTTCCTTCTCGAGCTCTTCGTTACTAAGATCTCTGATTTCTTTTACATTCATGATTACTTAGCCTCCTCGCCTTTCTTAACAAAGCGGGTCTCAACGCAGAGCTTATTAGCGCCAAGTCTCAGAGCCTCACGTGCTGTAGCCTCATCAACTCCACCAACTTCGAAGAGAATTCTTCCCTTCTGTACAACTGCTACCCAATGATCAGGAGCACCTTTACCAGATCCCATACGTACTTCCAACGGCTTCTTTGTCTTAGCAAGCTGTGGGAATACCTTGATCCAAACCTGACCGCCACGGTTCATATAACGTGTCATGGCAACACGTGCTGCTTCTAACTGTGCAGAGCTTACATAAGCTCCTTCTTCAGCTACAAGTCCGTACTGACCAAACGCAATTGTGCGTCCAGCCTTAGAAATACCTTCGTAGGAAACTCTATGAGGTCTTCTGTACTTCGTTCTATTTGGCATTAACATAATTAATTCTGACCTCCTTCTACAGGAGCTGCATTTTCAGCTGGCTTTTCTGCAGATGCTGCTGCCGGACGGCGGCTGCTTCTTGCAGGACGGGAACTGTTTCCACCCTTTCTGCCACCTCTGTGATCAGGTCTCTTAGCAGAAGCTGGTGCTTCTGGTTCCTTGACCATCTGTCCAGGGAGAACCTCTCCGCGGCAGATCCAGACCTTGACACCGAGCTTGCCGTATGTTGTATGTGCTTCTTCACATGCGAAGTCGATATCAGATCTTAATGTATGTAGAGGAACAACTCCTCTGGAATAACCTTCCTGACGAGCAATTTCAGCGCCGCCCAGTCTTCCCTTAGCTAAAGTCTTGATGCCCTTAGCGCCGGAACGCATGGTCTGCTGGATTGCTTTCTTCTGTGCAATACGGAAGGACTGACGTGCTTCCAGCTGCTCACAGATCTTACGTGCAACTAAGCGTGCATCTAAGTCTGGGTTGGCAACTGCAACAACATCGATCTTAACATTCTTGCCAGTCAGCTTTGTGAGCTTAGCCTTTAATGTATCAGCCTTGCTCTTAGGAGCCTTGACAGCTTCACCTTCTGCAGCTGGAGCAGCAGGAGCAGCCATTGTCTTGCCGACAACAGCGCCTGGTCTAGCGCAGCGGATGATAACCTTGACATCCTTCTTGCCTGTTCTCTCGATTTCGATTCTGGAGATATATGCATCCTTCAGTTCCTTTTCGAGGAAAGTACGGATCTTTACATCTTCGTTCAGAAGATCTCCATAATTAGCCTTGTTTGCGTACCATCTGGAATCCCAGTCGCGAATAACGCCGACACGCATGCCAATTGGGCTTACTTTTTGTCCCATATTCTTGATCTTCCTCCCTTATCTCTCATCGGAAACCACAACTGTGATGTGGCTTGTTCTCTTGTAGATTGAAGATGCATTTCCCTTAGCTCTAGGCATGAAGCGCTTGAGGACAACGCCCTCGTTCGCGTAGCATTCCTTGACATACAGGGAATCTGCATTCAGCTGATTGTTATTTGTTGCATTGGCGGCAGCACTCTTGACTACCTTATATACTGCTGTGGCAGCCTGGTTTGGTTCAAACTTCAGGATAGCCAGAGCTTCGTTGACACTCTTTCCGCGGATTGTGTCTAAGACCAATCTGACTTTACGAGGAGTGAAACGAACTGTTTTTGCGGTTGCTTTTACATCCATTGTCTTCTCCTCCTTAAGCCTTCTGATCAGTAGCGACAGCAGCCTTGCCCTCGCCGTGTCCGCCGAACTTTCTTGTTGGTGCGAATTCACCAAGCTTATGTCCGACCATGTCTTCTGTTACATATACAGGGACAAATTCCTTACCGTTGTATACAGCGAATGTCTTTCCTACAAAGTTAGGGAAGATTGTTGAACGGCGGGACCATGTCTTAATTACATCATGACTACCAGCCGCATCCTGAGCTGCAACCTTCTTCTGAAGACTTGCATCAATGAATGGGCCCTTCTTAACGCTTCTTGACATTATTCATTCTCTCCTTTCAACTTACTTTCCATTCTTTCTTCTCACAATTAACTGAGAAGACTTAGCCTTAGGATTTCTTGTCTTAACACCCATAGCTTTCTTGCCCCAAGGTGTCATTGGAGACTTACGTCCAACTGGCTGTTTGCCTTCACCACCACCATGTGGATGGTCGACAGGGTTCATAGCAGAACCTCTGACATGAGGACGAACACCTAAGTGTCTGTTGCGGCCAGCTTTACCTAAGTTGACCAGAGAGAAATCACCGTTGCCGACGATGCCGACAGTTGCACGGCAGTTTTCGTGGACCTTACGAACTTCACCAGAAGCAAGACGTAATGTTACGAAGCCGCCTTCAGAACCGAGGATCTGTGCGGAGCAGCCTGCAGCACGTGCCATCTGGCCGCCCTTGCCTGCTGTTAACTCAACGTTGTGAACGAATGTTCCATCAGGAATATTCTTCAGTTCCATTGCATTGCCTGTCTTGATATCAACAGCTGCACCGGAGACGACCTTGTCGCCGACGTTCAGATCTGCTGGGCAGATAATGTAACGCTTTTCACCGTCTGCATAATGAAGCAGTGCGATGTTTGCGTTTCTGTTTGGATCGTATTCAATTGCAGCTACCTTAGCTACAACACCATCCTTGTTTCTCTTGAAGTCGATGATTCTGTACTTCTGCTTCTCACCGCCGCCCTGATGACGGGATGTGATACGGCCTGTATTTCCACGGCCGCCCTTCTTGTTTAACGGAGCGAGCAGGCTCTTCTCAGGTGTTGACTTAGTGATGCGGTCATTGCTGAGAGTGCTCATGTTTCTGCGTCCGTTACTGGTCGGCTTATACTTTATAATTGCCATTTTCCTATTTTTCCTTTCGCAGTTTGTCCGGAGATAGCGTATTCCTCCGATATTTGATTAATTACTTCTTCTCTCCATTGTTGAAGAGATCGATTGACTGGCCTTCAGGCAGAGTAACGATTGCCTTCTTGATTGCCTTTGTCATTCCTTCGTACTTGCCAACTCTCTTTGACTTGGAGTGCTGGTTGACGATGTTTACCTTCTCAGCAGAGATATTGTAGATTTCCTTGATTGCCTGTTTGACGGAAACCTTGTTTGCATCTCTAGCTACTTCGAATGTGACCTTGTTCTCATCAGAAGAGAGCTTCATTGTCTTTTCTGTGACGATTGGTCTGATGATAATATCACGTGCGCTCATGCTACAAACTCCTCCCCTGCCTTAGCAGCGGCAGCTTCTGTGAACACGATCTTGTTTGCGTTCATAATGTCATAGACATTGAGGCTGGAAACTGTAACGATCATTGCGTTTGGAATGTTTCTCATTGAAACGAATGCATTGTCGAAGTCCTCGGCAGCATCAGCGACAAATAATGTCTTTCTGTCGAATCCGAATGCATTTAATAATGCAACAGCCTTCTTTGTCTTGATTTCGTCAAAGCTGAGATTCTCAATGACAGTCAGGTTCTGTTCAGCGTTCTTCTGAGAAAGAGCAGAACGGAGAGCAAGCTGTCTGACCTTGCGGTTCAGCTTTACACTGTACTTTCTTGGATGTGGTCCAAATGAGATTCCGCCGTGTCTGAACTGTGTAGCACGTGTGGAACCTTCACGAGCACGGCCTGTGCCCTTCTGACGGAACGGCTTCTTTCCTCCACCGGAAACAAAGCTTCTTGTCAGTGTGCTGTGTGTACCCTGTCTTAATCCTGCAAGATAAGCAAGAACAGAGTCATAGATTGCCTGCTTATTCGGCTCAATAGCGAATACAGCGTCGGACAGCTCGACCTTCTTAACGGCCTTACCTTCCTGATTGTATACATCAATCTGAGACATTGTTTATCCTCACTTTCCCTTGCGGGCTGCGCTTTCAGCAGCCTTCTTAGCCTTTTCAGCTTCTTCCTTCTTTGCTTCTTCAGCAGCGAGTTCTGCATTAACTGTTTCAGCAACCTTTGCAAGTTCCTCTTCAACAGATGCTCCCTCATAGGAAATCAGCTCGGCAGCCTTAGCTTCCTTAACTGGCTTAACTGTAGTCTTGATTGTTACTAAACCCTTTCTTGGTCCTGGCACATTGCCCTTAACAAGGATATATCCTTCTTCAGCATCTACCTTAACGACAGTCAGGTTCAGATTTGTTGTTGTGTATCTTCCTTCTTCGCCAGGCATGACTGTTCCCTTGTTGACAACGCCGTTGTTACGTCCGTTTGTAGCAAGTGAACCGATATGTCTTGCGTTCTTGGAACCACCATGTGTCAGAGGTCCCTGTTTAGCATTGTTACGAACGATTGTGCCGCTGTAACCTTTACCCTTGGAAACGCCCTGGACATCAACGATGTCTCCAGCCTTGAACAGATCAGCCTTGATTTCTGCACCGACTTCGAAACCGTTCATTTCATCGCCCTTAACTTCAGCGATGTAATGCTTAGGAGCTGTGTTAGCCTTCTTTGCATGTCCGATTGCAGCCTTAGTAGCACGCTGTTCCTTTACATCTTCATAGCCGAGCTGAACAGCTTCATAGCCATCCTTCTCAACTGTCTTCTTCTGCAGTACGACATTTGGTTTTACTTCGACGACGGTAACAGGAATCAGAGTTCCTTCGATCGTGAAGACCTGGGTCATACCAAGCTTACGTCCTAAAATACCCTTCATTTAATTTCACCCTGTTCCTTTCTTACAGTTTGATCTCGATATCAACTCCAGAAGGCAGGTCTAATCTTGATAATGCATCGATTGTTTCTGCACTTGGGCCGATGATCTCAATCAGTCTTTTGTGTGTACGGATCTCAAACTGCTCACGAGAGTCCTTGTACTTGTGAACCGCGCGAAGTACTGTGATTACCTCACGCTCAGTAGGCAGCGGAACAGGTCCGACGATCTTCTTTGCGCCGTGGTTTGTAGCAGTCTTAACGATCTTTTCGCTGGCTGCATCCAAACTTCTGTTCTCGTAAGCCTTCAAACGAATTCTTACAGAGTTCTTTGCCATGAATTTTTCCTCCTTATATTCACTCCCATATACGGGATCGCTCAGTGGAAATTCCCCGGTTATCACGTTTCAATGTGTCGTGACAACGCATTTCAGCGTGCCGGCAACCTCCCACTTCTACGCGAGTGCCTTACAATATTACTACCAGGAAAAGTGCATTGCAAGGCTTTTTTTAAATTATTTTAAAAAAGTTACCATGTCAACGTCTTTCAGCGTGCCATATTTGGCCTGTTTTTGCGAAAAATCACTGGATTTTGACTATGAAAATGAATCATTTCAACAAAAAAGAGACTGAAATCAGTCTCCTCTATGCATCTTCTTCCGGTTCTTCTTCAGCAAACTTGATCCTGATATGAGGATTCTCCTCCGCTGCTCTTCCAAGCACCATTAATACCTTGAATGCATACTTTCCCTGACAGATCCTGTCGGTATTTTCACGGGTCAGGTCAATTTCTGTGTCTTCGGTCACTTCCGAGAGCACATCATGCAGGGCATCCAGGTTACGGCCGAAATGTTCCGGCAGGTCAAAGAGCTCCTTCATATACATGGACATTGACTCCCGGTCCATGATGCGGCTGCCGTTCAGTACAATCTTCCTAGTCATATTTCCCATCTCCATATAATAAGGTAAATGTTGCATAGTGATCATTGGTATAATAGACATCAATGTCCTTCTTGTCATCATCATAGATGATGCGTTCTGCTCCGCGTGATGTCTTCGTCAGCGTATCAATATCGCACTCATAGTACTTCCCAGAAATCGTCGGCAGTACTTCTTCATAGTTGCCGTAGACATCACCGCCGATGCACTTCCCCTGAATTGTCTGGTTCAGGGCACCGCCTGACCATCCCTGCTTCCGTGCTTCCTTCTTTGTCATATAGCAGGAAGGCAGATGCTGGTAAGTCACCAGATACAGAGCAACTTCATCCTTCTGATCGGTAACCGTTTCTTCACTGATTGCCCCAGCTGTACTGCTGGTGCTTGATACAGTATTCTTTGTACAGCCCCACAGGCTGAAGCAGAGACATACTGCTAAGAATCTCTTCAGCGCATCCATGAAGTATCTTCTAAGAACATGTGTTCGATCTCGTCAAAGCCTCTGACAACCCTGACAGGATACTCGCTGATATTTCTTCTTTCATATTCAAACCAGATTGGCACCATCCCGGCGTTGACCGCCCCTTGGATATCTGTCGCAAAGGTATCGCCGATAAAGGCGACCTCGCCTGGCTTCAAGCCCATTCTGTCGGCTGCAATCTGAAAAATCCTTGGATCCGGTTTATGAATGCCGTATTCCCCGCTTGCAATAATGACATCAAAGTATTTGTTGATCCTTGTCTTGCTGACCTTCCTCTTCTGCAGCTTTTCATCGCCGTTGGTCAAAACGCCAAGAGTATATTTTTCTTTCAGCAATGGAAGAACTTTTCTGACCCCAGGCATCAGTACCTGATAGTCGCCAAAACGTTCTCCCCATTTTTCCTTCCACTCTTCAATATCCATTTCCGGAACATAGTACTTCTGAAGCAGTGAAAAGCAATGATCTTTCTTGATGGAACCATATTCATCCCAGATCATACATCTCTGCACAATGCTTTCAAACTCCACCGATTTCGGATCAATCTCCGGCCGCAGTTCTTTCAGCATGTCCCTGAATAAATAATATGCAGACTCGTATCTCTTTGAAAGAGTACAGTCAAAATCAAACAGTATTCCCTTTATCATGGTTCCATTATATATAAAAAAGTACAGTTTATCACTGTACTTTCGCGATAACTTAGAATGAGTGTGCTGCCAGCCAGGCAATTGCTTCCTGTGTTTCCTTGGGAATACTGCGGCCGTCATCCAGGAACATTGGACTTTTAACAGCTTCCTCCAGCTCCTCATGCACTGCATCCGCAATCCTGTTGCGGAAATAATTATTATCATCTGCGAACCCCTGATCAGGCTGGATCTGACAGACTGCATATGCCTGCATCATTGCTGTGACCGGTATTTTCTTCCACATCATGCCGCTGTACTTTTCAATCCCGGCACGGTCGATGGGTGCACTGTCACGATAAATATCCATTGCCTCAAAATATGCCTTCTCTTCCTCCGCTGTGAATGGTTCAGCTTTCAGGCTTGTTTCAATGTTGTCTTTGACCTGATCTAGAGTAGACATGCCTGACAGGACGGCAATGACATTTGGCTGACTTTGGCAGAAGCGGATTGACCATGATGCATCACTGTCATCGGGGCGCAGCTGACGAAGTTTTTCTTCAGCCTTCTTTGGAAGCACAGCCAGTCCGCCTCCCTTGACCGGCTCCATGATGACAACCTTTTTCCCATAACTGCATATGACATCGTAGCAGGCTTTTGCCTGAACAAACTGTGAATCATAGTCAATACCGTTAAAGGCAATCTGTACAAATTCAACTTCCGGGTGTTCCTTCAGAATTCTTGACAGAAGCTGTGCATCGGAATGAAAAGAGAATCCAATGTGTCTGACCTTTCCTTCTTCCTTCCATTTTGACAGGTGCTCAAATAAATGCGTCTTCTTTACTGAGCCGCCTTTCCCATCAACTCCGTCATATAGTACAGTCGTGATATTGTGCAGCAGGTAATAATCGGCATAGTCAACTCCCATCGCCTTTAACTGTTCTGCAAATATCTCATCGACTTTATCTTCTGCCGGCTGAAAGAAACTTGGAAATTTTGTGGCAACCGTATAACTGCCGCGCGGATGCCTCTCCACCAGCGCCCTGCGGAGTGCAGTCTGTGATTCTCCATTGTGATACACAGCGCTTGTATCAAAGTAAGTAAAGCCGGCATGCAGGAATGCGTCCACCATCTGCTCCAGCTGTTTATAGTCAAAAGCGGTTGGATCTTGATTGATCACCGGCAGACGCATCATTCCGAATCCTAAATTGTTCATCTACTATCAGCCTCCCATATACTACTATCATACCGCCGGCCGCAGAAATCGGGCATACCTCTTCCCTATCGCAGGTATTACAAATAATAATATGAAAAAGAGACACTCTTTCGAATGTCTCTCTGCATGATCTATTTAGAAATCAATTACTTGTCGATTTCTGTGATGGATCCGGAACCTACAGTTCTTCCACCTTCACGGATGGAGAACTTTGTTCCCTGTTCAATAGCGATAGGAGCTAAGAGTTCAACACTCATAACAACGTTATCGCCAGGCATGCACATATCTGTTCCTTCAGGAAGTGTGATTACACCTGTAACGTCTGTTGTTCTGAAATAGAACTGTGGACGATAGTTTGTAACGAACGGTGTATGACGGCCGCCCTCTTCCTTTGTCAGTACATAAACCTGAGCCTTGAACTTTGTGTGAGGTGTAACGGATCCTGGCTTAGCCAGAACCTGTCCACGTTCAACCTGATCACGGTTGATACCACGGAGCAGAGCACCGATGTTATCGCCGGCCTGAGCAAAGTCCAGAGTCTTTCTGAACATTTCAATACCAGTAACAACAGACTTCTGTGTATCCTTGATACCGATGATTTCAACTTCATCGTTGAGGTTCAGTTTTCCACGCTCTACACGGCCTGTAGCTACTGTACCACGGCCTGTGATTGTGAATACGTCTTCAATTGCCATTAAGAATGGCTTATCGAATTCATGAGTAGGAGCTGGGATGTATTCATCAACAGCATCGAGCAGTTCCTTGATAGCTGGTGTCCACTTAGGATCGCCTTCCAGAGCCTTCAGAGCAGAACCACGGATGATTGGTGTATTGTCGCCATCGAAACCGTACTCTGTGAGAAGTTCACGAACTTCCATTTCAACAAGGTCGATCAATTCAGGATCGTCAACCATGTCGCACTTGTTCAGGAATACTACCATCTTAGGTACGCCTACCTGACGGGAGAGCAGGATGTGCTCACGTGTCTGAGGCATTGGTCCATCAGTTGCTGCTACGACGAGGATTGCTCCATCCATCTGAGCTGCACCTGTGATCATGTTCTTGACATAGTCAGCGTGCCCTGGGCAGTCGACATGTGCATAGTGTCTTTTGTTTGTCTGATACTCTACATGTGCTGTGTTGATTGTGATACCACGTTCTCTCTCTTCTGGAGCACCGTCAATCTTGTCATAAGCTTCAAACTTAGCCTTGCCATCTTCTGGATGCTCTGAGAGATACTTTGTGATTGCAGCTGTCAGAGTTGTCTTTCCATGGTCTACGTGTCCGATAGTACCAATGTTTACATGCTCTAAGCTACGGTCAAAATGTTCCTTTGCCATATTGGTCTTTTTTCCTCCTGGTTTTTTACCTTTTCAGTCTGTCCTAATTCTACTTGAATCAGAACATCTTTGCAATAAGTTAGTGGTGCAAAATCAACGATAATTACTCGCCTTTGACGGAGTTCTTTTCGATGATTTCCTTCGCAATGTTCTTAGGAACTTCTTCATAGTGATCCATCTGCATTGTGAAGATTCCACGGCCCTGTGTGAAGCCACGCAGGTCAGTGACATAACCGAACATCTCAGCCAGAGGTACGAATGCTCTGACCTTGATTGCATTACCTGTTTCATCCTGTTCACGGATCTGTCCACGTCTCTTAGTAACGTCACCCATGACGGCACCTAAGTATTCAGCCGGAGCAGTAATGTCAACAGCCATGATTGGTTCGAGGATTGTTGGGCTGCACTTCTTTGCAGCTTCCTTTAATGCAAGGGAAGCAGCAATCTTATATGCCTGTTCGGAAGAGTCGACATCATGGTAAGAACCGTCAAACAGTTCAGCTCTGATATCTACGACCGGATAACCGGCAACAAGTCCATTAGGAAGAGCTTCTTCCAGACCCTGCTGTGTAGGCTTGATGAATTCCTTAGGAATGGATCCGCCGACAGTCTTATCTTCGAATTCAAATCCCTTGCCTGGGTTCGGCATGAATCTGATCCATACATCACCATACTGACCATGTCCACCAGACTGTCTGATGAAACGGCCTTCAACCTCTGCTGTACCCTTGATTGTTTCACGATAAGCAACCTGTGGAGCACCTGATGTTGCTTCAACCTTGAACTCTCTTCTCATACGGTCGAGGATGATATCCAGCTGAAGTTCACCGACACCGGCAATGATTGTCTGGCCTGTTTCTTCATCTGTATATGTCTTGAAGGTTGGATCTTCTTCTGCAAGCTTCTGCAGAGCGACATCCATCTTCTGGGAGTCTGCCTTTGTCTTAGGTTCAACTGACATCTGGATAACTGGTTCTGGGAAGACCATCTGCATCAATTCGATTGGATGATTTTCATCGCAGAGTGTATCTGATGTTGTTGTGTACTTCAGACCTACAGCACCGGCAATATCGCCAGTGTATACATCTGTGATATCAGCACGGTGGTTTGCATGCATGCGGACCAGACGGCCTAATCTTTCTCTCTTGTCCTTGGTTGCATTCAGAACATAAGAGCCTGCTTCAGCATGTCCAGAGTAAACTCTGAAGTATGTCAAACGGCCTACAAATGGGTCTGTTGCAATCTTGAATGCAAGAGCAGAGAATGGATCATCATCACTTGGATGACGTACTTCAGGTGTACCGTCAGATAAATGACCATCAATTGCAGGAATATCTGTAGGAGCAGGCAGGTAGTCTACAACTGCATCCAGCAGCATCTGAACACCCTTGTTCTTATATGCGGAACCGCACAGAACTGGGAAGAATTCAGAAGTCATAACACCGGCACGGATTGCTCTCTTGATCTCTTCAACGGTTGGTTCTTCACCATCCAGGACCTTCATCATGACATCATCGTCATAATCAGCAATTGCCTCGAGCATTGCTGCTCTCTTTGTCTTAGCTTCTTCCAGATACTGATCTTCAATCTCTTCGACATGAATATCCGTACCCAGATCATTTGCATACATTTCCTGCTTCATCGTAACGAGATCGATGATTCCGCGGAAGGAACTTTCAGAACCGATTGGCATCTGGATTGCAGCTGCCTTGGCTCCTAAACGGCTTCCGATAGAAGCAACACTCATATTGAAGTCAGCACCAGTAGCGTCCATCTTATTTGAGAAGACGATACGTGGAACATGATACTCTGTTGCCTGTCTCCAAACAGTTTCTGTCTGAGGCTCAACACCAGCTTTGGAGTCGAGGACTGTAACAGCACCGTCAAGGACACGCAGAGAACGTTCTACTTCAGCAGTGAAGTCGACGTGCCCCGGAGTATCGATAATATTGATCTGACAGTCTTTCCAATGACATGTTGTAGCTGCGGAAGTGATCGTGATACCACGTTCCTGTTCCTGAGCCATCCAGTCCATCTGGGAAGCACCATCATGAGTCTCACCGATCTTATAAATCTTACCTGTGTAATACAGAATACGCTCAGTTGTTGTTGTTTTGCCAGCATCGATGTGAGCCATGATTCCGATATTACGAATCTTGTCTAATGGGAACTCTCTAGGCATTTATTGCTCCTTCCTATATTAGAAACGATAGTGAGCAAACGCCTTGTTTGCTTCAGCCATCTTATGTACATCTTCCTTCTTCTTTACAGAAGCGCCTGTACCGTTAGCTGCATCCATGATCTCAGCAGCAAGTCTTTCTTCCATCGTGCTTTCATGACGGAGTCTTGCATAGCTTACGATCCAGCGGAGGCCTAATGTTAACTTTCTTTCAGCAGAAACTTCTACTGGGACCTGCAGGTTTGCACCACCTACACGTCTTACCTTCAGCTCTAACTGAGGCATTACATTTCCGAGAGCCTTCTCGAATACTTCCATTGGGTTCTCGCCTGTTTTCTTTTCAATTGCAGCAAATGCATCGTACAGAATTGTCTGTGCTGTTCCGCGCTTGCCGTCGATCATGATCTTGTTGATCAACTTTGTAACGAGCTTTGAATTGTAGATTGGATCCGGCAGTACTTCACGCTTTGCTATATAACCTTTTCTTGGCATGTTCTATCTTCTCCTCTCTTACTTAGCCTTTGGCTTCTTTGCACCGTACAAAGAACGAGACTGATTTCTCTCAGCGACGCCTGCACAGTCAAGTGTGCCACGGATAATGTGGTAACGGACACCTGGTAAATCCTTAACACGGCCGCCTCTGATCATAACGACAGAATGCTCCTGTAAGTTGTGTCCAACACCTGGGATATAAGCTGTTACTTCGAGTCCATTGGAAAGACGAACACGGGCATACTTACGTAATGCTGAGTTTGGCTTCTTAGGTGTCATTGTACCGACACGAGTGCAGACGCCTCTCTTCTGTGGGCTGTCAAGCTTTGTTGCATGATTCTGAAGTGTGTTAAAGCCTCTGTTCAATGCAGGGGACTTTGACTTGTAAACTTTATCAGTACGACCTTTGCGTACTAACTGGTTTATTGTTGGCATTGTAATCTCCTCTCACCTTTGTGCACACATCACCGTGTGTGCCTTTTCTTAGACTAAATTTAAGCCTCACAGTGTGAGACCTTTTTTCGCTAAGCATTGACTATCTTACATTCTCCCAAAGATGATGTCAATGATTTTCCAAAAAAATATTTGTCTACGGGTCCGTGCGTGTCTTCTCCTCAGATTCAGCTCAACTGTCAGCTTTCTGAAAGGAATAACCGTTTTCAGTTTTCCATCAGGATTGATCCGCATCCGCATGGTCTTTCCAAGAGCACTTTTCACTCCTGATTTCACAGAACTTTCAGACTGTTCCTTATGCATGCAGGAGCTTTCACTTTTATTTTAAAAACATGTACTATATAATAAAGCGAGATTTTAGGAGGTGCTATGGCTAAGAATAATAAAGTATGCGATTTCTGTTTAAGTGAAGCCACAGGAATGTTCAACCGTCACGAAAAACTAGCTGACGGTCATTATATATGTAAGAATTGCAAGGCAATTATCACAAGCTATGGCTTACCGGTAAAGTATGATCTTTTCCAGACCTTAGTGACTGCACAGCCGAATATGAAGGATATGATCATGGATACCTGGCTGGAGAACAACAAGGCAGAGGATGCCTTGGCAAAGTTCTACCCGCTTCCGCAGATCCTGCTTCATGACGGCGAACACTGCCTGAATGCAGTCAAAGCTGTCTACAATGTCAAAAAGGACTCTGTTCCGCAGGAATTTGCGGTCAAGAGCATCGCTGAAATCCGCAAAGGGACCATTCATAATATTGAAGATTCTGCGGAAAGATCCGGTTCTGAGAAGATTGAAGGCACGCTGTATGAAACAGAAGCAGCTCTTTACTTTTTATCTGAAAAAATCGTTAATGTCCACCGTCTCGGCTATATCAAGAGAAACACCAAGGATCATGACCATATTACGGTGCAGACCCCTTCCAAGAAGTTCACCTATGCCGTCCAGCATTCAGATATGTTCTTCTTAAGAGAACGTTTCTACCAGAAGGTCAACGCTGTTCTCAACAACAAACGTCAGCATCTGATCTATATCTCTGATGACAATCAGCTGACAGTGACACCTGGCATCTATGATATCCCGCGCACCTTGAAGCCTGGTGTATATAAGGTCAAGGCAATCAATGATGCAGGACTTCATGTCAAGGATGCTCTGGGACATGTCAAAGACTACTACGAGAATGAGGAATCCATTGATCTGAGTGCAGGCGGCACTTTGGAATGCACAGGTGAATACAAGCTCGAGTGGATCGGTGAAAAAAATCCAAGCCAGAAATAAATATTCTGTTTAAGCAGCCGGCAGGAGAGATCCTGAGGCTGCTTTTTTGTTTTCCTGAAAGTTTTTCTTATTTTCCTTCCTCATTACGATATAATCGACCATAAAAAAACGAGGAGAATCTGGGATGGCAAACATGTCTGTAAAGAACCAGCTGGAATCATCTGTTTCACCGGAACATCGATTGAACTGCCTGATTGACCTTCATCTGCATCTGGATGGATCTCTTTCTCTGAAGTCAGCCCGTATGCTGGCCAAATTGAAAGGCATGGAGCTGCCGTTAAGTGATGCCAAACTGCGGCGGATGCTGCAGGCACCAAAGAACTGTGGGAGTCTGGTCAGCTATCTGACAAAGTTTGATCTGCCGACTGCTTTGCTGGATCAGGCGGATACTGTCCGCTTATCGGTTGGCAATCTTTGTGAGGAACTGAAAGAACAGGGCTTTATTTATGCTGAGATCCGCTTTGCCCCGCAGAAATGCTGCAACAGTTCGCTCACACAGGAAGAAGCAGTTCAGGCTGCAATCCAGGGACTGCAGGATTCTCACTTCAACGGACAGCTGATTCTCTGCTGTATGCGCAGCGGGGATAACAATACAAAAGAAAACCTTGAAACTGTACGCATTGCCGAAAGATATCTGCATCATGGAGTCTGTGCCGTTGACCTGGCCGGTGCGGAAGGACTGTTCCCAAATGAACGCTATGAAGACATCTTCGCCTATGCCAGTCAGCTGAGCATCCCATTTACAATCCATGCCGGAGAAGCTTCTGGTCCGCAGAGCATCCTTTCTGCCCTGAACTATGGTGCCAAAAGGATCGGCCATGGCGTCCGTGCATATGAAAATGAAGAAGTCATGCAGAGACTGATCAATCAGCAGATTCCCCTGGAACTGTGTCCGACCAGCAATATCAATACCGGGGTATTCACAAAGATCTCCGATGAACCAATTCAGACCTATTTAGAGAAAGGCCTGCTCATCACCATCAATTCTGACAACACTTCCGTTTCCAACACCAATACGAGAAAAGAACTGCGCCATGTCCGTTCTTCCTTCCATCTGAATGACACTCAGATGAAACAGCTCCTGCTGAACTCGGTCCAGGCTGCCTTTCTGGAACTGCAGGAAAAGCAGGCACTGGCACAGATCATCAATCATGAATTTGTCATGCAGTAACACACTGTCACTTCTATGACAGTTTTTTAGCAAAACAGCGTAGAAAAAGGCAGGTTGAACGTAAGTCAATTGCTTTGCGCCAGGTTTCGTTTATTCTCTAGGTAGCGAGGTACTCATATGAATACATCCAGGACCGGCACGATCATTCGTGAACACCGCACAGTTAAGAATATGACGCAGAAAGAACTGGCAGATAAACTTGGCGTTACAACTTTTGCGGTATCCAAATGGGAGAACGGGAAAAGTCTTCCAGATATCTCTCTGCTGGAACCGATCTCCTCCATTCTTGATATTTCTTTAGATGAACTGATCACCGGCAGACAGCCGCATGACTCCATTGCCGAGAATGAAACTGTCAAAGAATTGATTGCTCAGGCAGAAGCAGAAACAAAAAAGAAAGTCACACAGCGAACATGGCATACCATTCTCATTGTATTTACTGTAATGGTAATATCTGCTCAGCTCCTTCATCTTATTCTGATCAGCATCGTTGACTTCGTTCCATACAACCTTGAAGGATCTTCTCTTACTGCCCGCGACGAAAGCTTCCCGCTGCCAAATGTATCTGCCGGTGAAATGTATGGCGAAATATTTATCAAATACAATGGTTCACCGCTGTCCGTATCTGTCATGCCTAATTCTCCTGAAAGCAGTACGATGGAGAATGAATTCATTGTTTTCTATGCCTCCAGCAGATGGAATCAAGCCATGATGCCTAAAACATTTGATCAGACTTGTCTGACAACAGACAATGGGACCAAAGCTTCTGGAACATCCGCAGAACTCAAAAGAGTTTATTACTACAACGGAAATGACAAGCAGCTTCTAAAGATCCTCACTTCCCATGACAGTACCCGATCCAATATGCTTGATGCATATCTTGAAGAACACTGGGATGTCATCAAGGAACAGTCTGTAGTTGTCTTTGATTCTGATGATCCAGAAAAGTATTACATCTGGGACAATGTCATCAGCAGCTGGACAAATTAATATTAAAAGAGAAGTTCACTATGAACTTCACTTTTAACGAAAAATCCAACCTTTTGGATACTTGTTCTTGAATACATGCTTGGATATCTTTGCAAAGCCAAGCGGCTGATGGTCAACGCAGACCAATGCATACCCATCATTGACATGCATATCCGTAATATCCAGTGTCTCTCCTTTGAGATAGCGGATGACTCTTTCATCATCCTTGGAAAAATTCAGCACATTCTCTGCTTCTCTTTCCTTCATTGCCATCGCAAGAGCGCCGTCAAATTCAAAGCGCCCTTTTTTCTCTTCTCCCAGCAGCAGACCTGAACGGAGGATCCTTAATCCCTTCGTATCCACCCCGCAGTCAGGAATAAAGTAGTGCCTGTCATTCATCACCGTTTCGCTGCCGTCATACAGCTGCATATGAACAGGCGATACATGATAGTCATACGGAGCAGAACTTTTCTGCAGTGGTCTCTTTTCACCTTTCTGCAGCAGGCAGACAAAATGCCCTTCACCATGGATGCGGTGCGGAAAGAGTTTCGTTCCATATTGATTCTGCACAAATCCTTCCTGACACTTCACCTGCACAACACGCAGAGATGGTTCCAATGAGAGTGCATACTGAATGATCTCTTCATCTTCCTTCGGTGAAAAGGTGCAGGTTGAGTAAACAATGCTTCCGCCGTCCTTCAGCATTTCCAGGCAGTTCTTCATGATCCCTTTTTGGATTGGCACATAATAATCAGAATCTCTTTCCACCCAGGACCGAATCAGACTGTTCTCCTTGCGGAACATGCCTTCCCCAGAGCATGGCGCATCAATCAGGATCTTATCAAAGTACTGTGGAAAATAACGCTTGAATTTGTCGGAATCCTCAGCCATCACAAAAGCGTTCTTGATGCCGAAGCGCTCAACATTCTTCAGCAGTGCCTGACTTCTGGAGACGCTGATGTCATTGGCAAACAAGACACCTGTTCCCTTCAGCTTCACACCTAGTTCTGTGCTTTTTCCCCCTGGTGCCGCACAGACATCCAGCACTCTGTCATAAGGTTCAATGGGCACAGACGCCGCCGGCAGCATCGCACTTGGCTCCTGGATATAGTAAAGACCTGCATAGTAGTACGGATGTTTGGAGACCGGATCTTCCTCGCGGTAATAAAAACCATTCTCCGTCCATGGCACCGGTTCCAGCCGATACGGGAACTGTTCTAAAAAGTCAGACACAGTGATCTTCGCTGTATTCACCCGTAAGCCATGCCAGCTTGGCTGCATAAAGGATGCCTCATATGCATCATATTCGTCCTGCAGCAGGTCCTTCATTTCTTTTTGATACTTCTCAGGCAGTTCAATCATGCAGTTATTATCCAACGTATTTCTAAAAAACAAAAGCAGAGAATGATGAATCTCTGCTTCAGCTGAAATTTTATAATGCTGCGACAGTTTCCTGACTGAGGATCTTAGTCAGTTCCACTGCCAGCTTGACTGCATTCTCATAGTCATCCAGCGCAGCCCAGCAGTTGCTGGAATGGATATAGCGGACAGGAATGCCGATAACAATGGCTGGAACTGCATATGTTTCATTGACCTTGGCGCCGTTGGTGCCGCCGCCTTTGCGGACAGATTCCTGCACTGGGATTGCCAAGGCATGAGCGGTATCCAGGGCAAGTTTCTGAAAACGCCAGTTGGTGATCATGGACACATCCATATGTCTCAGCATCGGTCCTTGATGCAGAGCAGACTGCACCATGTAGTCTTCTGAGAAAGTATCGTCGGCTGGACATCCTTCAAAGCAGATCATGACATCTGGATGGATCTTTCTGGCATTGGCCAGAACACCGCGTTCACCAACCTCTTCCTGTGCCGAAAAGCTGGCCGCCGCATTGCATGGCAGATCAAGATTCTTCAGCTGACGCATGGTCTCAACCGCTGCCGCAGCCCCGATCCGGCAGTCAAACGCCTTGCCATAAAATACCTTTCTTGTTTCATCATAGTCACAGGTGACATCCGGGACTGCCGGTGAACCAATGCCGATGCCCAGTGCCTCTGTCTCTTCTTTTGAACAGGTGCCTGGATCCAGGACCATGTCATCAATATCCAGCGGCTTTGCCTTTTCTGCTGCACTCATGAAATGCGGCGGCTTCACTGCCACAACTGCCTGATGAAGATTTCCATTCCTATCTCTGATCTGGAAGGAACTGGATGGGAAAGATGACTCCTGCCAGCGTCCCAGGGTCAGAAAGCGCAGTGTCCCATTCGGCTTGACTGCCTGTACAATGACACCCACTTCATCCAGATGCGCATCAAACATCACCGTCGGCTTTGTGCTGTCTATGGCAGACATGCAGGTCACATTCGACATGTGGTCACGTTCAACTTGATAAATATCTTTCAATTCACTTTCAACAGCTGCACTGACATCCTCCTCAAAGCCGGATGGGCCGAAGGCATTTGACAGTGAAATAATCCGATTGATCTCATCCATTTTCTGCACCTGATTTCTTTTGTTTATTATAATGCGTCTTTCTAAAAGAAAAGCACCAGTCTTTCAACCGGTGCCAATCTCGCTACTTGAAGTATTCGACAGCGCCCTTGAAAATGAATTCCTCTGTCTTCAGATCAGGAATGTTGCAGTACAAATCTTTTCCACTTCTTTCCGAATGTCCCATCTTCCCTAAAATTCTTCCATCCGGAGACAGAATTGCCTCAACGGCATCATAGGAGTTGTTTGGGTTAAAGCGGACATTGTCGGTCGGATCATTGTTGAGATCGACATACTGAGCCGCAATCTGACCATTGTCAATCAGCTGTTTCATGACATTCGGTTCAGCGACGAATCTGCCTTCTCCATGTGAGATGGCAACGTCATAGACATCACCAGTCTTGGCAGACTTCAGCCAAGGAGACTTCACTGAGGAAATCCTCGTACGAACTAACATCGACTGGTGTCTGCCGATGGTATTGAAGGTAAGTGTTGGGCAGTGCTCATCTGTATCAATGATCTTTCCATATGGAACAAGTCCCAGCTTGATCAAAGCCTGGAAACCGTTGCAGATGCCAAGCATCAGACCTTCTCTGTTGTCCAGCAGGTCAGTCACTTCTTTCTTGACCTTTGGATTGCGGAAGAAGGCTGTAATGAATTTTGCGGATCCTTCTGGTTCATCACCACCGGAGAAGCCGCCTGGAATGGCAATGATCTGTGATCTCTTGATTGCCTGTGCAAAGCTGTCAGCACTCTCCTCAATATCCTTGGATGTTAAATTGCGGACTACGAAGATTTCTGCTTCTGCGCCTTCTCTTTCAAAGGCACGGGCGGTATCGTATTCACAGTTTGTTCCAGGGAAGACCGGAATCAAAACATGCGGCTTTGCACACCTGTAGGATGCATGCATGTTCTCTGTTTCCGCACTGGTAATCGGGGCAATCTTGTCATTCAATTTGGATAAGTATGGATAGACCGGCTGCAGCTTGTCTTCATAGATCTTCTGCAGTTCTGCATAATCCATTGTGACATCCTGATACTTCAGGACATATTCTTTTTCCGTTGTGCCTAGCAGCGTCAGATTGCTGCAGGTCTCTGCTGTTTCAAACATAAACGCACCGTAGCACTTCTGGAATAATTCATTTTCATTGAAGCTGCTGTTGATAGTAAAACCGATCTGATTGCCAAGGCCGCACTTCAGGATGCCTTCCGCAATGCCGCCGTTCTCCAGCGTCCATACAGATAATACTTTGCCATCCGCAATCAGCTGTTCCATCTTGTCGAATGTATTCCGTACACTTTCAAAATCTGGGACACCGTACTTGTCCACTGCCGGTTTCAGCAGATAGACATTGTGGCCTGCACCCTTCCACTCATCCGAGAGGATATGGTCTGCCTTGGCAGTGGATACCGCAAAGGAGACAAGGGTCGGCGGAACATCGATATCTTCAAATGTACCAGACATTGAGTCTTTGCCGCCGATTGCCGCAACACCAAGTTCAAGCTGTGCCTTCAGCGCACCGAGCAGGGCACCAAACGGCAGGCCCCATCTCTTTGGATCACTGTAGACATGTCCGAAGTATTCCTGGAAAGTCAGCCATGCATGATGATAGGAGCCGCCGGCCGCAATGATTTTGGCCAAAGATTCGATGACACTGTTGACTGCTCCTTTGTATGGGGAATCAGACATCAGGTAAGGATCATAGCCCCATCCCATCAAAGATGCTGTATTTGTCTCACCGCCAAGCACTGGCATTTTTGCGGCCATTGCCTGGGCAGGTGTCAGCTGCCATTTACCGCCGAACGGCATCAGGACAGTATTGCCGCCGATGGTGCTGTCGAAACGTTCGACAAGACCCTTCTGCGAACAGATGTTCAAGTCACCAGCCAGATCCTTGAAACGCTCTGCCAGTGTCTTTGTTTCTGCTGCTGCAGGTTCCTGTACTTCTTCATCCACTTCAGCAGTGATGTATTTCTTGGCACCGTTGGAATTGAGGAAGTCACGGGAAATATTGACAATCTCAGTTCCATTCAGCTCCATGACCATGCGTGGATCTTTGGTAACGATGGCAACAACAGTAGACTCCAGGTTCTCATTGTCTGCCAGCTTCTGAAATTCTGCGGCATCTTCCTTGGTTGTCACAACAGCCATTCTTTCCTGGGATTCTGAAATGGCAAGTTCAGTGCCATTCAGACCTTCGTATTTCTTCGTGACCTTGTTCAGGTCAATATGCAGACCGTCAGCCAATTCACCGATGGCAACAGAAACGCCGCCGGCACCGAAGTCATTGCATCTCTTGATCAGCTTTGTAGCTGCCGGATTGCGGAACAGTCTCTGCAGCTTTCTTTCTTCCGGCGCATTGCCCTTCTGCACTTCCGCACCGCATGTCTCCAGCGATTCTAAGTTGTGTGCTTTGGAAGAACCCGTCGCACCGCCGCATCCATCTCTGCCAGTCCGTCCGCCTAACAGGATGACAACATCTCCTGGTTCAGGGACAGTACGGATGACATTCTCACTTGGCGCAGCCGCAATGACAGCACCAATTTCCATTCTCTTAGCAACATAGCCAGGATGATAGATCTCATGGACATGTCCAGTTGCCAAGCCAATCTGGTTGCCGTAGGAACTGTAGCCATGGGCAGCCGTTGTAACAATCTTTCTCTGTGGCAGCTTGCCCTTCAGTGTTTCTTCCACCGGCTTCAATGGATCTGCAGCACCGGTAATGCGCATTGCCTGATAGACATAGGAACGTCCGCTCAATGGGTCGCGGATTGCACCGCCTAAACATGTAGCAGCGCCGCCGAACGGCTCGATCTCAGTTGGATGGTTGTGTGTTTCATTCTTGAACATCAATAACCAGTCCTGATCTTCTCCGTTGACGTCGACTTTGATCTTGACGGAACATGCATTGATCTCTTCGGATTCATCCATGTCCTTCAGTTTTCCAGAAGCCTTCAGTGCCTTGGCACCAATGGTACCGAGATCCATTAAAGTAATCTTCTTGTCAGGACGGTTGATATAGAGCTTCTTTCTCAGCTCCAGATAGTTCTCATATGTTTCCTTGATATATTCCGGCTTGATGTATGCGTCTTCAATGATGGTATTGAAAGTCGTATGCCGGCAGTGATCGCTCCAGTATGTATCAATAACACGTACTTCGGTGATTCTTGGATCTCTCTTTTCTTCATTCTTAAAATAGTTCTGCAGAAATTCAATATCGGCCAGGTCCATTGCCAGTCCGTACTTTTCAATGAACTTCTTCAGTCCTGCCTCATCCAGATCATTGAAGCCATCCAGCACTTCCGGAAGATCCGGCATTGGATAGTTCTGATGAATGGTCTGCGGCTTCTCTAATTTTGCTTCACGTGCTTCGACAGGATTGATCAGTGTCTCCTTGATGATTTCTTTATCATGATCACTCAGATAACCGGCAATATAATACAGCCTTGCGGTACGTACTTCCGGCTTCTGCTTCATTGTGCTGAGCTGAATGCACTGGGCACAGGAATCTGCGCGCTGATCGAACTGACCAGGCAGATATTCCACCGCCAGAATCCATTCATTATCCTGCGGCGCTGGGGCCGTTTCCTCATACAGATCATCGACCTGAGGTTCACTGAAAACGGTTTTTAAAGAAGCTCTGTAATCTGCCTCATCAATATTCTCTACATCATAGCGGTTCAAGACTCTGACGCTTGTGATCTTATCTGTGCGAAGTGCTGTTTTCAGATCATACAGCACGCCATCTGCTTCAACCGCAAATGGTTTTTTCTTTTCCACAAAGCAACGATATACTGTCATCCTGTTCTCCCTGTTTTTTACTTTCTGCCAATATCTCTGCGGCAGTGCATCTTTTCAAAGCCAATCTCATCGACGGCAGCGTATGCTGTCTTCAACGCATCATCCAATGTTGCGCCTTTCGCGGTGATGCCTAACACACGTCCGCCGTTGGTATAGTATTTCCCATTTTCAAGCTTGGTGCCGGCATGGTATACATAGACGCCTTCATGCTGCCCATTTTCATCCAGGCCATGGATCTCATAGCCCTTCTTGTATTCCACCGGATATCCGCCGGAAGCTTCAATGACACACGCGCAGTGTTCATCTGACCATTCAATTTTGACATCTTCCAAGGTCTCATCATGACATGCCTTCATGATGGTGAAGAGATCACTCTTCAGCAGAGGCAGTACGACCTGCGTCTCCGGATCGCCAAAGCGGCAGTTGTATTCAACGACCTTCGGTCCATCCTTGGTAAGCATCAAGCCGAAGTACAGACAACCTTTGAACGGCCTGTCTTCCGCATTCATTGCATGCATGGTTGAAAGGAAGATCTCGTCCATGCATCTCTGAGCAATCTCCGGTGTGTAGTATGGTGACGGGGCAATGGTGCCCATGCCTCCGGTGTTCAGTCCCTCATCATTGTCGTCAGCTCTTTTATGATCCATTGAGGAGATCATCGGGCGGATGACCTTGGAATCTGTAAATGCCAGCACAGATACTTCCGGTCCTTCCATAAAGTCTTCTACAACGACAGTATTGCCGGCCGCGCCAAACAAACGGTCGACCATCAGTTCACGGACTGCTGACTTTGCGTCTGCAAGAGATTCCGCAATCAATACACCCTTGCCTAATGCCAGACCGTCAGCCTTTAAGACAATTGGGAATGTATTCTTTTCTTCAATGTATTTCAGGGCATCCTTAGAGCTGTCAAAAATCTCGTAGTCTGCTGTTGGAATATGATACTTTTTCATCAGGTTCTTGGAGAAAGCCTTGGATGCCTCGATGACAGCTGCGTTGGCCTTTGGACCGAAACAAGGAATGCCTTCCTTCTCCATCTCATCGACCATACCTAAAGCTAATGGATCATCCGGTGTCACCACACAGAAATCGACCTGATTGTCCTTGGCGAACTTCACCATTTCCATGACATCGGTGGCCTTGATATTGACGCATTCTGCTAAAGATGCGATGCCGCCGTTGCCTGGAGCACACCAGATTTTTTCAATCTCCTGATTCTCAGCCAGCTTGCGGATGACTGCATGTTCACGTCCGCCGCTGCCAATAACTAATATCTTCATGATTTCCTTCTTTCCTGATCAATGATGGAACAGACGCACGCCGTTGAATACCATGGTGATATTGTATCTGTCGCATGTCTCAATGACATTGTCATCACGGATGGATCCGCCTGGTTCAGCAATATAGGAAACCCCTGACTTATGTGCTCTTTCAATATTGTCGCCGAATGGGAAGAAGGCATCGGAGCCAAGGGAAACACCTGTTTCCTTTGCCAGCCATTCATTCTTTTCTTCCCTGGATAATGGTTCCGGCTTGACGGAGAAGAAGTTCTCCCAAGTACCGTCTCTCAATACATCATCATATTCATCAGAGATATAGACATCGATTGTATTGTCTCTGTCTGCTCTGCGGATGCCTTCCTTGAATGGAAGTGCCAGGACTTTCGGATTCTGTCTCAGCCACCAGTTATCTGCTTTATTTCCAGCCAGACGGACACAGTGGACACGGCTCTGCTGACCGGCACCGACACCGATGACCTGACCATTCTTTGCATAGGCAACGGAATTGGACTGCGTATACTTCAGAGCAATCATTGCAATTTTCAGATCACGGACCGCATTTGCCGGCAGATCATGGTTCTTGGTAACAAAATTTGTGAATAGAGAGTCATCAATCTTTACATTGTTTCTTCCCTGCTCGAAAGTAACACCGAAGACCTGCTTGCGTTCAATTGGATCTGGAACATAGTTCGGATCAATCTCGACAACGTTGTACATGCCCTTCTTCTTTTCCCTCAGGATAGCCAGTGCCTCATCGGTATACCCTGGGGCAATGACGCCGTCAGATACTTCCTTCTTAATTAAGCGTGCAGTATCCGCATCACATACATCAGACAGTGCTGCCCAGTCACCATAGGATGACATACGGTCTGCGCCTCTTGCACGGGCATAAGCGCAGGCTAATGGCGATAAGTTCTCTTCATCAACGAAATAGATCTTGCGGTCTGTCTCACTTAACGGTTCGCCGACAGCAGCACCTGCAGGTGATACATGCTTGAATGAAGCAGCGCTAGGCATGCCGGTTGCTTCCTTTAGTTCCTTGACCAGCTGCCAGCTGTTCAGGGCATCCATAAAGTTGATGTAGCCAGGACGTCCATTCAAAACTTTAACAGGCAGTTCCCCATGTTCCATGAATAAACGTGACGGTTTCTGATTCGGATTACATCCATACTTCAGTTCCAGTTCCTTAGCCATTTTCTTTTCTCCTTACTTGTTCTTGTTATAGATACGAGTTTCTGTTTCGCCTGTTTCGATGACGATCTGACGGGTGAACAGAGATACTTTATTGTCTGCATTCAGTGCTTCCCAGATATGATCCGAGAAATCTTCAAACGGTTCATGTTCCATTTTCCACTTCATCGGTGCACCTTCAAAGGATGGAATTGGATTTCCGTTTTCCTTATAGGTAGAGATGAAGTGTCCAAAGCCAGGTTCTTCATTGTTGTAGTCGAAGAACATTCTCTGGGTGCTCTCGCTGTTTCCTTCTGCGCTCTTGAGGATAGACATCTGATAGTCTGCTCCTTTGACAATGGAGGAGATCCGCGGTGTCCAGTTCGGTCCGTCCGGTTCGAATGTTCTGGTACGCAGAGCATCTTCGAAGGACTTTCCTTCCTTCAAATAATCAAAGATAGTATCGGTCTGATCGCCGTTGGTCACAATGTTCACACCGTTGAGCACTTTTACTGGGGCATAGATGATCAGGCTTGGGTCCGACAGCTTAGATGGATCAAATGCCTGCGTGCGAATACCGTCGCCTTCTTCTACAAAGACTCTGTTCCGGGAGTTCTCACTTCTGCCCATGATCCAGTAGGCAATCCTCATCTTTTTGCCGCATGGTGTTCTGCCGATGGCAATGCCTCTGCCTGGATACTCATTTCCTTTTAGATATTCATATAAGTTCATTGTCATTCTGATTTCTCCTTATCTAATTTTACCGCAACCATTTCAGCTGCCTTTGGAAGCAGGATCCATTCTGCCTGTTCCATGACGCGTTTCTGGAGTACTTCCGGTGTATCCCCATTCTGGATCTCAACAGCCTTCTGCAGAATGATCCTGCCGCCGTCCGGGATTTCATTGACGTAATGAACTGTAGCGCCAGTCACTTTCACACCTCGTTCTAAAGCTGCTTCATGGACCTTTAAGCCATAGAAGCCTTTGCCGCAGAAAGAAGGAATCAAAGATGGATGAATGTTGATCATACGGTCTTGATATGCATGAATGACACGCTCACCAAGGATGGAAAGATAACCTGCCAGAATGACCATATCGATCTGATGTGCATGCAGGGTCTCGACAATTGCATCGTCGAATGCGTCCTGACTGTCATATTCTTTTCTTTTGACAACTGCTGTTTCAATATTGTGTTTCTTCGCACGTTCTAATGCGTATGCCTTTTCATTGGATGCCAGCACCAGCTTGATCTTTCCATGCGGGATGTTTCCTGCCTCCGCCTGGTCGATCAATGCCTGCAGGTTTGTGCCGCCGCCGGATACCATGACTGCAATGTTGATCATCAGTCGATGACGACCTCGTGGCCGCCCTCCTCCATGACACCGATCTTGGAAGCTTTGATGCCGTCTGCCTGCAGGGATGCAATGGTCTGATCTGCATCTGCCGGATCAACGATGACGGCCATGCCGATACCCATATTGTAGGTGTTGAACATATCATGTTCACTGATGCCGCCCTTTTCCTGGATCAGCTTGAAGATCGGCAGAATATCCCAGGTTCCCTTTGTAATATGTGCATTCAGATTCTTGCCGAAGGCACGTGGGAGATTTTCATAGAAGCCGCCGCCGGTCACATGGGCAATGGATTTCACATTGACCTTTGTCAACAAATTCAGAATTGGCTTTACATATAACTGCGTTGGTGTCAGCAGGGTCTCGCCCAATGGTCTGCCCAGCTGTTCGCCATACATATCAATCACACCCGGCTTTTCAATATCGAATACTTTACGCACCAGTGAGAAGCCATTGGAATGAACACCGGAACTTGCTAAGCCGATCATGACATCGCCAGCCTTTGCATTGTTGATATCGAGGATCTTCTTTTCATCAACGATGCCGACTGTAAATCCTGCCAGATCATATTCTTCTTCCGGCATCATGCCTGGATGTTCTGCAGTCTCCCCGCCGACTAATGCGCATCCACTTTCAACGCATCCGTCCGCAACACCCTTGACGATGGCCGCAATCTTTTCCGGAATGTTCCTGCCGCAGGCAATATAGTCTAAGAAGAATAACGGCTTTGCACCTGCACAGATGACATCATTAACGCACATGGCAACACAGTCGATGCCGATGGTATCATGCTTGTCCAGCAAGAATGCCAGCTTCAGCTTGGTGCCGACGCCGTCTGTTCCAGAAATCAGTACTGGTTTTTCATAGCCTTCCATCTGCGGGGCAAACAGTCCGCCGAAACCGCCGATGCCTCCCAGTACGCCAGGGATGGTTGTTCTGGCAACATCCTTCTTCATCAATTCAACTGATTCATATCCAGCCGTAACATCAACACCGGCTGCCTTGTATGCATCACTATAACTCTTCGCCATCTTCAAATCTCCTCACACCTTTATATGGTTTTTCTGGTTCTCCGATTTTCTGCTCGAAGCGGTCTTTGCTCGTATTTTCCGGAACAGCGGATGGATACTTTTCCGTAAAGCAGCCAACACAGAAGTCACAGTCCGCATCGGCTGCCATCTTCTTTACTCCTTCAACACTTAGATATCCTAAGGTATCTGCACCAATCATTTTACGGATTTCTTCCATGCTCATCTGACATGCAATTAGGTTGTCTTTCGAATCAATATCTGTACCGTAGTAACATGGAGAAATAAACGGCGGTGCGGAAACACGGACATGAACTTCCGTTGCTCCTGCTTCTCTTAATAATTTAACAATGCGTGCACTGGTCGTTCCGCGGACGATAGAATCATCGACCATGACGACACGCTTTCCTTCGATGACTGAACGCACCACATTCAATTTCATCCGAACACCCATATCTCGCTGTGCCTGGGTCGGCTGAATAAAGGTACGAGCGATATAACGATTCTTAATAAAGCCCATGCCGTATGGGATGCCGCTCTCATTGGAATATCCAATTGCTGCATCCAGACCGGAGTCTGGGACACCGATGACAACATCTGCATCGACTGGATGTTCCTGTGCCAGGAACCTGCCAGCGTTCTTTCTTGCTTCATGAACGGACATGCCGGCAATATACGAATCCTGTCTGGCAAAATAGACAAATTCGAAGACGCACATATGGGATCTGCCTTTACAGTGCGTACGGATGGAACGAATACCGCTGTTGTCCACAACAACAATCTCGCCTGCATCCAGATCGCGTACATATGATGCACCTAAGACATCCAGGGAACACGTTTCGGAGGCAAAGACGATCTGTCCGTCTTCCGTCTTGCCCATGACCAATGGTCTGTATCCAGTCTCATCTCTGACCGCAATCAGTTTTTCCGGTGACATGATGACTAAAGAATAGGCACCTTCCAGACGGTCCATCGCACGTTCGACGGCAGCTTCAATGGAAGAAGCCGTCAGCCGTTCTCGGATGATCATATAGGAAATGATCTCGGAATCATTTGTTGTATGGAAGATGGCACCGGAGAATTCCAGCTGACGGCGCAGTTCTGTTGCATTTGTTAAGTTGCCGTTATGGGCAATCGCCAGCTGTCCTTTGATATGCCTGACAACCAGCGGCTGTGCGTTGGTGCGATTAACAGTTCCAAAGGTCGAATATCTGGTGTGACCGATAGCCATCTGTCCATTGCCAAGCTTCTTCAGTTCATCCGCATTAAAGACATCTCTGACTAAGCCGACATCTTTATGACAGGTAATGACACCGCGGTCATTGACCGCAATGCCGCAGGACTCCTGTCCGCGATGCTGCAGGGCAAATAGTCCATAGTATGCCTGGGATGCTACATTGTGTGTCTGATTTGGATCAAAGATGCCAAAGACACCACACTCTTCATGAATGGTATTCTCCATTGTTTTCCCCTTAGAGTTCTTTCACTTTTTCCTGAATGGCCTTGTCTTTAGCAAGAACACCGTCACTCTGTGCCTTCCGGTCTGCCGCAATCTTTTCTGCCAGGGCATCATCCCCTAAGGCGATGATCTCAGCAGCCAAGTATGCCGCATTCTTTGAACCATCAATTGCAACAGTCGCAACAGTAATGCCGCTTGGCATCATGACAGTTGCCAATAAGGCATCTGTTCCTTCCAGCACCGCACTCTTTAACGGAACGCCGATGACAGGAAGCGTTGTATGGGCAGCCAGTACACCTGCTAAAGCTGCAGCCATGCCGGCGCCGGCAATGATAACACCGAATCCGTTCTCTTTTGCATTCTTGGCGAAAGCTGATGCTTCCTCAGGTGTCCGATGGGCTGAATAAACATGGACTTCATAAGGAATGCCATATCCCTTTAATACTGATACTGCCTTTGACATGACACCGAAATCACTGTCTGAACCCATCACTACCGCAACTTTTTTCATATCCTTTTTCTCCTCTTAGTAGACAAAATAAAACAGCCCACAAGTTACCTGTGAGCTGTATAAAAGTTATTCATAATGTAATGATTCTTTCTGCCCATATTCAAAGAGCGCAGAATACGGGTATCACATAAACAAAAAAATTTGATTGTCTGGAGAGTCACAACACTTGACGCCATAGCTCCATCCTTCCGTCCGACGGGACAAAATAAGTTACCAGATACAGAAAATCAATTTACTTGCTGAAACACGAATATCGTAAGGGATATGGCGTGAAAAGTAAAGAACTTCATCGTTCCTTTTCATAATTTTCATCTTGGTAAACCAATCCATGAAAGTTTACCAAGACATGTTTCAACGCTGTCATGAAAATCTAAGAAAAAAACCTGCAGTTTCTCTTGACCGCAGGCTTTAAATAAATTGTTTCTTCGTATCAGCCAAGTACAGAACCGCCAGTTTTGTACGTCCGGATACAGATATAGTGCATTGATAATTCATCGGTATGATGAAGGAATTTCCCTTCTGCAGACTGAATTGTTCCTCATTATGCAACAGTGTGACTCTGCCTTCCATGCAGTGCACTACTACTGGCTGCTTATCACTGAAGAATTCCTTTCGCTCCGGTTCTGAACATGCAGACAATGTCAGCTGAAAGAACTCATCATTAATTAAATGTGAACGGGAGATCTGTCCTGGTTCATAATGGACCAGATGAATCAAATCCTGAGGAGAATGAGGAATGATGCGCATGGCAATTTCAGAATCAGTGCGAAGTACGATCTCAGTGAAGATGACATTAGATTCATCAGCATAATAGCCGGCATATTCCTGCGCTGGGTGGAAATATCCCTGCCCAGTTGTGATTCGAGCTTCGCGCCTATTATTCTTGCCCATAATGGCAATCCGCAGAACACCCTTCATGACATAGATCAAAGTCGGGCTGCGAAACCTCTCCGGAGACATAAAGGTCCCTTTTGACATGGAGATATATGAAATACGATAGCCGGCACAGTCATAGGTCGTATTGACGATGGTCGTGCCTTCAATGACTTCATTCTCTTCTACTGCCGAGATGACTCTTTCAAGATTCGCCTGCATGACGCCTCACTTTCGTTTACTTAGCTTCTCTTTTCCTCTGATCCAGATATGACGCTGCTGAAATCGCTGCAACGTTTCCTTCACCTGCACTCTTGGCAAACTGATATGGGATGCCGGTAATATCACCTGCTGCAAAGAGACCCTTGATGTTTGTTCTCATCTGACGGTCTACTTTAACAGCGGCTCCGTCTGTTTCCAGTCCTGGTACCAGCTGTCCTGGAAACTGTGCTTCTCTTAAGATAAAGATGCAGTCCGTATCAATTGTACTCTGTTCTGTCTTTAATGCATTTGCCTTCATGCCGCCGATGATCTCCACCGGCTTTTCATAAAGCACTCTTATATTATCATGAGTAAAAGACGGTGTCCCCTGATAAAGTGGAATATATGTTACTTCTGCACAGACTTCTCCCAGGAAATCACTCTCTGCTTCTTCTTCAGCAGATCCGCCGATGACAGTTACTTTTTTTCCTTTATATAATGGCGCATCGCACGTTGCACAATAGGATACACCTCTGCCCAGGAATTCTGATTCACCTGGGTACGGCTTGCCGGCAGTGACGCCGGCGGCTAGAATGACCGCATCCGCTTCCGCATAATCCGCATTGCTCAGCTGCAGGGTGAAATAATCACCCATGGCATATACTGTCGTGACCTTCTGCTCATGGATCTCGATGCCTGCATCCGTGATTTGATCTAAGAAAATATCAGCCATCTCTTTGCCAGTCACATTCTTCAGGCCTAAATAGTTGGTGATTGGATGATGAATGACCTGCATTTTATTCGAGATTGCCTTTGAGCCGAACATGAGGATGGATTTATTCCGGTTCTTAGCTGTTAAAGCCGCCTCCAGGCCTGCCGGTCCGGAGCCGATAATTGCAATATCATATCTTGTCATAAGATTCCTCTTTTCACTAACCTTTATATGGTAAGTTTACACAATTCGCAAGCAAGGTGCATAAAAATTGATTTTATTGTTTATTGGATGTGATAGAATATTACCAATATTTTATAAGACGAGGTGATTGAAATGAATCTTCAGATCCCAGAAAACTATGATCCAGTATTAAATGTAAAAGAAACGCAGGAAGCGATTAAGTATATCCGTGATACATTCCAGAGAGAATTTGGCAAGGAAATGAATCTTCTCAGGATCAGCGCTCCTTTATTCGTTACAAAGAGCTCAGGTCTGAATGATAATCTGAACGGCATTGAGCGTCCAGTCAGCTTTGACATCCAGGAAATGCCTGGTGACAAGATTGAAGTTGTACAGTCCCTGGCAAAATGGAAGAGATATGCCTTAAAGAAATACGGCTTTGAAGTCCATGAAGGCCTGTATACCAACATGAATGCCATCCGCAGAGATGAACTTCTTGATAATCTTCACAGTGCCTATGTTGATCAATGGGACTGGGAAAAGGTCATTACGAAGGAAGAACGTACTGAAGAGACACTGGAGGCAACTGTCCGGACCATCTTCAAAGTCATCAAGCATATGGAACATGAAGTCTGGTACAAGTATCCGCAGGCTGTCTGCCATTTAGCAGATGATGTCTTCTTCATCACTTCCCAGCAGCTGGAAGACCTCTATCCTGACCTCAGCGTCAAGGACAGAGAGAATGCCATTGTTAGAGACAAGAAGTGCGTCTTCATCAAGCATATTGGCAAGCCTTTAAAGAGATCCGGCAAGCCGCATGACGGAAGAGCACCGGACTATGATGACTGGGATCTCAATGGAGACCTGTTGTTCTGGCTGCCATCCCTGCAGAGGGCTCTGGAAATCTCCTCCATGGGCATCCGTGTTGATGAAAAGTCCATTGTTTCCCAATGTAAAGCTGCCAACTGTGAGGGCAGACTGACCCTTCCTTACCATAAGATGATCGTGAACAAGGAACTTCCTTATACCATCGGCGGTGGTATCGGACAGTCCAGATTATGCATGCTGCTGCTGAACAAAGCACATGTCGGTGAAGTCCAGGCTTCCATCTGGCCGGAAGAAATGATTGAAGGCTGCGAGAAACACAATATTCATCTTTTATGAGATATGTGGACGATGTCCATATATCTTTTTCTTATTTTTCAAGTAAAAAATTTGACAATCGCTCTTTATTCAGCCAAAATAGGTAATTGTTTGAGAAGGAGAATATAAGAAATGATTCAGTCAACAGAAATTAAACCTGGACAGTGCTTTGTCTGGGAGGGTGAACTCTATCAGGCTATTACAGTAGATCGCAATAAGACAGCAATGGCGAAAATGAAGGTCGCTGTAAAAGTTAAGAGCCCTAAAACAGGAGTTGTAAAGGAAATCGGTCTGATTGGTTCTGACCGTGTCGAGGAAGCTTTCATCGACAAGAGAGAAATGCAGTACCTCTATGATGATGGTACTTCATTAGTCTTCATGGACACAGAAACATATGAACAGACAGAGATTCCAGAAGAAAGACTGACTTGGGAGAAGCAGTTCCTCAAGGCATCTGACATGGTAACTATCTCCGTATATAACGGCGAGATGCTCGGCGTTATCTTACCAGATAAGGTCAACCTGAAGGTCACAGAGTGCGAAGTTGCTGTTAAGGGCAACACAGCTACATCTGCTTCAAAGAACGCTGTTCTGGAAACAGGTCTGAATGTCCGTGTTCCATTATTCATCAACGAAGGCGAAACAATCGAAGTTTCTACAGCTGACGGAAAATATTCCGGACGCGCCTAAGCATTCAAAAAGAACCAGTAACTGGTTCTTTTTCTTATGCTATAGAAAAAGCTGCCTGCGCAGCTTTTTGTTATGCCTGATGGAATCTAGCCAGTCTGCCGTTGCCCTTGGAACGAACAACTGCAGGTCCTGCCTTCTTGACTCTGTAATGACCGCCTGTCTGTCTCTTCTTGACCTTGACGGCGTTGACAGCCAGGATATATCCTTCGCCTGACTTTAAGAAGCCGCCTCTTTTCAGATTGGCTCCGCAGTTAGGACAGATGGCAAACCCTTCCAACGGAAGAACACTGGACTGTTCATTGACTTCCATATAGCCGCATTCCGGGCAGAACATGCCGACAAGGATGCCGTTAGGATCCTGCGGACGGTCGCCCAGGATATCTGCTTCTACTTTTTCTTCTTTTTTTTCTTTATCTTTTTTATGAAACAAGTTGAACATATGTTCCTCCCTTATACCGACATTAAAAATACTACAAATTGACTGCTCTAGAGTGAATTTCTTCTGAACTTTTGTTTTATCGCAGTGTATCCTGCTGATTCTCGGTGACCGAGCGATGTCCCGGTTTCAGCTTCATGTCCACATAAACGAGGATGGAAGAGACCCCGATATAGACAAACATGATCTTCAGCCAGATGTCCGGAATTGAAACAGACTTCAGCAGTCCAAGCAGTTCCAGCATGGTGCAGATGATTGAAGTAAGCGCTAATAAGAGCTTGACCGGCTGATGGCCGAAAGATCTAGCCATTGCCATAAAGTTTGCCAATGGGATCATGATGGCAGTGATGAACAGCACCAGTCCGCTGACATTTGTAATTGTTCCGCTGTGGAAAACTGAGATGCCGACGATTGATACCAACTCAATAATTCCGGTCACTAAATAGAACATAAGCCACCTCTCTAGAAAGCACTCAACTATTCTAATCAATTTCATGCATAAAAGAAAGAAGAGATTCAATCTCTTCTCAGCGGATATAGTGGATCCGTGCAGGATCAGTACGGTCTGCCTGCGGTCTGGATTCGGCGGGATAGCCGAATGGAAATAAGGCAAATACTTCAAGAGAATCCGGAATGTTCAGGATTGACCTGACGGCATCCATGCGTTCCTGCAGCGGAGCAGTACCGATCCATACGCCGCCCAACCCCAGAGCATCAGTTTCAAGCCAGATATTTTCCATTGCAATGGACATATCAATCTGTGCGTATTCCGGCAGACGGCAGTCTTTACGGTAGACGCTGACGATTGCCGCCGGTGCACCTCCTGCAGGTCCTGCATATGGTGAAGAAGTGCTGAGCTTCTTCAGCAGTTCCTGATTAGTTACAACATAAAATTCCCATGGCTGCTGGTTGGCAGCACTTGGTGCCTGCATGCCGGCTGACAGGATTATTTCTATCTTTTCCTGTTCTACTTTCTGCTCGGTAAATTTTCTGACGCTGATGCGGTGAAATATTGTATCCATGATTTCTCCTTATGCCATTCTGATCTTTTCTAATTTATGTGCTGCACGCAGGGCAATCGCTCTTGTTGTCTGCATGCTGTCAAACTTGACCATGACAGCTTCTTCATCGATATTGATCTCCACAACAGTGCCGTCACCGAATACTCTGTGCCTGACTCTGTCACCTTCATGCAGGTCAAGCTCATCCATGTCCGGCAGGAAACTGTCATTGATTCGCTGCACATTCTCCTGTGCTTTGCTGAGATATTTTTCGTCCGGTTTTTCGACATAAATCAGCAGCTTTGGATCAATATCCAGTATAAAGCGGGACGGATATCTGCTCGTGTTGTCAAAGTTCCTGCCTTCGGCATCAGAAAGATACAGTTCCTTTTCAGCTCTTGTCATAGCGACAAAGGCAAGTCTCCGTTCTTCTTCCATGCCGCTCTTGGTACGTACTTTGCGGGATGGGAAGATACCTTCGCACATCTCACATAGGAATACATAAGGAAACTCCAGTCCCTTTGCACTGTGCACCGTCATCAGTCTGACTTTATCACTGCCAGCATAGGTATCTGTATTTGTGAACAGGGCTATATGGCGCAGATAAGACACCATGTCCGTCTCTTCGCCGACACTTGTCTCCCATTCGTAGATGCTCTGCTTCAATTCAGCCAGGTCATCCAGACGCTCCTGGCTTCCTTCCGTGCGCATCATTTCTTCATATCCAGAAAGATCCAGCAGTTCTGCCAGCACCTGCGATACAGGTTTCTCATCTATATGTGAACTGTATTCATCAATCAGTTTGATCAATGCCTGAGACTTAGTGTTGCGGAACAGTTCTGTATCCACATTATCCTTCAGGGCATCATACATGCTCGTATGGTGTTCTTCTGCATATTCCTGCAGGAACTTCATCCGTTTCTGACCAAGGTTGCGCTTAGGAACATTGGCGATTCTGACGAAGGACAGATCATCCTTGAAGGCAACCAGACGCAGGTAGGACAGGGCATCCTTGATTTCCATGCGGTCAAAGAACTGCACCCCGGAATAGATCCGATACGGCATCTTCGACTGCAGAAATACTTCTTCAATCTGCCGGGTCACATAATGGGCACGATAGAGGATGGCAATGTCGCCATACTTTACGCCCTGCTTGATGAGTCCGTTGATCTCATCGCGCATCCATTCTGCTTCTTCCTTGGCGTTCTTAGCATGCTTGTATACCACTCTGCGGCCAGGTTCATTAACGGCCTTAAGCTCTTTCTTCATGCGGTCATCATTCTTATCGATCAGGCTGTTGGCACAGTTCAGGATCTCCGGTGTAGAACGATAATTGTCCATCATCATGATGGTCCGCACATTTGGAAATCTTGTATCGAAGTTCAGCAGATAGCCAATCCTCGCGCCGCGCCATGTATAAATGGTCTGGTCAGGATCGCCGACAATAAATAAGTTGTTGTGATATCCGCAGAGCTTTTCCATCAGTTCATACTGCGGCGGGTCAATATCCTGGAACTCATCGATCATGATATATTCCAGTCTCTTCTGCCACTTCAGCTGGATGTCTGCATGTTCACGGAAAATAAACAGTGAAAGGAAAATCAGGTCATTGTAGTCCAGCCCAAAGCACTTCTTTTCCTGATACAGATATCCGTAGAACAGGATGTCATCTACTTCGGACGCATTCATATATTTCTGATGCAGTTCTTCCAACGACATCTGTACTAAGTACATATAGTAGTTCTGCTCAGTGACGCCTTTGCGCATTTCAAACATATCTCTGGCATTTCCGAATGTCTTGTCTCTTAATGTCAGTCCTCTTTCTTCATAGATGATTTTCAGCATCGCATCAATATCACTGTTATCCAAGACTAGAAATGATTTTGGATAGGCAATCGCATGACTGTCTTCCTGCAGGATGGAGACACAGAAGCTGTGGAATGTGCAGACGTAGCCTGTGTCGTTATCATCTGTCAGCTGATGGATCCTTTCCTTCATCTCGGCTGCTGCTTTATTGGTAAATGTTACACAGAGAATATTGCCTGGACGGATGCCAAGTTCATTGACTAGATATGCGAAGCGGTGCGTCAGTGCACGTGTCTTGCCTGAGCCTGCTCCGGCGATGACGCGGATATATCCTTCCGTTGCCGTGACGGCTGCAGTCTGTTCTCCATTCAATCCCTTCAGTACATCCTTGACCATATACTCTGTCCTTTCTTTTATTTCTGCGATACCAGTATCTCTTCTAATTCTTTCACGCTTTTGACTAATGTACGGGCGCCATGCTCAACTAAGAAATCATGATCACGGTATCCCCATTCTACAATGATGGCGTCCATTTCTGCATTGACAGCTGTCTCAATATCGATTTCTGTATCCCCGATATACACAGCATCTTCCTTCTTCACTTGGAGCTGGTCCAGTACGGCGTTGACCGTATCCGGTGCCGGCTTGCGGCGAATACCTTTCTTCTCCCCAACACCTGCATCCAGCAGGCCAGGAAAATACTGCTGATCCAATTCCTGTACAGCATAGTCTCCTTTGTTGGAGACGACCGCACACAGGATCTTCATTTCTTTCAGCTTCTTCATCAGGTCGAGGATGCCGTCATATGGACCGGTATGATCCGCACAGTGGACTGCATAATACGTGTTGAAATCCCGGAATACCTGTTCAATCACTTCTGAAGAGGTCCCCTGCGGTACAGAGTTTTCTACTTCATGGCGGATGCCTCTGCCGATGAACTTGCGGACATTCTCTTTTTCAATGTGCGGCAGGCTGCTCTTCTGCAGGGCATCATTCAGCCCATCCACAATATCATCCAAGGTATATAAGATTGTGCCATCCATGTCAAAGATGACTAATTTGTAACTTTTCATAAGCACCTCATCCGTTTTCAATCAATGTGAACAGAAATTCAGTTTCCATTCATAGTATTTTAACATTCTTTCTTTATATTCAGTTCATATAAAGGAGGAGTCCAGTATGGTAATCAACGAAAACACTAAGCAGGCAGCTTCAAAATACCGTGTTGTCCTGACGAAACGCGGCGGCTGTTCTGTCTACACTTCTGCGGATGCTCTGCATGACCTGATGGGCTATTCCCAAGAAGACTCCATGCAGCTGATCAAACGAATCCCAGTATCTATTGGTGAAGACCTCACGCTTCAACAGGCACGTTTTCTGACCAGAACTCTGGTGGAATACGGCATGAGTGCAGAGATCCATGACCCAAAAGATGAATATGTTTTCCAGGATCCAACGCATGAGACTGTCTTCAGTCTGGATGGCAAGCTCATCAGGAATGTGCAGGCAGTCCTTGCCGGCATCCGTGACTTCAACCGTGTCACCATCTACCGCCGTTATCAGAAACCTGCGTTATTCAGCGGCAGCTTAAAAGTATCTTCCATCTCATCCAACATGGGATAATTTACTGCATCAGGAGATATGCATGAGCTGCGTATCTCTTTTTTTTGCGAAAAGAAAACCGCATTTCTGCGGTATGTTATTTCAGCTTATCCTTTAATGTCTTACTTGCTTTAAATGAAGTTGTCTTCACTGCCGGAATATCAATCTCTTCTTTCGTTGCCGGATTGATTCCCTTTCTTGCAGCTCTCTCCTTTACTTCAAATTTACCAAAGCCGTTGATGGAAACATCATTCCCATTTGCCAGACTTTCTGTAATCACTTCAAAAATATCAGTAACGATTGCCTTGCAGTCTTTGCCTGTGCATCCATATTCTTCTCTGACAGCTTTTGCCAGATCATTCTTATTTAAGATAAACATTGTTGTCATAAAACTCTCCCTGAAAATAAAGTGTGCCCATTAATAATACAAGAATTTGTATAAAAATGAACATGAAATTTATGAAAACGCTTTTCATTTGTGCATGAATGTCACATTGGCCATAATTTTGAGTAATAAAATGAATGCTATTGCTTATCAATAAAAATGTTTCAATAATAAAATTGATAGTTTACATTTCCTGTATATATTAATATATACAGACCATAGACAGGGAGAAATTATATGCCAAAGATCATTCCCGATATCCGGGAAAATATTCTCAGTTCTGCTAAAGCACAGCTGATGCACGGCGGGTTCAATGGTTTGTCATTACGAGGTGTTGCCAACGACTGCGGTATTGCGCTGGGCACTTCATATCATTACTTTGCCAGTAAGACAGATCTGGCACATGCTGTCATGGAAATGGACTGGAATCAGGATATCAAGTTCATTAATGATGTTGACCCAGGAAAGATACTGCCGGAAAAGCTGATTACACAGCTATTCCTTGCTGCCCGCAAGTTTCTTAAACAATATGACGTACTCATTCTGACACATCGTTCCTATCCGGATATCCTGGATGTCATTGACAGCCGTCATGAAAATATGGTCCGCGAAATCAGTATTTCTTTGAAACAGATTATGCATATGTATGGTTTAAATGAAAAAGATGCCTTTATTGATATTTTAGCTGAATGTATCTTTGCCACTGCTTCTGCTGATACCAATGCAGAAGACTTTGAAGCAATGATGAAAATATACTTGAATAACCGAAAACAAAAATGACGCTTCGCAATGAAGTGTCATTTTTCTGTATATTTGTCTCTTAAGTACGCCAGTTCTTCTGGGCCAAGATGGAATCTCTCCCGAAAGTACGTAGCATAGTCACCATACCTAGCCTGGATCTTTGCCAGTGAGAATTCGGCAGCTTCCTGATTGACGCCTTCAAAGCCATGGATAATATATTCAGCGTTTGCATACTTGGCAATCAGATCTTTCTTTGCTTCCATCATGCGGTCAATCAATACCTGACGGTATTCATTGGTCTTCATATAATCTGCCAGGATTGTTTCCTCATCCACATTGAGGGCAAGCAGGATCAATACTGCACCGATGCCGGTACGGTCCTTGCCTGCACTGCAGTGGAACAGGATTGGTGTCTGACCATTCTGGATTTCTCTAAACATGACCTTGTATGCAGGGGAGAACGGCATTCTGCCATAGAAGTTCTCCAGGAACATGGCATGTGCCTCTGGGGAATAGAACCGTTCTTCTGACTGCTCCATGCCCTTTGGGGAAAGATCGACTTCATTGCCAGCTTCGTCTGTAATTGCGGATACATGGAAGTAGCGTGCTCCCTTGATCTCGGGATCAGGCTTGTTCTCAACTTCTTTTTCTGAGCGGAAATCAAAGATGGAACGGATGCCCAGTCTGCCGATTTCTGCCAATTCCTGTTCGTTCATATCGCCCAAAGTACCGCAGCGGTAGAATATGCCGTGCTTAACGTGTCTTCCATCTCTGGTCAGATATCCTCCCAGTTCACGGAAGTTCATTTCTTTTCGGAATATGGATAGATCCATTTATACCTCTTTCTTCAGGACTGCCTCTGCCGCCTCTATCTCTTCACTGCTTGGCGGTTCGACACCCTTTAAAGGATACTCGATTCCCAGCTTTTCGTACATAGGCACACCAAGCTTATGGTATGGCAGCACTTCAACTCTGTCGACTGTATCAAGGGTGTCAATAAATGCCTTCAGCCTGATCTGGTCTTCATGATCAGTTGTAATGCCCGGCACTAAAACATAACGGATCCACATATGTTTCTGGTGGGCAGAAAGATATTGTGCCATGGCCAGAATATTTTCATTGGTCCAGCCGGTCAGCTGCTTATGCTTTTCCAGATCGATCTGCTTGATGTCCAGCAGAAAGAGATCAGTGACCTTCATCAGCTCATTGAATTTACTGAAGAATGGTTCTTCCGTAGTATAGGGATTGCCAGAGGTATCCAATGTTGTGTGAATTCCTTTCTTTTTGCATAAAGCAAAGAACTCCAGAAGGAAGTCGATCTGCAGGAGTGCTTCCCCGCCGGATACAGTAATGCCGCCGCCGTTCTTCCAATAGGACTGATAGCGCAGTGCTCTGTCCAGTACCTGCTGTGGCGTATAGAGGTCTCCGGCATCCATCTTCCAGGTCTCTGGATTATGGCAGTATGCACACCGCATTCTGCATCCCTGCATGAATACAATAAAGCGCACGCCCGGTCCATCGACCGCACCAAATGTCTCAAATGAATGGATTCTTCCTTCTGTCATAATTCTGCCTTTCTGAAAAATAAAGAAGCGGCGTTTCCACCACTTCTATTTTACTTCTTAAAGATGATCGTGGAATGTTCTGGAGATGACATCCAGCTGCTGTTCTCTCGTCAAAGAGATGAACTTGACAGCATAGCCTGAAACACGGATTGTGAAGTTAGCATATTCCGGCTTCTCAGGATGCTCCATTGCATCGAGCAGCATTTCCTTGCCGAAGACGTTGACGTTGAGGTGATGTGCACCCTGGTCGAAATAGCCGTCTAGGACATTGACTAAATTCTCACTTCTTTCACCGTCTTCATGACCGAGCGCACTTGGGTTCATTGTCTGTGTGTTGGAGATGCCATCCAATGCCCAGTGATACGGAAGCTTTGTCAAGGAGTTCAGGGAAGCCAGCAGACCATTCTGCTCTGCACCATAAGATGGGTTAGCACCTGGTGCCAACGGTGTCCAGGCACGTCTGCCGTCAGGCATATTGCCTGTATACTTACCATATACAACGTTGCTTGTAATCGTCAGAATGGATGTTGTAGGTTCGCTGTTCCTGTAAGTGTGATGCTTCTTGACCAAAGCGATGAATGTCTTTAACAGCCACTCTGCGATTTCGTCTGCGCGGTCATCATCATTGCCGTACTTCGGGAAGTCGCCCTGGATCTCATAGTCTTCAACCAGTCCTGTCTTGTCGTTGCGGATTGTCTTGACCTTAGCGTACTTGATAGCACTGAGGGAATCGACAACATGCGAGAAACCGGCAATACCAGTTGCGAATGTTCTTCTGACGTCTGTATCAATGAGTGCCATTTCAGCAGCTTCATAGTAATACTTGTCATGCATGTACTGGATCAGGTTCAGAATATTGACATACAGCCCTGCTAACCAGTCAAGCATCTGTACATATTTCTGTTCAACATCAACAAAATCCAGATACTCAGTTGTGACCGGCTTGTATGCAGGTCCAATCTGAAAACCGTCTTTTTCATCGACACCGCCGTTGATGGCATATAACAATGCCTTGGCAAGATTTGCACGGGCACCGAAGAACTGCATTTCCTTGCCTGTCTGCGTAGCGGAGACGCAGCAGCAGATGCTGTAGTCATCGCCCCATTCAACCTTCATAACATCATCATTCTCATACTGGATGGAAGATGTCTTAACGGAAATCTTAGCCGAGTACTTTTTGAATCCATTGGATAACTTGGAACTGTAGAGAACAGTCAGGTTTGGTTCTGGAGAAGGACCCATATTCTCCAATGTATGGAGGAAACGGAAGTCATTCTTAGTGACCATAGATCTGCCGTCAATGCCTGTGCCGGCAACTTCCAATGTTGCCCAGACTGGATCTCCGGAGAACAGTTCGTTGTAAGAAGGAATTCTTGCGAACTTGACCATTCTGAACTTCATGACCATATGGTCAATCAGTTCTTGGGCTTCTTCTTCTGTCAATGTGCCATTGTCCAGGTCTCTCTGGATAAAGATATCCAGGAATGTGGAAATACGTCCGACTGACATGGCAGCGCCATTCTGTGTCTTGATGGCAGCTAAGTAGCCGAAGTACAGCCACTGTACTGCTTCCTTGGCAGTGCGTGCAGGCTTGGAGATATCATAGCCGTATACACCGGCCATCTTCTTCATGCCCTTTAATGCACGGATCTGCTCAGAAATCTCTTCTCTTAAACGGATGACATCATCTGTCATTGTACCGTCGCCGCAGTTTGCCTTGTCTTCTTCCTTCCAAGCAATCAGCTGATCAATACCGTATAATGCGATTCTTCTGTAGTCACCGACAATACGGCCTCTGCCATAAGTATCCGGCAGTCCGGTCACGATGTGGGAGTGTCTGGCTCTCTTCATCTCTGGTGTATAGCCGTCAAATACAGCGTTGTTGTGTGTCTTATGATAATCTGTAAAAATCTTATGCAGTTCCTGATTCGGTTCATAGCCATATGTGACCAGAGCTTCCTCTGCCATACGGATGCCGCCATAAGGCATAAATGCTCTCTTTAAAGGCTTATCTGTCTGCAGACCGACGATCTGTTCCAGATCCTTTATGGACTCATCAATGTAGCCTGGTCCATATGCCGTCAATGAGGAAACAACATCTGTCTCTTCATCTAAGACACCGCCCTTTTCTCTTTCCTGCTTCTGCAGTTCCTGCAGCTTTTTCCACAGCTTCTCAGTTGCCTCTGTAGGTCCTGCTAAGAATGACTCATCACCGTCATAAGATTGATAGTTATTTTGAATAAAATCTCTGACGTTGCATTCCAACTTCCAATTTCTTCCCTTGAATTCTGCCCACTCTTCGTTTTCTAACATTGCTGGCCTCTTTCTTTTCTATTCCCGGTACAGTTTTGAGAAAACAAAAACCGTCCAGGCGCTTTGTGCGTGCCCAGACGGTCGGCTAACTATGTAATCACAGTTCATGTGGTTTATTCCACTTCCGTCAGTTCTGTGATACCCAAATTATATTTGAGTATCGCACAAAGTCAATAAGTAAATTCTTTCAAGAATTTTACCTATGACATGATGCCATAAACGTTTTGTTTTGTCTCGCAATATGATTTAGACAATTAACGGAAAGTGATGACCTGGCTGTCCCCGCCCTGATAGAGGTAATAATCAAACGAACTTGCCTGGCCTTGATAGACAGCAATGTTGATATCAAGAGATACATAGATCCCGTTTTCATCAGTCCCATGAAGCTCCGAATCATAAGAAGTCGTATCTGAGTATTTGCTGATGCTGTATGGAATATTATTGTCGGCAAAGACTTTCTTGACCTCATCTTCACTCATGCCGCTCTTGAAGCCGAACGGTCCGGAAGCCTGGATGGAATCATCAAAGCAGTAGACCTGTTCCAAGGCAGCATTTTCCAGGGAAATATCCTGCTTTGTATCGTTTGTTACACCAATTTTGTAAATGCGGTAGTCTCCCTTAGTCATGGTATATTCTGCTTTCTGATCAGGGACAAGAGTCTGCGTGACCGTCTCACTGGAATCGATTTTCCAGCCATTCTTTTCAAAGGTGGCAATTGTACTGTTCAGATCATATGACTCACCATTGAAGGTATACTGGCCTTTCTGTGCAGTGCGGTACAGCTGCACTGCCGTGCTTTCATCATAATCCGGCTGTTTCTTGATTACTTCCGTGGCATAGCCGCTATAGCTGTAGGAAGATGTCAGCCGGTCTGCCACAATCGCATGGATGCCCAGTCCTAAAGTGATGCCCAAGGCAGCCAAGACTGCATACGTAATATATTTCTTTTTATGATCACTCTTAGGAAGCACCTTCTGTTCCTGACGTGCCTTCTTCTCTTCTTCTTTTTGATTTAATTCTTCATTGACTTCATCCAGCTGTTCCAGGATGGAGTCCTCATTTTCCTGCTGTGACTGATTCTGTGCTGCCATTGTGGATCCCCCTCAATGCAACAATCATATAATAATTTCAAGCATGCGACAAAACGAATCGATAATATATATAAAAAAAAATTCCCAGTCTGTACTGAGGAATCTTCTCTTTGATTACTTCTGTCCGGTGAATGCCTGACCTTCGTTCAGGACTCTGAGCATCAGAGCAGCACCCCAAGGCTGTCCCTTGATGACCTTCTTTGTATAGTTAGCCAGATCGCCATGGGAACCTGCAGCGTCGTCTGTTACATCAAACTGCATTTCGATTGGTGTCTTCATCTTTACAAAAGTGTACTTCGGGCAGTCCATTGCTTCAAGGATCTTTCTGATTTCATCTCTCTTTAAAGCTGTAGATACATTTACTAATGCCATATGTTTTCTCCTTTATTGTCTGCTACTATTATAGCATTTCTCAAAGATGTGGAACGAAATGCTTATGATTCGATTGTAAATTCTGGGTTGTCATCTGCCGCAAAGTGTATATCCGCGGTCACTCTTGCCTGGTCCAGAACGCTCATGACCTGTCTGGTCCGGATCATCCACATTGCTTCTTGAGCAGTATCATGCTGGTCAATGACCTCCTGGATGCGCAGGAACTCGTTGGTCATCGGATTGCCTTCATCTTTGACATCCAGAGAAATATCTTCCACACTGCCATTGAGATGCAGGACTGCATTCTTGATTACGCCAGGACGGCCGGGAATCTCAATATACCCCTTTGTCCCCTGAATGATTGTCTGGCTTGGAGACGCACTGTCCTTGCAGCCGACACATACAGATTTGAAGCCATCATACTCCATGGTCAGGATGCCGCTGGTATCAATTCCATTAAATCCTTTATTTGCCAGATATGTCACTTTTCTCGGAGCACCGAAGATGCCGACCGCAAAATGAATGTTGTATACGTTGATATCATAGAGTGCTCCCCCGCTCAAGGCTGGGTCCAAGGCAGGCAGTACTTTTCCTTCCAAATATGCATCATAACGGCGGGAATACTGAGAATAGTTGCCCTGGATGATCTTGATGTCACCAATCTCGTCCAGATGTGGGATCAAGGCGTCATAATTCCGGCTGTAGCGGGACAGAACTGCCTCAAACAGCATTACGCCTTTCTCTTCCGCCAGATCAATCAGATCCAATGCTTCCCCATATCTAGAGGTGAACGGTTTTTCCACAATGACATTCTTGCCCGCTTCCGCCGCTCTGCATGCATACTCATAATGCAGTGAATTAACAAGACCGATATATACGGTATCAAAGCTGTCATCCTGCAAGAATGCATCATAGTCTGTATAGAGCTTCAGACCATACTGTTCACTCAGAGGTCTGCCTTTCTCACCATTTCGGCACCAAAGAGCAGCGACTGTGATCTTAGCTTCCTGCAGATGTCCCAATGCCGTCTGGACAATTGAACCATTGCCTACAATTCCTATTTTCATTTTTCCTCTCCCTCAATGATCCCGTAGTGTACGAATGCATTCCAGATGCCATCTTCCAGAATATCGGTGGTGACATAGCTGGCTGCTTCTTTTGTCTCCGGAGTGCTGTTGCCCATGGCAATACTGATGCCGCATTTTTTCAGCATTGGGATGTCATTGGCACTGTCGCCAATACCCACTGCATCAAATTCTTCAGCATTATAGTGTGACAGGATCTGTTCGATTCCGTTTGCCTTCGAAATATTCCGGTCCGTGATTTCACCGATGACAAAATTCGGCAGCTCCATGACCTTGGTCAGGACAAAGGGATATTCCAGTGCTTCTGCCAATTTCGGATAGACTGGCTTCCAGCTTGTCCCAAAGGCACACACTTTATAGATAGAATCATTTTCTTCTGAGCCAAAGCTCTCTGGATACGTGCAGTTCTCCATGCATCTGGCAATCTGCTTCTGCCGGTCTGTTTCACCGCCGGAGAAATACTTCAATAAAAATTCATATCCTTCTGGAGAGCAGTATGCACCTGCAGTTCCCTCCAGAGAATATCCTAAGCCAAAGGAGTGAATAATCCTCTTGATGCGGGAGATGCCGGCTGCCTCGATCGGCTGATCATAGATCCGCTTACCCTCGGCATAGACCATCGAACCTGCACCCAGCACAAAACCGTCAACATCCGCATTCAAGTACTTCACCACTTCAGCTAATGATCTGCCGGTGCAGAGAAACAGTTTATGTCCATTCTTTCTGGCCAACTCCATTGCCTTTAAGGCACTCTCAGGAATCTTCCCAATGTCAGTTGAGAACAGGGTGCCGTCGATATCTAAAAATATATATTTTCTCATCGATCCTATTATATATGACAAACGATATAGTTTGTTGAAATGACTTTGTAAAAATATATGTTATGATAAGCATATCAACGAAGGGATTTATGAACAACATAGCAAATATCATGATTCATTTTGAATGGCTTTTTCGTATTCTTTTAGCATCCGGGCTCGGATGCGCCATCGGCTATGAGCGGTATTCCCGTTCGAAAGAAGCCGGTGTCAGAACACATAGTATTGTTGCCTTAGCAGCAGCACTGATGATGATTGTTTCAAAGTATGGTTTCTCCGACAGTGTGGAATTTGACGCTGCCCGTGTTGCTGCGCAGATCATTACCGGCATCGGCTTCCTCGGCGCAGGCATCATCTTTGTCAAGAATGACACCATCCAGGGGCTGACAACAGCTGCCGGAATCTGGGCTACTTCCGGAATCGGCATGTGCATCGGGGCAGGCCTCTACATTGAAGGTGTCTTCTCCGCCGTCTTGATCATCCTGATCCAGACGGTCATGCATCATACACACTATTTCGGGGGATCCAGGACAACCATGGGACTTGTCATCATGATCGACCGTGACAGTTCCACGAAAAACGTAGTCGAGCATCTGGAAAAGGAAGGTTTCTCCACCAGTGATGTCCATATTGAAGCCAATTATGACGGCCACAGTCCATGGATGCTGAATGTGGAAATCTCCACTTCCAAGGATATGGAACCGCAGAAAATCATCGATGACCTGATCAAGGTAGACGGTGTTCAATCAGCGACTGTAAGTTAAAAAAAACACTTCACACTGAAGTATTTTTTTTATTATTCCATTCTGCTCAGCTGAGATACCTTGAACTGTGAATCCTGTGCTTTCAAAGTATATGATGTTCCATTGGCAATCCGGAAATTCTCACCAATATGAAGAACGCTCTCTTCACCGTTGTAGATGACTGTTCCTTCTCCGCATAGACCAGTGAGGATCAGTTCTCCCGGTGCCTGAATGTCCTTGAGTTCTGTATTCATATCCAATGATGCAATATCAAAACACATAAATCCGCTGCTGAAGACAGTTGTCTGAATGGCCTGCCCCGGCTTGTATTCAATCAAATCCCTGACGGTAAACGGCTCCATCGGATTTACGATGCTGTCTTCCAATTTCTTGCCTAAGACAACTTCAACCGCAACAGAATCTTCCAAGACTGTACTGCCGACCGCCTGTCCAAACGGAACAATGATGCCGTCACCAGTGCTCATTTCTTTGGATGCCAGTACTGAAAGCCTGTCTCTAGTAAAGACATTCAATTTTCCTGCCAGTAAAAAGAAGCAGTGATAATTTGGATTTGTCTGAACTGGAATATCTGTATCTTTGCCAAGTGAATATACAGTTACACCCTCATAGACATCTTCTGTAATAACGTGAGCTGGAAGCGGCTTATTCAAGTCTTTAATATTCAATACTGTACCAACCTCATAACGCATATTCACTCACCCCGATTTCTATTTTTATAATTTTTTCCCTAAGACACTGCCGTATTGGTCTGATTCTAAAATATGAAAGCCCATCTTCTGATAGAAATGATACGCTCTTTGGTTATCTGCACCGACGCCAACCATTATACCTCTAACTTTATCTTTTTGCAGGGATTCCAAAAGAGTATTCATTAAAGCGGATCCTCTTCCATTTCCAGTATAGCTTTCCCGGATATCAATATGAAGATGGGCAGGATACTCATTTACAAACTTTTCGTATTCCCGCAGATCACATCTTCCCGCAAAAGAAGGTGCTTTTTCTCTGATTTCCCGGAAATATGGCTCCATGTTCTTGATGAACTGACGCCCGTCTTCTGCACAGAGGATATATCCCTGCGGACGCTCTTCCTCATCCAGCAGAACGAAGCATCTTCCATGGTCCAGATATGGATCGCAGTACATCAATAACGTGAAATCATGATGCTCACGATTCACTAAATTGTCTTTAGAACCTGTTTCGATGCAGATATCTTCAACATCTTTTCGATATTTTTCTTCATATGGAATGATCTTCATTTTTATACCTCATGCCTTCTTGATTTTGACATAAAACGGCATAAATGCCAAATAGATTCACCATAAGAAAAAGAACTCAGCCACAGAGCCAAGTTCTTTTACACAATTCAGTCTGCTAATTCGCTGCCGTTGGAAGAAATGACTTTCTTATACCAGTAGAACGAATCCTTTCTGGAACGGTTCAGAGTGCCGTTGCCCAGATCATCTACATCTACATAGATGAATCCGTATCTCTTACGGATCTCACCTGTGCCGGCAGATACAACATCAATGCATCCCCATGTCGTATAGCCGATGCAGTCAACACCATTGCCGATAGCACGGTCCATTGCCTGGATGTGCTTTCTGTAGTATTCAATTCTGAACGGATCATGGATTGAGCCATCTGCTTCCACTGTATCGTAAGCGCCCAAGCCATTCTCAACGACCATCATTGGAATGTTGTATCTCTGATATACCATTTCCAGATAGTACTGCAGGCCGTCAGCATCAACTGCCCAGCCCCAGTCGGAATATTCCAAATATTCATTTCTGCCGCCTCTGCTGAAGTTTCCGGAAACAGAATCCTTTACTTCATGAGTTGTGACAATAGAAGACATGTAATAGGAGAATGTGTACATATCAACGGTGCCGTTTGCCAGATCGACCATATCCTCTTCAGTGATATCCAGCTTGACATTGTGTTCCTTCCAAAGTCTTTCGCAATAGGAACCATATTCACCAAGTGCCTGCACATCGCCGCAGTAGTAGATATTCTTCTCCCATTGATGCTGACATGCAAGAATGTCTTTAGGATCACACGTTGCCGGATAGTTTGTAATACCGCAGATCATGCATCCAATCATATTTGTCGGATCAATCGCATGACCAATCTGCACTGCCTTTGCGGAAGCAACAAACTGATAATGCAGGTGCTGATATGCATCCTGATATTCACTGTCCTCATGCTTGCTGCCATCAAAGTCCAGGAACATGATTGTATTGTTGATCTCATTGAAGGTCAGCCAATAGTGGACTAATCCTTTGTATTCAGTAAAGCATGTTGTCGCAAACTTGACATAGAAGTCAATCAGCTCACGGTTTGTCCAGCCGCCGTAATGTTCTTCCAAATACAATGGTGTATCAAAATGCCAGATTGTTACTAATGGTTCAATATGATTCTTCTTCAGTTCCTGGAAGACTTCTCTGTAGTGTTCTACACCTGCTTTGTTTGGCTCTTTCTCATCACCATGCGGATAGAGTCTGGACCACGAGATTGACATACGGTATGTCTTGAAGCCCATCTCTGCAAATAAAGCGATGTCTTCCTTGAAACGGTGATATTCATCAACTGCTAAATGATTTGGATAGTAGCACTCATCCAGTACGGCATAATGAGCTCCTTCCGGAAGTTTCTGTCCTCTGGTCAGTGCACCATGTTTTCCGTCTTTATCAATGTACGTAATCTTTCTTGATTCTGATACAGTGCCGCCGGTCGTGACATCTGTTAATGCCGGTCCTCTGCCGTCTGCATCCCAAGCACCTTCAACCTGATTAGCTGCCGTTGCGCCGCCCCACAGGAAACCCTTTGGAAAATCAGCCATGATATTTTTCTCCTTTTACGCTGAATAAATCATAGCATTCTTTTCCACTTCTGATTTAAAAGTTCCAAATTATGAAAGGCTGTCTATATGATATTAAAGTGCTTTAAAGCGTTGTAGATCCCGTCATGGTCTGCATCATTGGTGACGTAGTCAGCGCTCTTTTTGATGTCTTCGGTTCCGTTTCCCATGGCAATGCCAGTTCCGCATACCTGCAGCATCGTCATATCATTCATGGAATCGCCAAAACAGTATGCATCATGACTGTCAGCACCAAACATTTCCAGCACCCGTTTCACCGCATACCCTTTGGTCATTCCTTCTTTCATCAGCTCACCGCCGCGTCTGCCCAGATTTGCATAGTAGCCGCCGCTTAAAACAATTTCCAAAGAAGCTGGAATCCTGGCAAAGAACAGATCTGCCGTTAATTCACTGTCAAAGTTGAAGTCAATCTTCTGGATTGCTTCACCATGATATTCATCAATCAAATGCATTGCTTTTCTAGCAAAGACTTCCTCTTCGCTCAGATCAGGATATTCAATCGGAAATCTTTCCGCAAACCGGCGGTGCTCTTTAGCATTCTGCCAGATATAGTCGACCCCGATGATCTGAAAGCCGCCGCCTAAGGCAGTGATCAAATCTGTCATTTTCTTGACTGTTTCTTGGCCGATATCATGTGTCTCCAGGATTTTCCCTTCGTAGGCAATGCCAGCTCCATTGGAAAAGACAACACCGGGGATCTTGATCTCATCCTGATATTCCAGTGCCATCCCATATCCTCTGCCCGTGCAGAGAAAAGCATGGCATCCTTTTTCTTCGGCCTGTTTCAGTGCTTCTACTGTTGAAGGAAGGATATGATGCGTACCAGGCGCAATCATTGTTCCATCCATATCAAAAAATAAATATTTTTCACTCATACCGGGCTATTATAGCAAACATTGGAATTTTTTAAATCAGATGATAGTGTTTCAATCCATTCCAGACACCATCTTCACGAATATCAGTTGTTACAAATTCGGCTGCTTTCTTCAGTTCTTCCTGACCGTTGCCCATCGCAATGCCATGTCCAGCGCGTTTGATCATACATACATCATTCAGCCCATCCCCAAAGGCGTAGGTATTCTCCAAAGGGACTTTCATATACTCTGCAACTGCTGCCAAAGCATCTCCCTTATCCCATCCCAGGATAGTGACATCAGCACTTGGGTGTTTTCCATGCGGATTCAGGATAGCAATATCCTTTAATGTGTTTTCAATTGCCTTGTACTGATCCTGGTCCTTGAACCAGATATCAAAGTTATAGATTTTCACGGAAGAGAGATCTCCTCCTTTGACGATGAAACCTTCATCCCACACAGCCGCAATATCCTGAAAACCGTCTGATGGTCCAAAGTAGTGACCATGGCTGCTTTCATAGAATGCATAGCCAGCACCCACTTCATCCAGACGCTTTTTGATCTCCCTGATCTGTTCCGCAGTCAGCGGCCGTTCAAAGATCTTTGCACAGCAGGTATATCCTTCTCTGCCGTTGGAGACAATATATCCATTGGCATATTGATGGAAATTGGACTTGGCGTACTTTAAAGCTCTGCCAGTGCAGATCCATACCATATCTCCATGCTCACGCAGTGCTCTGACTGCCTTCTGTGCACTGTCGGGTACTTCTTTTCCTAACGCAAGGGTTCCATCGATATCAAAAAATACTAAGTTCATAAGATATCCTTTCTGAGTAAAAAAGAGAGCTCGTGCTCTCTTATCATTCCTGTTTCAGTTTGTCTAAATATGGATCCAGCAGATTCAGCAGACCATGCCAGTAGACAGGATATGCATCAATACCGCTGTAAGTCACTTCCTCATTTTCGTTGACAATCACAGAGAATTCCCAGCTGTTATTGCCGCGGATCGTCTGTCCGTCATTGACTGGAATGTAGAATTTGTCCCAATCACTGACATACAGTTCTTCGAACAGTTTCCGCTTCAGTTCCATCCACTTCTTCATTGGTAAAACTTCAGCTACCTTATCTGCACCGCCAAGATTTGCATCATATACTTCAAAGACACAGCTTCCTGCATCTTCCGCAAATCTGAGATGAACAGATCCGCTGATGGCATCACCAAAACGAAAACGAATTCCTGTTACTTCATCAACCATTGGCTTGCCGTCATCTGTCAAAGCTGTTCTGCCAAAATCACTGGAGCAGTTCTTGCAGTGATAGAAACCATCTGCTTCTTTTACATCCTTTGATCCACAGTGTGGGCACACCGGTGTTTTTTTTACCGCCATAATTGTATCAAGCCTCCATGAATACTTCTTTTATATTATAAGTTCAACTTCGCAGAAATGAAAGCGCTGCCATTTCAGAGCTCACATATCTTTTTCTTATGCAGGTAATACCAGACAGTCAGGATCACCAATGACATCACAGAGCCAAGCGGAGATGCCAGACCCATCGGACTCAATGTAGAGGGATATAATCTGCTTAAGATCCAAGCACAAGGAATACGAACGGTAAAGATGGAAATCACATTGTGCATGAACGTAATGGATGATTTGCCGATGCCGCACAGATAGCCGTTGATGCAGAAGGTAATCCCAGCCAGAATGCAGTCAATCGAATAAGTGCGGAAGTATTGATCTGCCTGGATGATGACTTCTTGATCCTTCGTGAAGATACCTGTAAATACAGAAGGCATCACATTGGCAAGAAGACACATCAGAATACCAAAAGATACGGTGATCAACATTCCAAATTTCAGTGAACTGACAGCTCTTTCCTTTTTCCCGGCACCAATATTCTGTGATGTGACCGTAGTCAGCGCCGACAGCATTGCCGAAGGAACCAGGAACATGAACCCAATGATCTTTTCTGTCACACCTACTGCAGATGAGGAAATCAGTCCGCGCTGGTTGGCAACGACTGTTAAGATCATAAATGAAATATTGATCAGCGTATCCTGCATGGCAATCGGCAGTCCAATCGCCAGAATTCCTTTTTGACTGTTCGTGGATGCTTCCTTCCAGGAAGGAAATCGGATACCCTGCTGATGAAGCATATAAATGCCAAGGACGGAGCTGATACCCTGCGCTGCGGTCGTAGCCGCTGCCACTCCTGCCGTTCCATATCCCATGAATCCCGTCAGGAAAAAATCTCCGGCAATGTTGATGATACAGGCAATGAAGACAATCCGCATCGGTGTCTTTGAATCTCCCAGTCCGCGGAAAATCGAGGATACAACGTTGAATATTGTGATAAATGGAATGCCCAGTGCGCAGATGAGCACATATATAACAGCTTCTTTCTGTGCATCTGCAGGTGTCTGCATCCACACAACAGCTGAACGGGACAGCAGAAGCATGACTGGCGTTGCGGCCACTGCAAACAGGGTGAACAGCTTCACCGTTCCTGCCAGTGCATTTTTTCCACCTTCCTGATCCAGAGCACCAACACTTCTGCCTAACAGAACGGTTGTTCCCATCGAACACCCTATGATGAAACTAGTGATCATCTGCATGATCTGACTGCCGATATTGACTGCCGCAATGGCGGAAGCACTCTCATACCTTCCTACCACGAATAGATCAGTGGCACCATAAAGCGCCTGCAGCATATTCGCAAATAAGAATGGCACCGCAAACGCAGCTAGATTTTTTCGAAAATCACCAACAGTTAGGTTCTTTGCCATGTCCCCTCCAAAAAATAAAGTGAGGCAATGACCATAAGGTCAATTGTCCCACTTAAACAGTTCTTCACTGCAAGTCCTCTGACTAGCATGTACAAGCCTATCAAATTTTCTGCACCATCTCAAGTACTGTTCCATAATTCAGAACATGTCTGTTGTATCAATTACAATATCGCATACCTGATCGACTCTAGACGCTGAAAAATACTTTTCTTCAAAGGGAATCCATTTCTTTTCAAAATCCTGTACTTTCTCAGGATCTCTTTTTCTGATCCGTTTGATCTGAACCTCCGGTGATACTGTCATAAAGATCTTCAGATCATAGTAATCGCGGAGGTCTTTTCTCATGGCATAGCTGCCTTCAATGATCGTCACCTGATTGACTGGAACTTTAATTCCGGCCTTCAAGCTCATTGTTGAGCAGTCAAAAGGATGATATGTAAATGGCTCACGTCTGGAAAGCGGAAGCAGCACCTCACTTAAGAAGCGCTCATGATCGACATTTTCTCCCGGAGCAGCATACCTCTCAGGCGTCCTCTGTTCCGGCCTTAGAAAAAAATCATCCATGTGGATCAAGGTGCCACGTGTCTGCTCCTGCAGCCATCTGCTGAAATGGCTCTTGCCCGAGGCACAGCGTCCATCAATGCCAATCACGACATATCCCTGTTTTTCAATCACCTGATTGATCCTTTTTAATATCTCTTCCTGTATCTTCATAGCAATACTTTACTACTAAACATGAGAAAAGGCCTCTCAGGCCTTTTCTCTTTTATAATAAATAATTAAGGGGATAGAAATACTGAGTTATTGCTAAGGGGAGCAATTCTTCAGTCAGACAGTCATCTCTGTCTGTACCAATACTATACTGAACAGATGCAGTAAAATTATCTTATTATTGTGTAAAAATATGTGATTGTGGATTTTTCCCGCAGTTATGCTATTATTTTAAGCGTAATCACAAAGGAGGAAGTACTAATTTGAGCAAGAGTGACGCCATACAGATGGATGGTATCGTAGAAGATATCGCCTCTAATGCATTTAAAGTGAAACTGACTAATGGAGCATATATCCGTGCTACCCTGGCAGGCAAGCTTAGAATCCACCACATCAGGATTCTGCCTGGTGACAAGGTAACAGTGGAAATTTCTCCATACGATCTGACAAACGGCAGAATTGTATACAGAAACAAGTAACACCAACAGCTGAATTTATATTCGGCTGTTTTTTATGACCAGACAAGTTCTATGTCTAAATATCTGATAATGTTTTTTCCATATCATATTGATGCGATGATATTGAACCGTAAACAATACCAGCCCAAAGAAAAGATTGAAGCCCTGAATTTATTATAAAACGGTATAAAACCCTTTTAGAATTGCGCTATTAAGAAAAAAAGATTTCCCGGGGGAGGGAAGTCTTTTTATACAGTCCCTAGGGAGGGATCATGTATGGGGTCATATGCATATGCATATGATGCGGGTAACTATAATTAGTTATATTGTGAATCTATGGTCTGATCTGACGTATTATCAGGCTCCCGCAGTAAGAATATTAGCACCACTTTTTAAAGTAAGCGAGAACTTACTTATTAATTATTTTATTCACGAAAAGGTGTGCATCGAACTGCTGCTTTCAGAAGGCATGCATGCCTTTTATCTTAAAAATTCTTAAGCCTGTCCATCCGATTCCTTGAACAAAGAAATGATCCAGTCACGGTTGATCAGAGGGAAGTCTGCATCGTTGATCGTATAGAGATCTTCCTCTGTTTTCAGCTCTTCCTGAATCATATTCACCGGAATCAGAAAACTCATTCCCTTGTCGCCTGTTCTGACAACAATCTTCATAATGTCGTCATTGGTACGCTCATACTCGACTGAGGTCACATCCTCAGCCTTTCCTTTTTTGTTGTCGATGAATTCAATGAAGCTGTCATACTTGGCCAGCTCTACCACAACATCGTCCATGCCGTCTTCAAAAATCTCAATCTTTTCTATGAATTCCTGAATGGTTGCACATCTTCTCAGACGATATCCCTGCTTGATCAGCGGCTCTGCAAATTCAGTGAGGTTGGCACCGACATCATTCTGGCTCAGCCATAATACAAACTTGCGGTCTGCATCGCTGTAAAGCATTTGATTCTGGATCATGAATTCCTTATGACAGTGCGGGCAGGTGTGCTGGAACAGATCACCTGAAAGGACTCTTTCCTTTAAATCTGGATCCTTAGCGGAAGTAACGGTATCATAAACTGTAATCGTAAACTCCTCACCGCAGTAAGGACATTGATACTGTAAATCATGGGATGCGCTCATCTATATTTCTCCTAACTTTTCATGGATATGCCGTTGAAATCAAGGCCAAGTTTCGCCGTTTCTTTCATAATACGGTTCATCACATCCTGCTCATCTTCATTCAGATGATTTCCTGCGAACAAAGCAAACAGACGATACTCACTGTTATTGAGGTACAGCAGTGCATAGACATCATCATCGATATGCACACCGGTATCTTCCGGTGTCTCCTCTGCCATCTTGCCTGTTAAGAACAAGCCTTTAACGCCTGTAATCCGCATGGCATATTCTGCCAGTCCGCCGTCCTGGATCAATCCTGTCATAACAACGTCCGGATAGAACGGATCCCTCAGCAGATCAAGCCTAGGATCCAGTCTGCTTTTCAATACATCTTCATCCGTATCTTCATCCATCTGCTTCAGAAAGTCTTCATTCTTATACATCATATCCTGATCCGGTTCAGCTAGCTGTGCTTCGCTCTGCAGGACCATATCAATTGAGAATGTACCAAGCATCTTCTTAGACTTCAGTCCTCTAGTGCACTTCTCCCAGGAACTGCCGACTGCCAGCACATTCAAAAGGACAAATCCTTCCGTATTGCAGTAGGACGAGCATAAAGCGTAACAGTCATCATCGTGAATGGCAATACTGTCTTTTAACTGTTCGGTCAGATCATCCACTTCAATTGTTACGTATTTGTGATACCAGTCTGTAAAGTACATCTCTGCTAGTTTCATATCTTACCTTATCCATATTGTAACAACAAAAAAACAGGTTTCAACTAAGAAGCCTGTTTCCTTAATTAGTTCCTGGAACGTCCGCTTCCTAGGATTCTTAATACATACAGGAAGACATTGATGAAATCAAGATATAACTGGAACGCACTGTATACTGCGAAGTTCTCCTTGATTGTTCCTTCACCAAGCTGATAATAGAATGCTTTGATCTTCTGCATATCCCAGGCAGTCAATGCCAAGAACAGACCCAAACCGATATAACCCATCAGCAGGCTGTTTCTCAATGCCGGAATAAATAATGAAATGACGGTCAGAATGACAAAGGCAAGCAGTGCACCGGTGAAGATGCCGGAGAACTTTGTCAGATCAACTTTGGTATATGTTCCAATGACTGCACAGCATACGAACAGGACTGCCGCAAAGACGAATGCCTGGAATACTGTCGAAATATCATATGCCATTGGAAGGAATGAGAATGTTACACCGGTAATTGCCGCATACACAAACATCAGAACTCGTACTGTTGTTGTTGAGAATTTTGTGATGCCGGCACTGAATGCAACGGCTATGCCGAGTTCAACAAAGACCATAATGAGCATAATGTATGGGAACTGATTCAGCAGCTGCAGAACAAATCCACCTGACACATATGAATAATAGCATCCGAATGCAACAGCTGAGGTAATGCCTAATGCAATTGCCATATTAATGAAAACTTTTGTTACATACGCCTTCAATCCTGACGTATCTTGTGAATATACTTGAGACTGAGAATTAAATTCACTCATCTTGAATACCTCCTTTAAACACTGATAATCATACTAAACTTTCAACAAAATACAAACGACATCACTTCTTTTTTGTATTCCTGAGACAATTTTTCATGATTTGTTCACATTGTTGAAGAGGATGCCATCCATTGTTTCAGTCCGTTCAGGTCTTCTTCCGTACCAGTACAGCTGATACGTTCTCCTTCGGGATGAAGTGTACTATATACAGCAATCTGATAATGATTCTTCTTCTGGGAAAGGACTCTGATTTCATGGATGTTCTTCTTTGTCCAGAACAAATAAGTATTATCGTGATGATATACTAACCACTCACTTCCATAAGCGAGTTCTTTTGCGCATGGGATGAAATTTTCTGCTTCCATAGCTGTCTTTCCTTCACAGGTCCGAATGCGGTGGTGGATCCTGCCGCATGCCTTGACAGCATTCATCATTCCAATCAAGATAAACACAATAAAAATTCCTGCAGCTACTGCCGCTCCCCACATCAGCTGACTGGAATTGCCAGTTAAAAATATCACTGCAAATAAGATCACATTGGCAATCACTCCGCAGACAAGAGATACCATTAAATGATACAAACGGATGCTCTTAGCTATCTTCTTATAGTTTTCCATGTTTTCACCCCCGGCATCATTTCTGATACCATGCAGCAATCTCATCACTCATTCTCTTTGTATCTTCTGCATCAAGAGAATTGAACCAATGCACCGGCATCTGATGATTGAGCCAGGTATACTGACGTTTTGCGAACTGTCTGGAATTCTTTTGAATCTCACTTTTTACGTCTTCCAGGGAGCAGGTGCCTTCGATGTACGGTTTCCACTCCTGATATCCGATGCCCTGCATACAGGCATCTGAGAAGATGACGCCTGAAGCAAGCAGCTGTTTGACTTCTGCTTCCAATCCAGCAGCGAACATACCTTCGACACGCTTGTTGATGCGTTCATAAAGAACATCTCGGTCCATTGTACACCCAGCAATCCATGCATCGTAAAGCATTTCATGATTCTGCCTGGCCACAATTTCACTCTGCGGCCGCCCGCTTCTCTCATAAATTGTCAGGCTTCTCATGACACGGCGGCGATTATGCGGATGGATCTTTTCACACTGCTTCGGATCGACCTTCTGCAGCATCGCATACAGTTCTTCATCACTGTATGCCTCCCACTTTGGATCTGTGCTTGGACCTTCTTCCTCTTCAAAGTCATAGTCATAAAGACACGCTTTGAGATACATGCCGGTGCCGCCGCAGATAATCTTCAGTCCTTCTGAACCATCAATCAATTCCCTTGCCATTTTCTGAAAATCTGCGCTGGTATATCTGTCCTTTGGTGACAGGATATCGATCAGATCATGTCTGACACCGTCCATCTCATCTGGTGTGACTTTGCCAGAACCAATGTCGCAGCCGCGGTACACCTGGATGGAATCTCCTGAGATGATCTCTGCATTCAGCCGATGTGCCATCTGAATGGAAAATGCCGTCTTGCCTGAAGCTGTCGGTCCGGCAATGACCAGTACCTTCTTCATCGTCCAAATCCTTTCAGCAGCTGACTCTCTTCAATGATGACAACCGTTGGTCTGCCACTTGGATCACGCCAAGGATTCCGACATTCTGCTAAAGACAGGACTAGATTCTTCATCTCTTCACCTGTCAGTTTCTGATGTACATGCACGCTGTTCCTTGAGGCAATCAGCGCAATCTGCTTCTTCTGTGTCTTGGCAAAATCAATCTGCTGTTCATGAAGAAACGCATCTAAAAGGTCACCCAGGAATTCTTCCTGATTCAAGTCCTTCATCCATGCCGGCACTCTGCGGATCATCAATGTATCTCTGCCGAAAGGTTCAAAGGACAAGTGCAGGTCTGCCATTGCCTGATTGATTTCATCAATCCTATGCATCAGGTCATCACCTGCATGAATGGTCAACGGTACAAGCAGGTCAATCATCACTGGATTGTCATTCAATGTCGTCTGCAGCTTTTCATATTCTACTCTTGCCTGCGCAGCTTTCTGATCAATCACAGCCATTCCCTGCGTGCATGAGGCAAGCACATGCGTGTCACGATACTGGCCAATCACTTCCATCAATGGGAATGGATCTTCATCCGCCTCATCATAAGAAGATTTTGTCTCTTCTACTTTGGCCTGCAGAGCTGCCAATACAGCTGCATCTTCTGCCGCTTCCTTTGCTATCGCTTTTCTTGCCTGTTCATCCAGAACGAACTGCGTTTCTTCTTTCTGCGGTTCTTCTGTTTCTATTTTCACTTCTGCCTGCACCGGTTCTTTTTTCTTTACGGTCAGTTCATCTGTATCAAAGGACAGCGGCTGATAGTATTCCTGTTTCGGTTCACTGACATTCTTTTCAACGACCGAGCCGTTGGCACAGAGTGCTTTATATACTTCTTCCTTGATCAGCAGCTCCAGCTGCGTCTCCTTGGAGATACGTACTTCCCACTTGCTTGGATGAACATTTACATCTAAAAGATGTGGATCCATTTCAACAGAAAGAACACACATCGGATATCTTCCCTTCGGCAGGAAATCATCGTAGGCATCCTGAACACTTTGATAGAGCTTATAGGTGCGCACCATTCTTCCATTCAGGAATATATGCATCATATTGCGGGACGCCCTGCTGATCTCCGGTTTGATCAGATAGCCTTTGACATGATAGTCAAAGTCAGAAAAATCCACAGGAATTGCATTCTCGGCAGCGGTCTTTCCATAAACTGCATACAGTACTTCCAGCAGGTCTCCCTGTCCGCTTGTACGGAAGGCATCTCTGCCGTCATTGATAAAGTGGAAAGCTATCTCCGGATGGCTCATCGCAAAGCGGGAGATGACATCCTGGATCAAAGATGCTTCATATGAACCACTGCGCATATGTTTCAGTCTGGCTGGCGTCTGATAGAACAGACCTTCAACAGTGATCTCTGTCCCCTGGTTGCATGGGTATGGTGAGGCAGATTCTTTCCGGCCATAGGCAATGATGACTCTGGTCGCATCAGTGCCGTCACTGGTGCTCAATGTCACCTTTGAAACAGCCGCAATGGAAGGCAGTGCTTCCCCGCGGAACCCTAATGTATGAATCGACCACAGATCATTCTGTGCATGGATCTTGGAAGTCGCATGGCGCTCAAAGCACATTTGTGCATCTGATGCATCCATACCGCAGCCGTTATCCATGATGGTGATTTTTGATAATCCACCTTCTTCAATCGTGATCTGGATCCTCGTGGAACCTGCATCGATAGCATTCTCCACCAGTTCCTTCACGACTCCCATTGGTCTTTCTACTACTTCTCCAGCCGCAATCATATTTGCGGTCTGCATATCTAATTGAGCAATTCTTCCCATAATGTTTTTTCCTAACATTTATTATACAATAGCCTTACCATGAGATTAAAAGAAGAATGTCGAAAAGAGACCGTCATTCAAAAATCCAAGTTCATTGCCTGTGCTGCTCCATGTGCAGATGAGGATGCATGCCGTAAGTACATCGATGCGGTCCGCAGTGAATTCCCTGATGCAAGCCATGTATGCACTGCCTATCTGTGCGGTGAGAACAACTCTATTCAGCATTCCAGTGACAACAAGGAACCGAGCGGGACCGCCGGCATTCCGATGCTGGAGGCTTTGAAATACAGTGGACTTACTAATGTCTGTGTCTGCGTAGTCCGCTACTTCGGCGGCATTAAACTGGGTCCAGGAGGCTTGATGCGTGCATATTCCGGCGCGGTCAGAGATGTTCTGACAGACGCAAAAAAAGTGGAAGATATTCCACTTCATCAATATATTGTGAGCTATCCTTATGATCTTTCCGGCACTTTGGAAGGCTGGTTAAGAAGAAATACAGATATCATTGATCTCACCTATGGCAATGAGGTCACTGTCACCTTTGAATGTGCACAGAACAACATTCCTGCTGTAATCCAGGATCTTTCCCGTGGACAGATAGAAGTCAAGGACAACGGCATCGTATACCGTGAGAAGGAAATCTAGCTCTTCTTTACAAAGCGGATGTCCATATCTGTCGTATTGCCTTCAATACCAGGCACTTCTGAGGTACTGCTGTACTGCCAGAATTCAAACTGGTATGGGTAGTTTGGATACGGTGCATCATATTCTGCGACCCACAGAGGATATTCCTGCACATACTCCAGATCAAATAAGCTCTCGAGCAGGCTTGTACTGCCGTAATACATTGTGTCATATCCTGCCGCTTTCACACGGTTCATAAAGGTCACAGCCATCTGTGATCTTTCTTTTGCGGTGATCTCCATGACTCTGCCGACATCACCGTCAATGGTGCCTTCCATATCGAATACAATCGGCAGATCAATCTTATATTTCTTCGCGGACTGGATTGCATAGTCAGCTTCTTCGGCTGCTTCTTCGATTGTAACAGCCTGTGAGAAGACATAAATTCCTGCATCAATGCCGTTCTCATTGGCGCCCTGCATGTTGGCTTCAAACATATCATCGCCATGAAGCTCACCAGTACCATATCCACGGTATGCAGTTCTGATAAAGGCGAAATCTATGCCGGCTGCCGCAACCTTCTTCCAGTCGATCTCTCCCTGATGCACAGAGACATCAATTCCCTGCAGTGAAGTGTAATTGTCATCTTCATAGGAAAGATAGGCACCGTTCTGTGTCAGCTTATCCCATTGATAAATATTTGTTGGATATGGATAGTTGAAAGAAATCAAAGTCGACTGTTCTGCTAAGAGCCTTGCCCTGTCCCATGAAACATAGATGACGCTGCATATGATGACCGCTGCTGTAACTGCTGCCGCGATGATAATATTTCTTGTTAATTTAATGCGCTTCCTTTTTGTCATATATGAATTATACAAGAATAGAGCGCGGTGTGCGCTCTATTCTCAAATCTTTTCCAATGATAATCCACGCAGGCCGCCGCTCAGCAAGCGCCACACTTTCTGATAGATCTCTTCATCATTCTGCACTTCCTTACAGATGATGCGCTTTGCAAACAAAATCGAACCATCAATCAAATATGTGCTGATATAATCGATATCTTCTTTATTTTTCGCATAAGCCAGAAAAATATTCTTGAATACGATCTTGACATCATTCTGTCCTGCCTTCTGCTGCATAACAGGATCCATCTTGTAGGTGGAATCACGGTACTGCTGCAGGAACAGTGTCTTATATCCGCTGTTGATCAGGCACTCAAAGAAAAGGTGCCAGTGATCGCACATCTCTTCAAACAGGTCTTCATTTGAACATCCTGCAGGCATGTATTCATTCTTGTACAGATCCAGGATCTGCTTATTCACCGACATATAACATTCATTCAGAAGATTTTCCTTCGTTCCAAAGTCTCGGTATACAAGCGCTTCATTGATGTTCGCTGCGGCTGCCGCCTGTGCAACTGAAAAAGAATCCAGTCCCTTTTCTGCCACCATCTTCATTGCGGCATCCATCATTTTGTTTTTGCGTTCAGCTGCATCCATACCCAGACCACCAGTCTACCACGATTCAGAAATAATATCGTAGCACTGAATCAGTAAAAATAGTATACAGGGTTTCTGAACTTTTTGAATATAAAAGAACTCCTGCCGGAGTTCCTTTATAGAATTGACATCATTGCGTTCAAGCCCTGTGTCAGCAGGTAGAACAGGCTGATGGAGAATACCGCAGTAATAATGACTGCAAGCAGGTATTTGTTCATCTTTTTGCCAATCTCGATCATGCCCATAATATAGGTGACCAAGGAGAACAGCATGAAGATCATGACAATGACCAGTGAAGAACGCAGGGAATATAAATAGGAATTTATTCCTGTATAAAGCGTGGAGGTATTGTTCAGAGAACTCTTCATGGAAATAGTAAAGATGCACATGACAAACATCGCAATGACAGGAATCGTAAGCATCTGCGCTGCTCTGCCAAAGGCTTTCTTCCCATCAAAGCTCTTTTCTTCACGGTCAATATAAAGAACAAGGAAGTAGCCGGCATAGATGACCATCGTAATAATCAATGCATCCATGAAACTGGTGAAGACCCACCAGTTCACCAGCAGTGCCGCAATCATGACAATAAAAGAAGGAAGCATTCCCAGGGCATGATCACCGAATGGATCTTTGAAGATGTCTAAGAATGTCTTGAATTCGCTCCAGGCAACAGACTTATATGCATTTGTTACGCCTTCCTTGGCAGCGATCCCCATTCTGGAAATATCTTGCTTATCAAATTTTCCGTCATCACCGAGCAGTACTTTGCCGGCTGCTGTTTCTTTTAATGAATTGCCAATCTCAGAACCGATGGAAGAATCCTTGGTTTCTTCAGGTTCCGTTTTTACTTCTTCCGCTTCCGGTTCTATTACTTCCGGCGCTGTTTCTTCCGATGCTGTTTCTTCTGTCGTGACTGCTTCTGTTTTTTCCTCAGCAGGTGCAGCTTCTTCAGTGACTGATGCGGGTGCTGTATTTATTTCTTCAACAGGTGCTGTTTCTGGTTCTGCATTTATTTCTTCAGCGGTTGCAGTTTCTGGTTCTGCATCTACCGGTGTACCGCATACACCGCAGAACTTAGCTCCTTCAGGAAGTTCTGTTCCACATTTTTTACATTTCATATGATTTTGTCCTTTCCGTAAGGTATCACCATTATATAACAATTTATATCAAAAACTTTTGACAAATAGTTTATAATGGTTAGGTTACTTAGGAGGTATCCATGTCAAATTACTACTGTTTAAACTGTGGCAGTCTTGTCCCAGAAGGAAATAAATTCTGTCCTGTCTGCGGAGATCCTGTCATTGGCAATAACAAGCTGCAGACAACAAACATCAACTTTCCAGCTGAACCAGCTGCTGATACGATTGACTTTATTCCGGTAGATGAAAAAGATACTGCACAGATTTCAAAACCGCAGGAAACTGCCAAGACGATTTCAGTAGAAAAGCCGAAGCGTCAGGCTGCACCGGAACCAGTCAAGGAAAAGAAACAGAGTTTCTTCAGCCGTATCTTCTTTGAAGAAGTTGAGATCAGTGAAGAAGAAGCGGCTGCCATTGAAGCAAAAAAGAACAAGAAGAATGGGCATCATTCTCATGCCCTGCCGATTGTCTTAGTCGTCATCTTTGCTGTATTGCTTGGTGCAGTCGGTTATCTGTATCTGGAAAAACCTGCAGTGCTGAACAGCGGCTTAAATAAGATTGGCTTAGGTCTGCCTGGCTACAGCACAGCAGCATCAGAAACAGCAAGCAGTACTGCCAGTGCATCTGCTGCAGCGACCGATGCCGCAACTGCTGCCCCAACTGCATCAGCAGCTGCAACGGCCAAGAGCAAGTATATTGGGTCTCTGACCGTTTCCTTGGAAAGCATCAACATCCGTGATATTGCTTCAACATCAGGCAATGCCGTAGGCAAGGCAACCCAAGGTACCAAATACAATGTCCTCGCTACCTCATCTGGTGAAGGCTATACATGGTATGAGATTGGTCAGGATCAATGGATTGCTGACAGCAACGGCGAATGGGTCGCTTATACTGCTAATTAATGCATATGAAAAGAACTGCCGTATGACAGTTCTTTCTTTTTATTTTGCCGGTTTTGTAATGTCTTTTTCGTTGTTGATCTCGGTGAGCTTCTGTGTCAGCTGAGTTTCGATTCTTGCCAGTTCCTGTTCAGCAGCCTGTCTCTTTTCATGACCGTCCTTCTGGATCTGCATGACTTCATCCAGCGTATTGATCAGCTGTTCATTGGTATGCTGGAGAGTTTCGATGTCAACGATACCTCTTTCAGATTCCTTGGCTGTATCAACTGTTGCCTGATGCAGGGTGTCCGCATTCTTTTTCAGCAGAGTATTAGTCATGTTGGTGACTTCTCTCTCTGCTTCCATTGCCTGCTTGGAATGGCTGATGCCAAGGGACAGGACAATCTGATTCTTCCATAACGGAATTGTGTTGACCAGCGTGGACTGGATCTTCTCAGTCATCAGTGTATCGTTGTTCTGGACCAGTCTGATCTGCGGTGCCATCTGAATGGATACCTGTCTGGTCAGTTCCAGATCATACAGCTTCTTTTCAAATCTAACGCATGCCTGCTGCAGGTCATTGGCAGCCTGCGCATCTTCCGGCAGTCCGGATTCCTTTGCCTTGGCAATCAGCTGCGGCAGCTGATTCGTACGTACATCCTCCAGCTTCTTTCTGCCAGCCAAGATATACATGGTCAGTTCCTTCGTATTTGTGGCATTTCTCTGATAGAGTTCATCCAGAAGAGAGATGTCTTTTAATAATGTAATCTGATGATCTTCCAGCATGCTGGAAACTTTATCGACATTCTGGGAAGCCTTGTCATATCTGGCCTTCATCTTGACGACCGCATCGCCGCCCTTATCAAACAGACCTTCAAAGAAGCCCTTCTTCTCCGGTTCACTGCTGTCCTTCAGCTCACCGACCAGATTTGTCAAAAGATCGCCGATTTCACCAAGGTCCTTCGTACGGACACTGTTTAACGCGGTATCTGAGAAATCAGATACTTTCTTCTGTGCAGCAGCTCCATATTCCAGTACGGTGTTGGATTCCGTAATATTGATCTTCTTAGAAAATTCATTGACTGTATTCTTCTCTACATCTGTCAGACGGTCTTCATTGATTGGATCCTTGACAACTGTCTTCTCAGCTGGATTTTCAGGATTCACAATTTCATCCTTTTTTGCTTCTAAAGAAGCCAGCTCTTTTTTGTTTTCTGACTCAAGTTCATCCGGTGTCAGTGTCAGCTGAATTTCCGGTTCTGCCTGAGCTTGTGTTTTTGTCTCGTCTTCTGCCATAATTATGATCCTCTTTCTTTCTGTTTCCCCTGTAAGGGAAGTATATCATTTTTGCAACAAACATGACTAAAAAGAATCATGATTTTATGGATAAGAAAACCTGTATTTCTACAGGTTTGGTTTACTTCTTCAGCATTTCTGCCAGATCATTCAGTGACGGTCCTTCATCTGTTTTCGGCGGGGTGACTTTGATGGTGAAGTTGAAGTCTTCACTTCTGAGCTCACTCATATCACTGCCCGGATCTTTGACCAGTCTTTCTGACTGCTTGAGGATGGCTTCTTCCACTAAGTTGCGGGCAAGTCTGCCGTTGCCGGCTTCTGCCGCGTTGATGCTCTGGACCTGGTTGAAGTAATCCTGGAGTTTCGGCAGGACATCATCCTTGATGTTGTAGCCCTTATCCTTGGCCTGCAGACCAGCAATTCTTGTCAATTCTTCCCCAGTATAGTCCGGGAAGTTGATCAGGTTCGGGAAGCGGGATTTCAGACCGGAGTTGGCTTCCAGGAAGACTGCCATTTCCTTCTTATATCCAGCTAAAATTACAATCAGGTTATCGCGGTTGTCCTCCATTGCCTTGACTAAGGTGTCAATGGATTCCAGACCGAAGGAATCGTCTTTGCCGCGGTACAGGGAATAGGCTTCATCAATAAAGAGGACACCGCCGATTGCACTCTTGATGACAGACATGGTCAACGGTGCAGTCTGACCGACATACTGTGCTACGAGGTCTGCTCTGGTGACTTCGACCAGCTGTCCTTCACTCAAGGCGCCGATGGCCTTCATGTAGCGGGCTAGCAAACGTGCGATGGTCGTCTTGCCGGTGCCTGGGTTGCCGGTAAAGATCATATGCTTGGAAACAGAGGCAGTCTTCATGCCCTGTTCTCTGCGTTTCTGCTGCATGGCAATATTTGCCTGCAGAGAAGTGATGTAGTTTTTGACCATATCCAGACCGACAATGCCTTCCAGTTCTGCATTGACGGACGCAATTTCATCACTGCTCGTCTTTTCCCGGGAAAGTTTGATCTGCCGTTCATGAATGGAAACTTCCGGCACATCATTATTCACAGATGCCGTGACAGATTCATTATTTCCCAAGTTCTCATCCAGAACTGCCTGGGAGAGGGTGACATAGAAATCATGATAGAGATCTGCAATCGATTCTGCACCTCTCGTCTTGTCAAAGTGCTGATGGACCCATGCCTTGACATCATCATTGACAGTCAGCTGGATCTTTAAATGTTCGGCAGCTTTCTGGATTAAATCAGTGTTCTTCTGCTCAATGACAGCATTGACCGCGTCTTCATCCAGCGGTTTGAATACGACTGTATCCAGTACATGGTACATAAAGTCTGCACCGAAGGCATCCTGTACCTTTGTTGGTTTCTTATCAGTAATAAAGATCAGATATTTGCCATCCGCATCCAGCTCATCGACAGAATCTTTGACAAGACCGGTCTGATTCTCGACTAAGATGCCCTTGGCCAGGACATAACGCTTAGACAGCACCAGTTTTCCGGTGGTTGCCAAAGAATTGATCATTCTTAAAAATGCTGGGAAACCGGTCTCAAAATTCTCAAAGCAGATGACCGACCCGTCACCGCTCAATGCCTCATAAAGATCCTGCAGGAAGATCTGTTCCTGGGAACCGGAGGAGTAGCGGGACATATCGATGGTATAGACTTCCTTGGACGTAAATAAATGACTTGTGCAGAGCTTGTCTGCCACGGCTGTCACGGCGCCATGGCGTCCTGTCCCTTCCTGACCGCTGATCAGGATGACATTCTTCGGCTGTCCTGCTTCCACACCCATGACATATGGTCTGCGGAAGGCTGTGACAAGACCTTTTACAGCCTCCAGCTGTCCTTTGATTTCTTCATTGACACTCTGATATGTTTCATCAAAAATCTTTTTTGTATCAGGATCGGCTGGTACTGCCGGCTTCTCTTCTGATTTAACGCCGTAGTCAGCCTGCAGATTCTTTTCCATTTCAGAAAGTTCCTGATCACTGACGCCAATCGGATTGATCTCCTCGCTCTTCTTGGTCAAGTCCGCCAGATCCTTCTGCTGTTTTTTTAGAATGGCATTGAGGGCTTCCATCGCATCACTTGCTTTTTTAATGGTGGTACTGCCGCTGTCTGCCTCTTTTTGGGCTTCATCATTCATTGAAAGCTTGATGTCATCACCAGTTTCATTGTCCTCATCTTCATACGCTCTTTTTTTACCGAGGACTTCCTTCATCAACCGTTCTTTTTCTTCTTTTTTACGATCGTCATTCATTTACTGTTCCCCGTCTTTTGTCTGCGCCTTCATCTGGTCACCGGTCAGTCCGTCTTTCTGGAGCAGCGCTTCCAAAGTGGAAAGATCCGCTGACAGATTGAGCATATCTGCATCTGTCATCGATGAAATAATGGTGCGCATTGCATCATTGATCAAATGAATGGTCTTCGTCAGCTTATCCTTGACCGGCTGATAATTCTCATCAAATTTCGCATCCTGCAGATTTTCGAACTGCTTCAGGACACGGATCAGGATTGGCAGATAGTAGTCATATAGTTTGGACAGCTTTGTTCTGCTTTTCGGGAATTTAAGTTCCAGGGTCTGGATCTGCTTCAATAAAGAAGTTGTTTCATACAGCCCGTTGGTGATTTCTTCATCCGGAATGTTATTGTTCAGAGCGTTGATGGTATCGATATAGTACTGTGCATTCTTTTCAGCCGGTTCATCTGACTGAGCCTGCGGCTGCGGTGCCTGCTGCGGCGCAGTTTCTGAAACCTCTGCATCAAATACTTCAGCCGGTGCGCCAGCCTGTGCAAGGCCAGCCAGCTTCTTCATGATCTCGCTGTATGAATCAGGATATCTGTTCTGAAAGTCATCCAGACTGCAGATGTAAGTGTCGTCCCGGTATACATCCAATGATCTTAAGGACGCATAGGTCGAACCGTGGATCCGCAGATCAAGAGATGAACTGACGTGGAATACTCTGCTGGTGCGGAAATAGGAACGCAGATAAATATTGATCTTTGCGATGTCCGCAGCAGAAAAAGAAGTGGCTGCTGAAGTATCTCTGCGGTAGCCCGATGTACGGCGGTAGCCTCTCTGATATGCATTCCGGCTGTCCTGCTTATTTGCAGAGTTGGAAGCAGCCAGGACAATCGCAACTATCACAAAAATGACGACAATGATCGGCAGCAGTGCCCATCCGCCGAATCCTCCTGTCGCTATTAAGAAAACAAGAAATATGATCCATCCGTTGTTTCTAGAATCTCTCATGCTCAATCCCTCTTCAAATCCTCAAAATTATATCATAGGTCTCATTATTATAAACATTTCCGCTCAGGAAAAGCAGTCATTCTGAAACAAAAATATCTGCCCGAAGACAGATATTCTGATTGACTGTGTTTACTTCTGTTCGGTTTCCTCAGATTCTGTGCCGACTCTCCACATTTCTGAGTATGACAGGAAAACAACGGAATCCGCATTGATCTTTGCCTGGTTCCTCTGCTTTTTGACGTTGCCGTCATGTTCCGTCTTCAGGATGATCTTATTGACCATGTACTGAACGTACAGGACTTTCTTCAGCAGGAACCAATGAACTACATACTGATAGATCTGCTGCGTGCGGTCTTCCAAGGCCGGCAGTGTATCAATGGCATTCTGCTTCTCTTCTTCCGCCGCAGCCAAGGCAGTTGCCTTCAGCTCCTCATAGTTGGTGAAGAACTTCTTGTCCAGTGTTCTTTGCAGTGCACCTGCTTTTTCAATGAACATATCGGTAAAGACTTTCGCAATCTCAGCGCTGCTTTCAGAAGCAATCGAGACGATCTCATTTTTCACTTCCGCAAATTCACTTCCTGGTTCAGTCAGACAGTAGTACATGCCTTTCCCATAGAGATAATTTGCCTTGGAATACGGCAGGACAAGCAGAGCTCTGCTTTCACCGTCTTCATGTTCAGCGTAAATAATGTACGGAGTGACTAATGGTCTGCTGTTGAGCTTGAAGATATCCTTGTAACGGATGATCTGATTGCTGACGGCATCTTTGCTGATCTCATGTCTCAGATTTGTAATGATCTTTGCATCTGGTTCTTCCTGCAGAATACTTTCAAACGCTGCCTTTAAAACATCTTCCAGCTGATTATCCTCCATGCCTAGATAATCTTCCAGATATCCATTAAAAGTGCAGTCGCTTCCTTGTTTTCTTTCGTCAATTTTAGCGCTCAAGATCTCACAAACAGACATAAGCTCTCCTCTGTACTATCACTGAAACTATTATAAGTACAATATCTAAAAAACTCAAAAAGATTTCCGTTCACATTTCATTTTTATACTTTGTCCAGTTTTTTGTTTTCAGTGTCAAGATTGGTAGTGTCTTCTTTGTTTTCATACTAAAATAGTATTTATGAAAACAATCATTGCGAATCAGTACCAGAAGAATCAGATCATGCACGATGCCGCCGCTCTGCATCAAGGCAGACTCACAGATGTTCAGGTCCTTTCATTGACGTCTGTCATGAAGGAAGACCGTGACCAGAAAACAGAGACGCTGCTGTTAATTAAGCAGCTTCTGGATGATCATCAAGATGCGTTCCCAATCTACCGGGACATGTTCAAGTATCCGGCCTTCCTGGATGAGATCCTTTCCTTTGCCAAGGAATGCATGTTATGGGGAATCACTGAGAATGACCTCCCTGTCGATACCGAAAATGAAAAAGAACTGCAGAAGATCCTGGCATCTGTTTTTACTTTGGACTTAGCTGAGAAGAAGATTCATGACAGCAGGAATCAAATCATTAATTCTTTGAAAGGCATGGATATTGAACTGTACCCTGCTTTCTACAGTGATGAATATCATTATGAAATTGATCAGCTCCTGCGGAATATTTTTCCAATACACGCTGCTGTTAAGGGTTCTCCACAGAAGGAACTCCGCTATGGTCTGAATACACGTCAGGAAATTGAAGCAGCTGCGCAGAATATCTGCCGGTCTGGTAAGTCATGCAATATCGTACTGTGTGACTATGCAAACCAATATCCTGTGGTAAAGCAGGTCTTTGCCCGCTACCATATTCCATTCTCTGCCATCAAGGAACACAGCATCCTGCATATCCCGCATATCTTTGCAGCTCTCTGCAGACTTGCCCATGAAAAGAGCAGAGGTGCGTTCCTGCAGGCACTGCAGTATGATGCCTTCAATCAGCCATGCCCTTTGTATCTATATAATTACTTTATGCAGCGAATGCGTGATGCTACTCTTCCGGAAAGAATTGCTGATACGGTTGCGGCCGGTCCTTTCAAGAACGAAGCACAGTCCTATCAGAAACTGGATGATGAATGCATGGATTATTTAGATGCCATCCGTGAAGACTACAATCTTCTGATGTCGTCCAGTACACCGCAGGAGATTTTTGAACATGCATACACAGTCATGCAGAGATCTTCCTATCTGAGTGATCAAGCCGAACTGAATACAGGCATGGAGATCCGTTCCACCCTGCAGAGTATTTTACACAGTCTCAAGGAAGAAGAAGTTCCTTTCCTGATTGAGACAATCGACGAAATGACCGCATCTTCTTCCTTGTATCATACTGATTTCTGTGAAGTGACTGATCTGACGCATCCTGTCTCTACGCGGGACGATACATATGTATTAGGATGCAGCGGAAAGAACTATCCAGGTTTTCCTGCCAAGAAGGGACTCTTTGATGAAGCGTATGTTCAGCGCACCGCACACTATCCTTCTTTAGCAGTGCGTCATGCATCTTATATGGATCAGCTGAACTGGATTGGCGAAAGCAGTCAAGGCACCATCTATTATTCCTATGCAACCAATGACTATGCCGGTCATGAGATCCAGCTGGCGCTGGAAGTGGAATCCTTATTTGCGAAAGACAGTGAAAAGAAGTGGGAACTCGATATCCTGAAGCAAAAGGAACCTGCAGCACATGCATTATCCAATGATACCGCGCATGCTTTATTTGCCCCAGACGGCAGGATCACCGGTTCAATTTCTACCATTGAGCGCTGGTTCTCCTGTCCTTATGCATACTTCATCCAGTCTGGACTGAACGTCCGAGGCCCGCAGCTGAAAGCCAATGATGCAGCTTCCATCGGCACCATCCAGCATGCAGTCATGGAAAATTCTGTCAACACGCTTCATGAGAAATATGCCGAGATCACTGATGAAGAGATCCGCAGGATCCTCTCGCCATACTTTGATGCCTTAAAGATGACCCATCCAAATGAGACCGAGAGAATGAGTGCGACCCAGGAGAGAATGATTGAAGGACTGAGTACTTCTCTTCATTTCCTTTTGGATATGGAACAGCACACTTCGTTTGTCCCATCCGAAACGGAACATCATTTTGAAGAAGATATTGTCGACGGTGTTCATCTGCGCGGCATCATTGATAGAATTGATACATGCAATGACCTGCTGCGGATCATTGACTATAAATCATCCGACCATAAGCTGCCGGAGAATGGTGTCAAGGCAGGATTATATCTGCAGCTGCTGAGCTATTTGATTGTTGCCCAGAAACTGATTGACAAGAAGCCTGCCGGTGCATACTACTATTCCCTGAAAGATGTTCCATTCAGTGTCGGAGCAGCTTCTGTATCCAAATCCGTCGTCACCGAAACAGAGATGAATGAAAATACATATCAGGATAACTTCATGAAAGCCCGCCGTATGCGCGGCTGGACTTTCGAAGACCGCAAAGTAGAACTGGATGAAGACAATAAGCATATCGTCGGTCTAAAGACCATGATGGATTACAATCTGACGAAGGAGTGCATTGAACAGCTCTACACCTATTTCCATGACCATCTGCTTTCCGGCGAGATTTCATTGTCTCCTGTCGAAGGTGCATGTACATTCTGCGACTACCGCGCTGTCTGCCGGTTCGCTGGAGAATACCGCAAAGCATCTCCTTTGGTCATGAAGGATATTTCTTTGAAGCAGAGAAAGGAGGGTGACTGATATGGCAATGCATTTTGACGCAGAACAGACAGAAGCCATCAATACAAAAGATACTTCAATCCTTGTATCTGCTTCTGCCGGTGCCGGCAAGACAGGTGTCCTTGTTGCAAGATTGATGAAGCGCTGTGTCGCGGACCGAATTCCTATCCAGGCGATCCTGGCTGTCACCTTTACAGAAGCCGCCGCTGGCGAAATGAAGAAACGCCTTGCAAAGCAGCTGCATGAAGAGATCAAAAACACACAGGATCCAGAACTGCTGAATTATCTGAATGAACAGCTCATCGGCTTGGATGCCGCAAATATCACAACTATCGATTCCTATTGTTTGTCTATCATTCAAAAATACTACAACGTCATCGGCCTTGATCCGGCTGCCGCCAGCCACGTTCTTTCTGAGGGTGTAAAGCAGGCAATGCAGAATCAGGCATTCCTTGACTGCTATGACGAATTCTCTCGGCAGGACCCGCAGAGTGCCGTCAGACTGGCTTCCTGGTTCTCCCCACGCAGTGAAGACTATGATTCTCTTTATGAGGCAGTCATGAAGATCAATAACTGTGCAGACAGTGTCATGGATCCTGATGCGTGGTACCGTCAGACCATCTCACTCTATCCGGCAGTCTCGCATTTCAAGGACTTCCCTGAAGAGATCCGCAGGAACTTCTTTCTGTCTTTTGCGCTGGATTTAGGCAATATCAGATCTGACCTCGACATGATGAAGGTCTATGGTGATGGCGACGAAAAAGTAGATCCAGTCAAGATGCAGCAGAAGATCATTGCCTTGGAGAACTGCATGAACCAGGCGAAGGAACAGAACTACAGTGCCTATTGTGACGCACTCGATATCTTAGCCTGCACGCCTACTCCGCCAAGTACAAAAAACAAGCCATATACGGACCTGCGCAAGAAAATGGATGAGAAAGTCAAAAAACTTCTCAGTCAAAGATACACTGAAAAGCAGTATCTGAATGACGCAGAGGAAATGTCAGTATTTGTAAAGAATCTTGTTACATTGGCAAAGAACAGCCGTGAAAGATTCCATACATACAAGATCAAGAATGCCTGTATCGACTTCTCAGATATGGAGCGTTACGCCCTTGATATCCTGACCAAGAACAACGGTACTGTTGCAGAGATTATCCGAGACAGTCTCCAGGAGATCATGATTGATGAATTCCAAGATACCAGTGAACTGCAGAACGCTATCATTGAACGTATTGCCAAGAAAGACAATGTCTTCCGGGTTGGTGATGTCAAGCAGTCTATCTATGCCTTCCGTCAGGCAAAGCCGTCTTTGATGCGCACCCTGATGCAGGACCCAGACAATCATTTGATCACACTGCGTCACAATTATCGTTCCAAGGATTCCATTGTCCACTTCACCAATCTCCTGTTTGACCGCATCATGAATGTGCCGGGCGCAAAGGATGTCTACGGTGAACTGGATCATGTGACCATCGGAAATGAAGAATACCAGGGAGAAAAAGAACCGGTTCCAGTTGTCTTTGCCGAGATTGCAGCACCTGTGCAGGAACAGACTGATGATCAGGAAACAGACAGCGAACCAGAATCTTCTGATGATGAAGAACCATCGTCAAAAGAACTCAAGGCCGCCTGGATTGCGCAGAAGATCATTGAACTGCGTCATGAAGATCCAGCCCTGACATATAAAAAGATTGCAGTCCTGACAAGGTCTCATGCGGATAAACTGTATCTGAAGTCTGCTTTTGACCATGCCGGCATTCCATATGATATCGATACCCGAGAAGGCTTCTATCGTTCCGAATTATGTCAGACGATCCTTTCCATGTGTTCCGTCATGTCTGATCCAACAGACACCATCTCTCTTCTCTCTGTGCTGACTTCTTCCTTTTACAATATCTCTGATGAAGAACTGGCTCAGATGAAGATCCATCATAAAAATATGCTAGACGCTGTTAAAGCAGATCATCCGGAAGTGCTGAAAGAGATGGATGAACTGAACCAGACCGCTGTGAAGAAAGGCATTGCAGCGATGCTTACTGAAATTGCCAACCGTCATGATTTCTTCAATCGTCTGGATGAAAGTCAGAAAGCCAACTTTGACTTCCTGTTTGAGCAGACAGTTACTTCCAATCCGCTGAATCTTTCGGAGTTCCTGGAAAACATGACTGTTTCAGAAGATGAGCGTTCTTCCGAAGCTATGTCCAAAGGAAAAGATGATGATGTTGTCACTGTTACAACCATTCACCATTCCAAAGGACTGCAGTATGAGATCGTCTTTATCTGGAGCACAGGAAAGAATGCTTTCCAGGATGGAAAAGAACCAATTCTCGTTGATGAAGAACTTGGTCTTGGCCTGAAGCATTTAGATATGCCTTGGCGTGCAGAAAGACCAACGATCCAGCGGATTGCAGTTGCATACAAAAAAAATCTGGAAGATATCGAAGAGTTCACCCGCCTTCTGTATGTCGCTTTGACCCGTGCCGAACGCAGGCTGTACATCGTTGATACATTGAACAGAGAATATGATTATCAGCCGATTACGTTATCGTTATTAAATGCACGCCGCGGCATGACAGGCCTGATTCTTCCGGCATTGATGGATGGTCCGTATTTCCAGCATATCCATGTCACTCCAGATATGTCCATTGTCAATCTTCCATATCAAAAGCCAGGCAAAGCAGAACTGCCGTCCTTTACTGAACAGCCTGCTGTCTTCCCAGCAATCTCAACACCAAGTTCAACAGAGACAACATCACTTCCTCCGCTAGATCCGACAAAGAAGACCAGCGGTAAAGCATATGGTACTTTGATGCATGAATGGGCAGCATCCATGCCGAATACTTCCTGGACAAAAGAAGAGCTCAAAGACTCTCCAGATCCAGATGCACTGTATGCCTTCAGTCAGTCAGCACTCTATCAAAAATGCCTCAAGGGTGAAATTCACAAAGAATATCCATTCTACATTGAGGACAGCACTTTCCGCATGACAGGTACGATGGACTTTATCTCCATCCTGTCTGATGAGATCATCCTGATTGATTTCAAGACAGACAACGCCTCCTTAGCAGAGATCAGCAGCCGTTACTCTGATCAATTGAATGCCTACCGCAGAGCATTAAAGACTTTATATCCAGGTCTAGCTGTCTCTGCCTATGCATACAGTTTCCATAACAATCAGAAAATAGAAATCGAGGAAGCATGACAAGACAATTCAACCGAGGTGACATCGTATGCCACTTCAAGCGTGAGCTTCATCATGAAGGAACACAGTATTTATATCAGATCATTGGTGAAGCAGAGCATACAGAAACAAAAGAAAAGCTCATGATCTATCAGGCTCTGTATGGTGACTGCCGTACCTATGCCAGACCATATGAAATGTTCATGAGTGAAGTAGATCATGAAAAATATCCTGACATTAAGCAGAAATATCGTTTTGAACGATACAACAGTCAAATCAGATGAAAAGGTGCAGCAGCACCTTTTCTTTTATCATAAAAAAGTTCTCAGCGCCTTAATGATTCTTCCATTCGGGTCATTAAAGTGATTGCCTGGATTCATCTCAAAGGATGTTTCTGCGTATGCAGAGACAATTTTTTGAACTTCTTTTGTCTTATCTTCCACTGTGCTCAGCAGCTGCTGCCTGCTGTTCTTTTCCAGGTCACCCAAGGATAAATATAATCTCTTGATCTGTGCAGGATTCCTCTGCAGATATTCGGTAAAACCTGGATACCATAAAGATCCAGATACAGAGGCACAGCCATCGAACAGATCTGTCTTTGTACATGCATACAAAGAGAACAGTCCTGCTAATGAATAGCCGCAGATAATACGATGTTTCCATTCTTGGTGAAGACGCTCATTTTTTAATACTTCATTTAAAAACTGATCTGCTTCGCCCTGGAAGTCACCTCCGCCTTTTAATACTTTCTTAGCAGGCCATGGAGAAAGTTCTCTGTTCCAGTCATTACTGCTGACCAGCAGAAAAGAGTATGGAAGTGCTTCAATCAGATCCTGATTTTCTTCATTTCCTGTAATCAATACAACTAACGTATCATTTCCATCTACATATTTTGTCTGCATATATATTTCCCTATTTACGGTACATGGCCAGTTCCATGCTGTCGAGGAGCTGACAGAGCGACATATTCAGTTTCTGATAATCTGTACCAATGAATTCAGGTACAGCCTTGGCAATATTGACATCAACTGCCTGCATCTGGTTGTAGAAAGTAATCATGATCGGCGCCTTGAGGATCTTTGACATCCCGCGGATGGTCATCCTGCTTTTCTCTTCTAAGTTCAGAATATCTGTCTTGGATCTAATATTTACCTTTTCATCATCCACCAGTATTTCTGGTGCATCAAAAGAATCATAGGAAGCAGAGACAGCCTTGCAGATACTGTCCCAGCCAACTTTGTATGTCAGATTCCATCTGGAAAGGATCCATTCTTGTTCATCTTTATAGCCAGCCAGCAGCATATGATCTCTCCTTGATTTCCAATACTAATATACACATTATAGCAAACAAAAAGACGATGCATGCCTGCACCGCCTAGTTGACCATGTTTGTGACCATTTCTTCGTACTGTCTTGTATAGAGGTCATAGTAATGACCATGCGCTGCCATTAATTCATTATGCTTGCCGCGTTCGATGATCTTGCCATCCTGAACCACAAGAATGACATCTGCATCCACAATTGTTGATAAGCGGTGGGCAATCACAAAGCTTGTTCTGCCCTTGATCACGGTAAAGATTGCATCCTGGATAGCTTTTTCCGTTAAGGTATCAATGGAAGCTGTCGCTTCATCCAAGACTAGGATCCTTGGGTCTGCCAAGATTGCTCTGGCAAAGGAGAGCAGCTGTTTCTCACCTGTTGACAACATGTCGCCGCCTTCACCGACTTCAGAATCCAGGCCTTTCTCCATCTTGTTTACAACGGATACCGCATCGACAAGCTCCAGTGCCTTCCAGATATCTTCGTCTGTCGCATCTGGATTGCCGTACTTCAAGTTGTCTCTGACCGAACCTGAGAACAGATGCGGTGTCTGCAGAACATAACCAATATTGGAATGGAGCCACAGCTGGCTTCTTTCTCTGGCGTCCCGGCCGTCAATCAGCACCTGTCCAGAAGTAGGTTCAAAGAACCTGCAGACAAGGTTGACCAGCGTAGACTTGCCGGCTCCTGTTTCACCGACAATTGCTACATTGGTACCCTGCGGCACCTTCAGATCAAAGTGCTCCAGCACCATTTCATTTCCATCTGGATACTGGAAGGAAACATCCTTGAACTCAACATCGCCATGAAGCGGTTCCCAGTTCTCTTTCTTTGGATTGAAAGTATCACCGTACTTTGCAACGACTTCTGGAGAATCCGCAACATCCGACTGTGTTTCCAGCAGCTTGGTAAAGCGCTCAATATTAACCTGAATGGCAATCAGTGCAGAGATGCTGCCGATGATGCCCTGAATCGGCTCCAGCATATTCAATGCATAGTTCATAAAGACAGAAAGCGTACCGATCATGATGACACCTTCCATCGTGATGATGCCGCCTCGCCATAATACAATCGCCAAGGCCGCTGAACTCATCATAGTAACTGCTGCTGAGAAGGCGGCGCTGTATCTCGTCGCATGAACAGAGGTCTTCTCCATCAGAGAAGTATCTTTATCAAAGTCTTTGTTGATGGAATCCTCAACGACCAATGTCTTGATGGATTTCGCACCGGTAATGCCTTCGTTGAAGTTGCTGGTGATGGTGCTGTTGATCTCACGGATCTTGCGGTTCAGCACGACCAGCTTCTTTTGGAACAGGGCAATGACAATCACTGCAATTGGAACCAAGGCAATGATATACAGTGCCAGTTTTGCGTTGATCATGATCATGTTGATGAAGACAAAGATCAGATAGGATCCATTCCATACAATATCCATCATTCGCCAGGATACCATTTCACCAATCTTGCCGGTATCACTCATGACACGGGCATGGACATATCCAACGTTGTTCTGATTGAAGTAGGCAAAGGACAATTCCTGCAGATGGTTGAAGGATGCACTGCGCAGGTCTCTGTCGACATGCATTTCAATCATGCCTGCCCAGTAGACACTGATGAAGTTGATGATGATCTGAACAATCAGAATGCCTAGATACAAAGCAATGAACCAGACCAGTGTATCCAGTGTCTGTCCCAGCACAAAGTGATTCAATGCATACTGGTTGAACAGCGGATAGATTGAGTCAATCAAGGAAGCTGCAACACCAAGAATGACCATCCAGATGATCCGTACTTTGTATTTCTTTACAAATGGAAGCAGTTTTGGAATACCGAACCACTTTAACTTTACATTAGTATCGTCGTTCATGCGTTCACCTCCTGCTGTTGACTGCGGCTCTGGAGGTCATAGATCTGACGGTAGATGCCGTTCTTCGTCAGAAGTTCTTCATGCGTTCCGGATTCTACAATCTTTCCTTGATCCATTACAATGATCTGATCGGCATTCATTAATGTCGTAATGCGGTGTGCAATCAGGATCACAGTACTGTCTCCGATATTTTCTTTTAAGGAAGCTCTGATCTTTGCATCAGTCTCCGCATCTACGGCACTCAATGAATCATCAAATACCATGATTGGAGGTTTTCTGATCAGCATCTGTGCAATCGCAGCTCTCTGCTTCTGGCCGCCGGAAAGCGTGACGCCTCTTTCTCCGACAAAGGTCTCATAGCCTTCCTTGAAATGTTCAATTGCATGATCCAATGAGGCAATCTTCGCCGCATGCTGGATCTCTTCCATATCTGCTTCCGGTTCTGCAATCTTAATATTCTCACCTAAAGAACGAGAGAACAGATACGGTTCCTGCAGGACCATGCCGATATTCTGACGCACCCATTGTGCCTTCATCTCACGGATATCAACGCCGCCGATGGAAATTGTACCTTCCTTCAGGTCATACAGTCGGTCCAGCAGATACATCAATGTGCTCTTGCCAGAACCCGTACCACCTAAGATACCGACAGTCGTTCCTGCTTTTACCGTAAAGGATACGTGGTCCAGGATTTCTGATGTTCCATTTTCGTATTGATAGCTGACATTGTCAAAGACAATATCCTGATCCATATCCGGGGTCAGAGCATTCTCTTCATCATGTTCTACTTCACTGTTCATGATGTAGCGCAGACGATCAATGGAAATGCCAGCTTTGCTCAAGTTGGAAATGACACGGCCTAAGTTCCTAATTGGCCACATCAGCATCATTGTGTAGCTGATGAATGCAATATAGTTACCAGCGGTGATTTCGCCATTGACGGAAAGGACCGCACCGTATGCTAATACCGTAATGACCTGTCCATAGGAGAATAGATCTGAGCTCATCCAGAACGCTGCCAGCAGCTTCATCAGATGGACCCACATGTTTGTATAATTGCTGTTCTGTTTTTCAAAGCGAGTCTGTTCATACTTTTCTCTGCCAAAGGCACGGACAACTCTGACTCCTGTCAAGTTCTCCTGCACGATGGAAGATAGTTTGCCTTCTTCGATATCTGCCTTTTCAAAAGCACTGCCGATGCGGGAATGGAAGAACAGAGAGTAGCTGACAATCATCGGAATGAATATCGCAGCAGCAAGAGACAGCTTCCAGTTCATTGCAAACATGAAGTACATCGTCAGACAGATCATGACCACAATTCTGAATAAAGCAGTCAGCTGTTCTGATAAGAACACCTTGATCTGTTCAACATCCGAAGTGCATCTCTGGATGATATCCCCGGTGTGATTTTCACTGTGCCAGGCAAACGGAAGATGCAGAATATGATCAAACAGACTGTTGCGCATTGACCTGACTAAATGCTCTGCGCCGATGGAGTTGAATAGGTTGAACAAGAATCTGCAGAGTGCACCGAGCGCTGCTACAATCAATACAGCCAAAGCAATCAACCATAAGTTCGCACGTAGGTAGGCAGCACCGCCGATGGAATCAATCCAGCTGTTCAGAAAATCTGGGAGAACAACATTCTGTGAATCAAGAATGGAGTCAACTGTATAGGAGATGATCTTCGGATTGATCAGATCAAGTACAGAAACAAGGCATGCAAAAAGGATGGAAGCAACAAAGTATCTCTTTGAACCTTCCAAAAAATACAACAGCATCTTTGTTCTTGTATTGAATCTTTCTTTACCGTTCATCGCTTTTTCCTCAGCGATTGATATTCTATCATGTATATATATTTATTTCATCATATCAATAAATGTTATTTCATGAGCAGTTCCAAATAAAGAAAAAGCAGATCTCTCTGCTTCTTCATAACTGCTGCAGTGGTGTTAGATTCAGTTCACTGCATCCTTCTACTTTTTCTTTAGAACCAATGACACAGATAGCTGCTTCAGGCAGTACCTTCTTCAGCATCTCACCAAATTCCTTCAGCTGATTCTTTTTCATCGAAAGAAGTTCTTTCCGTGCTTCTTTTCTCATTTCATATGTGACGTGCCGGAAATACATCGCATCACTGACCCGCACTTTGGATGACGGTGACAGCAGTGCTTCTCCTGCAGCAATCGCGCCGATGATCATCTGGTCAAGATCCATATCGCTTTCTGCTGTTCTGACTAAGTAATCTGCCGATGCAAGCGCTGCTCTATAAAGATTCATTGGATCAGGATCACGGTAGGAATAGATACCGAGATTCCCGTTCGCATTGACCGCAAAACCAGTTCCGTATGCACCGCCCTTGACTCTGACTTCATTCCACAGCCAGTCATAGGTCAGCAGATGCGCCATGACCTTCATGCATGGTTCATACTGATAATCATATTTCAGGACATTGACGTTCATCGCACCATAGGCAATGCCTGCCGGGATGATCAATGACTGTCTATCCTCACTGATGAGCGGATAATGCACCTTGGCACGGTTGGCATCATAGTCATGCAGCATGCTGATTACTTCCTTGACGACATCTGTATTCTCTTCACCGGTGATGGATACTGTGACTCTGGCCTTAGAGAAGATGACATCGCTGTACATCTCACATTCCTGCAGGAAAGTGCCGATCATATCATCATAATGATCTTCCAGTTCCTTCTCATATTTACCGCTTTCATATCCGCCGACATATTCACGGAAGACGCCTTCTGCACTTTCATGCGCTGCGGCTCTTCTCATCGCATCTGCATGTCCTGCCGTGATCAGTTCCTGACGGAAGTTCTCATTGTCCTGCTTCAGAAGCGGCAGAATAGTTTCTTTTTCATAGACTGTATCAAAGAGGATTTCCTTGATCAGCGGTACTGCCTTATGAATATTTTTCTTTAAGGCAGAAACAGATACACCGATAACTGGATAGCATGCGCCTGGTTCATTCTTCAAAGAATATGCTTCGAGATAGATGTTCAGATCTCCAAGATCTCTCTTGATGCTTTCCTGCAGCTGGCGAAGCGTATGTTCCTTAGTCCGCAGATTGGTCATCAATGTTGACCAGAAGCCAACCGAAGAAAGATGTTCCTTTGTAACACCTGCCATATTGAAATACAGATTCAGATAGACGATTCCATCTTCTTCCGGATGGATCAGTACAGGGACACCTCTGATCTCCTTTTCTTCATAAGGGAAATCTTCTGGATCTTCATTGATGTCTGACAGCGACAGTTTCGGTAATGTCTCCAGTGCTTCTGGAATATCTTCTGCTTCCTGCCAGGAATCCAGATTTTCATTCAAAGCAACATACGCAGCTGTCTGATCTCCCCAGGATTTCTTTGCCTGTTTCAATTTCTTTTCTTCTCTTGCCAGTCTAGCCTTTCCAGCATCTCTGGAAGGTACAGCAATGACTGCCTTCAGGTGTTCTTCATCCAGCAGGAAGTCTTTCAGCAGTTCTTCAAAATATCCTTCATTGACTTTGTTACGGAGGGATTCAAACAGTGACCCTTCATTCAGATATAATGCTGGGTCTCCATCGTACAGCCAGCTGTTCATTCCTCTCTCGGCATACATCAGTCCTGCTGGTTCATGTTTCTCATGGTACTTGAATTCCATCTGGTTCAAAGTAGCTGTTATCTCATCGTGATTCAGTCCTTCTGTAACCAGTGTTTCAGCCGTATCATGAATGACTCTGCGCAGCTGTTCATACTGATCTTCATTTGTGTTGCGGACCGTCAGGACTGCCCATGGCTGCTGGATGCCGTTGTAGATATCCAGTTCCACATCCTGACCAAGACCTGCATCGATGATATTCTTCTTCAGCAGTGCTTCATTATTGGCAACCAGCACATCATTGAGAGCTGACCATGCCAGATTCTTTTCCACATCATCATAAGATGTGATGATCTTCGCGACAGACACCTGTGTTCTGTCTTCTGTTGGATCATCTTCCGAAATCTCATATTCATAACGGTGGACATCTGCACTGCCGACTGCCTGCATCGGAATCGCAAAATCATGTACCTCTCTCTCATACTGGGAGAAGTATTCATCATTGATGAATGCAAGAACAGCATCGATGTCCATATCACCGTCCAGCCAGATTCTGGAATTAGTCGGATGATAGAACTTCTGATGTGTTTCGATGAACTGTTCATAGGAAAGATCTGTGATGTGTTCCGGGTCGCCGCCGGATACATATTGATAGCAGTTGTCCGGAAACAGCATTCTGTTCAATTCATCGATGATTGTTTCATCAACAGAAGAGAAGGCTCCCTTCATTTCATTCAGCACAACACCCTTATATGTCGGTGTTTCTTTGACATCACGGATTTCATAATGCCAGCCTTCCTGATAGAAAATATTAGGATTGGTGTAGATCGCCGGATGGAACACAGCATCCATATAGACCGACATGAGGTTCATGAAGTCCTTGTCATTTCTGGATGAAACAGGATACATGGTCTTATCCGGTGCTGTGAACGCATTCAGGAACGTCTGCATGGAGCTCTTCAGCAGTTCCACAAATGGTTCCTTGACTGGATACTTACGTGATCCATTCAGAACTGAGTGCTCAAGCATATGAAAGACACCCGTATCATCACTTGGAGTCGTCTTGAATGTAATTGAGAATGTCTTATTGGTATCTTTGCGCTGCATCCAGACAAGCTTAGCCCCTGTCTTCTGATGTTCAAATAAATATAATGTACCTTCGCAGTCCGCCAATGGCTGGATCTTGTTCAGGATAAAATCGTGATATGTTCCGTTCAGTATCAGTTCCATAAAAGCCTCCATAACAGCTCTATTTTACCTTGTTATTGACAATCCCGCATCCTAATTGCATAGAAAGACCTTTTCAAGCATCTCTGAAAAGGTCTTTCCTTCATATTATTCTGCCGTGTGATATAGAATGATCCATCCAGCATTCTCAATATAGTATCCATTGGCAACTTCTGCATTGTTGGCAAGAACTGTCATTATGCTCGGTTTACCTGCTTTAGTATAGGTATATGTGATATCCTGTTCTGCCGCAAATGGCAGGACGCTGTCTGTATCATTCCGCTTGATGATCTTTTCAACGACGTTTCCACTGTCGTCATGATCATAAGAGATATCCATTATGATATCGCCATTCTCTTTTAAGTCTGTTTCATGGATGCGCTGTCCGTCACGGTCATATTCATAGGTGACAGATGTGTTGTCACTGTACTTGATTTCTGTGATCTTATCATCCGTATACGTATAGGATGCAGTAACGGTGCCGGCTTTTGTCTTGAGCGAAGCTGACTTGATCTGGTTCCCATCATACGTGTAGGTATATGCTGTCTTTTGAATTGAAGATGTTGTCGTGACTGTGATCTGTGTCGGATTGTCATGTTCATCATACAGTGCTGTCTGCACCGAATAGCTGACCGTATTGTCATCCTTCAGGAACCAGGAAGCTTCGATGTCTGTGCTGCTGCTGAACTGATTGAAGTTGATCCTGCTGGTATAGTCAGAAACAGATTCTTTCATTGATTTCAGTGTTCTGTCATCGTTGTATTCCAGTTCGACCTGATACAGTTTCCTGCCGTTCTTCACAGCATAAAGCTTGACGGGATCTCCCCAGACATTGTAGATGTTTCCATCTTCAGCTGTATATGTTCCATTGTTTTTGACGGCATTCAGTCTGATATTTGTATGTTCATCTTCATCCAGTTCATACTGGCTCTCCAGATATTCTGCTGCATTGCCATAGTTTGATTCTGCAATCGACAGATCTGCCAGTTTCTGATAGGTACGGATCAAGGCATCTTTGACTTCCTGCTTCTCCTGACTGCAGGACTGGTATTCCTTAAGTGCCTTCTGATAGTCTTCCTGATCATAATACAAGTCGCCTAATTTCAGTCCAGCGTCTTCACTGCCGCCATATCTCTTGGCATTCATCAATGGCTCCAGTGCCTGGTCATAGTTTTTTTCTTCTAAGTAGGCAACCCCTCTTAAGTACTCATCATGGGCATAGCTCTTGATGCCTAAGAAGCTGCCGACAATCAAAGCCGCAATGACCGCAATGATGATTCTTGTCTGCATGGAGATGTGCTTCAGGAATTTCGGTCCGTCATCATTCTGTTCCTTTGGTTCTTTTTTCTTCACTGGTCTCTTCTTCCGCTCCGGCCGTTTCTTTTCCTTTGGCAGAACAGGAGAAGCCTGCACCTGCGGCGGATTGTTCTTATCATAAGCACACTGCAGATAATAGACGACCTGATCCTCCGTGATATGAAGGGTCCTGGCAATCTCAGCCGGTGACATCTTTTCAAGACAGTGCATCAGCACAATGATCCGTTCTTCATAATCCAGATCACGGATCGTCTTTTCCATATCTGTGATTGTATCCAGGGTCGGTCTTCCTTCTGCACTCTGTGCAGCGTCCTGGAACAAGGTCTGATCCTTCAGGCGGATCCAGTCAACACATGCGGCTGAGACAGAACGAATATCTTTCTGACTAGCTTCGACAATCTTCCTGGCCTGGGCAGGACTGCCGGTATATGCTTCCGCCAGTTCCAAAAGGACTGCTGTATCCTGCTGGGCAGTCATTGTTAAAGGAGCTCCGCACGATGTGCAGAACTTTGCGTTATCTTCGTTTTCATATCCGCATCTTGTACACTTCATACCAGTCTCCAAAAAAGATTCCAGAATCTCTGGAATCTTACATTAATACAACAGTTTCAAAATATCAATTTCTGCTCTTCCCAGACTGATTCGATCTGATTCATGAATTCTCGCTCTGCCTAACGGCGGAAGCTTTGTGCCGTTGAGGTATGTTCCGTTATGTTCAGAAACATCTTCAAGATATAAGCTGCCATTCTCTTCAATGATCTGTGCATGTCTTCTGGAAACTGCAGGTTCGGCAATGACCAGATTGCATGTGGCTGTCTCCCTGCCAAGCAGGCATGGGAAGCTGGTGATAGTGGATTCTGTGGTCTGACCATTGATTGTCACTGTAACTACCGCACCCGTCACGGAAGAACCCTTGACTTCAAGCGGTGTTTCAAGAGCGGATGCAGAAGGTGCCGGATCAGCATTCAGCGGAGTCATTCTCTGCTGAGGGGAAACAGCTGCCGGTGCAGGACGGGATGCAGGTGCCTGATGTCCCTTCTTGTTCGGCTTGATCTCATTTCCGTTTTCATCTACATAGTAGATGTTTCTCTTGACTGCCAGGGCAATCACAGCAATCAGCAGAATTGCTACAATGCCAAGCAGTGCAAAGATAATCATTTTATCAATTCCAACATTGTTAAACATATTCTTTACTCCTAATATTGTTCTTTACTATCATACAACAATTGGTGCAAACTGACTATTCATCAATATATTCATCATCTGCGGCTTCTCTTCTGATCCGCCAGAATACATAGACATACATGAACAGCACCACCAAGGCAAACAAGGCAATGGAGAAACCTGTATTGACCATCAGGGTTGCGTCATAGACCATATGGAATACCATCGCTGTCAGCAGTGCGGCAACTAAATTCCATTCTGTCCCGCTTGCATCATCTGCGTGCTGGCATACTTTCGCTCTGCCGTAGTAGATGCCCATATATGCACCAAAGCACATATGTGCCGGAATCGACAGCAGTGCCCTCGACAGCGCAACAGAGAGGCCTCCATAGAAGAATACGTATAATACATTTTCCAATATTGCAAATCCTAAAGAGACTGAAATGGCATAGACCATACCGTCGAAGCGGCAGTTGAACGCTGGATGTTTCCAGCTGATCTTCTTCAGGAAAACAAACTTTGAAGATTCTTCGATGACTGCAACAAACAGTGCATCTACAACAGCCTGGATCAAAGTATCATCTGCATTGGACTGCTGTACAAATTTTGAACTGACTGTATTGAAGATCTCTTCCAGGATCAATGCACAGACCGCTGCCCCAAGGCCGCCTAAAAGCAGCTTCCAGATTAAAGAAGGCGGTTCTTTTTCAACGGTGTCCAGCTTATAGATATACAGCAGCAGGAACACACCTGGCAGAATTGCAGCGGCGCCATAGATCAGAATAATTGTGCTGGAAGTCAATCCCAATATCATCAGCACTGTCCCCCTTTATTGTGGAACTCTTCATAGATCCGATTCTTTGCGATGCCTGTCCTTGCGGCTGCATCCTTGATAGCATCCTTGGTGGACAGACCTGCATTGATTGATTCCTGGACCATATCCATGATGGCACTCATATCGACATCCTTTGAATAGTCTTCATGATTCCCATCCATGACAATGACCATTTCCCCTTTTAATTCCGGCAGGACAGGAATGATCTCTGAGATCTTCCCACGCAGGAATTCTTCATGCATCTTAGTCAGTTCTCTGGCTAAGACCATTTCTCTGTCACCAAAGACATCCATGCAGTCCTGCAGACATTTCTCAATGCGGTGCGGTGCTTCATAGAACACCATCGTCATTGGATATGCCTTATACTCTGACAGTTTCTTGACTCGATCAGAATGCTGCTGCGGCAGGAAGCCGATGAATAAGAATGGCTGCACTACTAAGCCTGATGCAACAATTGCATTCAGGAAAGCACTTGGTCCAGAGACCGGCACCACATTGTATCCGGCAGAAGCAGCTAAAGCGACAATCTTCTGACCGGGGTCATTGATCAGCGGATATCCTGCATCTGAGATCAAGGCAACGTTTTTTCCTTCTCCAAGCAGATCCAGGATGCCATTAGCACTGGCTTCTTCGTTGAAGTTATGATACGCAATCAGATGACTGTGAATCTCAAAGTGCTTCAGCAGCTGACCGCTGGTACGTGTATCTTCACAGGCAATGACATCTGCATCTTTCAGTACTTCGATTGCTCTCGGACTCATCTCATTGAGATTTCCGATTGGTGTCGGTACTAAGTACAGGGTCGGCATTTCGTTTTCGAACGAATGCTGGCGGTTCATTTTGTTTCCTCAGAATCCTTCTTCTTGCGGCCGAACGTACGTACAGTCACATTCTTGGATTCCTGTACTGGTTTCTTTTCTTCACTGCGGTGGAAGTTATTGTTATTGCTGCGGTTTCTCTGCTCATGATTGTTCTTGCTGCTGTCAAAACGCTTCTGATTATTGTCACGCTTTGGACGGCTGTTTCCATTGTCCTTATGGCCGAAGGAACGTACTTCTGAGGTATCCTTTGTCGGTGCCTGCAGGACACGGTCTTCCTTCTTCGGCTCTTCGGCTGGACGATTGGTATGAATGATGGTCTTGTGGCCTGGCTTATCCCCGGCTGCAGGATCTCTCTTCTTCATAACAGCACCCTTGCGTGGGATTGCCTTATTGCGCAGATCATCAAGAGAAATGAAGATGGCTGTTTCATGATTCTCCAGCTTCGCTTCTTCACTCATGACATTCATATTGGTAATACGGTAGATCTCTCCGTCATATTCGACCTGTGAGCCCATCTTCGGCAGACCTTCAGTCAGCTGCTTGTAGTCATTGTCTTCATATTTCAGACAGCACTTCAGCTTGCCGCACATGCCGGAAAGCTTATCGATGTTCAAAGCAAGAAGCTGATTCTTTGCCATGTTAATACTGATGACATCAAAGTGATTCTTGAATCTTGTGCAGCAGCATTCCATACCGCACATACCAATGCCGCCGACCATCTTTGCCTTGTCTCTTTCACCAATCTGACGCAGTTCGATTCTGCATCTTAATGCAGTGCCGAGCCTCTTCAGCAGTTCACGGAAATCAACTCTCTGTTCTGCCAGATAGATGAATAAGATCTTGTCATGTGCCAATGTATACTGCGCACTCAGCAGATGCATATCCAGCTTAAGGTTGGCAATCTCATCACAGCAGATCCGGAAAGCTTCCTTTTCTTCTTCCAGATTTTCCTGGTAATCTTCAAAATCTGTTTCTGTTGCCTTACGGATGATTGGCTTGGTCGGCATCGGCAGGCCATACTTCTCAACGTTCAATGGTTCAGCAACAATCTGTCCCATCTCGTCACCCTGGGATGTCTCTACAACGACCCAGTCATCTTTGTGAAAATCATTGTTGTAGCTGCCGAATGAATACGGCTTGCCTGATCCTCTAAAACATACGGCAACTGAATATGGATATTTCTCAGCGGCTGTATTGGATTGAGTATCTTGTTCTTCAAATTCCATGCTCATGGTTAAAACCCTCCAGTTTGTAGAAAGCCTGATCCATCAGAAGATTCAGGTCATTGTATTTATTGACCTTGTCTTTTTCTTCTGAAGCAATCACAATCAGCTCTCCATATATCTCTGATGATCCTTTTGCTTCGTTGACGGCCTGCCGGTACCATGCCGGTCCTTCGTCATGATGCAGAATGACATCATGTGCATACATCATCAATAAATCAAAGAAAGCACGCTGTATGACCATGTTGCTCTGCTTTGCCTTCTTTGCGTCTTTCTCCTTTGACTTCCAGGAAACTTCATAATCTACCAGCAGATCTTCTCTTTCCCGTTCATCAAGGTACTGCTTCAGCATTCCGACTGCACTCTCAAATTCTTCTGCCGGTCTTCTGCCTTCTTCTTCATAATCTGGATACATCTCATTGAGGTCATCCATATTCTTGACAATATGGCTCAGCAGATATGCATCCTCTGCTGGAACACCTGCTTCCAATGCCATCTGATGATATGCTTCATGCTTCATCGGTGTAAATGGAAGGATCGTGCATCTTGATAAGATGGTCGGCAGGATCCTGCTTGCATTGTCAGTCGTTAATATCGCAGTTATGCCTGCTCCTGGTTCTTCCAGAAATTTTAACATACTGTTCTGTGCCGAGATGCTGGCATTCTCTGCATTCAGAATGATATAGACTCTCTGTCCATTCTTTTCCAGTGCTGTTTTAGAGAACTTCTCCTGGATGCCGTCAATCATATCCTTAGAGACAGCCTCTTCACTGCCGTCCAGGATGACAAGGTCTGCATAGACGTTCTCTTTGACTCTGCGGCATATATTGCATGACTCACATGCCAGTCCTTCCTGTTCACAGAAAATACTCTGCGCCAGCAGGATGGCAGCTTCTTTCTTCGGTGTTCCATAAGGACCCGCAAACAAATACGCAGAAGATACTTCGTGATTGACGCAGGCATTCTCCAGCGCCCGATAGACAACTGGCTGCTGTTCCTTCAAGAGTTCCTTAAGCATCCAATAATCCCTTCACTGCTTGATAAGCATCCTCAATGACGGCATCTACATCTCTTGATGCATCAATGATGATCATGCGGTCCGCATATTTTTGAATAACTTTTTGATACCCTTCATGGACACGGTTGTGGAATTCCACGCTTTCCTGATCCAATCTATCCAAATAGGTACGGTTGGCATTGATGCGGTCCAATCCTGTCTGGGCATCAATATTCAGAAAGATGGTCTTATCCGGCATATGCCCTTCAATTGCAAATTGGTTGATAGCGTAGACTTCATCGATGCCGATCTGTCTGCCGCATCCCTGATATGCCAAAGAGCTGTCCACAAAGCGGTCACTGATGATTGTCACACCTTCATTTAAAGCAGGCAGGACTTTATCAATCAGATGCTGTCTTCTGCTGGCAGCGTACAGTAAAGCTTCTGTACGTGCATCCATATCTGTATTCTTAGGATCCAGGATGATATTTCTGATCTGTTCTGCAATATTGGAACCACCTGGTTCTCTTGTATAGCGTACCTGATATCCTTCTTTTAACAAACGTTCACAGACTGCTGTGGATACGGTTGTCTTTCCGCTGCCGTCCGGTCCTTCAAATGTAATGAACATTCCCTTTTTCATATGCCGCTATTATATCATGAAGCGCTCGTTTCTTCCCTAATAATAAAAAGAAGGCAGGCATCAAAAAAGACCTGTACAGGCAGGATTTCTGTCTTTCAGGTCTCTTTTTCATAAAATTACAGTACGTGATACTCTTTGAGAAGTTTCTCAATATCAGTTCCTTCAATCTTCTTGAGTCCTTCTTTCAGGGCAATCTTCTGTTTCATGTCAAGCTTCATATCTGTCAATGGCTGACCGTCTCTCAACTGGATTGTAGCATTGAGGAGATCTCTGACATCATAGGTGCTTCCCCATACTTCAGGAACGCCTCTATCTACTCTCATCAATGTATAGACAGCTTCCATGCCAGTACGGATGGAATATTCGGTAGTAAAGATTGTATCTCTCTTCGTTTCAGCGAACTGGCCGATGAATGCAAAGTTGGCAGCGCCGTCCGGTACAACATCCGGTCTGTCTCCTTTTCTTCTCGGCATAAAGAATGATGAAACAAACGGCATCATTGTCGGAACAGTATTTGCGGAATTCGATGCCAGATCTTCAATCTGATCTGTCGGAACACCTAAATGATAGAGCCATTCTTCACAGATTTCTCTGCCCGTGCAGTCTCTCATCTGCTTTTTGACATAGTCACCTGGACGGTCTGTAAATAGGCCATAGACCCATACAAGGCACTGATCCTTCGGCTGATCTCTGAACTGCGGCTGACGATTGATGGTCCAGCTCATCAGCCAAGAGGAATCCTTCACTGTTACAATACCGCCGGTGACAACGCCGCCGGTAAATGGATCGCGCTTTGTAATCTTCTTGATATAAGGAATGATCTTCTGGTCCAATGTGTTGACTGTTACACCCATCCAGTTGCACTTCTCCGGGTCACCGCAGAATTTATCTGGATGGCCAAAAGATGGATCCTGCGCTGCAATACGGCGCCACAGATCCCATCCGCCGCCTGGCTGAATATCTTTGTTGAAGACACATGCCTTATCCTGACCGCCGATTGTTGAATTCTCAACATTGCCGCCATTCGTGATAAACAGATAGTCATTTTCTGTAAAGTCGATATGGTCTTCTCTGCCTTGGCATACAAAGTCTATTCTCTTGGCCAGTTTTTTCCTGCCGGTAACGTCAAACTTTACATCGGTGACTTTTGTATTGTAGTTGAACTGCACTTCATGATCTTCCAGATATTTGACCATTGGCAGAATCATGGATTCATATTGATTGTATCTTGTGAAGCGAAGTGCCGTAAAATCAGGCAGGCCGCCGACATGATGAACGAATCTCTTAAGATAAAGCTTCATCTCCAGTGCAGAATGCCAGTTGGAGAAGGCAAACATTGTTCTCCAGTACATCCAGAAATTAGAATTGAGCACTTCATCATCGAAATAATCCGTGATTTTCTTATCATAAAGATCTTCATCCGGTGTAAAGAAGAGTTTCATGATCTCTTCCTGGGCCTTATCACTGAGACCGAACTTATTTTCTGTATGCGCATCCTGTCCCTGATGTTCAGTTGCTCTGCATAAGGAAAAATTTGGATCCTTCTTGTTCAGCCAATAGTACTCATCCAGGACACTGATTCCATCTTTTTCAATCGATGGAATGGAACGGAACAGATCCCACATGCATTCAAAATGATTGTCCATTTCGCGTCCGCCGCGCATGACATAGCCGACTCCTGGATATTTATACCCATCACACGCTCCGCCTGGAACCGGATCCTTTTCAAAGATGTGAATATGCTTCCCCGGCATCTGTGCATCTCTCACCAAGAAGCAGGCTGCTGACAAAGATGCCAGTCCTGTTCCAATCAGATATGCTGACTTGTGTTCGATGTCTTCCGGCTTTTCCGGACGGGCAAATGCTTCATAATTACCACTCGAATAATACATAGAATTTCCTCCTGTTATCTGTGCTTTTAAAATAGCTGAGGATTTTCTTTCTTTCGATAAGCAAAAGGACCGCAGTGACTATTTTTTTATCACCGCCGTCCTTCTGTTTAAATTTTTATCATTTTTCTGCTTCTGATGCACCGCTTTCTGTGCTGTATGCATGCAGCGCTCTGGTGAAATTTCCCTGCATCAGCTTGGAAAGATGGTCAATCACTTCAACTGGATCTTCCCTCATGTCATTGCCAATCCAGTCCAGCATTAAGCCGACAAAGGCATGTTTATAAAAGTTGGCAATGAATTCCTTTTCATCTTGTTCAATGTTCATTTTTTCAGCAGCTTCATTGACAACATCAATCAGCAGCTTATACGTTACCTTATCCAAATATTTTTCAATCTGTTCCCGGCTCACACAGCGGTAGACATTTACGATAAACGGTTTATTTTCCTTCACTGCATCAAAAATCTGCAGAAATCCCTGCTGCCATGTATCATATGTCTTTTTTCCTGCCAGAGCTTTTTCCGCATCTTCGAAACATGACCATTCCACCAGATCATAGATATCTTTGAAATGATAATAGAAAGTCATGCGGTTGATGCCGCAGTCCTCTGCAATATCATTGATGGTGATCTTGTCCAAAGGCTTCTGCAGCAGCAGATGTTTTAAGGAAGCTTCCAATGCGCGTTTCGTTGTCTGTGACATATTCAGTCGGAAAGATTGATTTCTTTGCTCATGCTATATTTTACAACATGCCCTGCGCAATAAAAAGCGACGGAATCAAACCGCCGCTTCAATGATAAGCAATCTCTTTCGGAGAATCACAGATTGGACATGACTCTGGTGCTTCTACACCCCAGTATACAAATCCGCATACATCACAGCGGAACTGCTTCATCTTCTCCTGCGGCTGCTTCTCTGCTTCTTTCAGTTCTTCAAGGTGGTCGCCGGCATATGCCCTGCGGATATCTTCCACAATGCCGCCGTCAATCTTGTTGGCTTCTGCCATCGAGCGCATGATATCGATGGACTGTGCGTAGGAGTACTTCTGTTTATACGGACGCTTTTCTGTCAAGGCCTGATAGATATCCAGACATCCCATCAGCCGGTCTTCGAAGGTCAAATCTTCCGCCTTCAGGCCGCGGGAGTAACCGGTTCCATCCAGCTTCTCATGATGGTTTCCTGCCCATTCGGCAATCTCCTCAAAGCCTGGGATCCTGGACAGCATCCGATACGTCGCTGCCGCATGATCCTTCATGGCATTGAACTCCTCTGTACTCAGCTTTGCGGGCTTTTCAAGGATCGTATTCGGCACCATCAACTTGCCGATATCATGGAGAGCTCCTGCCAGATAGAAACGGATGGACTTGTCATTGTCCCATCTATAGTATTTAGCCATGGTATATGCCTTATTGGCAACACCCATGGAATGATCCTTGGTAAAAGAAGACTTGTAGTCGACAATTCCTGAAAAGAACATTGCGATATTGCGGATCTCATCATCCCTGTATTCCCCGATGATCTCAGGGACAGATTCTTTCAGGCAAGCTTGTACACCCTTCTGCTGCAGTCTGATCAGATCATCATAGGTGAAGCTGTCCTTCATCAGATGGGCTGCCCGGTGGGAGAACAGCGTCCCGGCATGACTTGCTACATATTTCTGCATCTCCTGATATCCGAACTGATCCATGGTCGTGAAAGAAAACAGGATATCAATGAAGTCACCCAGATGGATCATCTCTGAATACAGAGTTGTATCCTTTTCCTTCAGATGGAAAGGCCCTGTTCCGTCTGCATTTTCATGATGCCAGAGAATGGCATTCCTGATATCTGTATGAAACGGAAGAATGCTTGCATTCCGTTCACTGTAGATGACATGCGTCGGCATTGCCACATAAAAAGGCCTGCCGTCAATATATTCATCGCTTTGATAGCTGGTAATCTCGGCGTCTTCCCGCAATGATTCTGCCAAGGCATTATCATGAAGAATCGCACACCCGATCAGGTCAGATTTTTCTTCACTGGTCAGTCCGCAGTTCACTGACATCCGTTCGCATAGATAGCCGACTCGTTTGCCGTGCTCTGATGCGGCTCCCGTCACCTGCTTTTCCACTGCATCAATTGCGTCGCTGAGCGTAAAAATCAGATCTGTATAGTTTAGCTTCATATTCACCTGTTCTTAGTATAGATAACATCTGCAATACTAAGTTAGATTATATGATGTGTTCCAAATTTTTGAACTTATACAGGATGAATAATACCAGCTAATATGTCTATAATGTTGAAAGAAACATGAATGAGGAGACAGAATATGGCTGAGAAAAGATTTCCGGATGGATTCCTGTGGGGCGGGGCAACCGCTGCCAATCAATTCGAAGGAGGATGGAATGAAGGCGGCAAAGGATGGTCAGTCTCTGACTGTGCCCGCACGCATTTGGATGTCGATGTTAAGGATTATACGAAGCAGAATGAAACACTCTCCAAAGATATTGAAGAAGCTCTGGCACATCCAGATGACCTGAAGCATTATCCAAAGAGACACGGTTCCGATTTCTATCATCATTACAAGGAAGATATCGCCCTCTTAGCAGAGATGGGGTTTAAAGTATTCCGTATGTCTATTGCCTGGTCACGCATCTATCCAAATGGCGATGACAAGGAACCGAATGAAGAAGGACTGAAGTTCTACGATGATGTTTTCAATGAACTGAAGAAATACAACATTGAACCATTAGTTACAATCTCTCACTATGAACCGCCGCTGAACTTAGCTTTGAAGTATGACTGCTGGTATAACCGTGAGACCATCGGTTTCTTCATGAACTTTGTCAGGACGATTGTGGACCGTTATATTGACAGAGTAAAGTACTGGCTGACCTTCAATGAAGTCGACAGCATGATCCGTCATCCATATACGACCGGCGGTCTGATCAAGGACAAGTTTGCGGACAAGAACTGGGAAGAAGTAATCTTTCAGTCCATGCATCATCAGTTTGTCGCATCTGCACTGGCGACCAAATATATTCATGAGAAAGATCCAGCTGCTAAGGTTGGATGCATGCTTACAAAGCTGACTTACTATCCTTATTCCTGCCGGCCGGAAGATGTCCTGGAAGCCCAGCAGAGAATGCGGGCAACTTACTGCTACTCTGATACACAGGTCTTCGGTGAATATCCTACTTACCTCTTGGCCAGATTCAAGAACCATGGCCTGCATATCAACATGACTGAAGAAGACCTGAAAGTCATGAAAGCATACCCAGTAGACTTCATCTCCTTCTCCTACTATTCCTCAAGCTGTGTTGCCAAGAACGCTGACGGCCTGCAGACAACAGCCGGCAATACCATGACCGCCATCAAGAATCCGTACCTGACCGCCAGTGAGTGGGGATGGCAGACTGATCCAATCGGCTTAAGAGTCTCCCTGGTCGATCTGTATGACCGCTACAGAAAACCGTTGTTCATTGTTGAGAACGGTGTCGGCGAAAAGGAAGAACTGATCAAGGATGATAATGGAAATCTGACCGTCAATGATCAGGGACATATCGACTATTATAAAGACCACTTCAAGGAAATGTACAACGCCATCTATGAAGACGGTGTTGAACTGCTGGGCTATACAAGCTGGGCCTGCATCGATCTTGTGTCAGAATCGACTAAGCAGATGTCCAAACGTTATGGATTCATCTACGTCGACTGCGACGATGATGGAAATGGGACGTTCCGCCGTTACCGCAAGAAGTCATTCTACTGGTATAAAGATGTCATCGCCTCCAACGGTGCCTGCATCCTCAACGAAAACAGATAATACAAAGCATGCCTGACCGAAGTCAGGCATCTTTATTTTCAATACAGCCACATGGTTGGAATCAGCAGAACATATGGTGAAGTAAATACCGCCAGATATAGTGCCGTACGGTGTTTCTGTATCTCATCCATTCCCGTCTTTTTCAGTGCATACTTTTTATTGAAGATGTAAATCAGATATCCTGCCGTTAGAATACTCAGTACGGTCAGCAGGAACGAAACAATATTCGAATAGGGATTCCATGCAATCCCGCTGACGACATCATACAGCGATGGAATAAAGGTGGCGATCTGTACAAAAACTACCAGGACAGTACATCCAATCAGATCAGACAGAAAACCAAAGCTCCAGATCTTCCACATCGCTGGAAAAAGAAGCTTCTTCCGGTTCTCTATCTTCAAATGCCGCATGGAGATATCAAAGACCAACAGATCAATGATAAAATTGATCGGCAGAATACCAATCCACGTCATCGGATAAAGGAAGAGAAGGAAAATAGGAAATAAAATATTGTACATTTTCTTCATAAGAAAATCCCTTTCCTTGTCTTTTTGATGTGCCTTGATACCCTCAGTATACATGATTCGATTATCGTCACAAAATAAAAACTTGATGCAGCATATTTCATCCGCATCAAGTGTATTCTCAGATCAATGATTCAAACTTTCTTTTCCCGTCATCCATCAGAATGATGTACAGGAAGATATCAATCACAATATATACAATTATGAAGATATAGAACATGAAGGAAATCGATGCCCCGGATGCGAAGAACAAGATGATCATGCCCATACCGCCGAACATCGGCACCATCGCACCGATAAAAGCTGCCATTGACTGCTTAATGACTTCCTGTTCATTTTCAAATTCGAGCTTAGGGAAATGAAGATTGACCAGCAGACCAAACATACTGATGCCCAATGCTGAAGCAGAGATGAATACTAAGCCCAGAAGATAGTAATCCAGACCAAAGCCAAAGACGAGGCCGAGCATGATCAATGAAATCGTACTTGGAATCATGATGATCAGAATATTCACCAGCATCTTCGCCCAGAAGATCTGCTTTACGGTCACCGGCAGTGACTTCATGATCCACAGACTCTTTCCTTCCAGAGAAATTGAAGAACTAGTCGTGCATGACAGCTGACCAAAGAAAACAATTCCCAAGATGAAGATCTGTGATACGAGCGCATACATATCACTGTTAGCACGCAGAACTTCACCTGCTACTTCAATCATGAAAGACTTATTGAATGCCAGATAAATAGAGCCGCCCATTAACACAAGCATTCCAAATGCAGTATTGAATACATAGAGAAAGTTCTTGAAGAAACGTTCTCTTTCCTTGATGAACACTGCCTTGAAGACACTGTTCATCTTTTCTTTCTTTACCTGAAAGTTAGTAACATGATAGCCCTGATTGGATCTGGCATTGATCTTCATTACCGTTCCTGAATAAAAATACAGGAAGGCAATATATACTGCAATGGAAACAGCCATGGAAGCCAATACAAGCAGAACGTTATTGTTGATAGCGCCTTCCATATACCATTTTGACAGGATCATGACTTTTTCAAAGTACTGATTCATGCCCAGGAATGCAGAGCCCTGAGAAGAACTGCTGCTGAAGCCGGCATACATGGAAACAGCATAAATTGCTACAAAGAAGACAACCCCAAGTACATTCTTGATCAGCTCAGAATGCTTCCTGCCGGCACTGATTTTTTCTAGCCCCATGCCAATCAAAGAAGACAACGATATCGGCAGCAGAGGCAGTGCGATATATCCTATCAAGGCAAGAACATAGAACATCCAGCTCATGCCAGCCTTGATGCCAAAAATCAGAATGACTGGAAGAAAGAATGAACCTGCATATGCATACTCTGTCAAAGTAAATACAGCAATCTTTGAAAAGACAATCTCTCTTTCGGTAAATGGCATTGCCTTCAGCATATCCAGATCTTTAAAGCCAAACAGCATGCCGCGTGATGTAGAGATGCCCATGATGAATACCAGGAAGGTGATCATGTACACCATGAAGAACGGAACAGAATTATAAGCCTCCGGCGGAATTCCCGAAAACAGCAGGACCGAATAATAGATGCCTACACCTGCCATGACGATGGCACCGATGGTGTAGCTTCCTAAGTTCAGCATTGATTTCTTCTTATTCGACTGCTTGAAGACATTCAGCAGCTGAACTTTTGTAATCAGCAGGAAACGATTCATTCCGCACGCTCCAGGAACAGTTCTTCCAGCGTTGTGCCGGACTGGGCAAGCAGTTCTGAGGTCTTGCCGTCCAGGATCACGGATCCAGATTTCAGGATAGCAATTTCATCACAAAGATTCTCAACAACTTCCAGAACATGGGAAGAGAAGAATACCGAACCGCCGTTATCACACAACTGTCTCAGTTTCTCCTTCATTGTATGTGACGCAATTGGATCCAGTCCGACGAATGGTTCATCTAGCACCAGCAGCTTTGGTTCATGCATGAATGCAGAGACCACTGCCACCTTCTGCTTCATGCCATGCGAAAGAGACTTGATCTGGTCGCCCAGATTCTCATAGATGCCCAGTTCCTTGGCATATTCACTGATCTTTTCATTTCTCTTCTCAGAAGAGATGCCGAATACATCAGCGATAAAGTTCAGATACTGAATACCACTCAGATTTTCATATAAGTCAGGATTGTCAGGAAGATATGCAGTAATGCGCTTAGCTTCCAGAGGATATTTTTTAATATCCATTCCGTTGATGGTAATGTTTCCTTTCTCAAAGTCCAAGATACCTACTGCACTGCGGATGGTCGTTGTCTTACCGGCGCCATTCTGTCCAATAAAACCAAAGATCTCTCCGTCTTTCACGTTGAGCGTGACACCATGAAGAATTTCTTTTCCGTCAAAAGATTTGTGAAGATCATTAATTTCAAGCATAACTTAACCTTTCTTTGTCTTGTGAAAATGATAACATACAATTGTATGTTTCCCTAGAGCTATACATATCCGCTGGCATTCCTTATATTTCATGAAATACTCAGCAGCATACCGCAAATGACATTCAATCCTATCAGCTCCTTTTGTATTATTGAATATAATACATACAATTCAATAGTCAATAGGTCTGCAGAAAAAAAAGCTCCTTCCGCACATTGCTGCTGGAGGAACCCTGAATTTCTAATAATAGATTATTTCTTTACAAAGCTGGAAGCTTTCGCTGCGTCATCATTGCTGCTCATCAAGGCAGTTGCTTCTTCTTTCTGCTTTGCCAGATCATAGAAAACAAACCTGCCGGTCGAAGTGCCGTCGTTCTGCTTTAGAATTGCAGCATCAAATAGAATTGAGTCTTGGCTTCCATCAGCCCCGCCCAGTTTTGTATCAACATGGATGTCATAGTCCGGCCAGAAATAATATGGAAGACCATCTGGACAGAGTGGAGTGTACACATCATACAGCACCAGATAACCAAGGATTCTAAACCGATGTCCGCTGGCAATCGAAGACCATTCCATATTGCAGGAATAGCGCGGATAGAATGACATATCCGGCGTCGTTGCTTTGCTCCAGATTTTTTTATAATCACTGTAGTAATAAAAATCCGTTGCAAAATCCTTATATGGAGTGGCATTAAATTCAACGTTTTGGAATGCTTTGTCATGACGGTCACTGATGGTATGATATCCAACCATGATTTCCATATCTGCCTGAACTGAAAAATCTTTGGTTGTATTCTGCCCCTCAGAAACGAAAGGAACGATCCATGAATTCTTTGTTGCTTTCTGATCCTTGAGCGCAGGAATTGTAACAGAATCATCTTCTGGATGTGCAAATTCTTTACCGGTGCTGCGGATTGGAGTATAGAAAGTCAGGGAAGCATTCAAGTTGTAACCTTTCGTATTGGTAAATGAATTGCTGTAGGTTGCTGCAGCTGTCATTTGAACAGCTGCTGCGGTAGGAGACGGTGTAGGTGTAAGTGTAGGCGTTGATACTGGCGTACTCTCCGGCGTCTGCGTACTGGACGATTTGGTGCTGACTGCGGATGAACTGCCGCAGGCTGATAAGACAATGGATGTCAATGCACACAAAAGCAGAACTTTCTTTTTCATTATATTCAGTCCTCCCAATTCTCTGACTCTCGTGATTTTATCAGGAGAATCGCAAATACGCCCCACACAATCTGGTAGTTCCAGAAGTTTTCTAAATCGATTTCGTCCTTCGTTCTGCGGGCTCAAAAAAAAGAACAAGTCTTTTCAACCTGTTCTCCTCTGTGCTTACTTTTCAAATATTTTTGTTTTGATAAATATTCTATTCACGAAATAACCAAGAATTACAGCTATGATTTCTCCTACGGCTACTTCAGCTCCGAATATGACTGTACCAAGAATGACATTTTCAGGCATCATCATATATCCAAGTTCTGCTCCGACAAACACAAAGTTCCAAATGACCGGCATTGCCATCGACAGCAGCGGCAGTTTGCCAATCTTTACATCCCTCAGCTTCCAAGTGCAGTACGCAGCTCCTAAGGTTGCGAGTGTGCCGATGACAGAATCAAGCATGCCGGTTGGATTCATTCCGGTCATAGCTCCGACCAAGTTGCTGAGGAAGCATCCAAGCGTGACACCTATGATGCTTGGCTGATAGATCAGCGGCAGCATGGTCAGTGCTTCAGAAATACGGATCTGGAAGTTTCCAAAAGAAATTGGTGCTAAACATAGTGTTAATACGGTGTAGATGGCCGCAATCATTGCGACCCGTGCAAAAGTCTTTGTGCTCATTAAAAAATCATCTCCTTATTTTAGTTAACGAGAGGTAGCTGCTACTCTCGGCAGAGCACTCTGTCTGCAGGGACTATTGTATTACATCATCTTTCAAAATGCATTCATTTCATTGAATTGTTTATACGAAGACATGTAATTGTTGTAAGATGTTACATATTATGAATAAGAAAAACATCTTGGAAAATCCTTGGATGCTGGTAATAACAGCCCTCTTCTGCAATCTCCTATGGGGAACTGCATTTCCATGCATCAAGATTGGATATTCGCTGTTTCAGATACCTGCTGATGCCATGTCATCGCAGATCTTATTTGCCGGACTGCGCTTTACCCTTGCCGGAATCATGACGATTGTGATTGGTTCAGTCTCTGCAAAGAAAGTGCTGCTGCCAAGAAAATCGAATCTTTTGATGATTCTGGAAGTCGGTCTGTTCCAGACTGTTCTGCAGTATTTTTTCTTCTATGGCGGCCTGGCACATGCCAGCGGGGTAAAGTCTTCCATCATTGAATCCTGCAACGTTTTCTTTGCAATTATTCTCTCGGCCATTTTTCTGCATAACGAAAATAATCTAGGCAGAAAGCTGCTGTACTGTCTGCCTGGGTTTATCGGTGTCCTGCTGATTAATTTAAATGGACAGACATTGACCTTAGATATGACATGGAATGGAGAAGGCTTCATTATTCTTTCTACAATTGCTGCATGCTTTGCAACAGTATTGATGAAGAAATATTCCGCAAAGGAAAATCCTGTTCTGATATGCGGATGGCAGTTTGTCTTCGGCGGACTGATCATGGCTGCTGCTGGGTATTTTCTCGGCGGTACATTACAGCCGGTACAGCCTTCGGCATGGCTGCTGCTTGTATATCTTGGCTTTGTCTCTGCGGCAGCATATTCCCTGTATGGACTGCTGCTAAAGTATCATCCGGTATCCAAAGTCGCCATCTTCGGCTTCACCAATCCGATTTTTGGTGTTATCTTGTCTGCATTGATGCTTCATGAAGATATCTCTGCACTTGGATGGCAGCTGTATGTTGCGCTGGCACTTGTATGCTTCGGTATCTATGAAGTCAATAAAGAGTAAAAAAAGCTGGAGCATAACTGCTTCAGCTTTTATAGATTCTGCAGCATGTAAGATACGATCTTTGCACAGTGCTCTGCTGCCTTGCCTTCAAAGATATCGTAGCTTTCCACAACACTCTCATCCGCCTTATCTGAGATAGCTCTGATAATCACGAATGGAATATGATTTAGATAGGATACCTGGGCAATTGCACAGCCTTCCATCTCACAGCAGTCTGCCTGGAAGTTCTCCTTGATCCAGGTCTTTTTTTCTTTGGTGCGGATGAAGGCATCACCTGAGGCAACTCTTCCCACCTGCACTCTGACATCCGGTGCAGCATTCTTGACTGCTTCCACTGCCTGTGTGATCAATTCCTGATCTGCCTGATAGAACAGGCATCCGGAAGAGGGTACTTCTCCTAATGCATACCCGAAGTTCGTAGCATCAACATCATGATAGACAGCATCCTTTGACACTAATACATCACCGATATTCAGATCATTGTTCAATGATCCAGCAACACCGGTATTGATAATCTTGGTGACATGGAACAGGTCGCATAAGACCTGGACGCTCATTGCGGCTCTGACCTTGCCAACCCCGCATTTAACAACAACGACTTCTGTATTTCCGATTGTGCCTTCGCAGTACTCCTGGCCAGCTGCTGTTATTGTATTTGTAATATGCATGGTCGCCTTGAGATGTGCAACTTCGACATCCATCGCACCGATAATTCCTATTTTCATTTCTTTCCTCACTTTGTATGGTTCTCAAACCAGGTGGTGATCTCGGTCAGTCTCTTGATCCGATGCAGCGGCTTTCCACTTCTGCTCAGTTCGTGATTCTCCCCATGGAAAATGACCATTCTGGTCTCAATATTTCTCTGTGCCAGTGCCTGCATCATCTGCATTCCTTCTGGTAGTGGGCATCGATAGTCTTCATCGCTGTGGATGAACAGGGTCGGTGTCTTGACTTTGTCGGCATACTTCAATGGAGAATGTTCCCAGAGCTTTTCTGTATTCTTTTCTCCGAAGAGTCCGGATGCGCCGCACTGATCCGGCCCAAAGTACAGACCGATATCCGAGATGAAGCTCATGGAGATCCAGTTGGAAATGCTTCTCTGTGAAACCGCTGCACAGAAGCGGTCTGTATGCGTAATGATCCAGTTTGTCATAAAACCGCCGTAGGATCCCCCTGTTTCACATAACTTCTTCAGATCAATGTTTGAATATTTGGAAAGCACTGCATCCACAAAGTCCATCAGGTTCTTGAAGTCGACATAGCCGTACTGATCTCTGATATCCGCAAATGCATCTCCGCGGCCATCGGATCCTCTGATATTCGTATACATGACAACAAAGCCCTTCGCTGCCCATACCTGCATTTCATGGAAGAACGCTTCAGTATAAACTGCTCTCGGACCGCCGTGCACATCCAGTACGGCAGGATACTTTTTCTTTGGATTGAAGCCTTCCGGCAGAAGGACCCAGCCATGAAGCTTGGAACCTTCCGACTGATAGGTGATTTTTTTTGGACGTGCTATGTATCTGCCTCTGAGATTGTCATCGTTCAGGCTTGTCAGCTTTGTCTCATTGTTTCCCTTAAGATCGATTTCATAGACTTCCCCCAGATGATTCCAGTCTTCCTTGATGAAGGCAATCTTCTTGCCATTGGTGGAGAGGCAGCTGATGATGCCCTGTGTACTGTAGATTTCAGATGCCCTCATGGAGTCATCAAAAGATCTGATCTCATTGTGGTCCTCCACCGTGACAATACTGATGAAGTGATTGCCGACAACATCATTTCCTCTGCCGGCACCTAACAGGGTATCGCCTGCAGCACTGTCATAGAGAGAATATTCAGGCTTCCAGATTTCCTTGAATTTGCCGTCTTGATAGACAGAGACTCTGCCTGTTTCATTGACGCCATATTCTTTCATGTCTGTCTGCTGGCAGTAGAGACTGCCGTTCATCATGAAGAGACTGCCGATGCTGCGGTCATTTCTACTATACAGATCCGTCTTCTTCTTTGTGTTTGTATCATATCTGCAGAGCTTGTTGTAAAGGGTAACTCTGCGCTGTCTATTCATGCCTGTGTAATAGACCGTCTTCCCATCGACGATCAAAGAGTCCACATCAAAGGATGACGGGGTGATGCGCTTGATGGCAAATGGTTTTATTGTTACTTCAAACAAAGCAGTTCTCTGTTTATTGACGAACCCTGCACCATTGAACCAGTACGGGACTTCATCTACGATCTGATAATCTGCATCCTTCTTTTTCTCTTCTGCCTTTTTCTTCCTTGTTTCTTCACTGTCCTTATATGCATCTGGATCATTGGCATTGATGGCAGCCGTGACCATCATCAGATTGTCAGACACCTTCTTCACAGCATTGACACCAACTGGCAGCGTCATCCATTTCTTTGCTTCTCCGCAATTGACATCAATGATATATAAGTCTGTTGTCTCAGGCTGTGTCTCTTCTGTATTTCTATGCAGAATGATATGTGTGTCATCCAGCCAGAATAGGATCGAGGCATTGATCGTACTTGTTAACTGGAGATCCTTTCCATCCTTGATAAGATGTACATCTCTTTTATACGTGTTCTTCTTTTCATCTGCATATCCAACTTGAAAAGCCAGCAGATCTCCCTTCGGGTTATACTGCAGGTTCTCTGGATACTGATACTTCAGCAGATCATTGATCTCTATCTGTTTCATTGAATTATCCCTTTCGCTTTCATTTCCTTCACAAGAAAAGTCATGGCAATTGTCTTAGCGTCATGGACCTTTCCTGTCACAATCTGATCTGTTATTTCATCTAAAGACAGCTTGGATACATTGATATATTCATCATCATCCAGATTCTGACCAAGGAATTTTCCCTTTTTTGCATAGTACATTCCGATTGTTTCTGAATCATATGCGGGAGTTGGATACAGCAGACCAAGGTACTGCCAGTCTGTTCCTTCATATCCTGTTTCTTCAACGACCTCACGCATTGCTGTATGCAGGTCATCTTCTGTTCCTTCTCTTTTCCCAGCAGGGTATTCCAAGGTAATCTCTGCCTGTGCATATCTCCACTGTGTCACAAAGAAGAACTTTCCGTCTTCATCTTCCAATGCGATGCCGACGCCGCCGGGGTGTTCTACTACTTCTCTGTCGCAGATCTGTCCATCAGGCATCTCTGCCTTGTCTTCTCTGAGCTTCAGTATCTTTCCCTGATATACATAATTTGTCTTCAGTGTCTTTTCATTCAAGTCGTCCATATTGATTTCCTCTGCTACAATATTACTACAGAACAGGAGAAATCCAATGAATCAGAAAGTATACTTTGCCGGTTCCATCCGCGGCGGACAGAATGACACCGCGTTATATCATGATATGATCTCGTATATCAATCAGACTGATCACGTACTGACTGAACAGGTCGGCGACATCAGTCACAGTGCCGTTGAACATGGACGCACAAAGGATCAGGAGATCTACGAACAGGATACCGGCTGGTTAAGAGAATGTGATCTTGTCATCGCAGAATGCACACATCCTTCTTTAGGCGTCGGTTATGAAATGGCTTATGCCGAAAAGTACCATAAGCCTGTTTACATCTTCTACCGCCATCAGGAAACACAGCTGAGTGCCATGCTGACAGGAGATCCATATTTCCACATTCAGTCATATGAGACAAAGGAAGAGCTCCTGGCGATGATCCATGAGATTCTGAAATAATAGGAAAGATCTATGCTCTTAGAAGAATTTGATTCCGAGACAAAAGCAGTTATCAATCCAGAACAGAGTGTGCAGAAGATTGAGGGATTTCCTGCTGTCACCATTTCTTGTTTTTCACATACACTTTTCCATGAAATGCTGTCTCTTTTTGAGGCAGAAGAAATTGCCGGCATTCATGGTGCCAATGGTGTCATACCTGTATATCAAGTTATATATCAGGGAGAACCTTTTGCCTTCTATCAGTCTCGTGTAGGAGAACCTGCATGCGTTGGTGATTATGAAGAAGTTGTAACCATGGGAAGCCGATGCATGATCCTGTTGGGCAACTGCGGTGTTCTGGATCGAAATATCGAGGACTGCGGCATCATCATTCCCCGTCATGCAATCCGTGATGAAGGCACAAGTTATCACTACGCACCTGCATCAGACTTCATTGATGTCAATGATGCATATGCTGGTCTTTTCAAAGATGTATGCACTGAACATGGATATCACTACGTTGAGGGAACGACCTGGACAACTGATTCGTTTTATCGTGAAACACCGGAAAAGATGAAACGCAGGAAAGAACAGGGTGCGCTCTGTGTTGAAATGGAATGTGCAGGCATGCAGGCAATGTGCAGCTTCCGTCATACAGATTTCTTTACCTATTATTACGCCGGCGACAATCTGGATCACACATCCTGGGATCCACGCAGTCTGTCAAACCATGCACGCCTGGATGACAAGGCAAAAATTGCTCTGCTTGCTTTTGAATTAGGTCTGAAGATCAATGCACAAAAGAGGAAACAAAATGTATCTGAAATATAATGACCTAGTCTTACGAAGGGCGGAAAAAAAAGATGCTGGACAGCTGACCGCATGGTGGAATGACGGCAGTGTCATGGCACATGCGGGCTTCCCCAACGGCCTTGGCATAAGCGAACAGGAAACTGCCGCCAAGATCGATCAAGAATCTGATGAATCAATTCGGCGCTTGATCATAGAATTATCAGGACAGCCTGTTGGCGAGATGTGCTGCCGTAATATGGGAGACCATACTGCTGATATAGGCATAAAGATCTGTGATGCCTCTCAACAGGAGCATGGCTATGGAAAGATCCTTTTATGCATGCTGATCAAAGAATTGTTTGCCGAAGGATATACGAAGATTCAGCTGGATACAGATTTTGGAAACAAACGAGCTCAGCATGTTTATGAGAAAATCGGTTTCCAGAAAGTCAGTATCAACGAGCACTCCTGGATAGACCAGCTGGGCAATGATCGATCCTCTGTCTCTTATCTCATGCATCAAGATGATCTGATTGATTACGCAAAATAAAGACTTCGATTTGTCACCGAAGCCTTCATAAATGAATATCTGCACAGGAATTATGCCTGTGCTTTTATTTCCTTTACATAAGGATTTGTAATAAAACTGAACACGAGCTGCAGCGTCATCAGGCACCAGATAATTGGTTCGCACCAGATGACTGCAATATATCCAAATGGCGGGATCAAGAGCCATGTAAACAGGATTTTGCCGACACACTCAATTACCGAAGAAATCAATGGAATCAGTTTTGAACCCAGTCCCTGCAGGGCAAACCTTGTCTGCAGCAGAACACCCAAGACAGCATAAAACGGACCAAGGACATACAGGAACATTGAACCGTTATTCAAAATCACCGTATTCGTGGAACCTGAGATCAGATGGATCAGCGATGGTGCTGTGAGCCATAGAAGAGCAGTAATCAAGCCAGCTCCGCACAGATCAAAGATATAAGCATCCTTCATCGCAGTCAGGATCCTCTTTCCCTGATTGGCCCCTCTGTTCTGTCCAATAAAAGTAGAAATGGCAATGCCCATTGAGACAAACGGCAGGTTGCATATCGCAAATACTTTTCTGGCAGCAACATGCCCGGCAATGATCTCTGTTCCCAAGGCATTGATACCGGACTGCAGGATGATCGAACCTACAGAAACAATGGAACCCATAAAGGCCATGGAGAACCCCTGTCCAGCCAGATCCATATACAGTTCAGCTTCATATTTGAAATCACTTTTTTCAGGAATCAGGTCTTTCTGCTTTGTGAAAATATAGATGGCACATAAAACGACGGAAACACCCTGTGAGATGACAGTTGCAATTGCGGCACCGCCGACACCCATGCCAAACCATGCCATGAATGCATAATCCAGGAAGATGTTCAGGATTGATGAAACAATCAGGAAGACCAGCGGCATGACAGAGTTGCCGATTGAACGCAGCACAGCTGACATCAGGTTATAGGCAAACATGACAATGATGCCTAGACCAATGATCCGAATATATACCAGCGCTTCATCAAAGATGACATCCGGTGTATTGATCAGATGCAGAAGCGGTCCCAGTCCAATATAAGATAAGAATGTCAGAAAAATGATTGTTGAAAAGCCGATGATGATAGAACCGGCAATTGCCTTCTTCATCCGTTCGTGGTCCCCCGAGCCGTATGCTCTGGCAATCACAATTGAAAAGCCCGTTCCTAAGCTCATAGAGAAGCCGACCAAAAGTTCAAAGATGGACGCTGTTGCCCCGATTGCTGCTAAGCTGTTCTCTCCCAGTACATTTCCAACCAGAGCAGTATCGACCGCATTGTAGAACTGCTGAAAGGCATTGGAAACAAAGATTGGGATCATGAATATAATTAAATTTTTAAGAATTGGTCCGTGTAAAAGGTCTACCTGGCCAATTGATTTCTTTTCGCTCATTGTATCTACCTCTGCTGACTTGTTAATTATCATCTCGAATTGTTCCCCATGCAATGAATCCTGTGTTCCAAAAATAAAAACAGGACCTTCGATTTGAAGATCCTGTCGTATTTGTTACTTGATGATTGGTTCGAGCCATTCCTTCGGAGCATCTGTGAAGCCTAACAGTTTTACAACTGTAGCAGCTACATTCGCTAATCCGAAATCGCCTTCCTTCATCTCTGTTCCTTCTGGTCCATTAAAGATAGCAAATGGAACAACAGCTAAGGAATGGGATGTCTTTGGCTTGCCGGACTTATCGATCATTTCATCAGAGTTGCCATGGTCAGCAACAACGATGAGCGTATAGTCCATCTTCTTGCATGCGTCCATGACTCTCTTAAGGTTCAGGTCAACGGATTCAACACCGATGATGGTTGCTTCATAGTTTCCTGTGTGTCCGACCATGTCTCCGTTAGGATAATTGCATCTTAAGAACTGATACTTGCCGGATTCAATGGCATCTACCATCTTTTCAGTTACTTCTGTAGCCTTCATCCATGGTTTCTGATCAAATGGAATAACATCTGATGGTACTTCTTCCCAGTCTTCCAGTTCCTTGGAGAACTTCTCAGAACGGTTGCCGTTCCAGAAGTATGTCATATGTCCAAACTTCTGTGTTTCGGAACAAGCATAGGACTTAACGTTCTTGTTTACTAAGTACTCTGACATTGTATGTTCAATGTGCGGCGGCTCAACTAAGAAGTTAGTTGGTAAGTGCAGATCGCCGTCATACTGCAGCATGCCTGCATAGTATACCTTCGGCTTCTTGACCATATCGAACTTGTCAAAGTGATCCATATAGTCGAAGCACTTGGAGATTTCAACTGCTCTGTCGCCTCTGAAGTTGTAGAGGATGACAGAATCGCCGTCATCAATTGTGCCTACTGGCTTGCCATCTTCAGCGATGACAAATCCTGGCAGATACTGATCCGTGAAGTTGCCTTCCTTACGGTATGTTTCAATGGCTTCTCTGGCAGAGCTGAACATTCTGCCGTCACCCATGACATGGATGTGCCAGCCTTTTTCAACCATTGACCAGTCAGCTTCATAACGGTCCATTGTGATGACCATACGTCCGCCGCCGGAAGCGATGCAGCCGTGGAATGTATCATCATTGACTTCCTTGAATACTTCTTCCAGCTGATCAACATACTGCAGTGCTGATGTTTCTGGGACATCACGTCCATCCAACAAGGCATGGACTCTGACTTCCTTGATGCCTTCCTTCTTTGCTTCCTTGATCATGGCAATCAGATGCGCAATGTTGGAATGAACATTGCCATCAGAAAGCAGACCCAAGAAGTTCAGTTTGCCATTGTGTTCCTTTGCATATTTCACAGCACCTATCCAAGCATTAGACTTGTAGATGTCTCCGCTCTCAATGGATTCATTGACAAGCTTTGCGCCCTGGGAGTAGATCTGTCCGCATCCTAATGCATTGTGTCCAACTTCAGAGTTACCCATATCTTCATCTGAAGGAAGACCTACTGCAGTTCCGGATGCCTTGATTGTTGTATGAGGCCACTTTGTCATAAGCTCATCAATCTGAGGCTTGTAAGAATGTAATACTGCGTTGCCGTGATCTTTATCAGTCCAGCCGACGCCATCCATAACTACCAATACTACTGGTTTTGCCATATATTTGAATTCTCCTTTTGCTTTATTAATATACCACGAATTCCGCTCCGTTGTGCTGAATCTGCAATGTTTCTGTGCTTTCTGATGGTGCCTTGCGCATTCTCTCTGTTTCTTCACAAAGAAAAGCAGTCCGACGGTACAGAAGTACAATGTTCTCCTGTCAGCGAACTGCTTTTTGTGTTTTTATCTGTTGCCGTGAGCCAGTCTGTTGCGGATCTTTGTTGAGAAGTACTCAATGATCAATACCAAGATGATCAAGGCAAGCAGGAAGCTTCCTACCATAGCCCATCTTCTGGAGTTGATTGACTGCACCAGAGCAGCACCGATACCGCCGGCACCAACGATACCTAATGTTGTGGCATCCTTGAGGTTGATATCGAAACGGTAAATGGTTGTAGATATGAAGTTTGCGGATAACTGTGGAAGAATACCGCAGCGGATCTTCTGGAAGGTTGTGCATCCAGAGGCATCCAGGGCATCCAGTACACCAGTATCGAGATCTTCAATAGCTGTTATATACATCTTTGAGATCATACCGATTGAGCATACGGACTGAGTTACAACACCGCAGAATGCATTTGGTCCGGTGACACGGATCCAGACAAGTGCCCATACCAGGGAAGGAATTGTACGGATCAGAAGGATCAATGCACGGAAGATGAATGCAATCCACCGATTGGTAATATTTTTGCTGGCTAAGAAACTGACCGGAATTGCCAGGATGGCACCAAAGATCGTACCAAGGATAGCAATGGCAATGGTCTGTGCAGTCAGATACATGACACCTTCAGTGGATGTATCAAACAGCAGTGCCAGATCTGGATGTGTCAGACCATAGACGATACCATATGCAACTTCACTGCCCTTTGCGGCAATGCCGTTGAACTGAATTCCTTCAGCACTCCAGATGACCAAGCCGAGAAGAACTGCCGCAACGATCAGACGCTTCCAGAGATTCTTTGGTCTGGCCATGTACATCTCAAGCGGTGTCATTTGCTTTTCAATATTTGACATTTGTATTCTCCCCTTCCTAGCTCAACTTGCTTCTCAGATAATCACTGAACTGGTCAATGCAGAGAACGAGAACGAACAGAGTCAAAAGAACCATGCCAAGTCCGTTATAATCTCTCCAGCCAATACGTTCATTGATCAGGATGCCAAGTCCGCCGGCACCAACATAACCTAAGATGGCAGCGGCACGGACATTGATTTCAAAGCAGTAAAGACTGTGTGAGAGATACGTCGGCAGGATCTGCGGCATGCAGGCAGCCCAGAATGCTCTGAACTGATTGCAGCCCATTGAGATCATTGCCTCAAACGGCTTCATATCAATTGTCTCGATACTTTCATAAAGCATCTTTGCAACAATACCTAGTGTGAACAGTGTGATAGCGACTGTACCTGCAAATGTACCAAGGCTGAAGATCAAGGCAGCAATAGATGCGATGATCAATGTCGGGACAGAACGCAGAACAGCGAGAATGAAACGTACAATCAGAAGACTTGGCTTATTCTTGTTGATATTGCTTGAGGCAAGGATTGCCAATACAAGCCCTAATAAACATCCTAAGATTGTGCCAAGAATTGACATCTTGATGGTATCAAGTAATGGTGTGACGACCTTGCCGAAATAACTCCACTTCGGCTGGAAGATCTTACTGAGGATGAATGTCAGCTGGTTGCCGCGGGAGATCAGGATGCCCAGATCAAACCCTGTCATCTTGATGGACACCGCAAACACTGCAATTAAACATCCCGCAATCAGCCAAGCTCTCGTCCGTGGGCGGTTTACTGTATGTCCATTCGACAGAGTGATTACTTCCGGCTTGAATATTCTGTCAAACAGAGCAACCTTCGCCTCTGTTTCTTTCTTAGCCATTTTTCTTTTCCTTTGAAATCTGCGGAATTTCAGCGCCGTTATAAACTTCGTCGAGGACTTCCTTTGTCACGGAACTGACCGGACCGTCATATACAATCTTGCCTGCACGTACGCCGACAACTCTTGTTGCATACTTCAGTGCGAGGTCTACATGATGGATATTCAGCAGAATACTGATATTCATATCCTGATTGACACGTTTGAAATCATCCATGACTTCATCAGCCATGATTGGATCCAGTGAAGCAACCGGTTCATCAGCCAGAATGATAGTTGGTGACTGACACAATGTTCTTGCTAAAGCAACACGCTGCTGCTGTCCGCCGGACAGTTCATCACAGCGGGTATACGCCTTGTCAAGAATTCCTACTTTATCTAAAGCTTCGAGAGCTTTCATTTTCTGTTCTTTGGAGTATACGCCAAACAGCACCTTGTACCAAGGCATATCTGGAACGTAACTAGTCAAAACGTTCTTAATTACAGTCGCACGGGTAATCAAATTGAAAGACTGGAAAATCATACCGATCTTACGGCGGAATCTTCTCAGGCTCTTTCCTTTTAACGTCATGACATCTGTATTATCAACAATCAACTGACCGCCAGTAATATCAATCATACGGTTGATTGTACGGATCAATGTAGATTTGCCGGCACCGGAAAGACCGATGATGGCAACAAATTCTCCCTGCTCAATTTGAAGATTTACGTGCTGCAGCCCTTTTGTACCGTTAGGATAGGTCTTGCTCACATCCTTGAATTCGATCATAACTGATTTTCTCTTTTCTCTTTAATAAAAAACGAGGGTGACTGCATAGAAATACAGTCACCCAAATCTAACCTTAATTTCTAAAAGATTTGTTTACTGCGCAACTAATTTTTACTCAACAGCCTTCAGAGCTGCACGTGCACCATCATAGTCAGAATCTGTAGCTACTGCATATCCTGTATGAGAATATACGCTGAAGATCTTCTGTCCTGCATCTGTGCCGATGATGGAGATCAGAGACTTCTGCAGTGCGCTGATGAATTCCTTGTTATAGATGTCTGGATTAGCCATTGTGATAGCAACTGTATCGTTATAGATAGGCTCTGTAACGCCAATAACATTCATTTCATTCCAAATAGAATCGGAACGGCCCATACCAGCCTTGCCTGTGCTGTCCTTCTGGTCTGTAGGAAGCTTCCAGGAATCTTCATAATCGTTTCTGCCATCTGCATAGCATACGATGATGTCGAGCTGTTCAGAAGCAGCCTGTGCAAATGCTGTTCCATAACCACTGTCAAGTGTTGTTACATGTTCAAGATCAGAGATCTTCTTGCCGTCGTAGTTGTTTTCCAGCCACATTGTAGGGTAGATATAACCTGCAGAACTAGATGTCTTCTGGACACCCCAGTTAGCCTTGTTCAGATCATCCCATGTCAGCTTTTCGCCTGCATTGACCTTAGCTGCTAATTCCTTGCCATATGCAGAAGGAGTAGCATAGATCAGAGAACGATAAGACTTGACCTGCTTGTCAATCTTCTTTGTTGCGTTCTTGTCGCCGTTCCAAGAAGCAGGATCAGTAGAATCATTTGACAGACCCTTTCTTGTTGCAGTCAGAACTACATCTGTTTCATTAGAATATAAAGCATATGTTCCACCTGGGAGCCATCCTACATCGATAGAACCAGATGACATACCTTCACCAGTAGCATCGTAGTTTGTACCAACAGTGATATCAACTTTGCCGATTGTGTATCCCTGTTCCTTCATTGCATCGATAACTAACTTATCCAATCCCTTTGTTCCAGTAATAATGACATCAGCGTCCTTAGATGGAACGAACTCCATTGTCAGATCATCGATTGTCTTATTGCCTGATTCTGCAGGAGCAGCTTTGCCGCTTGCAGTTGTTGATGCAGCGGATGATGTTGCTGCTGTGCTACCAGATGCACAGCCAGTTAACATAACTGCTGCAAGTACTAATGATGAAAGCTTCTTGTTCATTTATTCCTCCCTTTTGTGATTTCTCACATATCATTACGAGAATTCAACAATCCTCAATAATGCCCGCTCAATAAAAACAACGCCTCTAAACAAATGTTCATTTATATTATTATCTCAGTCAGATAATTTCTGTAACCGCTTTCTTTTCCTAAATATTTACTTTCTGTGTTATTATTCTATACAACTAAATAGGTCTCTGCAAGGTGTACTAAGATGAAATTTTCATCCCTTTGTACATCTACAATCAATTGTAGCATCATAATGTAAATTCCGATGTACAAGAATGTAAATTTTACTGTAAATAACACTGTTTTTTTGATGATTTTCAATCGAAATGACGGTTTCTTTTACATAAGGTATAAGTCTCTTAGTTCCATCAATTTTTCCGGGGTCAGGCCGAACTCTACATGCAGGTATTCCTCATAGGATCCATATCGGTCATGCATGTTTTTTAAGACCGCCCTGCCGATTGCTTCAGAGACTCCGTCCTTCATAATCAGCAGCTGTTTCAGAATTGAAGATTCTTTGATCTCTTCAGCATTCTTCTGCAGGGTCTTCTGCAGCACCTTCTGGCGGTATCGGCAGCTGAGCATATAGTCTTCCAGAATCGTCTCATCATCGACACCAAGCATGATCAATATGATCATGACCGCAATGCCTGTCCGATCTTTACCAGTCGCACAGTGAATGCACATCGGTATACTGCCTGCTTCGATCTTTTTGACCATGAGCTGGAAAGCTTCATTCTGAAACGGCATATCTACATAATATCTGGTCAGCACCTGCAGCTGTTTCTCACCGGCTTCCCCAATCTGGTTCATTCCTTTCGGTGAGAAGTCAATGCCTTCGCCGCCTTTGGATACAACGCCGCTGCATCGATAGACATCCATGTTCAGATCTGGTTCTGGATGCCGGAGGTTTTCGGCTTCACTTCTCAGATCAATCACGCATTTGATGCCTAGATGTTGAAAGATCTCCAGTTCCTGTGATGTCATAAAGCACAGACCTCCGGAACGATAAAAGATGCCCTTCCTGACGGTCCTTCCATCCTGTGAAGGATATCCTCCCAGGTCGCGGAAATTGAGTTCTGGATGAAAACGTGGATCAGCTGTATATTCCATGCAAGTATTTTACCATTATCATCTCAGTTTGAGTGTATAATAGCCATGTTTATTAGAGAGGTATATATGAACAACCGCATACGGATCCTGGTCACTTCAGATGTCCATGGATCAATCTATCCATACAGCTACGCAGACGGCTCAGCCCAGAAACAGGGATTTGCCCAGCTCCACAATCTGATTGAAGCCTTAAGAGATGAGAACACCCTTTTATTAGATAACGGCGACAGTCTGGAAGGATCTCCATTATCTTATTTCCATTATCATAAGCATCCAGGTGACACAGCACCAGTCACTACCATTATGCATGATATGGGCTATGACTATATTAATGTTGGGAACCATGATTTCAATTATGGAGAGAATGCCTTGATGATGCATCTGCAGAATGTCGGTGCACCCTGCATCACTTCCAACTATCTGTTCCACGGAAAGCCATATGGTCCAAACTTTGTCATCCGTGAGATCGGCGGAAAGAAGCTCGCCATCATCGGTGTAACTACACAGTATACCCCGCATTGGGAGACACCTTCCCACTTAAAGCACTCCCGTTTTGAAGATGCCTTTGAAACATTGAAGAAGAACGTAGAACTGGTCAAGAAACTGGAAAAGCCTGACTACATTATTGCCCTGTATCATGGCGGCTTTGAAAGAGACCTGAAAGCTGGATATCCAACGGAAGAACTGAATGGCGAGAATGAAGGCTATCAGATGATGTCCATGATTCCTGATCTAGATGTTCTCTTAGCCGGTCATCAACACAATTCCCGCTGCGGCACTTTCAACAATGTGATATACACAGAAACAGCAGCCAACGGAACCGAACTTGCCTGTGTCGATATCTATCCGGATACTGGTGTCATTGAACCAAGGATCCTGGCTGGTGAAGGAACGGAAGCTCTGGAACTGACAAAACATATTCAGGCGGAAGAAGATGAATGCCAGGTATGGCTGGATCAGACGTTAGGCACCACAAAGATCGATCTTAAAGTCACTGATGAGAATGATGCACGGCTCCATAAGACACAGCTGATCACCTTTCTAAATCACGTTCAGATGGAAGTCACCGGTGCAGATATTGCCGCAACTGCTCTGTTCCTGAATGCGACCGGTTTTGACCGTGTCATCACAATGCGCAATCTGGTCTCCACATATGTTTATCCAAACACGTTGGTGGTCAAGCGGATGACAGGCGCTATCTTAAAGCAATATTTGGAAAAGAACGCAGAATTCTGGTCCATCCATGCGGACGGCAGCATCGGCGTTGACCCATCCCACGATTATCCAACTCCACAGCATTACAACTACGATATGATGGACGGCATTGAATATATCATCAAAGTATCCAGACCGGTCGGACAGCGAATTGTTTCTTTAACAAGGAACGGTGAAATTATCAGAGATGATCAGGAGTTCAATGTATGCATCAACAACTATCGTGCTTCCGGCGGCGGCAACTTCTCAATGATCCCTGCATGCCCTGCCGTCAGTGTCAATCTTTCTTCGATGGTGGAACTGCTGGCAGACTATATCTCTGCCCATCAAATCATTGATTTTGAACCGGTGAATAACATTACTGTGATCAAATGAGACCTTTACTGGTCTCTTTTTTTCATTACTATATAAGTAGATAAAGGGGGAATTGCTATGGCAGTGACAATGCCGGTAAAAGAATATATTTATCTGAAGGATCATTTTCTGATGCTGGACAGCTATGTCATCAACATTTCCTATGCAAAAGAAAATGTTACTTTGGATTTTCTGGATTATAAGAAGGAACAGTTCAAAATTGAATATCATTCTCTGGTCCTGCGGACGGGGCTGGATGGAAAAGAGACTTACAACGAAACAGGCAATCATCTCAATAATATTTATGATGATTATCTGCGCGGACAATTGGATCTGTAAAGAAAAAGGAAGCTCACGTGTGAATTTTACCCCGAAGGGCAGTCACCTTTTATTTAGGTGTCTACTCTTCGGGGTACAGTTTAGTGAGTTTCCTTTTATTGACATGAATAGTTGAAGCTGTAGGTGCCGCCGCTCTTATAGAGATTCAGCTTATAGCTTCCAGATGCCACTTCAGCAGTGACTGTTGTATCTACAGGGTTGGCCTGATTCAGCATTTCCTTGACCAATTTTCCGCTGTCGTCTGTCAGCTGGATCATCACACTGCCGTCACCGCTGCTGTTGATGGTGACGGTGATGGAAGAATTGATGTTGACATCAAAGGTATCTGCTAATTCCATCCCCGCTGTTGAAGATGCTGTGCCCGTCGGAACACTGGTTGCGGCTGCTTCTGTTCCAGTGCCCATATCTTTGGATTTCAGTTCATACTCGATGTTCTTATCCAGATAGACATAGGTGAAGGAACGGCTCAGTGTCTTCGTTCCATCCTTGTAGTTGTATTCTCCCGCTGCCGTAATCTCTCCGCTCTTCTTGGAGAAGTTCACAACAGAGGAATCAAAGACGGTAACAACACCGCTGCCATAATAGCTCTTCAGATCCTGATTGATCAAAGCAGTGACTGCTTCTTTATCATAATCTGTGATTTCATTCGGTGTCAGGCTTGTTGTGCTGATGGTCGCTGTCGGTGCCTTGTCATCCGCAGTCTCTGTTGAAACTGCATCTGCTTCACTGGAATCCGACATGACCATTCCTGTACACCCGCTCAGCACTGCTGCACACAGCAGTCCGGCAATGATTTTATATCCCTGTTTGATCACTTGCTTGAATCCTCTGGTAAATGAAAGATCTGTTCTCCGTCTTTCGAAAGCATATATTTACCGCGGGCATAGTTTTCTACATAATCAGGATCCTGCAGTTTTGATTTTTCACTGTTCAGATATGTATTCTCATCGGTTACTTTCTGAAGTTCTGCCTGTACCTCTGCCAGCTGCTGCTGCAGCTGTACAGTCGTCAGGACTTCTTTGAGAACACTCCAAAGCATAACAATGGAAGCACACAAGGCAGCGATGCACAGAAGTTTTGTGACCGGGGTCAGTCTGCGCCTTGGCTTCTTTTTTGAATTCCTTTTATTCGCTGTCATAGATGCTCCTTTCCTGTGTTCTTATTTTAGCATTATTTCTCTTCTGATTCGACTCTAGATTCACCAATTACTTCATACATTTCAGCTGCATCTGCTTTTTTCTTTGACTCCTGTGTACTCAGTACTTTAATCTCCAATCTGCGGTTTCCGAAAGTCACTGCCACAATATCACCGGCATTGACTTCATGAGAAGGCTTGACACTTCTTCCGTTGATCTCGACTCTTTGATTGAGCGCAAGCTCTTTTGAGACTGTTCTTCTTTTCAGTATTCTTGATGACTTCAGAAATTTATCGATTCTCATCTTTGACATCTTCCTTCGCCTGATGGATCAAGGCAATTGCAAGTTCGAGATCATCTTTTCCCTTTGGAAATGTAACAATGATCATATTGTTGGTGTAGCGCAGAGCTGCATCTTTGGAGATCTTCGTAAAGTCTTCAAACAGTTTGATGCCGTCTACTTTTTCAGAAAACAAGGAAGAGAAGGTTATCTCGTTCCTGCTCTTCAATTCTCGATAGCTTTCAATATCCGTATCACTGAGCAAAAGATCCAGCTGCTTCTTCATGAACAGTGCATTGACTTCGTTCGGAAGTCTGCCGAACTGGTCAACAACTGTCTTCTTGTATTCATTGAGATCATTGGCATTGACTGCTTCATCGATCTTCTGATACATCGCCAGCTTATCAAAATCATCTGGAGCAAATTCTTTTGGAATATAGCTTGTCTTCTTGATGTTTGGTGCATGTGTCTCATTGATGACGGGACGGACTTCTCGGCCTGATTTCTTCGCTTCGATTGCCTCTTCCAGCATTTCAATATACATGTCGATGCCGACAGTATCGATAAAGCCTGACTGTGAAGGACCAAGCAGATCACCCGCACCGCGGATGGTCAGATCACGCATGGCAATCTTGTAGCCAGAACCTAATCTGGCAAATTCCTTAACAGCCTGCAGACGCTTCTGTGCAACTTCGGACAGCTGCTTGCGCGGCGGAATCATCAAATAGGCATAGGCAAGACGATTGGAACGTCCGACTCTTCCTTTGATCTGATAGATCTGCGCCAGACCAAAGTCCTGTGCATTCTCTATCAGGATGGTATTTGCATTTGGTACATCGATGCCGTTTTCGACGATGGTCGTGCAGACCAGTACATCGATTTCATGATTGTTGAAGCGCATCATGGTGTCTTCAATTTCATCCCGGTTCATCTGTCCGTGAACGACACCAATCTGTGCTTCTGGCAGATCATTCTGCAGTGTCCGAGCAATATTGTAGATCTGTTCAATATTGTTATAGAGATAGAATACCTGTCCTGCTCTGCTCAGTTCTTTCTGAATGGCGTCAATGACAAGCCCCTTATTCTTTTCAACGACATAGGTCTGTACAGAATATCTGTTCATCGGCGGTGTTTCCAGCTGTGACAGCTGACGGATGCCGACTAATGACATCTGCAGTGTACGCGGGATCGGCGTCGCACTCAGTGTCAGCACATCAATGCCGTTCTTGATCTCCTTGATTCTTTCCTTATGTTCGACACCAAAGCGCTGTTCTTCATCGACAACAAGCAGACCGAGATTCTTAAAGACAACATCTCGAGAAAGAAGACGGTGCGTTCCAATCAGGATATCAACGTTCCCTTCCTTCAAGTCCTTCAGTGTCTTTACGACTTCACTGTCTGGAACGAAACGATCCAGTACTTTGATTGTTACTGGATATCCTTCATATCTCTGCATAAAAGTATGGAAGTGCTGCTCTGCCAGGATTGTCGTCGGGCACAGCACAGCGACCTGCATGCCGTCAGAGACTGCTTTAAAGGACGCGATGACAGCAACTTCTGTTTTGCCGAAACCGACATCACCGCATACCAAACGGTCCATCGGCTTGGTGGATTCCATATCTTTTTTGATTTCTACGACTGCCTGCTTCTGATCAGGCGTCAGTTCATAATCAAATTCATTCTCAAACTTGCGGGAAAGTTCGGTATCCGGTCCAAAGGCATGACCGATATGTTCCTCACGGTTGGAATATAAAACAATCAGTCTTGCGGCAATGTCTTCGACATTTTCCTGCAGCTTCTTCTTTGTCTTTTCCCAATCACCGCTGCCAAGCTTGTTCAGACGCGGAACGACTCCTTCTCTGGAAACGAACTTACGCACCAGCCGGAACTGTTCCAGCGGTACAAGCAGTTCTGCATTTCCACGGTATACGCATTTCAGGAAATCTCGTTTGACGCCCTGGATCTCTCTTGTCTCAATGCCAAGATACTGCCCAACACCATATGTCGCATGAACAATATAGTCGCCAGGTTCCAGCTCATCATATGCATGAATGACTTCGGCATTCCTGAATTTGTTTTCGTATCTTCCCTTATGGTGATGGATTTCAAACAATTCTGATGCAGTATATACTGTGATATCTTCATCATCCAGAGAGAAGCCCTGATTCAAATCAGACATCCATAGATTGATGCCCTTCTCCGGTGCTTCTTCTCCGACCAATAATTTATAAGGCGTCTGGCTTTCAATACATGCATCCATGACCTTCTTCATTTCATGGTCAGGCAGGGCAAGGATATTTCTCGCATTGACATGCATCATCTTCAGCTTCATGGCCAGTACTTCATTCGGCAGATTGACTTCTGAGATATGCGAAATATTATCGATGAACGGATCTTCATAGATCTGCTTTTTTGAAGGAATATGCTGAATGTCATGATAGATGGCATACTTCGGCAGCATCTTGCCTTCCTGCACCATTTCCTGCACATATGCGATGGTATCTTCGGTGAAGTGCTTGGCATTGTCATGGATCGACTGTTCATCGCACCAGATCAATAACGGATCCTGCATGTAGTCCCAGATGCCAGCCGTATGATCCAGCAGGCTCATGTATGGATACATGGAACGATCAAAGACATGGCTCTCCAATGACATCAGATCTGATTCAATTTCGCTTGGCAGTTCCCCATGCGTCATGGTCTCTGCCTTTTCCTGGATCTCTTTGATCTCATCATCAGTAAAGATGACATCAGAGGCCGGGACAATATGGACTTCATCTACAGTCTCAACCGTCTTCTGGGTGAGGACATCAAAGAAACGGATGGAGTCAATCTCCGTATCAAAGAATTCAACACGGATCGGACTGTCATAATTAATGGAATAGATATCGACGATCCCACCGCGGGCTGCATAGGACAACGGCTGATCAACATGTGATGTCTGGGTATATCCTCCCGCAGTCAGTCTGCGCTTTAATTCCTCAATATCCATCTCATCATTTTTGTGCAGTGAGATGCAGCCATCCTGGAAATGTTCCGGGGACGGCAGATGTCTCAGCAGCGCGGAAGGACAGGTAATGACGACTTGATTCGGATTCTCCAGCAGGGATGCCATCGTCTCCACTTTGATGGCTGTCATCTCCGGACTTGCCGCAATTGTCTCCACACGCAGTGATTCATCCGCACTAAAAAGAGCACACTCGCTTTCTTCCAGGAGGGTGGACACCCTCTCATATAAGCGCTGTGCGTTGTAAAGATTCTGTTTGATGACAAGGATCGGTCTTGGATTCTTGCGGTAGGATGTGCATATGACCAGTGCTTCTTCAATAAATGAAGTCTGCGGCAGTGGTCCTTTCCCTGCATCCAATAACTTGACCGCCTTATTTTCTTTCAGTGCTTCTGAAAGCCATACGGGTATTTCTGACATTGATTCTCCTGTTACTTCACTTTGATGATATAAGCATTCATGACTTTATCAATCGGTTCTGATACCCACGCATAGGCGGCATCAGCAGCATCCTTCAGGGCTGTATTCCATACTTCCTGCTCTGCCTTAGGAACTGGGGATAAGACCCAGTCAGGTACTTTATCATGGTCGCCGCGTGTGCTGTGTCCTACCCCGATGCGGATACGGGCAATCTCAGAAGTAGACAGACAGTCAATGATTGACTTCATGCCCTTCTGACCGCCGGCAGATCCATTCTTGCGAATCCGTACGGAACCAGTTGGCAGATCCATATCGTCATGCATGACCAGGATATCAGATGGATCAATGTGATAAAAGCCAACTGCCTGAGATACGGCTGATCCACTTTCATTCATATAAGTCAGCGGCTTCATCAGGACAACCTTCTGCCCTTCAATCATGACGTTGGAAATCAGTGCATTCCACTTTTCAGAGGTCACACTGGCTCCGCATTTGGCTGCCAGGACATCCATTGCCATGAATCCGCTGTTATGTCTCGTCTTCTCGTATTCCTTTCCAGGATTTCCGAGTCCTACAATCAATTTCATTCCTGATCTTCTTTCTTCTCTTCTTCTTTGACTACTTCGGCATCAATGACATCTGCCTTCTTGGCGGACTCATTGGTAATCTCGAAGGTCTCTTTATCATTATCTTCTGCATTCTGGTCTGATTCGTCCTCGGAAGGAGTCGCAAAATGGATATCCAGGGACTGCAGCCAGCGATGACCGACACCGCTCTCATCAAAGTCCTTGACCATTCCTTCGGCAGCCTGATATTTCTCCGTTTCACCATTGTCCAGATAGATCCGGGCAGCCATGGCATTCACAATAGATTTATACAGCCCAATCATTGTCTTGGAATAAGTATACTGACCGTAATTGCCATCCAGCACCTTTTCATAGAAAGCCAGGCCTCTGTCATCTTCATTGGTATAGTATTTGTTTATTTCCAAGGAAATCTCACGGACCAGCTGTCCCGTCAGCTTCTCGTCAAACTCCTGCATCTTCTCCTTCAGAAGATCACGCATTTCATCCTGCTTATCCTGATACAGGATATTTGGTATTCCTAAATACATATAAAAGAAGGAATCTTCATTCAGATCGATGCTGAGACCGTTCTTCTTGTTTTCAATCAGCGGGTTCATATCAATGGAAGCCAGCATATCCTTGAACTTCTCATACTGTTTGTGATAGGAAATTCCCCAAAGCACGACAACTCTGGCCTTATTCAGGATCTCGGGGTCATCCTTGTATTTCTCCAGGACTTCATCTCCCTTTTGAAAAAAGAACTCCGGGTCCTTGATCATATTTACAAGATCAATCAGATCTTTTCTCTTCTTCTGTCTCTTGGATGTCTGCAGAATATTGAACATCATGACAATGATCACACCGTATAATACTATATTGACTAATAACGCACTGTTCATCGTAGGTCTCCTTTATGTTATCGTCTTCCTATTATACAGGTTTCCTCGGTCTGCGTAAAAAGGGAGTTTTTTTATATTTATGTGAAGTCTGCTATAATAGGTTAGCTCGTTCGATTTCAATGAAGAAAGTTTACTAATAAAAAGGTTCCTATATATGACTGAAAATAAAGACGATAAGAAAACTAAAAGATGGCATTTTTCTACCACAAGCTTCATCTGCACACTGCTTGTGATTGCTTTGGTATTTTTAGGATTGGCTGAGTATGCCAACCTGCACAGGGATGAAATCGGTAAAAAGATTGCGGAAGATCTGGCAAGTTCTTCCGTTGCGTCTTCCTCTGCGACTGCTTCTGCATCTGCCCTGCCGACAGAGTTGACCAGCACCAGTTCCACATTGATCCTGGTAAACAAGACACATAAGCTGCCTGACGGCTATGCCCCGGCAGATTCTGACCTTTCGACTCCATACCTGAACAGTACGACCGATGTCATCCGGATAAGAACGGCGGCGGCCGATGCGGCTAAGGCAATGAAGGCGGCTGCAGCTGAAGCAGGTGTCACCTTGATTGTCTCTTCTGGCTATGTTACCTATAAGGAACAGCAGGATCTGTATGATTCCATGGTCAAGCTGCTTGGCGGCGGCGACAACGGGCCAGCTTCAACAGCCATCGAAAAGGCAGGCTATTCTGAGCACCAGACCGGCTTAGCGATCGATTTCACCAATGATGCCTCCCAAGCCACCCCGACCAGTGCCTTTGCGGATACCCCAGCAGGTCAGTGGCTGTATGCCCATGCCCATGAATATGGCTTTATTCTCCGCTATCCAAAGGGAAAAGAGAGCGTTACCGGGTACGACTACATGCCTTGGCATTACCGCTATGTCGGTACGGATGTCGCAAATGCCATGTATGCCATCAGTCCAGATGAAACATTTGAAGAATATTACAAGGTAAGCAACTGAGGGATGACCTCAGTTGTTTTTGCGCTTGATTGTTGACTTTTCGGCTATATCCCGTTATTATATCTACGCGTTTGTTTTCTACAAAAAAGAAAAAATGGAGGTGGCATAAATGAAGAGAACTTACCAGCCAAGCAAGCATAAGACAAAAGCTACGCATGGCTTCAGAGCCCGTATGGCTACAGTTGGCGGCCGCAAAGTCTTAGCAAGAAGAAGAGCTAAGGGAAGAAAGGTCCTGTCTGCTTAAGAACCACCATTCGGTGGTTTTTTTTCACTTTTGAGATATTTTTATTTGTATGAAAAAAAAGAATCGTGTCAGGAAAGCACAGGAATTCCAGGAACTTGTCCATAAAGGAAACAAGTTCGTTAATTCTTCCTTCGTCCTTTATACCATGGATAAAAAGGAACAACAGGCAAGAATCGGTGTTTCCCTTTCCAAAAAACTCGGGATTGCGGTCATGCGCAACTTATATAAACGCCAGGTCAGAATGATGTGTCAGGACTTAGTGGATTTTAAGTGTGCAGAGAAAGATGCCGTCGTCATTGTTCGTTTCGGATATTTAAATCAGTCCTATGAGACAAACAAAAATAACTTGGAAAAACTGTTTATTAAGGCTACAATGATGTAGTTCGCATATTTATATAAGGAGAAGATTCATGAAACTTACCCCTAGAGTAAAAAAATTACTGCTCGTAATGGCAGTATTAACGGTAGCGATTACATTGACAGGATGTTCTGTTCCTAGAAATGCAGATGGTTCTATCGTCCTCATCAAGCTTGATACAACTTTCCAGGACATCATGAGCAGTGAGAACTGGTTCAGCGCAATTTTTGTATGGCCTCTGGCTGAGTGGATCAACAACATGGCACCAACACTCGGTGTCGGCGGTTCAATTGCAATTGTAACAATCATTGTCAACGGACTGCTTGCTTTAGCAACCCTGAAGTCAACCATCGGTATGCAGCAGATGCAGCTGATTCAGCCTGAACTGGAAAAGCTGAAGATGAAGTATGAAGGCAGAAACGATGATACTTCTAAGATGCGTCAGGCATCTGAAATGCAGGCTCTCTACAAGAAGTATGATATCAACCCAGGTTCTGCATTATTAGTAACTTTCTTACAGTTCCCAATCATCATGGCGATGTATATGGCTGTACAGAGATCCTATGCTGTTGCAACAGGTTCCTTCATGGGAATGGATCTGCAGGCAACCCCACTTGCCGGAATGAAGACAATCCTGAACGGCGAAGCAATGGGCTGGGCATATGTAGCACTGTTCATCTTCATGGGTTTATGTCAGTTCTTCTCCATGATGACACCAATCTTCATTCAGAAGAAGAAGTCAGAAGAAGAAGCAGAAAAGCATCATACAAAGCCTGTCAAGCCTTCAACACAGAATAAGATCATGCAATATTACATGATGGGCATGATCATGATCTTCGGTCTGATGTGGCCGGCTGCCATGTCCTTATACTGGGCAATCAACTCTATCGTAAATGTGGTCAAGACACTTCTTGTACAGAAGTATATTGATAATCATAATGCAAAGAGGGAAGGCGCTCGCAAATGAAAAACTACACTGCGAAAACACTGGAAGACCTGTTAGCTCAGGCTGCAAGTGAAAAAGAATGTGATGTTTCTGATCTGAAGTACAATATTACAGAGGAAAAGGATGGCGGTCTGTTGGGAATCGGCAAGTCTGTTTCTGCTGATGTCTACACAATGGAAGATGTCAAAGAATTCCTGTTTGACTATCTGGGTGACTACTTCACAGGCATTGACCTGGATATTGAAGTTGCCATTGAAGAGAAGCCGGATGCCTTCGTAATCAATCTGAATGCAGACAACAACGCTGTTCTGATCGGCAAGATGGGCAAGACAATCGCTGCCTTCAATACAGTTGTCAGAGCTGCTGTCAACGCTGAATTCAAGAGCAGGATCGATGTCCTGATCGATGTCAACCATTACAAGGACGAAAGATATTCCAAGGTCCGGATGATGGCCAAGAGAATCGGCAAGCAGGTGCAGAGATCCCACGTTGATGTAGAACTTGATCCAATGCCGAATGATGAACGCAAGGTCATCCATAAAACATTGAACGAGTGGCACAACATCAAGACAGAATCCGAAGGAGAAGGCGTCAAGCGTCATATCTGCATCAGATATGTTGAAGATGATGAAACGGAAGACTCTGCAGATACAGAAGAAACTGCTGAATAAGCATATGAAAACCTACCATTACGGTAGGTTTTTTTTGTGGTCTTTATACGGATGTCTTCCAGAGTCCGTGCAGATTGCAGTATTCATAGACTGCAATGACTGGTTCATCTTCATAGAAGTCAACACTTGGCTTGTCACCAGGATTCAGATTGGCAACTCTGAAGCCGTTTGCTGTTTCCAGAACAATGAATTCAATATAATGCTCCGGTGTCATTGGATGCTCAACAGAACCTACTGTTACAGTGATGCGGTTATTCTCTCTTGTAACAACTGGAACATGCTTCTCCTGCGCAGCATCTGTTGTATTAGGAACGAGTTCCTTCATGACCTCTCCGCAGCATGATGGAACTGGTCCGCCATCATGAAGCTTAACAATCAAATTCTTGCAGTGATCACAGCGATAAAATTTTAAGTTATTCATTGGAATATACCTCCTATTTATAATATTAGATGGATTTTATTTGTTTGCAATCATTACGCTCTGCTCACTCAACGCTCTTCAGAGATTCCACCATCTGGATCTTCCGCAGGTGCTTTGCCATAAAGAGATTGACCATGACGCCAAAGCCAAGCGTCATCAGAACGCAGATAACACAGCTCAACACCGTGATATTTCTGCCGAACATGATATAGTCCATTTCCACCTGGTGCATGATGTAGTGATGCAGAAGCATGCCAAGCGGTATGCCCACCAATGACCCAATCAATGTTAAGACATTGTTCTCTTTGTAGATATAGTTCTCTACTTCCTTCCGCCGGAAGCCGAGAACTTTCAGAGTCGCAATTTCTCTCATTCTTTCTGATATATTGACGTTTGTCAGGTTGCCAAGAACGACGCCTGCCAAGCTTGCTGAAGACACGATCAGGACCAATACAATGATGTCCAGACCCTTGATCATCTGGTTGAAGTTGTCCAGCAGAGTATCAAAGAATTCAACGCCGCTGAAGGAATCAGATTCAGCCAATTCCGTCTGCAGTGCCTTATTCTGTTCCGATGTTCCAGTCAGCTTTACCGCAATCGTATTATCTGCGATATCTACTCCGAAAGTATTCTTATAACAGGTCTTTGTCATGAACACATAGTGTCTGACATACATCTCACAGATGCCGGTGATCTTTACTTCTTTTCGGACACCGTCCTTCGATTCAATAATCAGGGAATCTCCGGTCTTCTTCTTCAGATTTTCAGAGAGCTTTTCACTGATAATGACACCGTCATCGCTGAGGGACAGCGATTCTTGTGTTGTCCTGACTCTAAGATGATACATTTCATCAATATCAGATGACTGATCAAAGATCTGCATATATACTGTCTCGTCATCATCATCTGTATATGCCTTGCCGCTGTATGCACCCAGCAGTGTGCTGCTGGAGACAATCTCCTTGGCAGAATATGTCTGATACAGTGAATTGATTTCAGATACAGAAAGATCTTCGTTGAAGGATGCAGTGCCATCGTATTGATAGATTTCTTCAAACTGCTTTGTTGCAATAGTCTGTATAGAATCACGGATGCCGAAACCTGTGATGATCAAGGCTGTACATCCAGCAACACCAAAGACACTCATGAAGAAGCGCTTCTTATAACGGATCAAATTTCTGACTGTCACTTTCCATGTAAAGGACAGATGATTCCAGATGAGCGGCATTTTTTCAATCAATGTGGATCTGCCCAGTTTTGGGGACTTCGGACGCATCAACTGTGCTGATACTTCCTTCATATCTTCGTGGCATGCATACCATGTTGTCGCAAGCATGACGCCTAAGAAAGAAAGCAGTGTCAGACTGATCAATGTCCAATCAACGGTCAGATCAATTGCCGGCAGAATATACATCATCTTCCATGCATTATAGATGACACCTGGGAAGATCAGCATTCCTGCAACACATCCAATGATGCCGCCGATAATCGTTGCTGTGCCAGCGTAGATCAGATATTTCTCAGCGCATTGTTTCTGACTGTATCCCAATGCACGCATGATGCCGATCTGCCCTCTCTGCTCATCGACCATTCTTGTCATTGTAGTTAGGCAAACAAGCGCTGCTACCATAAAGAAGAAAACTGGGAAAATGGCTGCGATTGCCTTCATCTGATGAATGGTGTTTTTATATGCAGCACTTGCATAGTGCTCAGTTCTATCAAGGACAGTCCACTTCCCTGCCGCAAGATCATTAATATCCTGCTGTGCTTTATCTAAGGAAGATTTTGCGTCTTCCAGTTTCTGCTTACCGTCCGCAACAGCATTGTCCAGTTCCTGCTGAGCGGTCACTAATTCTGCTTTGCCATCTGCTAATTCATATGTTTTCTGCTGGAGCTCTGCATTGCCCTTAGTAATTTGATCCTGTGCTTCTTTTGTCTGCTTTTCTAAGGCAGCTGTGCCCTCATCCAGGTCTGCATATCCTTGTGTGATCTTAGCCTGTGCATCAGCAATCTGCTGATCACCAGATGCGATGCCGTCAACGATTGACTGTCTTACAGTTGTACTTAAAATTGCTGTATATGCATCAATATCATCTGTTGTCTTCAGTTCTTTATCTGTACCAGTCAATGACATTCCATCATTCAGCTGCTTGTATGCGGCTGTAATTTTTGCGTCGATACCGCTCTGCAGTGAACTCTGCTTGGCCTTTGACAGATCAAGATATGTTTTGAACTGTCTGACTGTTTCAATTTTTACTGGATTCTCAGTTGTACTGAACACTGATTCCAAAGCACTTTTTGAAGAAGACAGCAGTTCCTTGGCTTGACCTGCAGGCATGTTATCAAGAATAGTCTGTACTTTCGTATCATCTGGATATGCACTGATGATATTTTTAACTGTATCATACTGTGCCAGCACCTGCTTAAGTCCCTGCAGCTGCTGGATTCCTGCTTTTGCCTGCTGCAGAGATTGTGCAGTTGTACCATTATCAATATTCTGCAGCGCCTGATTCAGTTCTTTTTTCTTTGTTTCAAAATCTGTTTTCTTCTGAGTCAGTTCGGCAGCTGCCTGATCAAGCTGGGCCTTTGATGTCTTCAGCTTTTCTGAACCATCTTTATATGCCTGATCAAGCAGGGCCTGCGAATCTTTCAGTTTTTGTGACGCTGCTTCTATTTCTTTTTCACCGTCAGCTATTTTCTGCACATTCTCAGCAATCTGCTGTTTTGCGTCTGCTATCTTTGTATCGTATTCATTCTGTGCAGTTTCATAATCCTTCAGTCCGTCATCATACTTCTTCTGGGCATCCGCAACGACGACATCATGACGATGATCCTGCTGACTTTCTGCAACTTCTTCAATCTTTTCTTTTGCGTTCTTTGCGAATGTCTCATAGTCATCAGAAAAGCTGTTGTATGCCTTCGCATCCGTCAGAAGAATATTCATTTCTGTATAGTAGTCAGTAGAAAATGCGGAAGAAGGAATGTACAGATATGTATTGATATAACGATTTGCCAAAGTACTGTTCTCTTTGACCTCATCCAGATATAGAGGTGTATCAATCGTTCCTACGACTTTACATGAATTTGTACTGATGTAATCAGACAGATCATCGTCTGGTCTTGTGAATGTAACATTGCTGTCCAAAGCAAATCCTTGCTCAAGATCACTGCCGTTCTCAGATAGACATTCATGATTGTTCTCCGGCAGTCTCCCTTGTTTTAATACAAATTGATTGATTGCAGAAGACGCATTATAGGAATGAATCCTGGTGATCATACTGTTGGCATCTGCAGTTGCTGTCACATCGACAAAATATGAAAGCTCAGCATCTGATACCTCTGACAGTTTCTTTACAGCAGTCAGATCTTCCTGATCAAAGCCGTAGTTTGAATAGATTGTTATATCTTTTAAGTTCAGTTCATCATCGTATTTATCTACACTTGCGGACATGACAGAGGATGATGAAGAAACACCGACGAAGAAGGCAACACCAATTGTCACAATGGCAGTCAAGGAGAAAAAGCGCCCTTTCGTGGCGCCAATCATTCTTCGGATGTCTTTCATCATGATCTTATTCATAGATTACCATTCAATATTTGAAATATCTTCCGGACATTCATTTGTTTCTATCGATGATACAAGTCCGCTCTTAATATGAAAGACTTTATCTCCCATCGGGCATAAAGCTAAGTTATGTGTAATGATAATGACTGTCATTCCCTGTTTGCGGCAGGTATCCTGCAGCAGTTTGAGAATCTGCTTGCCAGTTACATAGTCCAATGCACCGGTAGGTTCGTCACACAGCAGGAGCTTTGGATTCTTTGCAAGAGCCCTGGCAATTGCAACTCTCTGCTGTTCTCCTCCTGATAATTGACTGGGGAAGTTATTCATTCTCTCACTTAGTCCAACCTCTTTGAGGACGGTCGCTGGATCGAGAGGATTCTTACAGATCTCAGTTGCCAGTTCTACGTTTTCTAAAGCGGTCAAATTTTGTACTAAGTTATAGAATTGGAAAACAAAACCGATATCATAGCGCCGATAATCGGTCAGCTGCCGTTCTGTCATAGAGTCAATTCTTGTCTGATCAACTGTAATTCTGCCTGATGTACAGGTGTCCATTCCTCCTAAAATATTTAGAATTGTGGATTTTCCAGCACCGGAAGCACCTGCAACAACGACAAATTCACCTTTTTCAATTGAAAAATTGATGCCTGATAAGGCATGAATATCTACTTCTCCGACATGATATATTTTCTTTACATCTTCCAGTTCGATGTAGCTCATATCATAATTTCCTCCGCACCAAGAATCACAGAAATGCTCTGCTGCACTACATCGCTCTCTTTGATATGAAGCTGGCTGCATTCTTTTTCAAATTTAAGGCTTTCAGTAACAGCATCAATCAAAGTAACTGCAGCAATTGAAGACATGACAACGGTAAATTCCGCCGGAACTTTTTTTCTTCTAGAGCTGTAATAAACGCCCAGTGTCTTGATCAGCCAGTTCTTGATCTGTTCCCTATAAACCTGATTTTTAGCAATAAATGACATTCCTGCTCTGTTTTTATTATTGATTTCGACAAACAGCTCAGAAAATCTCTTCAAATCGATATTTACGGTCTCTTTTTCTTTTAATAATTCATCAATGTCTGCAGTCCAGCTTATTTTTCCATCGGTGCATTCCAGAAGAGCTTGATTGATATCATTCATAATTGGCTGAACAACTGCATCTAAAAGCCCTTCTTTGTTTTTGAAGTAGCGGTATACATTTCCAGGGGTGATTCCAGCCTTGGCAGCAATTTTTCTCATTGAGGCATTTTCAAATCCCTTGTCATTGAACTCTGTGGATGCGGCTGTCAGAATTTTATTTCTGATATTGTCTTTCAGTATCTGCATATAATCTTCCTTACGATTAATATACATATGTTCATTTTTAATAGCAATGGTATTATTCAAGTTATTCACCAATCATTTTCAACAAAAATACTAATTTGAAAGTTTTCCACATTTTCAAATACTTTTCAAATCAAAACTTATAAAAATAATATGAATAATATGTAAAATGCTGGCTGAGTTAACCGCTCATTTTAATTTATCCACTTTAATTTACTAAAACTTTGTTATTATGACTTTTTTTAGTTAATTAGAACTTGTTAAAAACACTTTTTCCACACGTTATTCACAGACAAAAGTTATTAGTTTTCCACAATTGTGGAAAATGTTGAAAATGCTAAATTATCTTTTAATAAAGCCATATTTTAATGTTAATAATTTGTTGATTGTTATTATTAATCATTAAATATCCACAATTTTTCTGCTTATCCACACTGTTTATAAATTATCCACTTATTTTCCACTATTGAAAGTTGTTGATAACGGTGGAAAACTGATAAATATGGCTAAATAATCACAGTTTTTAATTATCTATTATTGTGGATTATTTTTTTCTCCACAAATTCCATATAGATTTTACCTATTTAAGTGTTTAAAATATGGTTACTGGAAAAAGTTTTCCACAATTTAGGGATAGAATTATGACTACGAACAGACAACAATATCTTATTACAGTTTGGAACCAGCTTCTTGAATATCTTCAGAGCAACCGCAACATCGCAACAACGGTCATTGATAATTTTTATGTGCCATGTTCCTTGTACGAACTGACTGAAGAGAAGGCAATTATTGAAGCTCCTAATATTATTTCAAAGGAAGTTGTCCAGGCTGACATTGATATGCTATCTGCTTCTTTTACTGATATTCTTCAGCTAAACCATCCAATCATTGTAGAAATTTATCAAAAATCAGAACTTCCTTCTCAATTTTCTTCAAATACAGTTCTGAATGATCTGAATACGCAGGATTTTGAATCCATGCCAATTCAAAAAGACCGTACTTTTGATAACTTTGTCGTTGGTGACTGCAACCGTGAATCAAGAGCTGCTGCACTGGCCTGTGCTTTATATCCAGGTAAATTCAATCCATTATTTATTTATGGCAACTCAGGACTTGGCAAAACACATTTATTGATGGCAATCGCCAACTATGTGCAGCAAAATGATCCTACAAAGAAGGTCTATTATACTGAATCTATTAAATTTGTAGAAAATGTTGTCAATTCAATCCGTGATAATAAGATTGATGCTTTTAAACAGTATATGTATTCTCTTGACCTTTTATTAGTGGATGATATCCAGTTCTTAGCTGGAAAAGAGAAAAGCCATGAAGTTTTCTTCACTATATATAATGAATTAATTAATAACAGAAAACAGATCTGTATTGCCTCTGACCGGCAGCCAAAAGAAATCAAAGGATTGGAAGACCGTCTGATTTCCCGCTTCTCAAGCGGACTTTCAGTAGGTATTGATTCTCCTGAATTTGAAACTTCTTTAGCTATTCTTCAAATGAAGATCAAGCAGAATGGCTATGGCATCGAAGATGTAGATAAAGAAGGACTGGATTATATTGCCTCAAACTTCTCTGGAAATGTCAGAGATCTGGAAGGTGCCTGGAACAGAGTTCTTTTCTATTCAATTGAATTTCAGAAGGGAGGAGAGCAGATCAAATTTGAAACAGTCATGAATGCTTTAAAGAATCAGGCTGTTGTATCAGATAAGACCGGACTTTCTCCTAAGAAGATCATTAAAACAGTCGCTGATTATTATGGTCTGACCCATCAGCAGATCACCTCTAAGACCAGAACAAAGAATATTGCCAATGCACGTCATATTTCCATCTATTTATGCAGGAAACTGCTTGATATTCCATATATAAAAATAGGTGATGAATTCGGCGGCAGAGATCACAGTACAATCATCAGTGCCTGTGCAAAAGTAGAAAAACAGATCAAGAAAGATTCTGCTTATGCCAATGCAGTTAAAGAAATTGAAAAGCAGCTCTCTGCATAATTTCCAACATTTTATTCCACTATGAATTCACATAAATAAATGATAAAATAATCTAGTATTTAAGCCATTTTAGAAAGTTTTCCACATTATCAACAGTCCTAATAACAATAAGCTTATAAAAAGAATATATATACAGGAGGCAATCTCACATGAACTTTTCAATCGATAAAAATTCTTTCTTCAATGCACTGCAGACCGTTGGACATGCAATCTCTCCAAACTCACCGCAGCCGTCATTAAGAGGAATTTTAATTAATGCAAAAGAAGGACAGCTGGTATTAACTGGATCTGATGCAGATATTTCAATTCAGAAAGTACTGAAGTCAGATGATGACAATAAATTGAATATTGTCGAAGAAGGTTCAATTTTAATTGATTCTGTATATTTAATGCAGATTGTTAAAAAACTGGATTCAGACATTATCAATATTGAAATTATTGATGGATCATTAACAAAGTTCTCAGGTTCTTCAGTTGTATTTAAAATCAACGGAATGAATGTAAATGATTATCCTACAATTGATTTCTCAAAACCGATGAATTCAGTCAAGATGGATGCCACTGTTTTATCAGATATCATTGATCAGACTACATTTGCTACATCTCCGAAAGAAACTCGCCCTGTATTGACAGGTGTAAATTTCAAGCTTTCTGAAAATCATCTGAACTGCACAGCTACCGATTCCTACAGACTTGCAAAGAAGACGATTGATTTCACTTCTGAAGCTAATTTCAATATTACAATTCCTTCAAAGTCACTGAATGAAGTCAGAGGAACAATCTTATTAGCTGCAAAAGAAATTGAATTAGCTCAGAATGATAAGAAAGCTCAGTTCTGGAGTGAAGATATGGTACTTCAGACAAGACTTCTTGATGGAGGATATCCAGAAACAGATCGTTTGATTCCAACTGAATTTAATTATACTTTGAAAATTGGAAGAGAAGACCTGATCCATGCAATTGACAGAACAACATTCATTAAGAATGACAATATGACAATCAACAGACTGCAGTGTTCTAATGAAGAAGTCATCTTAACGAATAAATCTCAGGAAATTGGTGAATCCCATGAAAATCTGAGTGCTGTATTTACAGGTGAACCGTTAGATATCAGTTTCTCAGGTACATATGTCATGGATGCTGCCAAGGCATTAAGAGGCAGTGAAATCAAGATCCAGTTCACTGGTGAAATGAAGCCTTTCATCCTCAGCTGTGAGGAAGATCATACGATCTTACAGCTGGTCCTTCCAGTCAGAACTTATAACTGATTTTAAGAAAAAAACAGAAATTTTCTGTTTTTTTTTACAAATATGAAAAGTTTCAAAAATCATTAAAAAAGTACCTGTTAAAAAGCCTTATTTAAAGGGGTTTAAAATGGGTTCTTTTTTTAGTCAGAAAACGAAGAGAAAATGGGCTTAAATAAAGGGAAAATTGTTATTTTTATGGTATAATTTAATAGGCAATTTTTTACTAAGAAAAGAGGTACGTTTTCCATGGAAAAAATCACGACCGAATACATCACATTACAACAATTTTTAAAATTTGCCGGCATTGCTCAAACAGGCGGTGAAGCAAAGATCATGGTCAAGGAAATAGAAATTTTTGTAAATGGTGAAAAGGAAAATAGAAGAGGAAGAAAACTATATCCTGGTGATACCGTCAAGGTCGATGGAAAAACGTTTGTTGTATCCTGATGATTGTAAAAAATTTAAAGTTAAGAAATTTTCGAAATTATGAAAAGGCAGAAATTCAATTCAATCCTAAGATGAATTTAATTACTGGAAAAAATGCCCAGGGGAAAACTAATTTATTAGAGAGCCTTGTCTATCTTTCTTTAACAAGAAGCCACCGCATCTCTGATGATCGAAAATTAATAAAAGAAAGAGCACCGTTCGCAGATATTCAATGTCTGTATGAAGATGATATTGATAGAGAATTGGAAGCTGTTATTCATCCGAAAGGAAAAACGCTTTTAGTTAGAAAGCAGCCAATGAAAAGAAGCTCTGAATTTATTGGACTTCTGAATGTTGTATTATTTGCGCCGGATGATCTAAGTCTGTTTAATGATGCGCCAAGAGAAAGAAGAAGAATCATGAATCAGGAGATTACAAAAATCTCTACAAAATATCTTCTTTCTTTGAATCAATATCAAAATTATTTAAAAGACAGAAATATACTTTTAAAAAGTATGAAGATTGATCAGACACTGCTGGACACATTAGATGAACAGATGGCACAGGCTCAAGTAAATGTGATTCGCATGAGAAAAGATTTTGAGGAAAAAATAAGAGAAGTTCTTCCACAGAAATATATCGATCTTGCAGAGGATGACCCTAAGGTAAATGTGAGCTATCACTGCTGCTTAGAGAGCATTCCTGATCAGGATGAAGAATTATTCCAGGCACTTCTTAAGATGCATCACAGTGCAAGAGAAAAGGACCTTGAATATCATGTGACAACAGCAGGCTGTCATCATGATGACTTAGTCTTTGAAATGAATGGTGCAAACTTGATCAATACAGCCAGTCAGGGACAGAAGAGAATGGTAATGCTGGCATTTAAATTAAGTTTGCTGAGTTATATCGAAGAAGAAACAGAAAAGAGACCAGTTCTTCTTCTTGATGATGTCTTAAGTGAATTGGATTATCAAAGACAGAAGAAGTTATTGGAAATGGTTAAATCACCATATCAGTGTGTTATTACAGCAACAGAAGTACCAGAGTTTTTAAAGCATCAGGATATGAGTGAATTCCATATAGAAAATGGAACAATCACACAGATTACAGGAGGCAGCAAATGAGTGAAGAAAAAGATGAAACAAAAGTCATCACGACGGAAGATGGAACAGAAGCCGTTATCGGCGGTGTTTTAGATGCCAAGGTAACAAAAGAATATGATGACTCTGAAATCCAGGTATTGGATGGACTGGAAGCAGTTCGTAAGAGACCTGGCATGTATATCGCATCTACATCCTCAAAGGGACTTCACCATCTGGTATGGGAAATTGTAGATAACGGAATTGATGAAGCAATGGCAGGATATGCAACAACTGTTACTGTTACCATCGATAAAGATAATATCGTACAGGTCGAAGATGATGGGCGTGGTATGCCTGTAGGCATCAACACTAAGACTGGTAAGTCTACCATTGAGACAATCTTTACTGTGCTTCATGCCGGCGGCAAATTCGGCGGCGGTGCGTATAAGATTTCCGGCGGTCTGCATGGAGTCGGTGCATCTGTTGTTAATGCATTGTCCAGCTGGATGGAAGTCAGAGTATTCCATGAAGGAAAAATCTATTTCATTCGTTTTGAAAACGGCGGACATGCAGCAGAACCATTAAAAGTCATTGGAGACTGTGATCCTAATAGACATGGATCGATTGTTACATTCAAGGCAGATCCAACCATCTTCCAGGAAACAACTGTTTATGATCACGATACAATCCGTGACCGATTAAGACAGCTGGCTTTCCTGAATAAGGGAATTCGTCTTGTCTTCCATGATGAGCGTATGGAAGAAGGACACCAGGATCATAACTTCTTATTTGAAGGCGGCTTAAAAGAATATGTTGCCTATCTGAATAAGAGCAGAACAGTAGTACATCAGGATATCATTTATGCGGAAGGATATGAGAGTGATATTCAGGTAGAAGTGGCTATGCAGTACAATGATGGATACAATCCTGCTGTTTATACTTTCTGCAACAATATCAATACCGTTGAAGGCGGAACACATGAAGAAGGCTTCCGTTCTGCTTTGGGACGTATTATTAACAAATATGCAAGAGACAATGGATTCCTGAAAGAAAAGGATGAGAACTTAACAGCAGATGACTGCCGTGAAGGCATTACTGCTGTCATTTCCGTCAAGCATCCAGATCCACAGTACGAAGGACAGACAAAGACAAAGCTCGGAAACTCTGAAGTACGTAAGATTGTTTCTGATATTTTCGGCTCGCAGCTGGAAAGATTTCTGCTTGAAAATCCAGATCAGGCAAAAGCTATCATGGAAAAGGCAACCGTAGCTTCTCAGGCACGTATGGCTGCTAAAAAAGCAAGGGAACTGACTAGAAGAAAAAGTGCTCTTGAAGTATCTTCTTTACCAGGAAAACTGGCAGACTGCTCCTCCAAGGATGCAAGCATCTGTGAAATCTATATCGTCGAGGGAGATTCTGCCGGCGGCTCCGCAAAGCAGGGCAGAGATTCTCACTTTCAGGCTATTCTTCCATTAAGAGGAAAGATTCTGAACGTCGAGAAGGCAAGACAGGCCAGAGCGTTTGAAAACAACGAGATCAGATCCATGATTACAGCTTTTGGCTGCGGCATTCTGGATGAAATTGATACATCGAAGCTCCGTTACAACAAGATCGTCATCATGACCGATGCCGATGTTGATGGTGCTCATATCAGAATTCTGCTCCTTACATTCTTCTACCGTTACATGAGAGAGATCATCGAAGATGGTCATGTCTACATTGCACAGCCTCCTCTGTATAAAGTCCAGAAGGGCAATGCAGTGAAATATGCATATACCGAAGAAATGATGACAAAAGTCAGAGCAGAAATGGGAGACAGACTTGCCATCCAGAGATATAAAGGATTAGGTGAAATGAATCCGGAACAGCTTTGGGAGACAACAATGGATCCAGCCAACAGAACACTGATCAGAGTCAGTCTGGATGATGCAGAAAAAGCAGATGAATACTTCTCCATCTTTATGGGTGATGAAGTAGAACCTAGAAAAGACTATATTATTGAAAATGCGAAATTCGCAGAACTGGATATCTAAGGAAGGAGGAACTAAATGGCAAACGACGATTTTATGGAATTTGATGAGTCAAAATTCGACCCAGGTCATATTACAGAACAAAATCTGACCGAAGAAATGAAGCGTGACTTCATTGACTATTCGATGTCAGTCATAGCAGCCAGAGCTCTTCCTGATGTACGTGATGGCTTAAAGCCGGTACAGAGAAGAATCCTTTATGCAATGAATGAAATGAACAATACGCCTGATAAGCCATACCGTAAGTGTGCACGTATTGTTGGTGATACCATGGGTAAATATCATCCTCATGGTGACTCTTCCATCTATGGTGCATTGGTCTACATGGCGCAGGGATGGAATATGCGTGAGATATTGATCGATGGCCATGGAAACTTTGGTTCTATGGATGGTGACGGTGCCGCTGCCATGCGTTATACCGAAGCGAGAATGTCCAAGCTCGCAATGGAAATGCTGCGCGATCTGGATAAAGAAACTGTCGATATGACACCGAACTATGACGGTGAAGAAGAGGAACCAAATGTTCTTCCTTCCCGTTTTCCAAACCTGATTGTCAATGGTGCAATGGGAATTGCCGTCGGTATGGCAACAAATACGGCACCGCACAACTTATCTGAAACAATCGACGGTGTATTGGCACTGATGGACAATCCTGATATTACAGCAACAGAAATGATGCAGTATATCAAGGGACCTGACTTTCCTACCGGTGGATATATTTTGGGAAGATCCGGCATCCGCAGAGCAATGGAAACAGGTAAGGGAACCATTGTAATGCGTGCCAAGACCAAGATAGAAGATATGGCCAACGGCAAGAAGAGAATTGTCGTCTATGAGATTCCTTATATGGTCAACAAGGCTGCTATGGTCGAAAGAATAGCTCAGCTTGCCCGTGATAAACAGATAGAAGGCATTACTGACCTGCGCGATGAAAGTAACATGAAGGGCATCCGTGTCGTCATGGAACTGAAGAAGGACGCTCAGCCTGATGTTATTCTGAATCAGCTGTATCGGATGTCTCCGCTGCAGTCCAATTTCGGCGTCAACAATGTCGTCTTATTCGGCAAAACACCGCATCAGGCAACTTTGAAGGAAATGCTGCAGGGATATCTGGACCACCAGATTGAAGTCATTACTAGAAGAACACAGTATGAACTTAAGAAAGCACAGGACAGAGCACACATCCTGGAAGGATTGAGAATTGCGGTAGATAATCTTGATGCAATTATTCATACGATCCGTGATTCTGCTGATGCCAACGAAGCAATGCCTCGTTTGATGGAAGGCTTCGGACTGGATGAAATCCAGGCAAAGGCAATTCTGGACATGCAGTTCAGAAGACTGACAGGTCTGGAACGTGAAAAGATTGAAAATGAATATCAGGATCTTTTAGTAAAGATTGCTGACTACAAGGATATCCTGGCACATCATGAAAGAATCATGCAGATCATCCGTGATGAGCTGACTGTGATCAAGGATAAATACGGCAATCCAAGATTGTCTGAGATCATTGATGCTCCGGCTGAAATGGAAGATGAAGATCTGATTCCTGTCCAGCATGTCATTATTTCTCTGTCCACCAACGGATATATCAAGAGAATTACATCTGACAGCTACCACGTACAGAACCGCGGCGGCAAGGGCATCAAGGGTATGGAACTGAACAAAGATGATGAAGTCGACCAGTTCATCAACCTTTCTACTCATGATCACTTATTGTTCTTTACAGATCAGGGAAGAGTCTTCAGAGTCAAGGGATACAATGTTCCGGAATTCTCCAGAACATCCAAGGGACTTCCAGTCATCAATCTGATTGCGATTGACAAGAATGAAAAGGTCAAGGCAATGGTCCCATATTCTGAAGAAAATGACGGCGATGCCAAATTCATGTTCTTTGTCACTAAGAAGGGCCTGATCAAGAGAACAAGCTTGAGTGAGTTTGAAAACATCAACCGCAATGGTAAGATTGCCATCAAGCTCAATGAAGGCGATGAATTAGCCTTTGCAAAGGGCACAACCGGTGAAGATGAGATCATCATTGCTGGTTCCAACGGCAAGGCAGTCCGCTTCAAGGAAGATACGATCCGTCCGCTTGGCCGTACAGCCCGCGGTGTCAAGGGTTTCAATGTTGACGGTGGCTATGTCATCGGCATGGCAACGAACAAGGAAGGCAAGTATATCCTGACCATTACAGAAAATGGATACGGAAAGAAATCTTCGCTGGATGATTATCGGATCACTGCCCGCGGCGGCAAGGGAGTCAAGACAGTCAACATTACTGACAAGACTGGAAACTTAGTATGTATGAGGTCAGTCGAAGGAAATGAAGACTGTATGATCATGACCGACAACGGCATCATGATCCGTATCTCTCTGGAACAGGTCTCTGTCTATGGAAGAGGAGCACAGGGTGTTCGCGTCATTTCAGTCAAGGATGATACAAAGGTCTCTGCCGTTTCCATTATTGAGCCAGAACCAGAAGAACCAATCGATGCAGTATCGGATACAGATAACATTTCTGCAGATGAAGATGATGAAGAAGTCAAACCTTCTGCAGGGAATGAAGATACAGATATCTAAAAAAAAAGATATGGCTGAAAGGTCATATCTTTTTACATGCGAGCATGAAATGGTGCAGACGAAACTATCTATTTAGCATTTATGATTTCTCAGTAATCATCGGCAGATACAGCATATCAACATGCATGCATAAAACAAAAAATTCCCCATCTAGATGAGGAATTAAAGTGAATGAATTTCAAAAATAAATTTACTTTTTCTTCTTGGCAGCAGGTTTCTTGACAGGCTTTGCAGCAGCTTTCTTGGCACCCTTATTTTTCTTCATATCAGCAACAATCAGATCACTGATATAAGCCTTGACGCCGCTTTTCTTTTCAAGCCAGTTGATGATGTCTGTTTCGCTGTTGATGCTGAAGCGAACAGAGAAGGAACGATAGTTGTTACGGTTGTAGTTGTTGTTGTATTGTAGCTTGTGCTGATACTGTGTCTTCTTTGCCATGATAATGATTTACCCCCAATGTTTATAACATTAATAATATAGCATGTTTTTACTTATTTGTGGACATTGTCTAATTATATTTTTACATATTCGAACAGTAAACAATTTTGTGGATAAATTCAGTGCTTGATATAATGGTATAGCCAAATATAGAAACACTTAAGCAGCTATCTAGCTCTATGTTTGGCGACATCTCCGTTAGATGGCTGCTTAAGTGATGGAGATGCCGCTATGTCAAAGGGAGTAAACCCTTTTCAAGATAGTGTGTTTTCGTTACCTGCAGAGGACTTCGCCCTATTACAGGATGCGATTGCCATTCGTCTGAATAAGGAAAAGTATGGATCATCATCTTTTGAAGAGTTAGCTGAACAATATGGGCGTAAGTCAGTATGCCCTTCGTGTGGAAGCCATGAGAGCGCTTTGAATGGAAAGACGCCTGATGGAAAGCAACGATATATATGCAATGATTGTGGGCAGATATATACGATACTTTCTGACTCAATCTTTCATTCAACAAACAAGAGCTTTGATACATGGGTTAGATATCTTGTTTTGATGACATTCAACGTACCTTTGGAAATGACTGAGACGCTATGCAGCATTTCTCATCCAACTGCTATGCTGTGGAGAAGAAAGATCTTTGCGACAGTTGATGGATATCAGAATCATTTGGTTCTTCATGGACGTATATGGATTGATGAAACATATGTGTTTGACAGTACTGTTCTTCATGAAGATGGGTTCAAGAAGAAACGTGGATTATCCAACAATTTGCTTTGTATTGTTGTTGCGATTGATACCTTCGGCAACTCCTACGCAGAGATTTGTGGGCATGGAAGACCATCAAGCACAAGAATATATAAAACATTGAGAAATCATATACATTCAGGATCGACAATAGTTCATGATGGTGAGAAGGCTCATGCATTCCTCATCCAAGAACTTCATTGCACTGAAGAAAAATATATTGCAGATAACTCGCCAGAATACTTAAAAAAGATGGCGCTTATCAATAATATGTGTGCGTGGTTGAAGCGATATCTATATAGATTTATTGGAATGAATACAGAATACATGCCTTCATATCTGAACTGGTTTGTATACCTGTATCGTGTCAAATCTGCTAAAGAAAAGTGGCCGACTATTTCTAGAATTCTACGACATTTGATATTGACCGAAACAACTTTTAAGAGAAAAAGGCCTTAAATACAGGACTTGTCATCCACAAAATTGTTTACTGTTCGATTACATATTATTCATTATTATGAGAATACTTGACATTTGATATTCACAATGATTTAATTTCAAGTAGAAATCGAAGAAAAAGGAATAGTAGCTTATCTCTGTAATATCAGAAAGACAGCGGCTGATGAGAGCTGTCACAGAAAAGAGTGAATCCACCTTTGAGTGAAACTAACACTTTCCGGAGCGACCGTTATCCGCAACAATGAAGAGGTATATTGTTTCACGTGAAACAATATACAATAAGGGTGGCACCGCGATGACATCGTCCCTTGATTGGATGATGTTTTTTATTTATCTGAAAGGAGATAAATCATGATTGACATTAAATTGATCCGTGAAAATCCTGAAATTGTTAAAGAGAATATCAAGAAGAAGTTCCAGGACGAAAAACTGCCTTTAGTTGATGAAGTGAAAGAACTTGATCTGAAGGTACGTGAAGTAAAGCAGAAGGGCGATCAGATGAGAGCTGACCGCAACCGGATGTCCAAGGAAATCGGCGGTCTGATGCGTGAAGGCAAGAAGGAAGAAGCTGAGAACGTCAAGAACAAGGTTTCTGAAATGGGCACTGAGATGGAAGCTTTAGCACAGGAAGAAGAAAAGCTGAATGCTGAAATCAAGGAAAAGATGATGATAATTCCAAATATCATCGATCCATCTGTACCGATTGGCAAAGATGACTCTCAGAACGTAGAAATCGAAAGATTTGGCGAACCAGTCGTTCCTGAATATGAAATTCCGTATCATACTGACATTCTTGAGGCAATTGACGGACTTGATCTTGATTCTGCCCGCAGAACAACAGGAAATGGCTTCTATTACTTAAAGGGTGATGTTGCCAGACTGCATTCTTCAATCCTGTCATATGCTAGAGATTTTATGATCAACCGCGGTTTTACATACTTTATTCCGCCATTTATGATCCATAGTGATGTTGTCAACGGAGTCATGAGCTTCACTGAAATGCAGAACATGATGTATAAGATTGAAGGTGAAGACCTCTATTTGATTGGTACATCTGAACATTCCATGATTGGACGCTTCATGGGACAGATTTTAAAAGAAGAGGATCTTCCTTATACTTTGACTTCATACAGTCCATGTTTCCGTAAGGAAGTCGGTGCACACGGTATCGAAGAAAGAGGATTATACAGAGTCCATCAGTTTGAAAAGCAGGAAATGGTCGTTGTATGCAAGCCCGAAGATTCCAAATACTGGTATGAACAGCTCTGGAAGAATTCTGTAGACTTCTTCAGATCATTGGACATCCCGGTCAGAACTTTGGAGTGCTGCTCTGGTGATCTGGCTGACTTAAAGGTCAAATCCTGTGATGTAGAGGCATGGTCACCAAGACAGAAGAAGTATTTCGAAGTTGGCTCATGCTCAAATTTAGGCGATGCACAGGCAAGAAGACTTGGTATCCGCATCAAGGGCGAGAATGGCAACTATTTTGCTCATACACTGAATAACACAGTTGTTGCGCCGCCAAGAATGCTGATTGCTTTCTTTGAGAACAATCTGCAGGCAGACGGCTCTGTCAAGATTCCTGAACCACTGCAGCCATATATGGGCGGACAGAAGACAATTGTTCCTCCAACAAAGAAAAAGAATTTCTAAAAACCGCATAAAAAGCGGTTTTTTTGTATATTTCACGATATATAATGATGAAAAAGAGGGAGAAATTTATGCTTGGCGCAGTTATTGGGGATATTGTAGGATCACGATTTGAATTTCGAAATCACCGTGATAAAGATTTTGAGCTGTTTGCATCAGACTGTACATATACGGACGATTCAGTGATGACGGCAGCGGTTGCTCAGGCAGTCATGAATTCAAAGCCTGATTTTTCTGATCTATCACAAAATGCAGTTAAATATATGAGTGATCTCGGAAATTCTCATCCGGGCAGGGGATACGGGTTCCATTTTTATCAATGGCTGCTGGGAGACCAGAAACCATATAATAGTTTTGGAAATGGTGCCGCAATGCGGGTCAGCCCGGTTGCATATGCCGCAAAATCTTTAGAAGAGACACTTCATCTGGCAGATGAAGTCACAAAAGTATCTCATAATCATCCAGAAGGCATGAAAGGTGCTGAAGTGACAGCGGCAGCAGTCTATTTGGCAATTCATGGCAGTACAAAAGAAGAAATCAAGGCATATACAGAACAGTTCTACCCTATTACTTTTACAATTGATGATATTAGAGATAATTATGCATTTGATGAAACGTGCCAGGGATGTATGCCGCAGGCACTAGAATGTTTCTATGAATCAAAGGATTTTGAGGATGCAGTACGAATTGCCATATCATTGGGCGGAGACAGTGATACGATTGCTGCAATGACTGGATCAATCGCCGAAGCCTATTATGGAGTCCCAAACACACTTCGGTTAAAGGCTGTCAGCTATCTGGATACGGAATTAGCATTGATTGTGAATCGATTTGAAGAGATTTACCCATCAAAGACCCTCTGATTGTTTCACGTGAAACAAAAATGGAAGTTGTTTATACAAAATTATCCGGTATAATATGAGTGGCACAGCAATATGTTCTAACCTGGTCAGGGCCGGAAGGCAGCAGCCATACGAGCCTCTATTCGCGTGTGCCACTTTTTTATTTATATGAAAACACCTGAAGAATACATGAGAGCTGCTCTGAAAGAAGCAGAAAAGGCAAAAAATATTGATGAAGTACCAGTGGGGGCAGTGATTGTTCAGAACGGCATCATTATTGCGAAAGCCCATAATCTGAGAGAAAAGACACAGATGGCATCTGCACATGCAGAATTTCTTGCCATCCAGAAAGCCTCAAAGAAATTAGGGACATGGTGTCTGTCGGACTGCGACTTGTATGTCACATTGGAACCATGCATGATGTGTACCGGTGCAATTGAGCTTTCCAGGATCCATGGTCTGTACTATGGAACAAGTGATCCGAAAGGCGGAACGGTAGATACATTGATACAGGTAAAAAAGATACCCCATTTGAACACCTATCCAAAGGAAATCCATCCAGGAATCCTGCAGAAAGAATGTGCAGAAATACTGACATCATTCTTCCGTGAAAAGAGAAAACAAAGTAAAATTGAGAAATCTAAAAAAGGCTGAAAAACACGAGATTCATGCGTTAGAGACAGCCTTTTTTGATATAATAAGGATAACGGAGAATGCAATGGCAAAATTAGCTCTATATCAAAAATATCGTTCTTCCACTTTTGAAGAAGTAGTAGGACAGGAATACATCGTAAAATCAATCAAGAACGCAGTACGTGAAAACAAAGTAGGTCATGCATATCTTTTCTGCGGCCCAAGGGGAACAGGCAAGACTACCATGGCAAGACTGCTGGCCAAAGCAGTGAACTGCGAACATCCTGAAATTGCGCCATGCGGAGAATGTGAGAACTGCATCGCCGCAAACAACGGCACCCATCCGGATATTATCGAGATCAATGCCGCCAACGAAACACATGTGGAAGATATCCGTGACTTAATTGAACGGTCTACCCTGGCACCAATGCAGGGAAAACATAAAGTATATATTATCGACGAGGTCCATCAGCTCTCCAGTGCAGCCTCCAGTGCATTGCTGAAGACATTAGAAGAGCCGCCAGCCAATGTTATTTTTATTCTTGCGACAACAGACCCTCAGAAACTTCTGCCAACAATCATTTCGAGATGTCAGAGATATGATTTCACAAAAGTCAGAAGAGATCAGATCAAAGACCATCTGATCGATATCGCACAGAAAGAAAATATCGAGATGGAAGAAGACGCAGCAGATATGATTGCTGTATTGGCAGAAGGCGGAATGCGTGATGCTTTATCCATAATGGATCAGTGTGCATCTTATACAAGTGACCATATTACGGTGGAAGACATTGACCGGATCTATGGCTTAACAACAGCAGAAGAAAAAGTAGAACTTTTTCAGGATATCGCATATGGAAATATGGAAGCAATGATCCGCAAGATCCAGTCCTATGAAGAAAAGGGAATTGACCTGCCGCGCTTTACGGATGGAATGATCGACATCCTGAAAGACAGTGTCATCTATCAGAGCACAAAGAAGGCTGAATTACTGAAAGTGCTGTCTAAAGAACAGGCAGAAACACTTGCAGACGCAGCTGATATTAAAACATGCATGCATGCATCTGAAAAACTGATTGATTCTAAGCAGAGATTCAGACTGGCAACCAATGCAGCAACTGCTTTTGAAGTCACATGTCTGTCATTATTAACAGATGTATCAGCTCCTGAGGAAACAGCAGAACCAGTCAAATATGCAGTAAAGACAGCGTCTTCTGAAGTTCCTCTTGAAAGAGAAGAAGCACCTGAAATCAAAACAGTCCAGCTTCCAGAAGAAACCGAAAAGCCGGCAGCAGAATTGAAGAAAAAGAAAAAAGCACCAGAAGAAAAAATGGATGTGCATCCAGTTCAGCCGTTAAGTACAGAGATGATTCTTTCTCTGCTTGTGCAGTGTGATAAGAAATCAAAAATTGCAGATGAAAATACAATTGCAATGGTCAAGTCATACGCTGATCTGAAGCACCGTAAATATACTTCATTATTAGAAGATGCCAAGATCGGAGCAAGCGGACCTGACTGTATCCTGCTTGGTGTCCAGCAGCAGGCAATTGCCAACCGCATCAATGAAGAGAAGATGAATTATGAACTGTACTTCTTCATGAAGGATACAATGAAGACGGACAAGATGCTGTATGCTGCAACAGAAGAAGATATTAAGGAAGCTGCAAAGCAGTTTATGGCATTGATGAAGACAGACAATCTTCCGTCACCAATGAAGATTGAAAGATATGAAGAAAAGCAGGGACAGAAGATTGACCCTGAAAAGAAAGTACTGGAATTATTCGGTGCTGAGAATGTCACGATAGAATAGGAGCTCGTATGGACTTAAATGCATTAATGAAACAGGCAAAACAGATGCAGGATGATCTGAAAAAGACACAGGCTGCATTGGAAGAAAAGATTTATGAAGGTACATCAAACGGCATCGTCATTAAGATCAATGGGAAGAATGAAGCACAGGAAGTCAGTATTCCCCAGGAGTTAATGGATGATAAGGATATGCTGCAGGATATGATCCTGATTGCCTTCAACAACGCAGTCGAAGCAGCTGCTAAGGACAGAGATGAACAGATTGGTGCTGCCACAAAGGGATTGAATATCCCTGGGATGTAATCCATGTATCCTCAAAGCTTACAGGTACTGATTGAAAGATTCCGTGAACTTCCGGGGGTCGGTGAGAAGACGGCTGAAAGATATGCCCTGTCAGTAATTGATATGGACAGTCAGACAGCAGCACAGTTCGCTGATGCGATTGTTGACGTCAAAAAGAAACTGACCTACTGTCGGACTTGCGGAAATCTGACCGAACAGGATGAGTGTGAAATCTGTTCAGACAGTGACAGAGACCATCGTCAGATCTTTGTTGTCCAGTCTGCCAAAGATGTATTGGCAATGGAGAAGACAGGTGAATATCATGGTGTCTATCATGTATTAAATGGATTGATCTCAACTTCAAAAGGAATCATGCCGGAAGATCTGACCATAGATCATCTGGTAGAACGTGCAAAGAATGCAGATGAAATTATACTTGCTACAAACACCACAATGGATGGTGAAACAACCGCAATGTATTTAGACAAACTGTTAAAAGAACAGTGTCCGAATGTATTGGTTACAAGAATTGCGCATGGACTTCCATCTGGTGGAATGCTTGATTACGCTGATGAAATGACATTGGCACATGCTCTGTCTGATCGTAGACGCATGGGTTGAATATAACAAATTCAAGGAGGGTAGATTCATATGAATGACGATTTAAAGATTGCACAGGCCGCCACACTCGAAGACATCTATGTTATTGCAGAAAAAGCAGGTATCGCAAAAGAGTTCATTGAACCTTATGGAACAGATAAGGCAAAAATCAGCCCAAAGTTCAATGCAACAGTTCAGAACAATAAAGACGGAAAGCTGATTCTTGTTACAGCTATCACTCCTACCAAAGCAGGAGAAGGCAAATCGACGACAACAGTCGGTCTGGCAGATGGACTGCAGAAGATTGGTAAAAATGTCATGGCATGTCTGCGTGAACCATCACTCGGACCAGTCTTTGGCTTAAAGGGCGGCGCTACCGGCGGCGGATATGCACAGGTAGTTCCAATGGAATCTATCAACCTTCACTTTACCGGTGATATGCACGCCATCACAAGCTGCAACAATTTGATTGCTGCGATGCTTGATAACAGCATTTATCAGGGCAATCCATTGAACATCGATCCAAACAATGTGGTCTGGAAGAGATGCATGGATATGAATGACCGTACGATGCGTGATATCACCATTGCTCAGGATCACAAGACAAATGGTGTTGAAAGAAAAGATCATTTCGTTATCACGGTAGCAACAGAAGTAATGGCAATTCTCTGTCTGTCAAAAGACATCAAGGATTTTGAAGATAGGATCTCCAGATGCATTGTTGCCTATACATATGATGACAAGCCAGTCACAGTAAAAGATATTGATGCAGCAGGAGCGGCAACCGTCGTCATGAAGGAAGCTATCAAACCAAACTTAGTGCAGACGCTGGAACATACACCAGTCTTTGTACATGGCGGACCGTTTGCGAATATCGCACATGGATGCAACTCTGTCATCGCAACAAAGCTCGCACTGAAGTTAGCTGACTATGTCGTTACGGAAGCAGGCTTCGGTGCTGATCTTGGCGCAGAGAAGTTCCTCGATATCAAGTGCAGAAGTGCAAAGCTGACACCAAGTGCAGTGGTCATCGTTGCGACTGTCCGTGCACTGAAGATGCATGGCGGTGTTGATGTCAATGAACTGACAACAGAGAATGTAGAGGCGATGTTAAAAGGAACAGAAAACCTGCAGAAACATATTGAATCCATTAAGGCATTCGGTGTTCCATATGTAGTTGCCATCAATAAGTTCTCTAAGGATACTCCAGCTGAAGTGGAAGCACTGCTCAAGTGGTGCAGAGACAATGGTCATCCAGTTGCGGAAGCAGATGGATGGGCAAAAGGCGGTGCCGGCATGACTGAACTTGCAGAACTTGTTGTTAAGAAATGTGAAGAAGAAAATCATTACGCACCAATCTATGACGTCAATGAAACAATTGAAGAAAAGATCAATAAGATTGCAACAATTGTATACGGTGCGAAGGATGTTGAATTCTCTGATGAAGCTAAGGCAAAGATTGAAGAATTCAAGAAGCACGGCTGGGACAAGCTGCCAATCTGCATGGCTAAGACACAGAATTCCATTACAGATGACGCAAAGCTGAAGGGCAGACCAGTAGGATTTACAATTCATGTCAAAGATCTGAGCATCTCCAATGGTGCAGGATTCGTTGTCGCTTATACTGGCAGCATCTTGACAATGCCTGGGTTACCAAAGGTACCGGCAGCCGTCAATATGGGAATTGATGAGAACGGGGAGACTTACGGACTGTTCTAAGAGAAGGTAAAAGATGAGTTCGATTGCGTATGTGACAGACGAAGAAATGCTGGAATATCATCGGTTGTGCAGAAACCGCACAATCCTTTTCTGGCGTCTTGCCAGCAGGAGAAAGATTGCAGATTTCCGCAAAGGTGATCTGCTGTTCTTCTTTGCTAAACCGGCACGCACACGCAAGAAGGCTCTGATTGGATATGCACATTATGATTCCACCAAACGTCTTTCATTGAAGCAGATGTGGGAGAAGTACGGCAAAGAGACAGGATATGATTCCATGCAGCGTCTTCATGACGCAATTGATCGTGCAGCTAAAGGTGAGATTCCATCTGTCATGAGATGCCTGTATCTGACTGATGTTGTCTTCTTCCTGTCACCAATCTATCCGGAAGAAGTCGGTCTTTCCATTCAGAGTAATCTGGAAAGCTATACTTATCTCGACCGCAATGATCCTCGGATTACAGTCAAGATCCTGCAGACGGCAGCAGAGCATGGCATTGATCTTTGGAGTGCAGATGCTTCCCGTACACCGGATGAGATCTTCCACAATGATGAGACTAGACATCAGTTAGCTGTCATTCACAGCGATATGGGGAAAGAAGCAGGCTCAGAACAGGAACGCCATCGTGCACATCGCCTGGCTGAACAGCAGATTGCTCAAGAATCCTGGGAGATGATCCGCGGTTCGCAGACAGACTGCTTGAAAATGGAAGAGAATCAGATTACCATTGCAATACCTCTTGTGGTCCAGGCAAATGACAGAGATGTCAGAGTGCGTGAACTGTTCGGCAAAATGAATCTGTATAGACTCTGCGCTAAGAAACAGCACGTGGACCGCCGGATTGTGTTTACAGTGATGTCTGATAAACCAATCGATGAAATAAAAGAACTGGTGGAAGATTTTAACAATGAAGAATTATGATATTATCGTCATCGGCGGCGGACATGCAGGCATAGAAGCAGCCCTCGCATCCGCACGTCTCCATAAACGTACACTGTTGCTGACTTTATCTATCGACAACATCGGCAAGATGCCATGCAATCCAAGCGTTGGCGGTCCTGCCAAGGGAATTGTTGTCAGAGAAATTGATGCTTTAGGCGGACAGATGCCGATTACGGCAGACCGTACTGCGCTGCAGTTCAAAATGCTGAACAGCGCAAAAGGTCCAGGTGTCCGTGCTTTAAGAGTACAGTCAGATAAAATTGAATATAAGAAAATGATGCAGGATGTCTGCCTCCATCAGGAGAACCTGACGGTCAAGGAAGGCATGGCTGTTGAAATCAATGCGGAACATCAGAAGATCACCGGGGTCACGTTAAAGGATGGATCCTTTATTTCCTGTGAGATTGTAATTGTTACGACGGGAACCTATATGGCCAGCGTCAATATGATTTCCAGTGAAGTGCGCATGGGCGGGCCGGACATGGAAGAGACGACCAACGATCTCTCTGCATCCATCCGCAGATTAGGCATTGAAACAATGCGCCTCAAGACAGGAACCCCGCCAAGAGTCCTGACGTCATCTATTGATTTTTCAAAAACTGAATATGAACCGGGAACCGATGAGTTTCTTCGTTTCTCCGAAACAACGAGAAAAGAAGACGTCCGTTCCTTCAAGGATCAAGTGCCCTGCTACCTGACCTATACAAGACCGGAGACACACGAGATCATTTTAGACAATTTGAATAAATCATCGATGTATTCCGGTGTTGTCAAAGGAGTCGGTCCAAGATACTGTCCTTCCATTGAAGATAAATTAGTCCGCTTTAAGGATAAACCTAGACATTTGTTATTCCTGGAACCGGAATCTTTATCCATGGATACAACATATGTCCAGGGCTTCAGCACCTCACTGCCAAGAGAAGTTCAGGAGAAAATGATCCATACATTACCTGGATTTGAGCACTGCATCATCAAGAAATATGCATATGCGATTGAATATGATGCAATGGAGCCGATTCAGATGAAGCCGACTTTTGAATCAAAGATTGTTGAGAATCTGTTTACAGCCGGCCAAGTCAACTGCACCTCAGGATATGAGGAGGCAGCGGGACAGGGAATAATGGCAGGCATTAATGCGGCATTGAAGCTGGATGGCAGAGAACCGCTGGTCTTCGGCCGAGATGAATCCTACATCGGCGTCCTGGTAGATGACTTAACGACCAAGGGAACGAAGGAACCATACCGTCTGCTGACAAGCAGAGCTGAATTCCGTCTTCTGCTCAGACATGACAATGCGGAAGAAAGACTGATTGAAAAGGGAAGATACTGCGGGCTTGTGGATGACGCGAGATATGCAGCATACTTGGAAAAGCAGAAGAAGCTGCAGGATACTGAAACGATGCTGAAGGACACCTTGTTTGAACTGGATGATCCGAAGGTCAAGGCATATCTGGAATCGGTTGGATATGTTGAAACTGAGCACCGCGGCGTCAACGGCCGAGATCTGGTAAAGAGACCGAATGTAGAAACTGAAAAACTTCTGGAAGCTGCTGATATTGCCATCGATGCAGAACTGGCAAGAAAAGCAGATATCGATATCAAATATGAAGGTTATATCAACAAGCAGAGAAGAGAAGCAGCCAAACTGCAGGCAATGGAAGCACAGAAGCTTGGCGTCGATTTTGACTATGATCAGATTGACAACTTATCCATTGAAGGCAGACAGAAATTAGTAAAATTCAAACCGGCAACTATGGGACAGGCATCACGAATCTCTGGAGTCAACCCGGCTGACTTAGCAGTATTGGCAATCTCCATCAAGCAAGGGAAAGGGAAAAAGAACGCATGAATTATTCAGAAGTAATCTCCAACGTACAGATCTACGGCTTTGATGATGCAGTCAAAGGTGCGAAGTATTCCTACGCAGTCGATCTGAATAAGGTCACAAGCGAAATCTCCAAATCCACGATTGCCTTAGCTACATCAACACCAGGCAGCGGACATGATCAGTTCATGACCGGTATCATTGTTCAGTTCGATCTGACCTTCTCCAATAAGGCATGGGTCGAAGCAGAAAGATATAAGTTCCTGGACTTCATCACATCACAGTCCACCATGCACCGCATCACAAAGTTTGATCTGGATGATGTATATATGCCGCAGGTTGATAAGCGTATTGTTGAAATCATGAAGGAAAAGGTCGCCGACTACAACAAACTGCAGGAAGAGATCAAGAGTCTGACCGAGCAGGGGAAAGATGTCAAAGCGCTCAATGAGGAACTGAATCAGAAATATCTGGAACTGCTGTATTCCAATCCGGCAGGTTTCCGCATTACTGCTAAAATGAGCACAAATTATCGTGCGCTCAAGACAATTTATCACCAGCGGAAAGACCATAGACTTCCGGAATGGAGAGCCTTCTGTGAGTGGGTCAAGACTCTTCCGCACAGTGAGTTCATAACGGGTGAGATTTCCGCTTAACAAAGCAATAATTTCATAGAATGTGGGGAAGATAATTCTCCACATTTGATGTTATGAGTATTGATATTGTGGAAAAATAAAACATCCACATAAATGATGAGCATGAATATAAAATTGTGGAGAAAAAAGTTTCCCACACATTTTGCTCTTTTCCCAGGAAAAGGTTAATGCTAAAATAAAGATAAAGAGGGAACCTATGACCATCGAAGAACTCCGCAAATCATCAGAAGAAATTGGCATCCACCTGACAGATGAGATGCTGGAACAGTTTGAAGCATACTGCGGACTTCTGCAGGAATGGAATGAGAAGATGAATCTCACTGCTATCAAGGAAAAAGATGAGATCATTGAGAAACACTTTCATGATTCCCTGCTTCCTTTATATAATAGAGAGCCAAAAGGAACTGCCGCAGATGTAGGCACAGGTGCCGGCTTTCCTGGAATTGTTTGGAAGATTGCTTATCCGGATCTTCATGTTGTATTGATTGAACCGACGGGCAAAAGATGTACCTTTTTAAAAGAAGTCATCTCTCAGCTGAAGCTGAAGGATATCGAAGTATTTAATGACCGTGCTGAGGAACATGCACAGAAGCATCGTGAAGCATATGATATTGTCACTGCCAGAGCCGTGGCAAATCTCAGCATTTTGGCAGAACTCTGTGTTCCTTTATTAAAAAAGGATGGACTCTTTATCGCGATGAAGGGTGCCCAGGGACACACTGAAGCAGTGCAGGCAGATCATGCTATGAAAGTGCTTGGCTGTGTATTGGAAGAAGAAAAAGATACCTCACTTTCCGAAGGAGACCACCGCGTTAACCTTTTCTATCGGAAGAAGGAACATACACCGGCTGAATATCCGCGCAACTACGGCCGCATCAAAAACAAACCACTCTAAGGGGAAAAACTATGGCAGGAAAGAACATATTTGAACTCTTCAACAACGCAGACAAAGATATTAATAAGATCATTACTGTACCTGTAGACATGGTCCAGCCTTCTAGATATCAGCCGCGTTTGAAGTTTGATGAAGAAGCACTGCAGGAATTAGCGGACTCCATTAAGGAGAATGGCTTGATCCAGCCGATTACGGTCAGACAGATCAATGATCACTATGAGATCATCGCCGGAGAAAGAAGATACCGTGCAACCAGAATTGCCGGCTTCAATGAAATTAAATGCTATGTACTTTCGCCAAGTGAGGATCAGGCTGCCCAGATGGCACTCGTTGAGAATGTCCAGCGTGAGAATCTGAGTGCAATTGAAGAAGCAAAGAGCTATCTGCAGATTATGCGCCAGGCAAGCATGACCCAGGAACAAGTGGCACAGAAGATTGGCAAGTCTCAGTCTGCTGTGGCCAATAAAATCCGTCTGCTCAACCTTCCACAGGAGATCCAGGATGGTGTCGTTGAAGGAAAAATCACGGAAAGACATGCCCGTGCATTGTTGAGTGCACCGGAAGAAAAGCAGAAAGAAGCATTTCATCACATTCTCAAGAAAGAATTGAATGTCAGAGAATCAGAAGCATATATCGAAACACTGAATTTGCCGGAGAAGGTCCATAAGCGTCAGAAGACACAAGGCTTCTCCAGAAATACACAGATTGCTATCAACACCATCAACCAGTCCGTTAAAATGATTGATAAGCTTGGCATCAAAGTCAGTGTCGAAACACAGGATACAGATCAGGAAGTCCGGATGATTGTCCATCTTCCGAAAGAAAATTAAGGGGATAGTATTATGGGAAAAATCATCGCAATTGCCAACCAGAAAGGCGGCGTCGGAAAAACAACAACCGCTATGAACCTGGCTGCAGGTCTCGCATTCGTTGGAAAGAGAGTCATGTTAGTTGACTTCGATCCGCAGGGAAATGCAACCCATGGCATCGGTGCCAATAAAGTTGGCTTTACAAAATCTGTTTATGACGTTCTGATGACTGATACAACCGTTAAGGAGGCAACTGTAACTTTACAGATGCCGCCGATGGATGTCCTTCCTTCGACCATTGACCTGTCAGGTGCCGATGTAACAATGTCTCAATATGAGACCGGCAGAGAACAGCTGTTGAAGAACAAGCTGTCTGAAGTCAAGAATGACTATGACTATATCATCATTGACTGCCCGCCGGCTTTGGGTCTGCTGAATACGAATGCATTAACGGCAGCCGATTCTGTTATGATTCCGGTGCAGTGTGAATACTTTGCATTGGAAGGACTGACCCAGCTGCTGTCGACAATCCGTCTGGTCCAGAAGTTATGGAATCCGCAGCTTTCTATCGAAGGTGTCTTATTAACAATGTTTGATGCCCGTACAAAACTGTCGGTAGAAGTTCAGCAGGAAGTCCGCAAATATTTTAAGGAAAAGGTCTATAAATGTTTTATTCCGCGTAATGTCAAGCTCAGCGAAGCACCGTCCAGAGAACAGACGATCTTCGAATATGACACCAGAAGCGAAGGCTCAAAAGCCTATGCTCAGCTGGTCAGAGAAGTCATCACGCAGAATGAAAGGAGAAAGTAATGGCACAGCAGGAAAAGCAGCATCTTGGCAGAGGATTGAATGCAATCTTTGGACAGAATGTTGAACAGTTCCTGGATGATATCCAAAACAACGCTGAAAACGCTGCTGAAATTCCAGGAAGAAGAGAAGTAGAAATCAACATTTCAGAAATCCGTCCGAATCCTTATCAGCCAAGAAAAGAATTTGAACCAAAGGCACTGCAGGAATTAGCAGATTCCATCAAGACACATGGCATCTTTACACCGCTTCTTGTCCGCAAGAGCGTCTCTGGGTATGATCTGATTGCCGGTGAAAGAAGACTGCGGGCAGCAAAACTTGCAGGATTGACACAAGTACCTGCAATTGCAGTTGATTTCACAGAAGAGCAGATGATGGAAATCTCCATCCTGGAGAACGTTCAGCGTGAAGACCTCAATCCAATCGAAGAAGCTGCCGCCTACGAATCCTTAGTCAAAAAGCTGGGTTATACCCAGGAGAAACTGGCAGAAAGAGTCGGCAAGAGCCGTGAATACTGCGCCAATATGATGAGACTGCTCAAGCTTCCAAGTGAAGTGCAGCAGCTGGTCATTGAAAAGAAACTGACAAACGGTCATGTCAGGCCTCTACTTTCATTAGAGGATGACGGAGCAATTTATGATGCGGCAACGAAGATCGTTCATGATAAGATGTCCGTCCGTGAAGTAGAAAAATACGTTCATGAACTGAACGGGACCGAAAAGAAGGCTGTTAAGCCTGAGAAGAAGAAAGACCCAATGATCCGTGACCTGGAGAACCGCATGAGCAGCAAGCTTGGCACTCAGGTCGAGATCAACAGTAAGAAAATCACCATCTCTTTCAGTGATACTGATGATCTGAACCGAATCCTGGAACTGCTGAACTGTCTGGAAGAAAGTTTTTAATAAATAGGACCTGTCATTTTGACAGGCCCTATTTTGATGTTGATTCTCCTTTATACCTTCTTTGCTGCTCCAACAATCTGTTAACATTATGCCAAGAGAGGTCCTTTTCTTCTTCTGCTGTTCTAACATATAGATATTGATTTTGAAATATATATGCAGTGATTGAATCTCAGCTGAATGACATTGGCAGATTACATCTGGATATCAGAAGGCATCATTATAAAATTCTTTTTGACTCAGCTTCATATGATCAGTCTAATGATGAATCGTCAGAATACGGTAACTTGGCATGAAATGATACCAGCGTCGTGAACTTGACAGTATTTTCTGAAAATTTACAGATTTGTGAAATTATACATTTTTTTATAAATGCTAGTAGAAATGTGCACATCAAAAAGCTTATACTTAAGTTACTTGCGGAGGACTCATTAGTGACGGGAAGAGCCTGGAAGATATTTATTTTTTTATGTTTGATCACTGCTGCTGTTTTTCTGATATTTGACTGGCGGTGGATGACAGGATTTCTTCTCGGATGTGCTGCCTCAGCAGCTGCATATCGGAACACGGAGCATTACGTTGACCGGACCATCAGTGCTGGCATACCGGCAGGAACAGCTTTTCACTTAATGATGAATTACATTATCTGGACTGTTGTACTGATCGTGTCTGCTGTACTGCCGCAGTATATGAATGTTCTGACCTGTGCATTAGGATTGTTCATGATCCGCTTCGCGCTGATCATTGATTCACTTTGGCGAAAGGAGAATTAGAAAATGGTCGTACAGGATGATGTATATACCATCATATTACTGACAATTATCCTTGGTATCGGAATTGTCTGGGTATCCAAGAAAATTGATAAACTAGATCCAATGAAAAGACCGACAGGAATTGCCGGTGCCGTGATCTTAGGCGTTCAGGCTGTCGCCAACACATGTATTACCAACGTCGGCAAAAACATTGCCTATAAGCTGGCACCGTATATCCTGACTCTGTGGATCTACATCTTCTGTTCCAACACATGTTCATTGTTTGGACTGACATCACCAACAGCAAACTTATCAGTTACTCTGCTGCTTGCCTTCATCACCTGGGTGTTGATCCAGATAGTTGAATTCAAGTTCGGCGGTGTCAAGGCATACTTCCATTCCTTCATTGAACCAATCGCACCGATGCTGCCAATGAACATCATCGGCAAGTTCTCAACAATGGTATCAATGTCGCTGCGTCTGTTTGGAAATATCACCTGCGGCGGCATCATGATGGAACTGATCTATACAGGAGCACAGATTCTGTCCAATACAATTGCTGGATGGTTCGGGGCAACCGGAAACGTCTTCAATTTTATGGCACCGATTCTGACACCTCTTCTGCATGCTTATTTTGATTTATTTGCCGGCTTCATTCAGACGCTGGTATTCGTAACATTGACTGTGGTATTAATGGGAAATGATGTCCCAGATGAAGTTAAAAATTCATAGATTATATACAAGGAGGAAAATTCTATGGAAACAGGTTTAATCGCAATAGGTAAAGGATTACTAGCAATTGGTGCCGGCATCGCAGTATTTACTGGCTTTATGACCGGACGTGGTGAAGGTGAAGTTGCTGCTCATGCGTGTGATGCCATCGGCAAGAATCCAGAAGCAGAAAGCAAGATCCGTTCTGCCATGATCTTAGGTATCGCGTTAGCTGAAACCTGCGCTATTTATGGACTGTTAGTTGCTATTCTTCTGATCTTCGTATTCGGTGGGAGCTTCTGAGCATGGGCGATATCGACATTATTGGCAAACTGGTTCCTAATCCATTGTCAATGGTCGTACAGCTCTGCAGTACTCTTGTTCTATTTCTGCTTGTTAAGAAATTCTTATGGAAATCGGTACAGAATTTCTTCAATGCACGTACAGAAAAGATGCAGTCTGATCTGACCGCAGGTGAACAGGCAAAGAATGAAGCATTCGCTGATCGTGATAAAGCACATGAAGAACTCAGGCACGCTGCCGCTAAATCTGAAGAGATTGTCAATGCAGCAGTCAAAGAGGCCAAGGATGAAAAAGCAGGAATTCTTGCACAGGCATCCAGGGAAGCTGAGGCTGAACGTAAAAAAGCACATGAACAGATCGAAGCAGAACGCAACGCAATGTATGACAGCGTAAAAGAAGAAATGGTCAACGTTGCAATGGATGCGGCTGGCAAACTGATCGGTGAGAAGAACGGTGATGATCTAGACCGGAAAGCGATTGCCGAGTTCGTAAAGGAAGCATCTGCTCATGACGAATGAAATCACAGAGCGTTATGCCCAGGGACTATTTGAGCTGGCGAAGGAAAATAAAAGCGTAGAAGAGAAAAAGAAACAGGCGGAAGTCATTCTCGAAACAATGACTGACTGTTCTGATTTTGATTTGTTTTTGCGCGCAGTAAAAGTTAGCAGAGAAGAAAAGACAGCAATGATTGATAAAGTGTTCAAAGACGCTGCTGATCATGACATGCTTTCTTTCTTAAAACTGATTGTAGATAAAGGCAGAGCATATTATCTGCAGGGAATCCTGGAAGATTATATCAAGCTTGCCAATGAAGATCTCGGTGTTGAACTTGCAACGGTCACATCCGCAAGAAAGCTCAGCGCAGAAGATATGAAGACAATCGGTGAAGCATTGGTCAGAAAAACAAATAAGAAAGTTGTTCTCAGAAACAAGATTGATCCAAGTGTCATCAGCGGCATTAAAGTTACGATTGGCAACAATGTAACTGACGCAACGATGGCTACGAAGATTGAGAAGCTGAGAAGCACATTACTGAAAGGAGGACAGGCATGAGCAGTCAGATCAGACCAGAAGAGATCAGTTCATTAATTAAAGAACAGATCAAGAATTATGATCAGAAGATCCATTCCGATGATGTCGGTTATGTTATCTCCGTTGGTGACGGTATTGCCATGGTCCAAGGCATTGATCATGCAATGTCATCAGAACTTCTTGAATTCCCGCACGATATTATGGGAATGGTCATGAACCTGGAAGAAGACCATATTGGTGTTGTTCTGTTAGGCGATGACAGAGAAATCAAAGAAGGCGATGAAGTAAAGCGCACCGGCAGGATTGTTGAAGTCCCTGTTGGAGACGGTCTGCTGGGCAGAGTAGTCAATCCATTAGGAGAGGCAATCGACGGCGGCAAGCCAATCGAGTATACAAAGACACGTGCAATTGAAAGAGTTGCACCGGGCGTCATGACAAGACGTTCTGTTTATCAGCCATTGATGACAGGACTGAAAGTCATCGATTCCATGATTCCAATCGGCAAAGGTCAGCGTGAATTGATCATCGGTGACCGTGAGACAGGAAAAACAGCAATTGCCACAGATACAATCATCAACCAGAGAGGCAAGAATGTTTACTGCATCTATGTTGCCATTGGTCAGAAAGAGTCAACCGTAGCACGTATGGTCCAGAAGCTGAGAGAAAATGATGCAATGGAGTATACCGTTGTCGTCAACGCTTCTGCATCAGCCAGTGCTCCGCTGCAGTATATTGCTCCATATGCAGGATGTGCAATGGGTGAAGAGTGGATGGAGAATGGGAAAGATGTTCTCATTGTCTATGATGATCTGTCCAAGCACGCTGTTGCATACAGAACAATGTCTCTGCTGTTAAAGAGACCTCCAGGACGTGAAGCATATCCTGGTGATGTCTTCTATCTGCATTCCAGATTATTGGAGAGAGCCGCAAAGCTTTCTGATGAACTCGGCGGCGGGTCCTTGACCGCACTGCCAATCATCGAAACACAGGCCGGCGATATCTCCGCATATATTCCAACAAATGTCATTTCCATTACAGACGGTCAGATCTTCCTGCAGACAGATCTGTTTGCAGCTGGTCAGAGACCGGCAGTTGATTCCGGTCTGTCCGTATCCCGTGTCGGCTCCAATGCACAGACGAAGGCAATGAAGGCCGTATCTTCTTCCTTAAAGCTTGATCTTGCGCAGTACCATGAAATGCAGACATTTGCACAGTTTGGTTCTGATCTTGATGCCAGTACAAAGAGAATCCTGAATCATGGTGAAAAGGTAACGGAACTTCTGAAGCAGCCGCAGTACAAACCAATGTCATTGACTGATCAGGTCATCTCTCTCTACGCTGTGAAACATGGATACATGGACGATATTCCATCTTCTGATGTCAGTGCATTCGAGAAGAGCCTGCACAGATATTTCCATGAGAATTTACGGAGTATCTGTGATGAAATTGAAAAAGATGGTTCCTTCAGTGAAGAAGCATTAAAAAAGATTGAAGAAGGAATGAAGAAAGCACTGGAACAGTTCAAGCTCGTCAAGGGAGTGAACTGATATGGCAGGCCAGTCAAGACAGGCTTTACGCACCAGGATCAAGTCGGTCAAATCGACCCGCAAGATCACCAAGGCAATGGAAATGATTGCCAACGCAAAGCTGTTCAGACAACGCAGCAAAATGGAATCCAATCGTGAGTATGCCCAAAGACTTCAGAATACAGTTGATGAAATTGTATATAAGAATCCAGAAGCTGAAAGCATGTTCTTAACAAAGACAAACAATGAACATAAGATGACGATTGTCTTCTGCTCAGACCTCGGTCTGTGCGGAGGATACAACAGCAATGTCATGAAGCTTGCCAGAGAATCATTGGATCCAGAAGATCCAGTCATATTGATCGGCATGTCTTTGTATCATCAGTTCCAGGAATATGGCTTCCATCTGTTGAATGATGCACCGATTTCATCAGACAAGATTACTTTTCTTGAACTGAAAAAGGCAGTTGAGACCGGTACCAGACTTTATCAGAATGGCGAAGTAGGCACTGTTCAGCTGCTGTATACCCAGTTTGTAAATACGATGACGTTCCGCGCATCCTTTGATGTTCTTCTGCCGTGCACCATTGCAGAAGAAGAAAAGCAGGCAGAGCCGGAAAAGAACGGGGCAGAAAAAGAACTGCCGAAAGAAACACTGTTTGAACCAAATGCCGAGAGCATTCTGAACAGTTTGATCCCGATGATGGTCCAGGATGTTGCTTACTCTGACTGGATGGAATCAACTACATCAGAACAGGGAAGCAGAAGAGTTGCCATGAAGACAGCATCTGACAATGCAGATGATCTGAATCAGTCATTGCAGCTTGAGTACAACAAGGCGAGACAGGCCGCAATCACACAGGAAATTACTGAAATTGTCGGCGGGTCCAGTGCCGTGTAAAGAAAGAAGGTAGACAATGAGCAATACAGGAAAGATCGTACAGGTCATCGGACCTGTCGTAGATATCCGTTTTGATGCGGACAGCTTGCCTTCCATCAAGAATGCAATTCTGATCAAGACTTCTGAGAAAGAAGAAATGACAGCGGAAGTTGCACAGCATATCGGCGATGATATCGTTCGATGCATCGCCATGTCTTCGACCGATGGACTGATCAGAGGAATGGAATGTATTGATACAGGATCGCCAATCGAAGTTCCAGTCGGTGATGAAGTCCTGGGAAGAATGTTCAATGTCCTTGGAGAGCCAATCGATGGACTGGGTGAAGTCAAAGCAGCGAAGAAGATGCCAATCCACAGAGATGCACCTACCTTTTCGCAGCAGCAGACTCAGAATGAAATTTTGGAAACAGGTATTAAAGTCATTGATCTTCTCTGCCCATACGCAAAAGGCGGTAAGATTGGTCTGTTTGGCGGTGCCGGTGTCGGCAAGACTGTCCTAGAGCAGGAACTGATCCACAACATCGCAATTGAGCATGGCGGCCGTTCCGTGGTAGCCGGTGTCGGTGAACGTACCCGTGAAGGCAACGACATGTATTATGAAATGAAGAACTCCGGTGTTCTAAAGAATACCGTTCTGACTTATGGACAGATGAATGAATCACCTGGTGCCAGAATGAGAGTTGCTCTGTCAGCCTTAACGATGGCAGAATACTTCCGTGATGAGGAACATCAGGATGTCTTGTTATTCATCGATAACATTTTCCGTTTCACACAGGCAGGTTCTGAAGTGTCAGCACTGCTTGGACGTATGCCTTCTGCAGTAGGATATCAGCCTACTCTGGCAACGGAAATGGGACAGCTGCAGGAGAGAATCGCATCAACAGACAATGGTTCCATCACATCTGTTCAGTGCGTTTACGTTCCTGCCGATGACTTGACTGACCCAGCACCAGCTGCAACATTCTCACACTTGGATGCCCGTCTGGTCCTTGACCGTTCCATTGCAGCGTTAGGTATCTATCCAGCTGTTGATCCACTGGGATCTTCTTCCCGTCAGCTTGATCCGCTGGTTGTCGGTGAAGAGCATTACAATGTTGCCCGTGAAGTTCAGGCAATTCTGCAGAGATACAGAGAACTGCAGGATATCATTGCAATCTTGGGAATGGATGAACTTGGCGAAGAAGATAAGAAGATCGTCGGCCGAGCACGCCGTATCAGAAACTTCTTATCACAGCCGTTTGCTGTTGCAGAACAGTTCTCAGGCTTAAAGGGTGTGTATGTACCTGTCAAGGATACAGTCAGATCCTTCAGAGAGATTCTGGATGGTAAATACGACGATCTGCCGGAAACTGCATTCCTTTCCGTCGGTACAATTGAAGACGTTGTGAAAAAGGCAGAGACATTAAAATGAGTATTCAATGCCGCATCATCACTCCGCAGGGCATCTATAAGGAGATGGAAGCCAACATTATCAACATTGATACAACTGAAGGCCAGCAGGGTATTCTGCCCAATCACCTTCCGCTTGTCACAATGCTGAAGATTGGCCGGATCACAACCGATGAAAACGGTACCCGTCAGGAATATGCTGTTGCCGGCGGCTTGTTCTACTTCCGCGACAATAAGGCAGAGATTCTGACTGATGCCATCGAAAACAAAGAAGAAATCGATGTGCAGCGTGCTGAAGATGCAAAGAAGAGAGCTGAAGAGAGAATCAGTTCCAACAATCCTAACATTGATCTGGAACGTGCACAGATTGCTTTGCAGAAAGCAATGAACCGCTTAAGTATTAAAGGAACAATTGAAAGAAAGTAAGGAAAACTAGCCAATGCCAGTTTTCCTTTTTTGTATACCCTGTGTATTCCAAAATAGAAATAAAATGATATCCTAGAGATACGAACATAACGCCAAGGGGGAGACGAATGATTAAAAAATTCTACCAGTCAGTCAATTCAATGAAGTTTGCCATCCCAATGACAAGCCTGGCTTTCCTGATTTTTGTGGAAGCCTTTTTGATGACAATGGGGAAGGCGGTATCGAAACTGTATATCGCATTGATCATCACAGCCGTTATTCTGGCAGTGATCATGGTCTTCTATTACTACAATAAGATCAAAGTCAACACACAGCTCAAGAAGATAAATGACCTGAAGGCATATGAAGACGGCGGCATGATCGACCGTACATATATTTTGGAAGACCGCATGCTGGTATGCAGCGGGATCAAGATTGAAGAAGTAAAGACAAAGGATGTCGTTGGTGCTGTCCTGGAAGAGAAAGCACACGGAAAATATGTCATGCATCTCAAGGATGCGTCGCATTTTATTGACATGAGCCTGCTGGATAAAGAAGACGGGCAGAAAGTCGCGGCATATCTCAAGAGAGTCAATCCATCCGTTTCATTGACAAATGTAGAGCCGAAAGGACAGGGGACATTAAAAGAACTTGGTGCAGATGTGCACTATGGGAATAAAGTATGACAACACAGCAGGAGTTATTGAAAGCATTGACGAAACGCTTCGTTCAGGTAACCTTGAGGGACGGTTCTGTCCATGCAGGATTCATTGGCAATCCAGAAGACTTCAAAGAAGAAATGCCGGAAGATATGACATTGATCAACGGTCTTTTAAGAGACAGCGTCAAAGTATCTCAGGTCATTGATGTGCAGTTTCCCGCAAGAGAAGAAACGACATCCATTCCAGTCATCGATGTATCAAAACTAAAAGAAAAGAAATAAGGCAGGCTGATGGAGAAGACTTCACCAGCTTTTCTTTATGAAAATATTTACAGAAAATATTATATATAATTTACAATATATGATTGACGATGCAGAAAACAGATGCTATAGTTGTCAAAACTGAATATTGCAATGAAGGATAGAGGCGCGGCAAAGATGAGTATGTTCCCCAAAAAAGGAATTCGCAGTTCCGGGGAAAAGAAAGGCAATGCTGCCGAAGTTGATATAAGCAGAAATATCAGCTGGGGACATCGAGAAGATCCATGTCACTGTCGCACTGGCGGAGAGCTATATAAATTGTAAAAATCTCAAAAGGACGATACAACAGCCGGTACATATATTCTTATATGAGCCGACTGTTTTTTTCACCTCATAGGCAATGTCCAGGAAAGGAGAGATTTTATGGAAGCAGTATTCAAAGGCGCAGCAACCGCACTGATTACACCGTTCGATCAAAATGGAAGCGTTGACTATGAAGCATTCGGAAGACTCATTGACTGGCAGATTGACCAGGGCATTGACGGTCTGCTGATTGCCGGCACAACAGGAGAGGGTTCGACTTTATCGGATGAAGAGCACCGTGAAGTCTTGAAGTTTGCGGTTGAAAGAGCTGACCACAGAGTACCAATGATTGCCGGTACAGGTTCTAATGACACTGCATATGCCGTAGATATGACAAAGTATGCATGCACAATCGGCTATGATGCATGTCTGATTGTCACTCCGTATTACAATAAGACGACCCAGAGAGGATTAATTGCAATGTTCAGGACGATTGCGGATGCGTCGACAGTCCCGTTGATCCTGTATAACATTCCGAGCCGCACCGGTGTCAATATTGAACCGGAGACATTCAAGGAACTGGCTGGATATCCGCACATTGCGGCAATCAAGGAAGCCAGCGGAAATATTGCCAAAGTTGTCGATACAGCGGCACTGGTCGGCAAAGATCTTGCTATCTATTCCGGAAATGATGATCAGGTCATCCCGCTGTTGTCCCTTGGCGGTATGGGCGTAATCTCGGTGTTGTCCAATCTGATGCCGAAAGAGACATCTCTGATGTGCCAGAAATATTTCCAGGGAGATACGGCAGGTGCTGCTGAAATGCAGCTGGCCTATCTTCCGTTGATCCATGCATTATTCAGTGAGGTCAATCCAATTCCTGTCAAAGCTGCCATGGCTGCTATGGGATACGGTGCCAACTGTGTTAGACTTCCATTAGTTTCAATGGAAGAAACACATGAGCAGAAACTGATCCAGGAAATGCAGAAACTGAACCTGTTATAGGAGAATGAGAATGAAGATCATATTACACGGCTGTACCGGAAAAATGGGACATATGATGATTGAGCTGCTGAAGGACAGCAGAACCGATGAAATTGTTGCTAAGGCTGCCCAGGACGGAGAAGAAAAAGATGGATGCATCAAGTCATTGGATGCGTATTCCGGAGAGGCGGATGTTGTTATCGACTTCTCCAATCATGCCGCAACAGATACATTGCTTGCATACTGCATGAAAAGAGCACTGCCGGCTGTCATCTGTACAACAGGACAGACAGAAGCTGAAAGACAGAGCATCAAAGACGCATCCGCTGTCATTCCTGTCTTCTATTCTGCAAACATGTCTTTAGGCATTGCCGTTCTCTGTGATCTTGCAAAAAAGGCTGCGTCCTTTTTCCCTGATGCGGATATAGAGATTGTTGAGAAGCACCATGATCAGAAGCTGGATGTTCCATCGGGAACGGCTTTACTGTTGGCTGATGCCATCAAGGAAGTCAGAGAAGATGCTGTTTATAATATCGGCCGCCATGAGAATGGAAAGCGTACGAAGCAGGAGATTGGCATTCATTCCTTAAGAATGGGTACAGAAGTAGGAACACATGAGATCTATATCCACAACGGCAGTGAATGCATCACTTTGACGCATGAAGCAGAAAGCCGTGCAGTTTTTGCACAGGGAGCTGTGAAAGCGGCAGAATTTATCATCAAACAAAAGCCGGGCCTGTATAACATGCATGACTTGGTCGGAGACTGAATATGAACGCAGAAGAGATCATCCAATACATTGCGTCTTCACCAAAAAAGACGCCGGTCAAGATCTACATCAAGGAAAAACGGCCGATTGATTACGGTGATGCCAAGGTTTTTGGTACTGGCGACAAGATCGTCTTTGGTGACTGGGCACAGCTTGGACCAATCCTGAAGGAGAATCATGATGCGATTGAATACTATGAAATTGAAAATGACCGCAGAAATTCAGGTGTGCCGATGCTGGACATCAAGGATATTCCAGCCCGTATTGAACCAGGTGCAGTTATCCGTGAACAGGTCACAATTGAAAAGAACGCTATCATTATGATGGGCGCCATTATCAATATCGGTGCTTTCATTGGAGAAGGTACCATGATTGATATGGGAGCTGTACTGGGTGGCCGGGCAACAGTCGGAAAGCACTGCCATATCGGTGCCGGCGCAGTTCTGGCAGGTGTGGTAGAGCCAGCCAGTGCCAAGCCGGTCATTGTTGAAGACGATGTTTTGGTTGGTGCCAATGCCGTTGTCATTGAAGGTGTACATGTCGGTAAAGGTGCGGTTGTCGCGGCAGGTGCCGTTGTCATCAACGATGTTGAACCGAATACAGTCGTTGCTGGATGCCCAGCCCGTAAGATCAAGGACAAGGATGAAAAGACAACACAGAAAACAGCACTTGAGGATGCGCTGAGAACATTATGATGCAGTGCAGTCTGAATCAGGCGGTGTATCAGGCAGGGCGCAGTGCCATCCGTGAATATGCCAATTTAGCCCGAGAAACAGAAGGATGCATTTCACTGACACTTGGAGAACCTGATTTTGATACGCCGGTCAACATTACTGAAAAGGTCAATAAAGCGTTTGAACATCATGAGACGCATTATATAAAAAACAACGGAACACAGCAGCTGCTGCAGGAGATTGCCGATTTTGAGAACAAACAGAATGGTATGCATTGCTCAGTCGATCAGATCATTGTGACCGCCGGTGCTACGGAAGGAATCTTTCTGACTCTTTTTACGCTGATGAATCCAGGGGATGAAGTGATTGTTCCAATGCCGGCCTTCGGCCTGTATGAACAGATCGTTCATCTGTGCCGCGGAACAGTGGTCCCTCTGTATACGTCAGAGGATGACTTTCAGATCAATCCAGAAAAGCTGAATGCATTGATCACCCCAAAGACAAAAGCAGTGATCCTCAACAGCCCGAACAATCCGACGGGATGTATTCTCAATAGGAGCAGCATGGATGCAGTGCATGATGCGGTGAAAAGAAAAGAAATCTTTGTCCTCTGTGATGATGTGTACCGTCAGCTTTCCTATGAAAGTCCGGTAATCAGCTTTACTGAATATGACGACCTTGCGGAACAGACCATCCTGATCCAGAGCTTTTCCAAACCATATGCAATGACCGGATGGCGGATGGGATATACAGTTCTTCCTAAAGCAGTCAAAGAAAGAGCGGAACTGGTCCATCAGTATATGATTACTTCCACTCCAGCGCCTTTTCAAAGAGCGTGCATAGAAGCACTCCATACGGATCCAACACCATTTCTGAAGGAATATCAAAAAAGAAGAGAGATCATCCTGCATGGTTTAAGTGAGATTGGCCTGACCTACATCAAGCCGCAGGGAGCGTTCTATGTTTTCCCAAGCATAGCGAAATATGGACTGACATCAGCTGATTTCTGCACGAGAATGATCAAGGAAGTCAAACTGGCTGCAGTTCCGGGATTCTGCTTTGGCGATGACCGCTGCATCCGTCTGAGCTACTGCTGCAGTGAAGAGAATATCAGAGAAGGCTTAAAGCGTCTGCAGGAATTTATCAATATACTGAAAGAAGAAGGAAGAGGATGAACTGGTACAGCTTAGCATGCCAACAGGAGAATGAACTGATTGAGCTGCGCCGCAAATTCCATTACGATGCGGAACTGGGCAATCAGGAATTTAATACATCAGCGCGGATCATGAATTATCTGAATGACTGCGGGATTGAAAACCGCAGGATTTTAGGAACTGCAGTGGTCGGCATCCTGAAAGGAAACCATCCTGGGAAAACAGTGATGATACGTGCAGATATCGATGCACTGCCAATCCATGAAGAAACAGGACTTCCTTACAGTTCACGGCGGGAGAATACGATGCATGCATGCGGGCATGACTTTCATATCGTGATGGCCCTGGGTGCCGCAAAAATCCTTTCTCAGCATACGGAGGAACTGGAAGGAAATGTCATGTTTGTCTTCCAGCCTGACGAAGAAGGAGAAGGCGGTGCAGAACGTCTGATCCAGGAAGGTGTTCTCGATCATGTGGATGCGGTCTTTGGCATACATGTCAACCCAGCTCTCTCAACTGGCACAATCGGCATTAAATACGGTCCGTTTTATGCGGCTGCAGGAAAGTTTGATTTGAGTGTTGCTGGGAAAGGCTCCCATGCAGCAGAGCCAGAAAGGGGAATCGATGCCCTGCATGCAGGAGCAGAGATGGTCATGGCACTGGAACGTCTGAACCGAGTAGAAGATGGTATCCGCACGGTTGTGACAGTTGGTACTTTTCAAGCAGGAACTGTCCGGAACATCCTTTGCGGACAAGCAGAACTGAGCGGTATTGTCCGTACCTTCGGCGAAGAGAACCGTGCGAAGATCCATCAGGAGATTGTGAATCTTATTGAAGAGACGGATCAGAACTGCGGAACGCATACAACAATCAGCTGGGCAGATGGTTACTGCGGCGTCATCAACCATGATGCGGAAACACATCTGGTCGAAGCGGCTGCTAAAGCACAGTTCAAAGATCGTGTAACAGTCCTGAATGAACCAACAATGACAACGGAAGACTTTGGCTATTATCTGCTGAAGAGACCAGGATGCTACTATCATCTTGGCGTGGAATCAAAAGAACCTCTGCACAGCGCAAAGTTCCTGCCGAATGAAAAGGCAATTGCCTATGGAGCTGCGATGCATTGTGCGGTGACTGTCAATTATCTGAAACAAAAATAAGCCGATATCAAATTGATGATATCGACTTTTCATATCTAGAATTTCAATGTCGTAAAGTAATCTTCCGGTGTTTCTGCCCGGCGGATCATTTCAACGGTACCGTCTGTATGATACATATATTCTGCACTGCGGAGACGTCCATTGTAGTTGTATCCCATCGAAAAGCTGTGTGCACCGACATCATGAATGAACAGCGTATCACCAATCTGCAGCTGCGGCAGCGGACGGTTCACGGCAAATTTATCATTGTTCTCGCATAAGTTGCCAGTCACATCATAGACGTGGTCAAGCGGGAGGCCTTCTTTTCCCATGACTGAAATATGATGATAGGCACCGTACATTGCCGGCCGGATCAGGTTGCATGCATTTGCATCTACACCTGCATATTCTTTATAAGTATGCTTGAGATGAATGACCTTGGTGATCAATGCACCATAAGGTCCCAGCATGAATCTTCCCAGTTCACTGCACATCTTGATATGATCAAGACCAGCTGGTCTTAGAATGGCATCATATTTTTCCTGGACACCTTTGCCGATGGCACTGATATCATTCGGTGTATCTTCAGGATGATACGGGATGCCGACGCCGCCGGACAGATTGACAAAGGAAATGGAGATGCCCATCTTTTCTTTGACTTCAACCGCCAGCTGGAAGATCATTTCTGCCAAGGCAGGATAGTAATCATTGGACAAGGTGTTGCTGGCGACAAACGCGTGGATGCCAAATTCTTCAACACCAAGCTCCTTCAGCTGAGCAAGTGCTTCAAAGATCTGTGCCTTGGTCATGCCGAACTTTGCTTCACCCGGCTGATCCATGACCTGGAAGCCGTCCCTTGTTTTACCGAGGGTGAAGACACCGCCTGGATTATAGCGGACACTCATTTTCTTTGGCAGTGTGCCAATGCATTCCTGCAGAAAAGGAATGTGAGAAATGTCATCTAGATTGATTGTTGCGCCAAGACGATGGGCATAGACATAGTCCTCAGCCGGCGTGTCATTGGAGGAAAACATAATCTGACTTCCGGAAAAGCCGCATTGTTCTGCCAGCATCAATTCTGTTAAGGAAGAGCAGTCAACACCGCATCCTTCTTCTTTCAGCATCTTCAGGATCGAAGGATTCGGGGTAGCCTTTACCGCAAAGAACTCCTGAAAGCCCGGATTCCACGAAAAAGCCTGTGTCAGTTTTCTGGCATTGTCTCGGATTCCTTTTTCATCATACAGATAGAAAGGGGTCGGATAATAATCCGTAATCTTTTTTAATTCCTCAGCAGTCAAGAATGGTTGTTTCATCGCACAGCACCGCCCTTTCTTCCAGTTCTTGTTCATAATTATATTATATGAATGCACAATTGCACGCAGGAATATATCATACGCTGCAAATGTCAATTCTTGTTATCATGGAAGTGCTTTGCTAGAATGCTCGTGGCGAATACAAATATGAACGAGACAGAACATAAAAAAGAGCAACTCATTCAGATTCTGCAGAGATATGGTTATCCGCAGGAATTTGGAGCAGTGATTGCTGCAGAACTGCATACCGAAAAGGCGATGAATCGAATGATCAGCTATCTGCTTCAAGGCAAACCGTCCAGTGCAGAAGAAATTGCGGATGAAATGATTGCCATCGAAGATGACCGTCAGCGGTGGATCCAGAAGAAAACCGCGGAATACAACAATCAGAAATACAATGAACTTCTCGCAGGAGGGGTGGATGATGGAAAGAAGGAAGAATCATGACACAGAAAAAAGAAGTGGAATATATCAAGGATGGAGAACTGTGCTCCTTTCCTTATCATTTTGAACTGCATAAAGACGGAGATCAGATCATCGGGGAGGAAACTTCCTTGATCTACTGCGGGCTTCAGTTCAATGAAGAAGAGAAGAAGGCAATTGAAGATCAGCTTGCTAAGATCCATACCACGGAAGGTGCTTCCTTCTATCTGGAAGGAACAGATATCAACTATCACATAGAAACTGCCGGCAGTCCAAAAGAGAATGACATGGATAACGAAGTCAATATCCGCCGCAGCTTCATTGAGAACTACCTGGAAGCAGAGGATGAACTGGATGCTTTGGTGCAGAAATATCACGGCAGCACAAGAAAGACAGAATTCGCAAAATTCTAGATCTGTTTGAAATGCTCACTGTAGATACGGCATAATAAAGATATGAAGATATTGAAGAAGATATTCAGCAGGACAACATTTATGATCATTGCAGCTCTATTGGAACTGCTGATCATTTACAGTGTTTTTAAATTCTTCGGCAGTTCTGCCGGATGGATTGAAGGTGTCCTGCGTCTTTTATCATTGGTCATTGTCTTCCATATTGCCCGCACCAGTCAGCACCTGTCTTCAGATCTGATGTGGATCTTGATCATCATGGCACTGCCAATCCCAGGAACAGCGGTCTATCTCCTGATTGGTGCCAACCTGATTTCTTCCAAGACCTTCCGAAATCTGATCGATGAAACAAAAGCAGCTGCCAAGTATTATGTCCAGGATGAGGCCGTCCTGAAAGAAGCACAGGAAAGTGCTCCGGAGATTAAGGGACAGTTCTCCTACATCTCGCAGAAGGCAGGTTTCCCGTTCTACCGCAATCAAGGCGTTCAATATTTCCGTCTGGGTGATGAAGGCTATCCTGTCATGAAGGAAGAACTGCAGAAAGCAGAGAAATTCATCTTTCTGGAGTACTTCATCATTGAAGAAGGTGTGATGTGGAATGGAATCCTTGATATTCTTAAGGAAAAAATCAGGCATGGAGTTGAAGTCCGTGTCATGTATGATGACATGGGCAGCTTCAATACATTACCGGCAAGTTATGCCAAACAGCTGGAGAAGGCAGGCATCAAATGCGTCCGCTTCAACCAGATCAACCCGATCATCAACGTCATCATGAATCACCGTGACCACCGCAAGATCTTGGTCATAGATGGGAAAGTCGGCTTCAGCGGCGGCATCAATCTTGCGGATGAATATATTAATGTTAAAAAAATCCATGGGGAATGGAAGGACAACTGCATCATGATCAAAGGCAGTGCAGTCTGGTCATTGACTGTCATGTTTTTGACAAACTGGAATGCATACCGCCATGAAGATGCGGATTTTGAAAAATTCCATGATCATACCGTCCTGCCGGATGAACAGGGGTACCTGGCGCCATATGGCGAGACTCCGCTGGACAGTGAGATCACCGGACAGGATATCTATATGAATATCATCAATCAGGCAAAGGACTACTGCTATATCTATACTCCGTACCTGATCATCGACAATGAGCTGAGCAATGCCATGATCCTTGCGGCTAGACGCGGCGTAGACATCCGTCTGATGACCCCTGGTGTTCCCGATAAGAAGATTGTCTGGGATATTACCCGCTCTTTCTATAAGCAGCTGATCCATGGCGGCGTGAAGATCTTTGAATATACCCCTGGCTTTGTCCATGCCAAAGTCTTTGTCAGTGATGACCGGACGGCAGCTGTCGGAACATTGAACTTGGATTACCGCAGCCTGTACCTTCACTTTGAGAACGGCATATATCTATACAATGTCAAAGAAATTAAAGAAATCCAGGATGATTATCTGAAAACAATCGAAAAATGTCATCAAATGACAGAAAAAGAGAGCACATTTGGGGTCTTCAAGACAGCAATGATCTCAATTGTCCGGATTTTTGCGCCAATGATGTAGAAAAAAGAAAATCTTCACTAAATCTTCACGAAACAAACAATATATCTTCATTTCGGCAAGGTATCTTATAGTTGTCAAAAGGAAATACACCTGATGACAGTTCATAAAAATTTCTTTCCCCCCCGAATGAAAATTTGAACAACCCCTAAAAGAAAAGACCGCGTGATGAGCGGTTTTTTCTTTGGTCAATTTCTTTTCAGTTCAATCTTTCTCTTTCTTCCCTTGATCTGCAGAGAAGCAGGGATGGAAGAAAGGTCTTTTTTCAAGATGGTAACAGTACTGTAAGTATCCTGTATTTCCAGAACGCCAATCTCTTCAAATTTATACACTGTACAAAGAGCACCAATCAGATCACCAGGACGGATCTTGTCTTTCCGGCCGGCACGGATGATTAATTCCATTGTATCGGTTGTCTTCTGTGCTTCTTTCTGATACGGCTTAGAGAGGTCCTGCGGTTCTGATTTTCCAGTATAAAGTGCACTGTTGTCTAAAATATACTGGCCAACTTCATTTGGCTGCTCATTTTTGTCAAAGATAGTGATAGTCATACCTTCATTTCCTTGATGAGCTGTTCTTCCGGAACGGTGGATCCAAGTTTCGGTGTTGACCGGCACATCAAAGTGGATGATATGGGAAACGTCGGTAATATCCAGCCCTCTGGCAGCCGCATCGGTCGCAATCAGGACTCTGATCTTACCTTCCTTGAACTGCCGTAAGATCTGAATTCTCTTTCTTTCTTCAAAAAAGGAAGAGAAGGCAGACGCAAGGATATGATTCTGCTGACACATATTGGACAGGTCATTTGCATCATTCTTGAAATTGGTAAAGACAATAGCTGTAGTAATCGGCAGGGTCTTCAGCAAATGAATCAGTTCTTTGCGCCGGTCGCTGGTCATAACATAGTAGGTCTCAATGGAAGTGTTGATACTTGATTGGGCACCCATGTTAATAAATTCACAATTTCCCGGGAAAAGTTTATCTGTCAGTTCATTCTCTGTTGCGGACAGGCATACCGTTTGGACATCAGGGATGAAATTACGGATTTCTTCCGTCTCTTCACTCTGTCCGGTGGAGATGATCTGATCTGCCTCATCAAAAATGAGTAAGGATAATTCAGAGAGATCGATGCAGTCTTGATGCAGGAGGTCGACAATTCTGCCTGGTGTTCCAATCAAGATCTGCGGGCGGTGGCGGAGTGCATTCATCTGCCGGCTGATGTCCATTCCGCCAATCAAGGTGACGACATGGTTGCCGGTGCGGACAGAAAGCTTCTTCGCGTTGTCTGCAACCTGCAGTGCCAGCTCCCTTGTAGGGACGATAATCAGGACCTTTGTATACATCTCGTTGCGGTCAATTCGGTCGATTGCCGGGATCAAATATGCAAATGTCTTGCCGGATCCGGTCGGAGACTTTACGAAGACATCCTTTCCTTCTTCAATGAAAGGGATGGCTTTTTTTTGGATTTCCAGCAGCTCATGAATGCCGAGTTCTTCCAGTGTCTGTATTAATTCATTTTTCATAGCCACATCTTAACACAGGAAAGGATAGAATACGGGGTTTTGTGATAAACTAATGCAGAAGGGAAACGATAAATGGTCACAGATACGATAGCAGCAATCGCAACAGCCAACGCCATGGGAGCGGTCTCCGTGATCCGTATCTCAGGCGAAGATGCGGTTGACATTGCTGGAAAACTGATAGAAAAGGATTTAAGCCAGGCCGCTGGATACACCATCCACTATGGAACGGTGAAAGAGAACGGCGAACCAGTTGATGAAGTCCTGGTATCTGTTTTTAGAGCACCGAAAAGCTATACCGGTGAAAATGTGATTGAAATTTCCTGCCATGGCGGCCTGTATATTACCCGCCGGATTCTTTCTTTGATTTTGGGATCAGGTGCCCGCATGGCTCGGCCGGGAGAATTTACGGAACGTGCTTTCCTGAATGGAAAGATGGATCTTGCCCAGGCTGAAGGTGTGGATGATCTGATCCGGGCCAAGGATGCGATGAACGCCAGAAGTGCAGTACATTCATTAAAAGGCTCTGTTGCCAGACTTTTGGAACCTTTAGAGGAAGATTTGACGCAGATCATTTCAAATATTGAAGTTAACATTGATTATCCGGAATATGATGACGTCCATGTCTTGAGTGAGGAAGAGGTCCTGCCGAAAAGTAAGGCATGGCTGACGCAGATCCATCAGATCATTGAGACAGCACAGCAGGCAGTCACCATTCGTGAAGGAATTGATACTGTGATCTTAGGACGGCCGAATGTCGGTAAGTCCTCTTTGTTGAATGCCTTATTGGAAGAAGACAAGGCAATTGTTACGGAGATTGCCGGAACGACCAGAGACCTGGTCGAAGGAACGGTCCGTATCGGCGGCATTACGCTGAACCTGATTGATACTGCTGGTGTGCATGCGACAGAGGATACGATTGAAAAGATGGGCATTGACCGCTCCATTCAGGCAATGGAGAAGGCACAGCTGATCATTGTTGTCCTGGATGGCAGTGAAGAAATGACTGAAGATGATCGGAAGCTGCTGGCAATGACCGAAAATAAGAACCGCATCGTCGTATATAACAAGGCAGACCAGAAGAAGACCGGTGATGTGTCCATCAGCGCAAAGAACAGACAGCTGGATGAACTCATTCAGGCTATTCAGGAAAAATATGAAAAGGAGCTTTCGGCGGCTGATACGGATACGTTGAACAACGAAAGACAGATCGGCTTGGCTATCCAGGCAGAGAAATCCATGCAGGATGTCGTCGATTCACTGAAACAGGGCGTTGAGCTCGACCTCGTGACGATTGATCTGGAAAATGCATGGTTTGCCTTAAGAGAAATTACTGGCAAGAGCGGCAAGGAAGATCTGCTTGATGAAATCTTCTCCCGTTTCTGTCTGGGGAAGTAATATGGAAAAGATGTATTTTGTGGACAGCCATGCACATATCATGGACAAGGATTTTGCACAGGATCTTGACGAAGTGATCAAAAGAACAGAAGAAAAGCACGTTGACCGCATCATGATCATTGCACTTTCGATAGAAACAGCAGAAAAGGCAGTTGCGTTCGCGGTACAGGACAGAAATAAGTATAAAGTAGCTGCAGGCATCTTCCCGGAAGACGTCAAAGAAGTGACCGAAGCGTCCTGGAATGCCTTTGTCAAACTGGCTGAACAGCCTGAAATTGATGTCATTGGTGAAATTGGACTGGACTACTATTGGGAAAAAGATCCAGAAGTCCGTGCCAGACAGAGAGAACTTTTCATCCGTCAGATTGAATTGGCAAATCGTCTTCATAAACCGTTTGCAGTGCATTCCCGTGATGCGATGCAGGATACGTATGACATCATGAGTGCTCATCGAGGATACGGCCTGCTTCATTGTTTTTCAGGAACTAAAGAAATGGCCAGGGAATTTACCAAGCTGGGGTATTACCTGGCTTTTGGCGGTGCTCTGACCTTTAAGAATGCCAGACATTCGATTGAAGCCGTGCAGGCAGTGGATGAGAAATGGCTCCTCACCGAGACGGACTGTCCATATATGGCTCCGGAACCAGTCCGCGGAACCCGTAATGAACCTTCCAATATCCCCTATATTACACAGAAAATGGCAGAGGTCAGAAATGTATCTCTGGAACACATGGCAGAGACTGTTGCGTCCAACTGGGAACGCTTCCTGGAGATGAAATGATGAAACGGATCCAAGAAGTCATTGTTGTGGAAGGACGCCACGACACTGAAAAACTAAGAAAGTACTTTGACTGTGATACCATCGAGACCGGCGGCAGTTCTCTGGGCAGGGATGTTTTGAATCGGATTGAAGCTGCCCAGAAGACCAGAGGCGTCATCATCTTTACTGATCCTGATTCTTCCGGTAACCGCATCCGCAACACCGTCAACCGCAAAATCACTGGCTGTAAAAATGCCTTTGTGGACAGAGAGAATGCGCATACAACAAAAAAAGTAGGCGTGGAACACGCCAATGAAGAGACCTTGACTGCAGCCTTGGAACACCTGGTGACCTACAGTGAACACCCAGAAAAGCAGATTACCGTCCAGGAATTCTATGAACTTGGACTGACCGGCGGCACAGACAGTGCAGCTTTAAGAGACAAGATCGGCAGTATCTTCCATATTGGAAGCGGCAGTGCTAAAACAGTTCTGCATCGTCTGAACTGCCTGAATATTACATATGAACAGCTTAAGGAGGCGGTAAACAAATGACAAAATTTATTTCAACACCGTCTCGTACAAAAGAGATCCTGGAAACGTACGGCCTCCGGGCAAAAAAGGGCTTCGGACAGAATTTTTTAGTGGATCCAGTGATCGTGGAACGCTGTGCGATGGAATCTCACTGTGAAGGGGCAGTCATTGAAATTGGTCCCGGCATCGGTTCTTTGACTGAACAGCTGGCCATCCATGCCAAGCATGTGACAGCCTATGAAGTTGATCCTGACCTGCCGCCGGTCTTAGCGGATACATTAAGCACTTATGACAATGTAGAGATCATCCTGCAGGATTTCTTGGAGATTGATCTGTCTCAGAAAGTACAGGAGCTGAAGGATAAGTATGGTTCCGTGACCGTCTGTGCGAACCTGCCTTACTATGTGACGACTCCAATCTTATTCAAGATCTTTGAACAGGGTGCAGATATCCCATATATTACTGTGATGGTGCAGAAGGAAGTCGGTGAGCGCTTCGCGGCTAAGCCGAAGGATCCTCAGTATGGAGCATTGTCCGTAGAAGGACAGTATCTGTATGAAGTCAAGAAGCTGTTCAATGTACCGGGAAGGAGTTTCAATCCATCACCGGATGTCGACAGTGTCATCATTCAGTTCAGAAGAAAAGAAGATGTTGATCTGTCCATTGACCTGAATGCATACTTTGAACTCGTGCGGGCGTGCTTTAAACAGAGAAGGAAGACGATTTATAATAATCTCAGAGAGTTCCTGGATGACAGCGAGAAGACCAGAGATGTATTGGCGAAAGCTGGTGTTCCGATGGAAAGAAGAGCACAGGAACTGTCTGCCGAAGATCTGAAGAAGATCTATGAGGTCCTGCAATGAGAGAAAGAGCGAACGCAAAAATAAATCTTTGTCTTGATGTTGTTGGGAAAAGAGAATCAGATGGATACCATGAACTGAAGATGATCATGGTGCCGATTGATTTCTATGATGTGCTGGAAATACTGCCGGCAAAGGAAACGACATTATCTCTGAACCGCAGCTATCTGCCAATCAATGACAAGAACACTATCATCAAGGCAATCAATGTGATGAAGGCAAAATACGGCTTCGATACAAACTTTGCATGCATACTTCAGAAGCACATTCCGACAAGAGCAGGATTAGCTGGCGGAAGCGCTGATGCTGCCGCCGCAATCCGTATGATCAACAACATGCTTGCATTGCATATGAGTACGCCAGAAATGATTGAGGTTGGGAAGGAAGTTGGTTCCGATGTTCCATTCTGTCTGATCAATCAGCCGGCATATGTTGAAGGCACAGGAGAGAAGATTGAACCGTTCTATTGCCATCCTGATTTCGAACTTCTGCTGGTCAAACCGCGCAAAGGCATATCAACGAAAGAAGCCTTTGAAATTGTTGACCAGGGAAATGATGTGCACCCTGACTGCATGGCCATGAAAGAAGCCTTGATAACAAATGATTATGAAGGAATTGTTAAGAATCTGGGCAACAGTCTGGAACCTGCATCTCTGCAGCTGGTCGATGAGATCAGAATCATCAAGCAGCAGCTGAGTGGGCATGGCTTCGACGGCGTGCTGATGTCAGGCTCAGGTTCAACCGTATTCGGTATTACAAAAGACAGTGCATTGCTGGAAAAGGCAATGAATGATATGAAAGCGCAGGGACACTTTGTTCGCAAGACAAAGATCTTATCCGGCGTAAGGAGATAAAAATGAAGAACGCAATTATTATGGCTGGCGGCAAAGGCACACGCATGAAGAGTGAGCTGCCGAAGGTGCTGCATAAGATCTTGGAAGAACCGATGGTTGGACTGCAGATCCGCACCCTGCGTCAGGCTGGGGTCGAGCGTATTGTAACGATTGTCGGCTACCGTCATGAAGAAGTAGAAAAGATCATGGCAGGTCAGTGTGAGTTTGCTGTACAGGAACCACAGCTTGGAACTGGACATGCAGTCATGCAGGCAAAGCAGCTGGAGAATGAAACAGGTGTCACAATTGTTGCAAATGGCGACTGTCCATTGATTTCAGCAGAGACATACAAGAAGATGTATGACTGCCTGGGTGATGCAGATATGGCAATCCTTACGGCTGTTCCAGAAGACAGCAAGGCTTATGGGCGCGTTATCCGCAATGCGGCTGGAACAGTGAAAAAAGTTGTTGAATATAAAGATGCAACTGATGCCGAGAAAGCAGTCAAGGAGATCAACACCGGTATTTATGCGTTTAAAAATGAAGAACTGTTTGCCGGACTGAAACTGCTGAAGAATGACAATGCCCAGCATGAATACTACCTGCCAGGACTTGTTGAGATTTTCATCAGTCAGGGAAAGAAAGTCATTGCCATTCCAGCTGACAACTGGAGAGAATGCGAAGGTGTCGATGACAACGTGGCTTTAGCAGAAGCCGCAAGATATCTGAAAAGAAAGATCAACCACCATTGGATGCAGGAAGGCGTCACAATTATTGACCCTGAAAATACCTACATCGGACCGGATGTGACATTCGGGCATGATATTACCGTTCATCCAAATACCTTTTTATACGGAAAAACAATTGTCGAAGACGGTGCAGAAATCCTCCCGGGATATTATGCTGTGGACACTGTAATTCATAAAAATGAAATTGCTGGACCTTTTCGCTTAGGAAAAGGTTGAAAAAAAGCAGTAAAACTGGTTTAATAGTGTCGCATATGTTAAATGTCTACAGCCCAAAAGGTGAAATTTTGGATCTGCCGCATTAAAGAAAGAGGAAAAGCATGGTTAAGGAAACTGTCGTATTCGCTCTGACTTCAAGTACCGATCTGGCCGCAGCAATCTGTAAGGATCTGAATCTTCCATTAGGAAAGATCAAGGTCGAACACTTTGCGGATGGTGAGATTCTCGTTGAACCGCAGGAATCTGTAAGAGGACGCTCTGTCTTCATCGTACAGTCCACCTGCACACCAGTTACAGAACATTTGATGGAAGTTCTTGTCTGCATTGATGCATGCAAACGTGCAAGTGCCGGCGAGATCAACGTCATTATGCCGTATTACGGATATGCACGTCAGGACCGCAAGGCTAAGCCTCGTCAGCCAATCACTTCTAAACTGGTCGCAAATCTGCTGGTCACAGCAGGCGCAAACAGAGTCATCACATTTGACCTGCATGCAGCACAGATCCAGGGCTACTTCGATATTCCAATCGATGATCTGACAGCCGTACCAATGCTTGGAAAATATTTCAAGGAAAAGAACTTCCCTGCTGACGGCGTCGTTGTTGTTTCGCCTGACCACGGCGGAGTTGTCCGCGCAAGAAGACTTGCGGATGTATTAGATGCACCAATCGCAATTATTGATAAGAGAAGACCAAAGCCGAATATGGTCGAGGCCCAGAATGTCATTGGTGATGTGGATGGAAAGATCTGCATTGTTGTCGATGATATAGTTGATACAGCAGGAACATTATGTGCCGGCTGCAAGATTCTCAAGGATCATGGTGCCAAGGAAGTCTATGTCGGTGTTACACACGGCATCTTCTCACGCGATGCGGTTGAAAAGGTTGAGAACAGCGTTATCAAGGAAATGGTTATTTCCAATACAATTCCTTTCCCACCTGAGAAAGCTGCAAGATCCACTAAGATCAAGGTGCTGTCTATTGATGCCATGGTCGCAAAAGCGATTGATGCCATTGAAAATCACACACCAGTATCCGATGTCTACAATGACTTCGGCTACAACATGTATAAATAAAGAAATTATGAAGGCATGGGGTAATCAACTCCATGCGTTTTCTTTTATCTTCATGAAGACATAAAAAAAGCTCGGTCTCCCGAACTTTTCTTGTCTTAATTTCTCTATCGAAACAGATTAGAGCTTAACGACGTTAGATGCCTGAGGTCCTCTATCGGAGTCAGTGATGTCGAAAGAAACCTTAGCACCCTCATCGAGTGACTTGAATCCTTCTGACTGGATTGCGGAGTAGTGAACAAATACGTCCTTACCCTCATCAGTTGTGATGAATCCATAACCCTTCTCTGCGTTGAACCATTTAACCTTGCCTGTTGCCATGTAACTTGTAAATCTCCTCTTCTACGTATACTAAAGCTATAATAATAACTTCTATACATGGGTAATCATAGATTATCGACAGACAAAAAACAAGGATTATTTGCAAAAAAGCGCAAAAACATACCAAATTCGTTATGAAAATGTTTCATAAATGGTGCTGAGACCTGCTGCTTGCTCATAGTGAAAATAACAAAATTAATTGAATAAATAGAATTTCTTTTCAAATATTTCACATTCACGTATAATAAATAGACAAAAGCTGTGAAGGGAAGAGTAATTGATCCGCCGGTCATACAGAGAGTGCAGAATGGTGAGACTGCATAGACAGCAGATGAATGAAAATGGTCCTGGAGCTGAATGTTCGATGAGAATATTCCGGAAGGACTCCGTTAAAACAAATGAGAGCTTTCTTATAAGTAAGGAAGAAGACAAAGGTGGTAACGCGTGCAAGACGTCCTTTCATTTGGGATGTCTTTTTATTGAGGAGGTACGCAGAAATATGGAAAATAAAGGACCTTATTACATTACAACGGCAATTGCCTACACATCAGGCAAGCCGCACATCGGCAACGTTTACGAAATTGTTTTGGCAGATTCCATTGCCCGCTACAAGAGAATGGAAGGCTTCGATGTCCGCTTTCAGACAGGAACAGATGAACATGGTCAGAAAGTAGAAGAAAGAGCAAAGTCTGCCGGCATTACACCGAAGGAGTTCGTTGATGAGATCTCCGGCATGATCAAGGGACAGTTTGACTGCATGAACATCAGTTATGACAAGTTCATCCGTACAACTGATCCATATCATGAGAAGCAGGTGCAGAAGATCTTTAAGAAACTGTATGACCAGGGTGACATCTACAAGGGTCACTATGATGGCCTGTACTGCCCAGAGTGTGAAGCATTCTACACAAAATCTCAGATTACAGAAGAGGGAAAGTGCCCTGTCTGCGGCGGTGAATTAAAGGAAATGCAGGAAGAGGCATACTTCTTCAAGATGAGCAAATATGCTGACCGTCTGGTCAAGTATATTGAAGATCATCCGCATTTCATCCAGCCGGAGAGCAGAAAGAATGAGATGATCAACAACTTCCTCAAGCCGGGCCTGCAGGATCTGTGTGTCAGCCGTACGTCCTTCAAATGGGGCATTCCGGTCGACTTTGATCCGAAGCATGTTGTCTATGTCTGGATTGATGCACTGTCCAACTATATTACCGGCTTAGGCTATGATGTCGATGGAAACAACGATCCTCTATATGACAAATACTGGCCGGCTGATCTGCATCTGATTGGCAAGGATATCGTCAGATTCCATACCATTTACTGGCCGATCATGCTGATGGCATTGGATCTTCCATTGCCAAAACAGATCTTCGGACACCCATGGCTGTTGACCGGCAATGACAAAATGTCAAAGTCAAAGGGCAATGTCATCTATGCAGATGACCTCGTCAGCATGTTCGGTGTTGACGCCGTCAGATATATCATGCTGCATGAAATGCCGTTTGCGCAGGATGGTCATATTACCTATGATCTGATGATTGAAAGAATCAACAGTGATCTGGCAAATAACTTAGGAAACTTAGTCAACCGTACCCTGTCCATGCAGAACAAGTACTTCAACGGCATGGTCGCCAATCCAAATGAGGATGAGGCAGTTGATGAAGATCTGAAGAAGACCGCACTTGCTACAGTCAAGAGTGTCCATGATAAGATGGAGACGCTGCATGTTGCAGATGCTATTCAGGATATCCTGGATCTTTCTTCCAGATGCAACAAGTATATTGATGAAACAGCTCCTTGGACATTAGCGAAGGACCCTGACAAGATTGCACGCTTAGCGACAGTACTGTACAACCTCTTGGAATCTGTACGGATTGCCGGCATTCTGTTGGAGCCGTTCTTACCGGAAACTTCCGCTAAGATCCTTGCGCAGCTGAATACAAAGATGACATCTTATGATGATGTCAATGAATTCGGACTGCTTGAAACAGATATTCAGGTCACCAGCAAACCTGAGATCCTGTTTGCACGTCTGGATGAAAAAGAAGTCATGGCAAAGGTTGCCGCAATTGAAGAGAAGCAGCTGGCAGCTGTTGCAAAGACAAAGCTGAAGGAAGAACAGGCAGCGAAGGAAGAAATCACAATCGAGGACTTCCAGAAATTAGACTTGAGAGTTGCCAAAGTCCTCACCTGTGAAAGACACCCAGATGCAGATAAGCTCTATGTACTTTCTGTAGACTGCGGTGAAGAGAAACCAAGACAGATCGTCTCCGGTCTAGCCCAGAGCTATACGCCGGGTCAGGTCATCGGCAAGTACGTTGTTGTCATCTGCAACCTTAAGAAAGCAGTCTTAAGAGGTGTAGAATCCAACGGCATGCTGCTGGCAGGAAAAGAAGGCAAGGAGATCTGCTTAGTTGAAGTAGTAGGTGGATTAAAGCCAGGTTCTAAAGTAAGCTGATGCATTCAAGCAGGTTGGTCATGTGGCTGATCTGCTTTTTATGTGAAAACATAGACTTGCGTAATGTTGTATACTTAATGGAAAGAGAGCGGTGCCTTATGGAAAAATATATGATTGTTCATCGGCCTGATCCGGTATCTGCCGAACTGAAGAAAAAAATTGAAGCACAGCTGCGGGAGAATCCTGATTTCGAAGAAGATGAAATAGATCCGCATACAATTATTGTCATCGGCGGCGACGGCACTTTTATTTATGCTGTCCATCAGTTCATCGGCCGACTGAATCATGTCAGATTCTATGGCATTCATACAGGAACATTGGGTTTCTATACGGACTATCGGGACTGTGACCTTGATGATTTTATGTCCACATTGGTTGAAGGCAGAGGAGAAGAAGTCGTCTATCCGCTGCTGCAGGTGACCATAGATGATAAAGAATATTTCGGCATCAACGAGGTCCGTATTGAAAATGCAGCCAGGACACAGGTCATGGATGTATATATGAACGATGAGAAGTTTGAAACATTCCGCGGCACAGGCATGTGTGTCTGCACACAGCTGGGTTCGACCGCATACAATCGTTCCCTTGGCGGAGCGGTCATTGATGAAGGCTTAGACTTTATCGAGCTGACTGAAATCTCAGGCATTCATCATTCCAAATACAGATCACTGGATGCACCGCTTGTTCTGAAGTCAGAGACAAACCTGAGATTTGAAAGTGATTCCTTCCAGGGGGCTCTGCTGGGTGTGGATTCCGATGTATATAACATCGATGATGCAAAGACAATCCACGTTAACATTTGGGGGCATTGTGCAGTGCATATGCTGAGAGGCAGAAAAGTATCATATTACGAAAGATTAAAATCACTGTTCTGATATAATAGGACCATTAGGAGATCCGATGCGCAACTGGCATTCTTTATTCGAAATATTACGATTCCCACTGGAGATTGTATTCCTGGCAACGATTCTCATGGGATTTGGAAATTTACTTTCAAATCCTGCTTTTGGTATTGTTAAGGCAATCAACAATGAAAACGTTACGAAAGTAGCGGAGATTTTCATTCAGACCGGCAGGTTCTTGGTTGTTAATTTTCCAATTCTGATCATGATCCGCATGTCAGCCAGAAAAGGCGGTGCCGGAACAACTTTTATCTCTTGTTTTGCAGGCTATTTGGCTTTCTTGATGGCGACCGTCTTCTTTGCGAAGACGAATCTAGCTTCAACTGCCTACAGCAGCATCTTAGGCATCTCCATCAACAGCAGCGCCATTACTGCATTGAAGAGCGGAACGCACTATCCTTTACAGACCGGCGTCATCGGCGTTGTCATTATTGTCATCATCACACTGCTGTCCTTCAACCGTTCGAAGAAGAGGGTGGAATATGGCTTCTTCGGCTTCATTTCCTGGGAAGCTGTCTGTACGATCCGCACCGTCTTCTTTTCTTTTATTGCAGGCATTGCAATGAGCTATGCATGGCCATATGTCATTGCGGGTATTCAGAAGATCGTCAGCTTCATTGCGGTCGATACGACCAATCCAATCAATCTGACGCTCTATGGCATCATGGATGGCCTGCTGAACAGTCTGGGCTTAGGCACAATGATCCGTCAGCCGTTCTGGTATGGAACCAGCGGCGGAACCTGGGTCAACTTAGCAGGTGCTTCCATTGCCGGAGATGCCAACATCTGGACAGCGCAGTTAGCCGTCGGCAGTATTAACGGTATGGCTGGCAGATTCATCACACCGTACTATATCCTGAATATCTTTGCCGTCCCTGGCATGATCTGGGCACTGTTCTCCTTATATACAGATCCAATTGAAAGAAGAAGAAAGAGACTGCTGGCAATTGTGGCAACCATTGCTTCCGTACTGAGCGGAACCCTGCTGCCGCTGGAGCTGATGCTGCTGGTATTATGCCCGCTGCTGTTCTTCTTCCACTTAGGCTTTACCGGGATTCTTTTCGGTGTCCTGCAGTCGATGCACTGCTATCTCGGCTACAATACTACAGCGACATTGTCTGTCAGCGCACTGCCTGGTTCACTGCCGGAATTTCTCACCTATCTAAGCATTCCTTCATTGCAGGGGACATTGATCACCATCACAGTTGTAGGCATCATCTCAGCTGTTCTGTACTTCTTCATGACTCGTCTGTATTTCAAGCATATGGCGATTGATCTGTTCAATACCGGTGATAAAGAACGTCTGGTCGATGGTACGATCAAGGCAGTCGGAGGCATCGAGAATATCAAGATGATCCAGTCCTCCATGTATCAGCTGACCATTCAGGTCTACGATCCAATGAAGGTCGATGTCATGAGATTGAAGAACCTGGGATCCTACCGTGTTTATGAAACAAGGGCCGGCTTCCGGATTGGATATGGTGCAGGCTCTACAATGGTGCGCACCGGCATTGCTAAGAATATGAGAGATTCCATCCGCAATATCAAAGATCCTGCATAAATTACTTTATGCTGAACTTTGGGGAGGCTGTCAGGATGAATCAAAAGAAACGATATTATTTCTATCTTCTTATCATCTGTCTGTTCATCACTGGAATGTTTTTTGTGATGCCTGTTCATGCGGATACAGGGCCAAAGCCGTTTGTCGATATCACGGTCACTGGGATTGACGGCAGAACATGTTATGGAACACTGCTGTCAAAAGAAAAGTCGACAGGACCGGCTTCAGTATGGGACGGTACAGAAGAACCATACGTTGGAGAAGGTGGAAAAGAGATCTGGTCAAAATTCCAGGCATATCAGGATACGGACGGCTTTTATTTCCTGAACTGGAACTGGGCAGTCAGCGACGAAGAACCGCTGCACTGGGGATACTATCCGCCAGAAGAATTCAAGGTGCTCCTATACTTCCCGGAGACTGACTCCTTTGTGGTCAGCAGCATCTGTTACCGCTATGCTTTTTCAACCTACTACACGATGAATATCAGCGAAGTGCCGACATCTCAGCCTTTTGCGGCAGTCAGCGCAGTGAAGAAATATGATTTCAAATATGAGAGTATATCCTTTGCAGTACGGATGCTGCTTACTGTAGGAGTCGAACTGGCGGCGGCCTGGGTCTTCGGCTATCGGAAGAAGAAGCAGATAATACTGCTTCTGGAAGTAAATGTGGTAACGCAGATCATTCTCAACGTGATGCTGAATGTCATGGTCTATGGCATGTCTACGGCATACTATCTCACCGGTTATTATCTGCTGGAAATCTTGGTCACTGGGATCGAGATGTTCATTGACTACAAGTATCTCAGTGCATATGGAAATGGATATCCGCCAAAATCCAGAGCCATCTATTATGCCCTTGCGGCCAACCTTGCTTCCTTCTTCCTGGGCGGCTATATCATCACCCGCTGGTTCTACTGAAACCAATCAAAAATTCATGGCAGATCTTCGCGGTCTGCCTTTCATTTGGCGCGGAAACTGTCTGTGTACATGGTATAATATTCGCGATTTGATAAAGAGGTTGTCATGGCAAAAGAGAAAACATATACACCGATGATGCAGCATTACCTGAGCGTTAAGGAACAGTATCCTGATGCTTTGGTTTTTTATCGTATCGGTGACTTCTATGAGATGTTCTTTGAGGACGCAAAAATTGCGTCAAAGGAATTAGACCTGATTTTGACAGGCAAGAGCGCCGGAGTCGAAGAGAGAGTCCCGATGTGCGGTGTACCGCATCATGCAGTGCAGAGCTATCTGCAGAGACTGGTCTCACGCGGATATAAGATTGCGATTGTTGAGCAGATGCAGGATCCAAAAGAGGCAGTCGGCTTAGTTGAAAGAGATGTCATCAGAGTCATTACACCAGGCACTATCATGGATGAGATCACGGATGAGAAAGCATCCGTTTATTTAGCAGCTGTTACAGATTACGGATATGGATATTCTCTGGCCTTTACCGAAATGAGCACCGGTGAGAACTTTGTGGAAGATGTTGAGCATAAAGACAATACATTGATCCAGACCATCCTCAAGAACAATGTCAGAGAGATTGTTGTCCGCAAGGGATTCCGTGACAAGATCATCAAGATGCTGCGTGAAATGCATGTCGTGATTTCCTATTGTGAGGATGATGTCATCAAGGAAGGATATCTTCCTTTAGCAGACAACATCACCAAAGATTATGACAGACAGTCCTATGGACTGATGCTGAACTATCTTGAGGCAACCCAGAAACATATCCTGGCCCACCTGCAGACAGCAGTCTATAACCAGGAAGATGAAACATTATACATGGACTACAGCACCAGACAGAATCTGGAACTGACGGTTCCTCTGCATGAAAATGGCAAGGCAGTGACATTGTGGTCCTTTCTTGATACATGCAGGAGTGCAATGGGAAGCAGACAGCTGCGCAAATGGATCGAACGTCCATTAGTCAATGCACAGCAGATTGAGAAGAGATATGACCGTACAGAATGGCTGATGAAGAACTTTATGAACCGTCAGGCCATGCGTGATTCCATGTCGAATGTTTATGACCTGCAGAGACTGATTGCCAGATGTGCAATGAATTCAGCCAATGCAGTAGACTGCCAGAGATTGGTCAAAACATTAGCAGAAGTTCCAACAATCTTGGATAACGTCAAGAGCGATGAATTTGCGGCGTATAGCGACATCGATCCATTAACTGATCTTTATACAAAACTGAAGGATGCCTTTGTGGATGATCCGCCTCTGTTAGTATCTGACGGAGGCATGTTCCGTGACGGCTACAACAAGGAATTGGATGAAGCCAGGGAGATCCAGAAGGGCGGCAGAGACTTTATCGCCAACATGGAAGCGAGAGAGAAAGAGAAGACCGGCATCAAGACACTGAAGATTGGATACAACAAGATCTTCGGCTACTTCATTGAGATCTCCAAGGCGGCAGCCCAGGAAGTTAAGCCGGAATGGGGCTACATCCGCAAGCAGACATTAACAAACAATGAAAGGTTCATCTCACCGGAATTGAAAGAGAAAGAAGACGCCATCCTCCACGCGGAAGAGAACGCCATCAGGATTGAGAAGCAGCTGTTCCAGGAAATCCTGGACACAATCAGAGGATATCTGCCGAAGCTGCAGAAACTGGCAAAAGCTCTGGCGGAAATCGACTGCTATGGTGCACTTGCAGAAGCATCTTCCAATTATGGGTATGTCCGTCCAATCTTTACAGAAGATGAACTGGATATTCAAAATGGCAAGCATCCAATTCTGGATGAAATGATGAAGGATCCAAAGTATGTTGCCAACTCCGTGAAAATGGATCGTGACAACAGCATCCTTCTGATCACCGGTCCAAACATGGGTGGTAAATCCACTTACATGAGACAGACCGCTTTGATTGTGGTCATGGCGCAGATCGGGTGCTTCGTTCCAGCCAAAAGCTGCAGAATGCCGGTTTTTGATAAGATATTCACCCGCATCGGTGCTTCTGATGATATCCTCTCCGGCCAGTCGACCTTCATGGTCGAGATGACCGAAGCCAATCGTGCCCTGCAGGATGCCACTGATCATTCTCTGATCCTTTTTGATGAGATTGGACGCGGTACAAGCACCTATGACGGTATGGCATTGGCACAGGCAATGATTGAATATATCGCAACATGCATTCATGCAAAGACCATGTTCAGCACTCATTATCATGAACTGACTGCCTTGACGGACAACGTTGACGGGGTCAGGAATATTCATGTAGCGGTCAAAGAAGATGACGAAAAGGTCACATTCCTGTATAAGATAAAGGACGGACCTGCCGGCAGGTCTTTTGGCATCAACGTTGCCAGATTAGCCGGACTTCCGGATTCTGTATTAGACCGTGCCAAAGGCCTGCAGAATGAGCTGGAAAGCAGGAAGCGTGTCGTGCAGCAGAACTTCCAGCTGGTGGAGATGAAGAAAGAAGACAAAGAGGCGGATGCCCTGAAGGAGAAGCTCCTGATGGTGTCGCCGGACGATCTTTCACCGCGCCAGGCCTGGGAAATGCTGAATGATTTATGTGCGGAGGCAAAGAAGAAATAATGGAACAAGATAAGATCATCATCCGCGGTGCCAAGGAGAATAACTTAAAGAATATTGACCTTGATATTCCGCGGAATAAGCTGGTGGTCATGACGGGACTTTCCGGATCCGGCAAGACATCACTGGCTTTTGATACCATATATGCAGAAGGACAGAGAAGATATGTAGAATCCCTGTCTGCCTACGCCAGACAGTTCCTCGGCGGCGTTGAGAAGCCGAATGTAGAATTGATAGAAGGACTGTCTCCAGCCATCTCCATTGATCAGAAGACAACTTCAAACAACCCAAGATCAACAGTAGGTACAGTCACTGAGATCTATGACTACCTGCGTCTTTTGTATGCAAGGACAGGCACACCATACTGTCCGAACCACAATATTCCAATCACTGGGCAGACCGTACAGGAAATGGTCGACAGTGTGATGACCAATGAAGACAAGACAAAGCTGACGATTCTGTCACCGATTGTTTCCAATAAAAAAGGCACCTTCAAGGATACCTTTGAAAAACTGCAGAAGGACGGCTACATCAGAGTGCGTGTGGATGGTGAGGTCCGCATGCTGGAAGATGACATCGAGCTGGAGAAGAACAAGCGTCATGATATTGATGTTGTTGTCGACCGTATCGTAAAGACAGAAGACAGCCGCAGCAGGATCCATGATTCGATTGAGACTGCACTGAACCTGTCCGACGGCAGAGTCAAAGTGCTCGCGAATACAACCGAGAAATTATTCTCTTCTGTATATGCATGTCCAATCTGCGGCTTCTCTGTTCCGGTCCTTGAACCAAGACTGTTCTCTTTCAATGCGCCGATTGGTGCGTGTGATGTATGCCATGGCCTGGGCTTTACCGAAGAAGTTGATGTCGATAATCTGATTCCGGATGATTCACTGTCCATCAATCAGGGCGGTATCCGATACTACAAGAATATTGTCGGCACTGACAATATTGAATGGCAGACTTTCTCCATCCTCTGCAGTAAATACAAGATTCCGATGGACAAGCCATTGAAGACAATGACGCCAAAGCAGATGGAAATCATTCTGCATGGTTCAGATGCACCTGTACGCTATGAACTGGAATCCAGTTCCGGCAATAAATATTCACGCAATGATTTTATTGAAGGCGTCAAAGATCTGATTGAACGCAGATATACCGAAACAACTTCCAGTATGTCCCGCGACTGGTACCATTCATTCATGGTCGAGAGTGAATGCCCAAAGTGCCATGGCAGAAGACTGAATGAACAGGCACTGTCCGTACGTGTCGGTGATAAGAACATCACTGAATTTACAATGATGTCGGTTGTCAAAGCATTGACGTGGATCAGAGAACTGAAGCTTGATACCGAAAAGAAACAGATTGCGGATCTTGTCTTGAAAGAGATCAACAGCCGTCTGGAATTCCTGCAGAATGTTGGTCTGGACTATCTGACATTAGACCGTTTAGCGGGGTCTCTGTCCGGCGGTGAATCACAGCGCATCCGCCTGGCAACACAGATTGGATCTCGTCTTTCCGGTGTGCTCTATGTCATGGATGAACCATCCATCGGTCTGCACCAGAGGGATAATGCAAAGCTGATCAATACAATGAAGTCCATGCGTGACCTCGGCAACTCTTTGATTGTTGTTGAACATGATGAAGAGACCATGCTTGCAAGCGACTACATCGTTGATATCGGACCGGGTGCCGGTGTGCATGGCGGTGAAGTCATGGCTGCGGGAACACCAGAAGAGATCATGAAGTCGAAGAATTCCATTACCGGTGCATATTTATCCGGCCGCAAGGTCGTACCGCTTCCTTCTGAAAGAAGAAAAGGAAACGGAAAGTTCGTTGAGATCAAAGGGGTCGAAGAGCATAACCTCAAGAAGATCAACGTGAAGATCCCGTTGGGCAAGTTTGTCTTAGTGACTGGTGTATCAGGTTCCGGCAAGTCGACCTTAGTCAATGATGTCTTCATGAAGGCAGTGCTGCAGGCACTTGGCAGACAGAAGATCCATCCTGGCAAGTTCAAGACCATTCAGGGATTGGAAAATATTGATAAGCTGGTCGAGATTGATCAGCAGCCGATTGGACGTACACCGCGTTCAAATCCGGCAACATATACAGGTGTCTTCGATGACATTAGAGATGTCTTTGCCAAGACGCCGGAAGCACGTATGAGAGGCTACGACAAGGGACGCTTCTCCTTCAATACAAAGGGCGGCAGATGTGAAGCATGTCAGGGGGACGGTGTCAAAGTCATCTCAATGAACTTCCTGCCTGATGTCTATGTTCCATGCGAAGTATGCCATGGCAGGCGCTACAATGACGAAACGCTGCAGTGCACTTACCGCGGCAAGAACATCTATGATGTATTGGAGATGAGTGTGGAGGAAGGACTGCAGTTCTTTCAGAATCATCCGAAGATCAAGAACAAGCTGCAGACACTGTATGATGTGGGCTTAGGCTATGTTAAGCTCGGACAGTCCTCAACAACGCTTTCCGGCGGTGAAGCACAGCGTGTCAAGCTGGCTTCGGAACTGCAGAAGAAGCCGACGGGGAAGACAGTATATATCCTGGATGAACCAACGACCGGCCTGCATACTGATGATGTCAAGAGACTGATCGGCGTCCTGGAAAGAATTGTCAATAACGGAGATACAGTTCTGGTCATTGAACATAACATGGATGTGATCAAATGTGCTGACTGGATCATTGATCTAGGCCCAGAAGGCGGCGATAACGGCGGCACGATTGTTGCTCAAGGCACACCTGAAGATATTGTCAAAGTACCGGCATCCTGGACTGGTCAGTATCTCAAGAAAGCCATCGAGTGGACGAAGAAATATCAGAAAAAAGCAGAATGATAAGATGACCGGAGGACAGACACGCATCTGTTCTTCGGTCTTTTCATTCATCAGCGGCAGAGAAACGATGTGCATCATTACTCCGATTACTCTTAAAATCGGTTGATTTTCAGCTTTGAACAGGGCATGTTATAATATATGCCAGACTGGAGGTAATATATGTCCGAAGTCAGATACGATAAAAAAGTAACTGTCAAAGAGATTGTTAATTTCTTTAACTTTGAACAGTTGACCGGTGACAGCGCTTCTCTAGAACGCTGGACAGTAGTTCCAGATGTAAACCGTCCAGGTTTTGAACTCTGCGGCTTCATGAAGCAGAGTGATCCTAGAAGAATCGTCGTCATTGGTAATAAAGAAACAGAATTCATTAAAACGATGAGTGAAGAAGATCAAAGAGAACGGTTCCCGCAGATCACGGATGGACTGACACCTGCTTTGATCATCACCAAAAATAACGTGCTTCCGCCAATCTTGAAGGAAGTTGCAAATGCGTCAGATTTCCCAATCCTGCGTACGAACTTGGAAACGTTCCGCCTGATGACGGACTTGATCACATATCTGGATGAGAAGCTTGCACCAGAAGATACATTGTCAGGAGTTCTTGTCTCCGTACACGGCACGGGTGTCCTGCTGCTTGGTGAAAGCGGCATGGGTAAATCAGAAACAGCATTGGATCTGATCAGAGACGGTCATATACTGATTGCCGATGACAGAGTTGATGTCCAGCATATCCACAACGCAATCTATGGTCATTCACCAGCCATCATCAAAGGTCTTCTGGAGATCAGAGGTATCGGTGTCATTGATGTCGAAAAGATGTTCGGCTCAGCATCGCTGAGTGACAGTACAAGAATTGATCTGGTCATCAAGCTTGTCCCATTTGAAGCGGCAGCAGAATACAACCGCATTGGTGATGAGACCCAGAGATTTACAAGAATATTAGATGTATTAATACCAACGATCACACTTCCTGTCAGTGCAGGACGAAATGTCAGTGCTTTGGTTGAATCTGCGGTCATTAATTATAAGATGCAGCAAAAGGGCTACAACAGCGCAGATGAGATCCGTGCACGATTCCGCAACGCGACCGACAAGGAGGCTAAATGAAATTTTTCCCAGACGCAAATACAATCTTTACAATAGGCAACTTCGGGTTGACCTGGTACACACTCACCTTTGTGATTGCATGTATTTTCTGCTTCATGTTTGGTTCCAAGGAATTCACAAAACATGGATATAAGCAGAAAGTCGCAGACGAAATATTTACACTAGCTTTGATCGGCGCTGTCATCGGCGGCCGTATTGGGTGGGTGCTGGAGAACTTCCATGAATACTACCTGTATGCATGGTATATCTTCCGTCTGACTGACGGCGGTCTTGAAGTCATTACGGCATTGTTAGGCGCAGGTGTAGCTCTGTATATGTACTGCCGTAAGAATCATATGTCATTCTTCCGTACGATGGATACGGTATCACCGGTCTTGATGGCGGGTGCCATTATCGTCAGAATTGGCAGATGTTTCTCACAGCCGATGGTATGCATCAATGTGGCTGTCAGCTCGGTGATCTTTATCTTGATCTGGTATGTCTACCGTCCATACAAGAATGGTCATAAGCGTGGTGATATTACGGCGATTGTCTTACTGTGGCTGGGTGTATCAAGACTGTCTGCACATGTCTTCAAGATTGATGACCTGGCAGCCAACTGTCTGATTACTTCAATCATGGCTGAAGTCGGCGGTCTCATCCTGTATGTCAGGAACCGTAAGTATATTGCCCAGAAACCGACAATCTTATTTGACTTAGACGGAACCTTGATGGATTCTGAAGGCATGGTCATCCACTGCTTCATGTATCTGTTTGAAAAGTATGGTGATCCAAATGACTTTACCCATGAAAAGCAGCTGGAAGTATTCGGACCTCCGCTCAGAGAAGAAATGGAAAAGCTGTTCCCGGACCGTGACCCAGATGTCATGGTGCAGGAATACAGACAGTACCAGAATTCACTGCCGGAACAGCATATTGTAGAGCTGCTGCCAAATACAGAACTGGTATTGAGAGAATTAAAGAAACGTGGATACAAGCTTGGCATTGTTTCTTCAAGGCTGACAGAATCCTGTGAGATGTGGATGAAGGAATTCAGAATCTACGATCTGTTCGATATTGTACTTGGCAGAGATCAGTTCCTGAAACCAAAGCCGGCACCGGACGGTATTCTGAAGGCATGCGAACTCCTGCATGAAGGACATGATTCCTGCATCTATGTCGGCGACAATGCCAGTGATGTTGAAGCCGCAAAGAATGCAGGTGTATATGCAGTTGCCTATATTTCCAATAAAGAGAAGCTGGCAAAGATCAAGGCTGCCGGTCCAAACTATGTGATTATGGGCCTTGGTGAATTGATTCCGGAACTTGATAGTACACATGCATGGACATATGAGAAGATCTGATCAAGGTCTTCTCTTTTTTCTGCGCATATAAAAAGTCTCTGGTTTCCCAGAGACAATGTAATTAAATAAATAAATTAACGTTGGATTCTTCCGCATCACCAAGATATGTGCCAACGCCGCCAAGCTCAACACCATCAATCAGCTCTTCCTGCTTGATTCCCATGACATCCATCGACATTGTGCAGGCAATGATCTTGATGCCGTTGTCCATTGCCTTCTTCATCAATGTTTCCAAAGAATCGACATTCTTATCATTCATGATCTTCTTCATCATAGCTGTGCCCATACCGCCCATATTCATACGGGACAGATGGAGCCTGCCTGTGCCTCTTGGCAGCATACTGCCGAACATATTTTCGATGAAGGTCTTCTTGACCGGCTGCTTCTCAGGTTTTCTCAATGCGGTCAATCCCCAGAAAGTGAAGAACATAGTGACTTTTCTGCCCATGGCAGCAGCACCGTTGGCAATGATGAAGCTTGCCAGAACTTTATCCAGGTCACCAGAGAAGACGATGATGGTCTTGCCTTCCGGCGTATCTACGACCTGTGTCTCTCTTGGCTGAACAGGAACACTGCCCATGCCTTTCTGGACGACCGCAACATATTCACTGCCGCGCTTCTCGTTGGAAACGAGGGTATTGCCTGTGCGCCTGCACCAGGAAACAATGTCTGCCTGGAAGCCAGGATCAGATGCGGTAACTTCCAGCATTTCACCATCCTGCATCTCTTTCATAGTTTCAAATACTTTCATGATTGGACCTGGACACTGCAGACCGCTGCAGTTCACACTGATTGTTTTCACGATGACCTCTTTCTTTTCTGCTGGAGCAGATGATGGAATGACAGTGACTGCCGGCATCTCTTCTGGATGCGTAGAGCGGTAGAACTTGGTTCCGCCAGGATAGACCTTGACGTTGGTGAAGCCGTTATTCATCAGGATTCTGGCAGCGTTGTAGGAGCGGACACCGACAGCACAGAAGGTAATGATCTCCTGATCTTTATCGAGTTCGTTCAGACGGCTGCGGAGCTGACCGAGCGGAATATTGACAGCACCAGGAATTTCAAAGGCAGTGACTTCTGCTTCTTCACGAATATCCAGCAGCAGAGCTCCCTTGTTCTTTTCAATGACATCCCAGTCTGAGAAGCGGACGATGCCAGCTAATACATTGGCCGCTGTAAAGCCAGCCATGTTCACTGGATCTTTCGCAGAAGAATATGGCGGTGCATAAGAAAGCTCCAGGCTCTCCAGATCATTGATACTGCCGCCTAAGCGGAGAACAGTGGCAATGGTATCGATCCGTTTGTCGACACCTTCCCGTCCAACAATCTGCGCACCATAGATCTTTTTGCCATCCATGGAGAACAGCAGCTTGATGACCATCGGCAGAGCACCCGGATAATAGCCGGCATGAGAATTCTGTACGATGATGACATGTTCATAGTCTTTTCCACGGACCAGTCCTCTGCGGACCAGAGTCTTTTCATTGGCACCAGTGGAAGCGGCCGTCAGATCGAATACCTTCGCAACTGCGCTGCCCTGCGTCCCCTGATAGGATTCAGAAGCACCTGCTATGTTGTCTGCCGCAATTCTTCCCTGTTTATTTGCTGGGCCAGCCAATGGGATCATTGTCCTGTCCTTAAAGATATAATCTTCTACTTCAATGACATCACCGACCGCATAGATGGACGGGTCACTGGTCACAAGATGTTCATCGACTATAATGCCGCCGCGCTGGTTGATTTCTAATCCAGAAGCCTTGGCAATCTGGCTGTTCGGCCGTACACCGATGGAAAGAATGACGAAATCCGCATTGACGGTGCTGCCGTCCTTAAGGTTGATTTTGACTTCTTTGCCGGTATCTTGAAAGGAATCAACGCCATTGCTTAAATACAGGTGAACATTGTTCTGCATGATGTTCTCATGCAGGAGCTGTGCCATTTCATAATCCAGCGGCGCCATGACCTGATCAGTCATTTCGATGATGGAGACATCCATTCCTGCATGTTTCAGGTTTTCAGCCATTTCCAGACCAATGAAACCGCCGCCAATGACGGCTGCTGTCTTTGCGTTCTGTGCGTGGATGCGTTCCAGAATCTGATCCGTATCATTGACTGTCCATAAAGTCATGATCTTATCAGAATCAATGCCGGTGATTGGCGGACGGACTGGAGAGGACCCTGTCGCAATGACTAAGGTGTCATAAGATTCTATAGATGTCCCATTGGTATCGGTGTGCCGGATCGTCAAAGTCTTGGCTGCACGGTCAATGGCTGTTACTTCGTTATGGATCCGTACATCAATATTAAATCTCTGCTTCATCATTTCCGGGGTCAGCAGCAGAAGTGCTTCTCTGGATTGGATCACACCGCCAGTGCGGTATGGAAGGCCGCAGTTGGCATAGGAAATATTGTCTCCTCTTTCCAGCAGGACAATTTCCATTTCTTCGTCTAATCTTCTTAATCGAGCTGCACAGCTGGCACCGCCGGCGACACCTCCGATAATCACAACTTTTTGAGTCATCTTCTATCTCTCCTCTGTATCTCTTGTATATAATTAAATTATTAACAAGTGAGAAAATAGTTCCGTGACTTTGTCACAGTCGAGAGGATTCTTTAGAAAGGGGTCTGCCATGTATCAGGGAAATCCAACTGCAGTCAGCGCTGACCAGATCAGCCGCTTTATCCCTGTATGGGATCAGCTGAAGAAGAATGAGCAGGAACTGCTGATTGGTTCCTCAATCAGACAGACAGTCAGGGAAGGTGCCATCCTGCATGAAGGAATCGGGGAATGTGAAGGACTGTTCTGTGTACTGTCAGGACAGCTGCGTGCATATGTGCTTTCACCAGAAGGAAAAGAGATCACAATCTACCGTCTGCTGGAAGGGGATATGTGCCTGTTCTCTGCATCCTGTATGTTCTCTGGAGCTGCCTTGGATATTTCGGTTGCAGTTGAAAAAGGAGGAAGTCTTCTGACCATTCCTTCCGCTGTCTATAAAAAGATCATGAATGAATCTTCCGTATTGTCCAACTTCACCAATCAGCTGATGGCGGAAAGGTTCTCCGATGTGATGTGGCTGCTGGAGCAGATCCTGTGGAAGAGCCTGGACCGTAGACTCGCTTCCTTCCTGCTGGAAGAGAGCCGGATTGATCATACTGACTCACTGACCATTACACATGAAAAGATTGCTGACCATCTGGGCACTGCCAGGGAAGTCATTACGAGAATGTTGAAATATCTGCAGTCAGAGAAGCTGATCCAGCTTTTCCGCGGCAGAATTGATATTAAAGATGAAGCAGGACTGGAGAAACTGGCAGGTTAATGTGACTTCATCACAGAAACAGATCTCTATTTTCACTATGATGTTCTGAAAATAAAGGAGACTGAAAATGTTTGATTTGTTCCATAAAAATGAGAGTGCTGAAAATCAGGCTGATAAGAAATTAAAAGTCAATCTGCACCGCTGTCCGCAGAGCCATGCCTGCCCGTCTGTTCGGATCTGTCCGACCGGCGCTTTGCAGCAGAGAGGATTCCAGGCACCGACTGTAGATGATGCGAAATGCATCAAGTGCGGAAAATGCGTAAAGTTGTGTCCAATGCACGCATTGACATTGCAATAAGCTCAGACGTTCTGCAGAAATGCAGAACTTTTTTATAGATTCATCTTTGGCACACTGAAATGCGTTGTAGGTTAAGATAGAAGTTGTTAAAATGATAGAGTGAGGTGAAACACATGGCGAAACACATGGAAAAAACAAAACGTGTCATTCTCGTATCAGGAATGTCAGGTGCTGGGAAAAGCACAGCGACCAGGATCCTGGAAGATATGGGGTATCACATCATTGATAATTTCCCCGTACAGTTATTGTCTCTATTGGTCGATATGATTGAGACCAGTACAGATCCTAGATACAGCTATATCGCTTTATCCACCAGTGCGCAGGACTTTGCGTTATTCCTGAGCGGATTAAAGGGTGAGGGCATTGAAGTGCAGGTCATGTTCCTGGATGCCAATGACTCTGTTCTGCTGCACAGATACAAGAGCACCAGAAGAATGCACCCACTGCTCATCAGCAATACCTGCAACACATTAGAAGAAGCTATCTCTGTTGAAAGACAGATGTTTGCCCATATTGCCAACAACAGCAGCTTCGTTACAATTGACTCTTCATTCTTAGGAGAGAAGGAATTCCGCCGTAAGGTCGAACAGTACTTCTCCAAGAGCAGCGTACCGACTTTCTCCATCTCCTTTATCTCCTTCGGCTATAAGTATGGCGTGCCGATGGATGCAGACTTGATGATTGATGTACGTTTCCTGCCGAACCCATTCTGGGTGGTGGAATTAAGACCGTTCAGCGGCAATGACAAGCAGGTCTATGACTATGTCATGAATAATCCGGAAACACAGGAATTCATTAAACGATTATTAGCCTTTACCGACTATGCCTTTGAACAGTATGTCAAGGAAGGCAAGAATCATTTTACAGTGGCGATTGGCTGCACCGGCGGACAGCACCGCAGTGTGACCATCACAAACTTCTTATACGATCACTACAAGGAAAAGTACAACTGCTATAAGGAACATCGTGATGAGAAAGAGTGGATCAAGAATGAGCAGCAATAAGAAAGTCGTTGTCATTGGCGGAGGCCATGGACAAAGTCTGATCTGCCGCGGCATCAAGAACATTCCCAATATTGACATTACAGCAATTGTTACGGTTGCGGATGACGGCGGTTCTACCGGCAGACTGCGCAGACAGTTCCATATTCCAGCCATGGGTGATATTCGAAATGTCATGGTGTCGCTTGCGGAAAGTGAATCTCTGATGTCATCACTGATGAACTACCGCTTTGATGATCCAAATGGTGAAGAAAAGGATATCGCAGGACATAACTTAGGGAACTTAATGTTGACAGCGCTGACACAGCAGTGCGGTTCCTTTTTTGAGGCGGTGCAGAGAATTGGAAAAGTCCTGAATGTCAAAGGCCAGATCATCCCGGCAACAACACAGGTCATTTCTCTGTATGCCATCATGGAAGATGATGTTATTGTCAAAGGCGAAGCAAATATTCCTGACCGCTCCAATCACATCCGCCAGGTATTCTATGATGAGGATGTATCTGCCACTCCAGAAGCAATTGAAGCAATCAAACAGGCAGATCTGATTATTTATGGTATTGGCTCAGTATATACAAGCATACTTCCAAATATCATTATTCCAGATATTCAGGAAGCATTGGACCAGACGAAGGCAAAACGTGTCTATTTCTGCAATGCAATGACGCAGCCAGGAGAGACCGACGGCTACTGTATGGAAGATCATGTCAAGGCATTGATCCGTCATGGTGCACCAGTCGATGCAGTCGTGGTATGCAGCGATCCATTGCCGCAGCCAATCTTAAGAAGATATTATGAAGAAGGAAGTACACCGGTATTCATCCGTGACGGAGACCATCCGTATCAGATCATCCGTGAAAATCTTCTCTCCTTTGAACATGACTTGATCCGCCATGATTCCGATAAAGTAGAAACTGCTGTAAAGCATCTTGTGGAGGGACTCTGATGTCATTCTCTGCAGAAGTAAAACAGGAAGTTGCGCAGAAGGTGATGGAAGGAAATGATGCCCGTGCAGAACTCAGTGCACTGATTCAGATGACATCCTCTCTTTCTTTTTCCTCTGTCGGCATGACTATCCTTGTGACCGTTGAAAATGCTGCGGTTGCACGTACCATCTACCGTCTGGCAAAAAGCAGATACGGCGGTGAGATCTCTTTGTTTGTAAAAAGAAAAATGAACCTGCGCAAGAACAGAGTCTATGGTCTGCGCATTTTATCAGGCGCACCGGTCATCTTGACAGATCTTGGCATCTACAGTTCCAGAGGACTGCTGCAGAGACCGCTGAAGAAAATCGTTGAAACAGATAATAATGCCAGGGCGTATTTAGCCGGTGCATTCTTAGCATCTGGTTCCATCAATCCGCCAGAGAAGACCAGCTATCATATGGAGATGACTGCTTCTTCCCAAGAGCACGCTGATTTCCTAATTGAACTGCTGGAGCGGTTCCATATCAAGGCAAAGTCAATTGAACGCCGCGGCAAGATCATTGTCTATGTCAAAGCAGCAGAAAAGATTGCGGATTTCCTGCGCATCATTGAGGCAGATCAGCATCTTCTTGAATTTGAAAATATCCGGATCTCCCGTGACTTTACCAATTCCATCACCCGTCTCAACAATATCGATGTCGCCAATGAAGTAAAGACGCAGGCCGCTGCTGTAAAACAGCTGAATGATATCCGGATGATTGAAGAAGATCAGAAATATGACGGTCTTGATCAGAAGCTGAAAGATGTTATTGAACTGCGCCGGGCACATCCAGACAGTTCTCTCAATGAACTGGCAGCCATTCTGGAACAGACGACCGGTACTCCAGTCTCAAAATCCGGCATGAAGCACCGCTTTGTAAAGATCCATGAGATTGCGGTCAGAGGACATCGTGATGAGTAAGAAAGAATGGATCGCGCTAGGCATCTACGCCGCAGCTGTTGCGGTGTTGTGCTTTATATTTACAGACTGGCAGATATTGATTGCCATCCTAGGCATCATGGGTTTTACAGGATACATGCGTACAAGACATGTCGTCCATAAATATGAACAAAAATAAGTACTGGATCAATAATATAGAAATATAATGAAAAGGGAAAAGGAATCGAACGTATGATAACAAAAGCGAATGAAAGTCAAACCGAAGAAATCCGGGAGATCTGGCGGATCTGCTTCCCGCAGGAAGATCCTAGGTATGCTGAATATTATTTTAAGAATCTGTACCATCCGGATAACTGCTATGTATATATGCTGGAAGGAAAGATCGTATCCTGCCTGATCCGCAATATCCATGCCTTGATGTTCAACGGCAGGGCGCTGCAGGCATCCATGATTGTCGGCGCCGCCACACTGCCGCAGTACCGTCAGCGCGGATACATGCATGCATTGCTGAACATTGTCATTGATGCATGTGAGCATTCGGAACTGCTGACATTGATCCAGACAGAAGATTCTGCGATGTATAAGAACTTCCGTTTCCGTATGATCTATAAAAGAGCACAGTACACAGTGACTCGTTCTGACTGCAAGCGTACAACGAACTTTGGCTGCGGATACAATCCAACCGCCATTGATCTCTTAAAGGTATACAGTGCCTTTATTTCCAGATTCAATGGATATTACGCCAGAGATCTGGAGTACTTCGTAAAGTATATTAACGAGATCCGTGCCGAAGGCGGCAAAATCGTTGCTTACTTCAATGGCAAGGATCAGATTCAGGGATATGCGTCAATGATCCCGATGGGGGATGAACTGGTTGTCGAAGAATTGATTTATCTGGATTCCATGGCACTGACAAAATTAGTCAATGCTGCTTTACAGGAGAAGAAAATTGTCAAATTATTGGTCAGTGAGGCCGAAAATCTTTCAGTGATCTTCCCAAAAGCAGATGTAAAGGTCTATGGTTCGACTATGATGAGACTGAATGATGCCGAATTATTCACCAAATTATTCGGAAAAAAGGTCCTGAATGTAGAAGATGTTGCCAAGATTTCACAAAGACCGCTGAATTTGAATGAATTTGCCTGAGAGGAGATAAATCTCCTCTTTTTTAGTTCATTTCGACCAAAGTGTTAAAGATGGATGAAAAATGTCTGAAAAAGCGTAATAAATAAAATCTTCACAATTGACGATAGAGCAACTTGATTCTATAATTTAAGCGCAACAAAAGGAGGTCTTAAAAGACAATGACAGATGTAAGAGTTGCAATTAACGGTTTTGGTCGTATTGGCCGTCTTGCTTTCAGACAGATGTTCGTATCCGAGGGTTATGAAGTCGTCGCAATCAACGATTTGACAACACCTTCTATGCTGGCATACCTGCTCAAGCACGATACAACACACGGCAGTTGGAATCATGAGATTTCTTCCGACGATGAAAAGGGTACAATCACAGTTGACGGCAAGGAAATCACAATCTACAAGGAAAAGGATGCTGCAGCATTACCTTGGGGTAAGCTGGACATCGATGTAGTTCTGGAGTGCACAGGTTTCTACACATCCAAGGATAAGGCTATGGCTCATGTCACAGCTGGTGCTAAGAAGGTTGTTATCTCCGCTCCTGCTGGAAATGATCTGCCAACTATCGTTTACTCTGTAAACGAGAATACCCTGAAGCCAGAAGATCAGATTATCTCTGCTGCTTCATGCACAACAAACTGCTTAGCTCCTATGGCTAAGACTCTGAATGATCTGTATCCAATACAGTCTGGTATTATGTGCACAGTTCACGCTTACACAGGCGACCAGATGATTCTGGATGGACCTCAGAGAAAAGGTGACAAGAGAAGAAGCCGCGCTGGAGCTTGCAACATCGTTCCTAACTCCACAGGTGCAGCTAAGGCTATCGGACTTGTCGTTCCTGAACTGAAGGGCAAGCTCATTGGAGCTGCTCAGCGTGTTCCTGTTCCTACAGGTTCAACAACACTGTTATTCTCTGTTGTTAAGGCTAAGGATGTAACAAAGGAAGCTATCAACGCTGCTATGAAGGCTGCTGCTTCTGATTCCTTCGCTTACAACGAAGAGGAAATCGTTTCTTCTGATATCATCGATGAGACACATGGTTCTATCTTCGATGCTACACAGACAATGGTCTCCAAGATCGACGATGATACATATCAGGTCGAGACAGTTGCTTGGTACGACAATGAGAACTCCTATACTTCTCAGATGGTCCGTACAATCAAGTACTTCGCTAACGTTAAGTAAGCGAAACTGATAAAAGCTGAATAAGCATTTTGAGGCATCCAGTAATGGGTGCCTTTTTCTATAGGAAATGTGAATTCATTGAATATAAGTTGAATGGGAAAGGCATTTCCTATAAAATGTTGTGAGCAGGAGGATTTTGTACATGGTGAATAAACTTCCGGAAAAGCTTACTCTTTTACGTAAGCATTACGGGTATTCTCAAGGTGATATAGCGAATAAACTGCGTATTCCTGTCACTGAGTATATGAATTGGGAAAATGGCAATACAATCTGCGGTATTCAGCAGCTGAAAGTACTGGCAGATCTTTTCCATGTTTCTCTTGATGCAATGGCAGACAATTCAAAAGATATTGTGATCCCTGAAGACAATCTTGGGGATTCTGTAAATATTCCTTTCTTAAATAGTGCAAATCAGTCAATGACCCAGCAGATGGATGTCGCTGATAATATGATGCCGGTGTCCAGTGTTCTGCCGGCTGATACACAGCAGCAGACATTGAAGGTCGCAACATTGAATGAGGAAGGTCTCGGCTCAACAAAGCAGATGGGCACTGTCAGCGAACCGGAGCAAGAAAGAGAAAGACCGGCAGAAAAGCCGGCAATCCAGGCATCTGTCAAGAGCAACAAGGATAAGAAGAAAAAGAAGACCATGATCCTGGTCGGCGGTATCTGTGCAGCAGCTGTTGTTGTCGTGCTGATCCTGATCTATGTATTGAAGGGATTCTCAGGCGGAACATCTGTTTCGCTTGGTGCTGTCAATCGTCTGGCAGAGGGTGATAAGTTCACTCTTTACATCGACAATAAGGGCAGCTTAAAGACATATGGCACATTCAGTGATGCGTCTTCCTTCAAGGGAGTCGTTCAGGTCAGTGCGTATGGAAGCCATGCGGTCGGTCTGACAAATAAGGGAACTGTTGTCACCAATGACGGTGACAGTGCAGTCTCTGAATGGAAGAACATCACAATGATTGCGGCTGGCAAGGAACACACTGTCGGTCTCAAGAGTGACGGTACGGTTATATGCAGCGGTGACAGCAATGCATGTGCAGTGACAGACTGGTCAGATATCACAGCTGTCTATGCCGGCAATGGCGTTACCATTGGCCTGAAGTCAGATGGTTCCTTGATTGCGGCAGGTTCCATCAACAGTGCGGTCGTCAACCAGTCAAATATCGCATCGGTATCCATGAGTGATGATTTCCTGACCCTCACGAAGAAAGACGGTACAGTGTCTTCCTATGCCATTGGGTCCAAGGCAGTCATCAGTACAACAAGTTTCTCCAATGTATCTTCAACTGCTGTCGGTACTTCAGCGATTCTTGGCCTGAAGTCTGATAATACAGTTGCCATCTCATCCAGCAGCAGTGACCTCAAGACAGCTGTCAGTGAATGGAAGAACATCAAATATATTGCGGCATACAACAATACATATGTTGCAGTGGACAGCAGCGGCAATCTCTATGGTGCAGGTGAAAACACTTATAACCAGTATGAGAGTACTGCTTCGCCGTCTGCTTCCGCATCCACAAAGCTTTCTTCACCAAAGAATATTCAGACAGAACTGACCACGGCAAATCTTTCCATCAAGTGGGATACTGTTGAGAATGCAAATTACTATGAAGTCACCGTCACTGGTATGGATAAGATCAAGGCGGCAAGCAACTCCACAAGCGTTCCGACAACAAGCCTGACCGATGGTAAGGATTACACCATCAGTATTGTCGCCTGCAGTGATAAGTCGGAAACATATCCGAATTCTGATGCAGCAACGGTTACCTATACTTACAAGACATTATCGAAAAAACTGGAAGCACCAAGCAACATCGCCGGCTATGCATATCAGAACTATGATACAAGTGAATTCATCATCACTTGGAATGTCGTTGAGAACGCAGACTTCTACACCGTCAGCATCCAGGGCGGACCTGATCAGCAGTTCACGAAAAACAAGGCTGAAATCTCACTGGCGCATACAAACATCAACGAGAGCACAACATCAATCAACGTGTCTGTTACAGCAGGTTCCAACAGCACAGCCTATACGACCAGTGATACAACAAAGGTCGTTCTCCCTTACAAGGTTGAGAAGCAGACTGTATCCATCACCTATGCCACAAAGGACAATGCGTATAAGTCATCACCAGTCACTGTCCAGCTGCCATACGGCATCTATAAGGCATCTGCATATCTGCCGAAGGAAGTATCAGGACAAGGATATGTTCTTGAGAATACTGACCAGACATTTGAAGTCAGCGCAACAACCTCAGCGTTCAATATCATCGTCATCAAAAGCGGAACGATAGGAGATTAATCCATGTCAGCAAGTGATAAGATCTGGTATTACATGAAGCCTGATAAATCGAAATATGGTCCTTACTCAGAAGGAGAACTAGCTGCTTTGATCAAGCAGGAGATTCTTGGTGAGAATGACTATATCTGGATGACAGACTTGGAAGGCTGGCTGAAAGTAGGCAGCAGCATCTACGCATTCTATCTGCCGAAAAATGCACAGCCAAGTATTGATTCAACATTAAAGCTTTGATCAAAAGGCGTCCGTCCAGGATGCCTTTTTTGTGATATGTTATACATAGGACTTATGAAGAAGTACTTTCGTAAAAAAGAAGATGTTTATGATGCTGTACAGGAGGTAGGATTTTTACCTTTCTTTCCCTGCGGAATCCCTGGTCTTTCGATTGAGGAACATACACCTTCTGAACTCTGGTTCACAGATGATCCGGGTCCATGGGAATGGAAGGGTCCAGTCCTGCGGATGGGGAACTGTGTATATGGAAAGTTCTTCAACAATAAAGCAGGTTTTGTCAGCACAAAGTGGTTCAATGACTTTGCCAACTGGCGGCGGGACGGATATGACTTTGATGCCCGCTTCAATGACAACCTGGCTTCTTATGATGATCAGTATCTTTACAATATTATCAGCAGCCGGAAATCGATGCTGTCATATGAAGCTAAAGGCATAGGCAACTACTGCAAAAATGGGCGCAAAGGCTTTGATACGCATATCACCAGACTGCAGATGCAGTGCTATGTTGTCATCAGTGACTTTGAATACAGGCAGGACAAGCATGGCAGCGATTACGGCTGGGGTGTCGGCCGATATGCTGTACCAGAAAATTTCCTGGGAAAGAGATTTGCAAATCATGTCTATACCAGGACGCCGGAAGAGAGCAGAGACAGGATCCTGAAGTTCCTGCAGAAGGAATTCCCAGAAACAGATATCAGAGATCTGCGCAGACTGTTAGGAAATAACCACTAGATGAATCATTCATCGGAAAGGAAGATCATATGACTTTACCAAGCAATTTTCTCTGGGGCGGCGCATTAGCTGCTCATCAATTCGAAGGCGGTGTCATCGGCACAACAAAGGGACTTTCAGTTGCGGATGTCATGACCGGAGGTTCTGTCAGTCAGCCGAGAGTCATCACAGACGGTGTACAGGAGGGTCTGTATTATCCGAATCATGTCGGCATTGATTTCTATCATCACTACAAGGAAGACATTGCCCTGTTTGCACAGATGGGATTCAAATGCTTCCGTACTTCTATCGCCTGGACCAGAATCTTCCCGCAGGGAGATGAAGCAGAACCGGACCAGGCCGGCCTGAAGTTCTATGATGATGTCTTTGATGAACTGCTGAAGTACAACATTCAGCCAGTTATTACATTGTCTCATTTTGAGATGCCGTATCATCTGGCAAAAGAATACGGCGGCTTCATGAACCGTAAGACAATTGACTTCTTCGTCAAGTTTGCCAAGGTATGCTTTGAACATTACAAAGGCAAAGTAAAATACTGGATGACCTTCAATGAGATCAATAACCAGATGAACTATCGGAATGACATCTTTGGATGGACAAACTCCGGTGCACATTTCGGCAGCTATGATGATCCAGAAAAAGCAATGTATCAATGCGGTGCGTATGAGCTGGTCGCCTCCGCCAGAGCAGTCAAGATCGGTCATGAGATCGATCCGGAGAACAAGATTGGATGCATGATCTCAATGGTGCCAATCTATCCATTCTCCTGCCGTCCAGCCGATCAGGTATTAGCACAGCAGATGATGCATCAGAGATATTTCTGGTCCGATGTGCAGTGCAGAGGACATTATCCAGCTTATGCATTGAAACAGTTCGAACGCAATCACTGGAATCTGGACATCACCGAAGAAGACAAGAAAGACCTTGCGGCAGGGACAGTCGATTACATCGGCTTCTCCTACTATATGACCAATACAGTTGATTCCCAGGCACATAAGGACGTTTCAAAATCACTGGACGGTTCTTCACCGAACTCAGTCGCAAACCCATATATCAAGGTCTCAGACTGGGGCTGGTCCATTGATCCGGAAGGACTGCGCTATGCCCTGAATGCTTTCTATGAAAGATATGAAAAACCATTGTTCATTGTGGAGAACGGCTTTGGTGCGATTGATCAGAAAGAAGCCGACGGCTCCTGCCATGATCCATACCGCATTGAATATTTCCGCAACCACATCACTGAAATGAAGAAGGCTGTGGAAGAAGACGGCGTTAATCTGATGGGATATACCCCGTGGGGATGCATCGACTGTGTCTCCTTCACAACAGGAGAAATGAAGAAGAGATACGGCTTCATCTATGTAGACCGCAACAATGACGGTTCCGGTACGCTGGCACGGTCTAAGAAGGATTCATTTGACTGGTACAAGAAAGTCATTGCGACAAACGGCGAAGATCTGAAGTAATCAAAAAGAGTATTCAAGAAACAGAAATGTTTCCGGAATACTCTTTAATTTTGGAATAGTGAGAGGATCAGAGGCATCACAAACAGCAGATAGAAAAACAGGAATGTCTGCCAGTAGTGACGCATCAGGCCGGCATATTCACGGGTCATGGCGGCTGGCCAGTAATAGAAGGCAGTGTGAGCACCGATACCGGTCGTTGGAAAGTCCAGTGAACGTGCATAGACATCTGCCCGTAAGACATGATATTGGCTGGTGACAACAGCAGTACTGTTCCCGCCTTCTCTTGATTCAATGATCTGCTTGCAGTTGGCAAGATTCTCCATGGTATTGGCAGACTGATCTTCCAGAAGAATATCTTTTTCATCTACACCTAAGGTCAGTGCATAATTCTTCATTGCCTGTGCCTCTGAAATCTTTTCATCCGGACCCTGACCGCCTGACATGATCAGGCAGCATCCGACTTTCTTGGAACGCTTATATACCTTGACGGCTTTATCAATTCTTTCAGACAGCAGCTTGGTCACACGTTCGCCGTCAATCAAGCCGGCGCCTAATACAACAACATAATTGTATGTAACTCTGCGCGGGATGATGCGGATCAAGAAACTGTAGAACATGAATGCAAGGAAGATCATCGAGAGATAGAAGACAAGGATGCTGAACAGCAGAATGATGCAGAAATAAAGTTTGCTGTCAGCAGGCCCTACGCCGGAGATGCTGTACAGAGATCCAATCTCACCGCCGATGATCAGAATGCCGAATAACAATGCAACAATATTGCTGAGTGAGAATCCTTCTCTTTTCACGACCACAAAGCCGTTGATGATCAATAAGAATGGGACGATCAGCAGCAGGAAGGTGATCATCAGGACCATGACCACATTGATGATCATGTAAGCAGGTGTGTCATACAAGGCAGCCTGCAGTCCAATGATCCCGGTGATGATGAACAGCTGCAGATAGATGGCATTGCGGAAGCGGCGCCGGTCAATGATCACGGACACAATAAAAAGACCGCCGGATACCAGTATCATCAGATAGATCAAGTTCGTATATTTCAACAGTCCCAGAGAATTTAGCATTACATCTATTATACAAAAAATAAGAATCCTGAAAAGAATTCTTATTCTTTATGGAACAGCTGATCGAATGCGTCTTTTGCCTGACTGCCGATTTCTTCAGCCTGTGACTTCAGACGTTCCTTATCATCGTCTCCAAATTTACCGTCATCACCCAGTACGGTGTCCTTGACTTTCTGGGCGGCTGTACCGGCATCTGCCTTCAAGCGCTCCTTGTCATCGTCGCCGAACTTTCCATCTTCTCCGAAGACTTCTTTTCCAGCGCCGCTGTTCTTGAATGCTTCAAACGTTTCTCCGCCGACCTGCTTGGCAAGTTCTGCCGCTTCTTCGGCCTGCTGCTTCAATGATTTTTGATCTGGCATACATGATCTCCTTTATCTGATTCTATTATAGCTGTTTTTGAGAACTTGTCTTTTATGAATTTCGATTCTGGTTTATACTGTTAGAAACTGATGATGGGAATGAGCTCTTTCTTAGGTCTCAAGAGAGGAATGCATGGTGGAAGCATTCTGGCAGAAGGAAAGAGAGGAGCACCCTGGAAGGTCCCCAACAAGGAACGTACCCTGCGTTAAAGGATGAGAACACAAAGAAAAGTGGAACCGCGCTGAGGCGTCTTTTTGTAAGACGCTTTTTGTTTCAGGAGGAATGAACATGATCAAGCTGTACAACACAAAGGACCTGACGGTCGAAGAATTCAAGCCAATCAAAGAGGGACATGTCAGTATGTACGTATGCGGACCGACCGTATACAACTATGCACATATCGGCAATGCCAGGCCGATGGTCGTCTTTGATGTATTGAAGAGATTATTTGAAGCAGAAGGATACAAGGTGACATATGTATCCAATTTCACGGATGTCGATGACAAGATCATCAATAAGGCAATTGAAGAAGGTGTCAATGAAGAAGTGATTGCCCAGAGATATATAGATGCATACCAGGAAGTACGGACGATGCTCAATACAGAACTGCCGGATATTACACCGAGAGTCACCCAGACAATGGACGGCATCATTGCCTTTATTGCAGATCTGGTGAAATCAGGAAGTGCATATGTTGCAGAGAATGGCGATGTCTACTTCTCGGTTGACAGTGATGATAAGTATGGTGAGATCTCTCATCAGAAGCTGGATTATCTGGAAGCCGGTGCCCGCATTGATGTCAATGAAGGCAAGAAGAATCCATATGACTTTGCTTTATGGAAGAAGACCGACAAAGGGATCCAGTGGGATTCTCCATGGGGAAAAGGAAGACCAGGATGGCATACAGAATGTGTCGTCATGATCAACCAGAACCTGGGAGACATGATCGACATCCATGGCGGAGGCGCAGATCTGCGCTTCCCGCATCATGAGAACGAATGCGCACAGCAGGAGGCACTGCACCACAATACATTAGCCAACTACTGGATGCACAATGCCATGATCAATATCGACGGACAGAAGATGTCCAAGTCGTTGGGAAACACCATGTGGGCAAAGGATGTCATTGAAAAGCTGGGTACGAATCTGACCCGCTGGCTGATGAGCTCTGTCCATTATCGGAAGGAACTCAATTTCTCCGAAGAGACAGTTGAGACTGCACGCAAAGAACTGGATAAAGTCCTGAATCCGATGAAGCAGGCAGAGATCAAGGCTGCTTTAGCAGGCATCACATTGACCGATGCTTATGATGAAGAGAGCTATCGTGCTTTCCTGGATCAGCTGGATGATGATATGAATACACCTAACGCGTATACCGTTATCTTCGATACCGTTAAGAAGCTGAATCAGGCGACCCGTTCCAGAGAAGTTGAATGGGAAACTGTTGGAAAATTAGTCAACAGTGTGGAGAAAATGTTGGGAGTCTTAGGAATTGTTGTGGAAAGACCGGTCGTTACGGAAGAAGACAGGGAAGTCTTTGCCAAGTGGAATGAGGCAAAGGCAGCCAAGGACTTTGATCAGGCAGATGTTTACCGCAGAGCTTTAACAGAGAAGGGACTGCTCTAATGAATCCAAATGAATGTTCCGGGAGAACATTGGCTTTTCTCGGGGATGCAGTATGGTCCTTATTAGTACGCAGTGCACTGATTGAAGATGGGGAAGGCAAGGGAAAGACCCTGCAGAAGAAGAGCATTTCCTATGTTTCAGCCAAGGCGCAGAGTGCTTTCTATGATAAGCTCCATGAAGAAAATTTCTTTACAGAAGCAGAAGAAGATATCTATCACCGCGGCAGAAATTCCGATGCCGGCGCTGTCCCGAAGAATACAGATGCCCAGACCTATCGGATGTCTACCGGCTTTGAGGCGGTCTTAGGTGCCCTGTATCTGGAAGGAAAACAAGAAAGAATTCAAGAGATCTGGGACAAAGTCCGGACTCTGAAATAGGAGGACGCATGTCACAATTTGTGTATGGGAAAAATGTTGTAAAACAGATCCTGATGGATGATGCGTCAAAGTGTCAGATGCTTTGGCTTGCGGGCAGTGACCGTGAGATGGAGGCGATGGCACAGAGGTACCATGTACGCGTCAGAACGACTGACCGGAAATACTTGACCAAAGTCACAGGCACAGACCGCCACCAGGGCGTTGCGGCAGAGATTGATGACTATAAGACCTATAGTCTGGAAGAGCTCATGCACAATGTACCGGAAGGCGAACACGGACTGATCATCCTGCTGGATGAGCTGGAAGATCCGCATAACCTCGGGGCAATCCTGCGTACGGCAGATGCAGTCGGAGCGACCGGTGTCATCTTCAAGAAGACACATGCGGTAGGCCTGACGCCTACCGTGGCCAAGGTAAGTGTAGGTGCGATTGATACTGTGAAGTGCTGCGAGGTGACAAATCTTGCCCGCACGGTAGAAGAGCTGAAGAAGAACAACTGGTGGGTCGTCGGTACAGATATGGATGGCCAGGACTATCGTACGCTCGCGTATGATATGAATACGGTCCTGATCATCGGCAATGAAGGCAAGGGAATCTCCCGTCTGCTGAGAGAAAGCTGTGACTATGTCATCTCTCTGCCGATGCGCGGAAAGATTGAATCCCTGAATGCCTCGGTGTCTGCCGGCATCCTGATGTATCAGATCTACAGCAAACGTTTCCCTCTCTGAGGAGGAAACTGTATGGAATACAATCCGTATGAACTGATCTATATGAGCCGCATGGGAGATTCGTCTGCCATGGTGGCTCTTTTTCAGCAGTATCAGTCATATTTCGTCTATCTGCGGGACACTGTCACCAAAAGGGCGCATGTCTACAGCGAAGCAGAAGAGGAGATCCTGCTGGAAATGCGGATTGGACTGCTGGAAGCCTGTCTCCGCTATCGGGAAGATCAGCCGGCATCCTGGCGTACTTTTTTAACTGTTGTCCTGAAGCGAAGAGCAGTCAATGTATTGAGAAAGGCAGATACCCGAGACTGGATTGAGCACACCATGCCTTTTGAAGCTCTGGTCAAGGAAGAGGAATCAGTCTATGACTGCTTCTCTCAGACTGATTCCTTTGCGGAGCCGGAATACTGCATGCACTATCAGGAAGCGAAGAATAAACTGGAACGGGTCATCCAGAACATGGACAAGGAAGAACAGACCTATATCTATCTCTGGACGAAGAACGCATCCTGCCGTCAAGGCAGTGCACTGATGAACTGTACAGAAAAGAAATGGTACAAGCAGATGGAGAAGGTGCGGCACAAAGTTCATGAAGAGCTCTTAAAAGGCGATTGAGCCGTCTTTTCTTCACATAGATGTTCATTGACCGAAAGAATCAGGTGTGATAGAGTATATGAGCATTTAAAGGAGTTTTTCGTCATGGCAAAGGATGATAAGATCATCTTGGCATGTGAGATCTGCATGTCTCGTAATTATGCGACTCACAGATCCAAGAAAAACAGCAGAGAAAGAATGGAGCTCAGAAAGTACTGCCCAAAGTGCGGAAGAGTGACGCTCCATAAGGAAACAAAGTGAGCAGGAGGTTTCCAATGACAGAAACAGATAAGAAGGCAGCTAAGATTGCCGCAAAAGCAGCAAAGGCTGAAGAAAAAGCAGAAGCAAAGAAAAAGAAGAAGAGTCAGGCTGAAAAAGACAGATGGTTCTCTTTCAGTGGAATCAATAAAGAAGCAAAGCGTGTCAGATGGCCGCATTGGAAGAGTGAAGGATCCAACAATCCAGGCATTCTCCAGAACAGCGGTGAAGTCATTCTGTTCACAGCCGCCTTTGCATTATTCTTTGTGCTGTGCGATCTTTTAGTCACATGGTTACTGACATTTATTGCATAAGGAGAACAAGATGACGGAAGAAAAAAAGCCGAGCGTCGTGGATGATGAAAATGAAACGCGCTGGTACGTTGTAAATACATACAGCGGACATGAAAATCGTGTTAAGGAAAATCTTGAGAAGAGAGTTGAGACCATGGGCATTCAGGACTCTCTGTATCGGATTGTTGTAGCCGAAGAACCTGAGATCGAGATCAAGGGAGACAAGAAAGTAGAGAAGATGCACAATCTTTTCCCTGGCTATGTCTTCGTTGAAATGAAGATGACAGATGAGGCTTGGTATGTTGTGCGTAATACACCAGGAGTTACCGGATTTATCGGATCCTCCGGCGGCGGTGCAAAGCCATTCCCAGTTGCCCCAGATGAGATGGAATCCATTCTGAAGAGAATGGGTCAGAGCGATAAGAAGATTGTCGTTGACTTTAAGATCGGAGATACTGTAAAGATTTTGACCGGACCATTCGTTGGTATGGAAGGACGTGTCAGTACAATGAATGACCAGACACAGACAGCCAATGTTCTATGCATGATCTTTGGCAGAGAAACACCTACTGACATCAGCTACAGCGATCTTGAAAAAGTGGATGTTGACTGAGGACGCGCCATGACAGAGAAAATGACAATTTTCATCACATGGGGTGTATTCTATGTGATCTGGTATCTTCTGAATGCTTTAGGATACAAGGGTGAATTCAAAAAGGCTGGCGTATCAGCTGGCAAGGCTTGGATTCCGTTTGTCCGTGAAGTAGAAATATACAAGATCTCCTGGAACAAAAAGAATATCGGCCTCTATTGGTTATTGGCAGACATCCTCGGCATCGTTCTGCTGTTTGTCGGTTCTATGGCAAATATCCAGATTATTGCATGGGTAGGATCCATCGCAGTGACAGCTGCGCAGGTCATGCAGATCATGCGCTGCTTCAGACAGTCCAAAGTATTCGGACGCGGCGGCGGTATGACATGGGCATTGATCCTGGTCAACCCAATTGCCAACTTCGTATTAGGCAGATCATTATCTGAGTATAAAGGATTCACAGAAGAGTAAGAGACCTCAACAGGGTCTCTTTTTTCATGTATGTAGACGGTCAATACATGCAGGAATATTTACATCTCCATATTATCCATACGCTAATAAACATCATTGACAAAGGAAATTCCGAAGCCTATATTGCGGGCATAGATACAAGTCTGGGGAGACAAATATCTAAATAAACTAAATGAGCGATATCCTTTCATATGCAGGCTGACGTAACTGCATCTGGAGAGGGCTTTTTTGTGTTTCCTGCAAAAACACAAGAAAGTCAATGGCTCGATAAGAACAAGCCCTTCGATTATAGGCTGACGTAACTATAATGGGAGAGTGGTTTTTGTCGTAGTAATTGTAAAAACTCATTTAATGTCTGTGGAAAAATCCCCACGGGCATTTTATTTAAACGTCATAATTCCCCTTCAAAAAATGGGCAAAGTGAAAGCCTTACAAGGAGGATACTATGAAGAAATTGGAAAGATTATCAACAGTAGTGTTATCAAGTGTCATTTCATTAATAATGGGGTTAAGTACAGTTACAACAGTCTATGCAGAAAACGAAAATTTGTCAGTCCAATATTTGAGCAAGTATGATCGGTCATTTGAAACATATACTTTTGATAGTAATGCAAATGTTGTTGTGGTCAAACAGGCAAGTACAATTGTACTGGTATTTGTTAATACAACAGTAGAAGAATCACAAATGGCAGCTGTTAAAAGTAATATTGAAAACAGTGTCAAAACAAATGATAAAAGTACTAATAAAAGTTCAATGAATTTTGAATATTTCTTCTCGAATGGTGAAGCGAGTGTAAGTGGTCATCCATCAACTACATCTTCTAATAGTTGTTATGTAACAGTTGATTGGGGAAATTTGATTGTTTCAATTAGGAACGAGAATGGAGTACTTGATGCATCAAAAGTCAGCCATGCAGATTTTCTTCATGTTAATATATCAACATCAGCTGAACCAACAGAACCAACAGAACCAACAGAACCAACTGAACCAACAGAGCCAACTGAACCGACAGAACCGACTGAACCAGCTGAGCCGACTGAACCAACAGAACCGACAGAACCAACAGAGCCAACTGAACCGACAGAACCGACTGAACCAGCTGAACCAACAGAACCAACAGAACCGACAGAACCAACTGAACCAACAGAGCCAGCTGAACCGACAGAACCGACTGAACCAGCTGAGCCGACTGAACCAACAGAACCGACAGAACCAACAGAGCCAACTGAACCGACAGAACCGACTGAACCAGCTGAGCCGACTGAACCAACAGAGCCGACTGAACTAACAGAACCGACTGAGCCAACAGAACCAACGGAACCAACAGAGCCGACAGAACCAACTGAACCGACAGAACCGACTGAACCAGCTGAGCCGACTGAACCAACAGAGCCGACTGAACCAACAGAACCGACTGAACCGACTGAACCGACTGAGCCAACAGAACCAACGGAACCAACGGAACCAACAGAGCCAACAGAACCAACAGAGCCAACTGAACCGACAGATGACACCAAGACAACTGATCCAAAGACATTCACATACATTATTGAATATGAGTGGGCTGATGATACTAAGGTCCCTGCAGGAGTAACGCTTCCTGTTGACGAAACAACATATCATACAGGCGATAAATATTCAGTTGACAGTGAGACACCAGTAACTGTTACAGTAGCTGATGGCACATGGACATTTGGTGGATGGGTATACAACAATGAAGTAGTATCTGGCGAACAGGTCATTGGAACAAGCGATGTTACCTATGTAGGTTCTTGGATATTTACTCCAAGAGCTGTCACTCCATATGTTCAGGATTCAACAGATACAACAGGCAGTGATACCGTAAAGAATATTGTAGAAACAGTTTCCACAACAGAAGATTTGACAAGACCAGAAACACCTGCAACAAATGCTGATCAAAATAGAAATAACAGACCTTCTACACCAAATACAGGTGATCAGACAAATGCCAACATGTTCGCTGGCGTGATGTCCATTTCTGCCCTGTTAGCTGCAGCCGCTCTGGTATTAAGAAAGAAGATCTATAAGTAAATCGACCAATGGAACAGAAGGGAAAGAATCTGTTAACTGCTCCATATCAGCCTGCATCTAAAGATTACGCCGGAAACCGGAATGGCACGGGACAGATGTTCCAGCGAAGAACTGCAGTTGTTGCTCTATATACATCTATATTTAGAGAGAAATAGCAGCTGCCCCAGACAAGTAATAAGATAAAGACCGTCTTGCAGGACGGTTTTTATCTGTTAGGAATTATATCTATCGATATGGTGAAAGGATTTGCAATATAATGATAGAAGACATATGGCAAACAAAGTAAAAGAAAAAACAAAAAATAAAACGAAAGTAAAAGAAAAAGAAACACCAAAAGAGAAGGAGAATTATATTGGCAAAGTCTATCCTTCCTATTTTGTGTACTACAATGCAAAGCAGAAGAAGGAACGAATCAAAAGCAGACCGGTATTAATCATTGCTGAACCGATTGGAAAGAAGGATACAGAATATACCGTTCTTCCGATTTCCACTGTCTCAAGAACAGAATTCCATAATGACGACTATGACGTTAAGCTGACAGCCAAGAAGCTGACAAAGGCAAAATTTGACCAGGATTGTTATGTAAAGACACAGAAAAGGACCACTATTTATAAATCCAATATAGATTTCAAGAAGTGCATTGTTGATCTGAAAAAGGAATATCCAGGCATATATGGGAATATTTTGAAACGGATGACGCTGTTTGATCAGATGATTGCAAAGGAAGCAAGAAAGAAGTAAACGGCTGAAATCTGCGTAGCATTGACCGAGCTGCAGTATTTTGATACAGTGATTTTATAAGAGACTGAATTCGACCATGGATGGATGCCTTTTTCACAGCAGAAATGTATAAAAATAAGGCGGCTTGTACAACTGAGGAGCAGCCTTATTTATTTGTCGATCAGCACGCTTGCGGGAGAGAAGACAATGAAGCTGATTTTAGAAAATATTGAAAAGTCATTTGCGAAGAAACACGTCTTGAAAGGGGCTTCCTTCACGTTTGAGACAGGACTGATCTATGGTCTGATAGGACGCAACGGGGCTGGTAAGACAACACTGTTCAACTGCATCAATGAAGATCTCAAAATGGATGCCGGAAAGATCAAGGTAGAAACGGAGGGAGAGGTGCGCAATCCAAGACCGGAAGATATTGGATATGTGCTCTCAACACCGCTTGTCCCAGAATTTCTTACTGGATATGAGTTTTTGAAATTTTTTCTGGAAGCAAATACAGATATCAAGTCACCGAAAACAATTGATGAATATTTTGATATGGTCAGTATGCCTGTTGAAGACAGGAACAGGCTGATCAAGGATTATTCGCACGGCATGAAGAATAAGATGCAGCTGCTGATTACGCTGATTGCTGATCCAGGAATCATGCTGCTGGATGAGCCGCTGACTTCATTTGATGTTGTTGTAGCAGATGAAATGAAACAGCTGCTTCGTCGTGAAAAAGAAGACCACATTATTATCCTGTCAACGCACATCATGGAGCTGGCATTGGATCTGTGTGACAGAATCGTTATCCTGAATGATGGTGTGCTGGAGGAAATTCAAAAAGAAAGTCTGGACGACCATGCGTTCAAGGATAAAATCATTGCTGCATTAAAGGGAGAAGATAATGTTTAGAACATTCTTAGTCTCTCAGCGTCTGAAAAATGCATACCGGGTAAACGGTGTGATTTTCTCTCTGAAATCATTTCCGCTGATTAAGCATATTCTTCCAGACGAAGCATATGCATCGAAAGGCCTGAAGATCTTTGGCAGCATCATCAGTGCTCTCATGGAGGTTGGCTCTGTCTTCCTGCCGAAGGCACTGTATCTGTATGGGGTATACTTGGCTGTACATCAGATGTCGGTGAATCCTGCATCTGCTTCTGTCCATATTCTTTTCTTATTATCTATTATCGGTGCATTGGTCAATACGAAGGTCTTTTCACCCACAAAGGATAAATTCTATGGCATCGTGCTGATGCGGATGAATGCCAGAAAATTTGTACTTTCAAATTATCTGTACGAAATGATGAAAACAGCAGTCGGCATGATGCTGGCCTCATTAGTTTTTGGAAGGTTGAGCGGCATCCCAGACAGTCTTTCACTGCTTCTGCCCTTTTATATTATTTCTGTAAAAACAATCTATGCGGCTTTCAAACTGTATGCATTTCGTCATCAGTTCAATCTGAAGGCGGCCGAGAAAATCACACTGGCAGTGTCTGCAGTTCTGCTGGCAGCTTCCTTTCTGCCAGTCTACCTTGGATATGCCGCTGATTTGAATATGTATTTGTATCTGGAATGCATGTTTATACTTCTAAGTCTGCCAGCCTGGCGGTATCTGTTCTGCTTTGATCAATATCTAGATTTCAGCCGCAGGATATTGACACCTGAGAATATGATTTCAGCCAGCACTTTAACTGCAGGACAGGTCATGCAGGAATCGATGCGGAAGAATATCTCTGGAGGTGCAGAGATCACCAGCGGCAAACATGGATATGCATATCTGAATGATCTTTTTGTGAAAAGGCATCAGCGGATCCTGCTGCGTTCAAGTAAAATGATTGCAGCCATTGAATTGGTGGTATTTATCTGTGCGGCAGTTTCCTGTTTCCTCTTTCCATCTGCAAAAGAAGTGATCAACAAAATCCTGCTGTCATCAATGCCAGCACTTTTGTTCTTGATGTATATGACAAACCGCGGAGAAACGGTGACACGCTCACTGTTCATGAATTGTGACTGCAGTATGCTCAGCTATCGGTTCTATCGTCAGCCAAAGGCAATCCTTTCTTTATTTAAATGTCGTCTTCTTTCATTGATACTGATTGATCTGGTCCAGGCATCTGTCATGGCTGTTGGGCTGCCGATTCTTCTATGGGTCAGCGGCGGTACCGAACAGATCCTGAATTATCTGCTCCTATTTACAACCGTAATTTCCCTCTCTATCTTCTTTTCGGTACATAATCTGGTCCTGTATTACCTTCTGCAGCCATATAATCCTGAACTGCAGACAAAGAGCATGACATATGTTGTTGCCAGGGCAACCACGTATGTTGTCTGCTATACCGCAGTTGGGAAACATGTATCTACATTGTTCTTTGGCACGGCGGTCTCTGTGTTCTGCATTCTGTATGCGTTAACTGCATGTCTGCTGGCATATCGCTATGCCCCGAAAACCTTTAAAATGCGCTGATATAGAGAAGAAAAACTGTTGACGTGCCTCAGGGAATGCTTTATGATACTTCTGCACGCTTTTTACGTGCATCATGCGTGGGAGGATGAGCAAACATCCGATGAACCACTGCATGTGGATTCTAAAATAGGAGGAAAGCCACATGGCAAAGAAAATTGCAAAAGTATCAAAGTTGCAGTTCGCTGCAGGCCAGGCAAAACCGGGACCAGCATTAGCTGCTGCCGGCATCAACATGCCAAAGTTCTGCACAGAATTCAACGACAAGACTAAGGATCGTCACGGCGATATCGTTCCTGTCATCATCACAGCTTATGAAGACAAGAGCTTCGACTTCGTTCTGAAGACATCCCCAGCAGCAGTACTGCTCAAGAAGGCAGCTGGCATTGCGAAGGCATCCGGTTCTTCTAAGACAGTCAAGGCTGGCAAGGTTACACAGGCACAGCTCAGAGAAATCGCTGAGTACAAGATGCCAGACCTCAACGCTAACGACGTTGAAGCGGCAATGAAGATCATTGCTGGTACAGCACGCAACATGGGTATCGAAGTAGAAGGCGAGGATAAGAACTAATGGCAGGAAAGAAGTATAAGGCTGCGTTGGCTCAGGTCGATCGCACAAAGACATATGATTACAAGGAAGCAGTCGCATTAGCTAAGAAGCTGGCTGATACAAAGTTTGACTCTTCTGTTGAAGCATCATTCTCTCTGAATGTTGATCCGCGTCAGGCTGAGCAGAACATCAGAGGTGCAATGGTACTTCCGAATGGTACAGGTAAGACACAGAAGGTCTTAGTCATCACTCAGGGTGCTAAAGAGGATGAAGCTAAGGCGGCTGGCGCTGACTATGTCGGCGGAGCTGATATGATCGCTAAGGTTCAGGGCGGATGGTTCGATTTCGATGTCATCGTCGCTACACCTGATATGATGGGTCAGCTTGGTAAGTTAGGTAGAGTATTAGGTCCTAAGGGATTAATGCCAAACCCTAAGACAGGAACAGTAACAATGAATGTTGCTGGTGCTGTTGAAGAAATCAAGAAGGGTAAAGTTGAATACCGTGTTGATAAGGATGGAAACGTCAATGTCATGATCGGCAAGGCTTCCTTCACAGAAGAAGCATTAGCTCAGAACTTCAAGGCTCTCTTTGATCAGCTGGCTAAGATCAAGCCTGCTACAGTCAAGGGTATTTACATGAAGTCTGTAACAGTTTCTACAACAATGGGCCCTGGCATCAAGGTCACAGTTGCTTAAGGAAAACAAAGATAGATACTGCGGTAGAAATACTGCAGTATTTTTTTTTGAGAAATTATCAGCCATCCTAATAAATAGGAGGATAGGAGGCTGGATGCAGATGGATTATCACATTGATACGTGTATAAATATAGTATATAATAAAGTCACAATAAGGAGACATACTATGCAGATAATTCCTATGCGTGATCTAAAAAATACAGTTGAAGTAGAACGCCGCTGTGCAGAGGAAAACGGACCGGTATTTGTGACAAAAAATGGATATGGAAGACTTGTTGTAATGGATATCGAATATTATGAACGTACAATGCAGAAAATGTATGAAGCAAAAATGATCATGGAAGGATTGGGAGATGTAAGAAACAATCGGACAATAGAAGGTGATCAGGCATTAGAAAGCATTAAGAATAAATATGGGATATGAACTTACATATCGTTTAACAAAGTATGCTGTTTCAGATCTGGATGAAATTGTCTCATATATTTCAAACGAGTTATCAAATTCAAAAGCCGCTGCAGACTTTATCAAGCGGTATGAAAAAGTAATTCATGAAATTAGAACATTTCCAAACAGCGGCGCATTGGCAGGTAATGAGTTTCTTCCTGTAATGCATGTAAGAAAAAAGATGATTGATAACTATATGCTGTATTACACAGTAGATCTTCAAAACAATCAGATTGTGATTCTGCGTATCATCTATGCAAAACGAGAATTAACTGATCTGATTAAAAAAATGACTGAATAACTAAAACAAGCTCCTGTCCTATGATTCATGGGACAGGAGCTCTTTATAATCATGAATGACTGCATCAGGTTTCATTTTCGGTATAACTGAGTTGCTGGCATACCAGATTACGGGAACTCCTGCATTTCTGGCAAGTTCAATTTCCAACTCCCGGTCACCGACAACGACCGCATCAAACAAGGAGAAATGATGCTGAGCCGCAGTATCGATAATTGAAGCAGGATCAGGCTTGCGAGGATAGCCGCTTTCCGAAATGATGTATTCCGTAAATAAGAATCCGATATTCTGATATTCGATAGCTTCAACTGCGGAATGATCCCGGTGCGTTAACAGATAATTATGACCGCCGCTGTTTACGACCATCTCTAATACGTATTTTACATTTGGATACAGAAGAAAATCAGAAGGATCCACTTTCTTGATTGCGGCAAGGCATTCTTCAATTCTGCAGTCGGAAGGGTGCTCGGCAAGAATCTCCTGCAGCGCCTGATATACAGTAGTCATCATGCGGTCATGGATCTCCTGACTGGAGACATTAATATGATGTCCATGTAAGACTTCCTGGACAGCCGCAATGGTCCATGGATAGGAATCAAACAATGTACCGTCAAAGTCCCAGAAGACTTCCTTTTTCTGCAGCGAAATATTTGTCATAGGGAAAGTGTATATCAAATCAGGCACATAGTTCAAATGAGGTGAAGTGAAAAGGATATAATAGAACTGGAGGCTGGCCTATGTTGAATATTAATCGAATAAATCGTGTGCTGGCAGAACTGGACTGCGAGCAGATGTTGATTACAGATCCAAATGCTATTTTCTATCTCACTGGAAAGTGGATCTTTCCAGGAGAACGTTTTTTAGGACTGCTCATCAGACAGGGAGAAGAACCAGTCCTGTATTTGAATGAACTGTTCCGTTTTGAGGAGAATCTGGGAATCCAGAAGATCTATATCAAGGATACAGACAACATTGCATCCCTGCTGGCACAGAAGGTCAATCATCATGAGGTGCTTGGAGTGGATAAAATACTGGAAGCGAAGTTCTTGCTGCCGATGCTGAAGATGGGAATTGCAGAAGACTATATCAATGGTTCTTTGGCAGTGGATCATACCAGAGCAGTAAAGGACGAACAGGAAATAGCTGTCATGAGGGAGTCTTCTCGGATCAATGACAAGGCAATGGCTTTATTTAAGAAACTGCCGCACGAAGGCTGTACGGAAAAAGAACTGGCAGATCAGACGCTGGCGATTTATCAGAGTCTGGGAGCGGAAGCGTTCTCCTTTGAACCAATCGTAGCCTTTGGCAAGAATGCTGCAGATCCGCATCATATGCCGGATAATACAGTATTAAAAGAAGGAGATGCTGTTCTGTTCGATGTTGGCTGCAGATATCAGAACTACTGCTCAGATATGACCAGAACCTTCTTCTATAAAAAGGAGCCGGATGAAATTCAAAAGAAGATATACAACTTAGTTCGTCGGGCAAATGAAGCGGCAGAAGAGTATGTCAGACCCGGTGTCAGGCTCTGTGACATCGATGCCAAGGCGAGAGATATAATAACTGCTGGCGGATATGGCGCAGACTTTACGCATCGTCTAGGTCACTTTATCGGCATCCAGGACCATGAATACGGAGATGTAAGTGCCGCTTTTCGGGATGAAGCTGTTCCCGGCAACATATTTTCCATTGAGCCTGGCATCTATAATAAAGAAATACTTGGATGTAGAATTGAAGACCTGATTCTTGTGACGGATGATGGATCTGAAGTAATAAATCATTACCCTCATGAGATAGAAGTGATTGAATGAAGACGAATATACTATTTCATGAAAAATAGTGAATTATTTACGTAAGAAATATGCAAAATTTGATAAAAAACAGGTATTTCGTTGACATTAAAAATAGAAAAGTGCAATAATAACTTAGACCACTAGAAAATGGGGGAAAGAAAACATGAAGAAATTTTTAACAGCAGCAGCAGCATCAGTATTAATGTTTGGTGCGACTGTAGCTCCAGTAATGGCTGAAGGATCCAAGTCAGACAAGATTGAAGTTGCTTCCGCAACAGATAAGAACGGAAATGACATTTCCGGAAAGATCACTGTAACAGCTAACCCAACAAAGACAGCAACAGCTGACGATGTTGCAACAGTTATCGGCGCAGGATATGCAAGCGTTGAGACAGTTGAAGTTACAGCAACAGGAGAAGTCACATTCCCAGTTACAATCGTCTTTAAGGTAGACGGTGCTAAGGATGGAATGACAGGCTATGCAATGCATTATACTGGTTCCGCATGGGAAAAGCTGGATGCTAAGGTTGGAGATGGCAAAATGACAGTAACATTCTCAAGTCTGTCACCTGTTGCTCTGGTACTTTCAACAGCATCTACAACAAAGTCTCCTGATACTTCAAATACAACTGGTATTGCAGTTGCAGGTATCATCATGATGGCTGCTCTTGCAGGATTCGTATTTGTTGCTTCTAAGAGACACGCTTAATTTCTAAAAAAATGTTTATTGAAAAATAGGAAGAGGCGAATCTTCCTATTTTTTCTTTCACGGTCCATTGACTGGAGGATGACACAGAAATGAAAAACAAGAATCATCGCGTTTTGATTATTATCATGATTGTTGCAGCTGTTGCCGTTGCTCTGGCTTTTGGTATTTACTATATAAAAGGGAACCAAAATCAGACAGTTGCAAAAAAGAGCGGCGCTGAAGGCGATTATACCTTAAAGAAGAATGACAGCAGTGCTATTAATTATAACGGCAAGACATATACCTTGAATTCCAATATTAAGACAATCCTGTTCATGGGTATTGACCAGACAGGAGAAGCAACAGATGAAGGATATGGCAAGACTTTGACTGGCGGCAGATCGGATTCCATGATGCTGCTGATGGTCAATCAGACTGACCAGACAATTCGGGTGTTGGATATCTCAAGAGATACCATGGCAGAAGTAGATGTCTATGGAACAGGGAATACATATCTTTCTACGGCTACGATGCAGATCACCATGCAGTATGCCTATGGGGAAGGTACAACAAGAAGCTGTCAGCTGACTGAAAAAGCAGTCTCCAGACTGCTGTATGATGTTCCAATCAATGCATATCTGTCATTGAACATGGATGGTCTGCAGGCTGTTGTGAATTCACTGGGAGGCCTGTCGATGACTATTCCCGATGACTATACAAGCATCGATCCTTCATTTGTCAAAGGAGCGACAGTGCAGTTTGACGGTGCCTTGGCAGAGAAGTATGTCAGATACCGCAATACATCTGAGAATGGAAGCAATAATGGAAGAATGGTCAGGCAGGATCAGTTTGTCAGAGCACTTGCCGCAAAGCTAAAAGAACAGGCAAGCCAGAGTTCTTCCAATCTGCAGAAATTCCTGGATGCCGCAAATCCATATATGGTATCCGACTTATCCGGAGATGAGATCAAACAGCTGGCATCCTGCACACTGAGCGGAGACAGCTACCATATACCAGGAAATAACATTTATGGAAACGGACACGATGAGTTCTGGGCTGATGATGCCGGGATGAAGGAATTGATTGTAAAACTTCTTTACTTGGAACAGTAGCCAGCAGTCTTCACATCGCATCATCCGAATTGTGTTATAGTTATATCTCGTAAGACAAGGAGGTCTGGGACATGCTCTATGATATTCATTGCCACTACATGCCTATGGTAGATGATGGACCAGATACAATAAATGAAACTGTTGAAATGATGAAGATTGCTGCTGATGAAGGCATAGATCACATCATACTGACACCACATTACTGCAAGCCGTATTTTGTAACAGATTCACAGAAGATCTATGATGGATATCGTTTGGTACAGCAGGCAGTGATTGACAATGGACTGAAGACGAGGATCTACCTCGGCAATGAAGTCCATGTCAATGAAGATATGATTGAATGGCTGCAGCAGGGAGTATGCCGCACCATGTCTGATTCGAATTATGTATTGGTGGAATTTTCCAACAATGATCCATATGTGAAACTGAGAAAGTGTGTTGTACAGTTAGTATCGGCAGGATATCGTCCAATCCTGGCACATGTTGAAAGATATGAAGCTTGTCTGGATAAGTATGACAACATCAGAGAGCTCATTGATCTGGGTGCTTACATCCAGGTAAATGCAAATACGTTTACAGGCAGAAGCGGAAGAACAGCGATGCAGTTTGCCAAGACGCTGGTCAAGGATGATCTGCTGGACTTTGTAGCAACAGATGCGCATAATACCAGAGAGCGTAAACCGCAGATGCTGAAATGTGCGGAAGTTCTTGAGAAACTGAGAGACTTGAACTATATCAAGAGGATCATGGTGGATAATCCAAAATGCATTATCAAGAATCAGGAAATATGATCTGAGGGGGAATGCAATGAAAATCAAAGTGAAAGGTTTGCTGACATTGATTGCAGCAGGGCTGATCGTACAGTCCGGCTTTATCTATGTCGCAACGGACCGTACAGCGCCGACGATCAAGTTCGGGGATACGCTGCCGGTATATAAAGGGAATCCAAGTGACAAGGAGCTCCTGTCAAATGTAACAGCAAGAGATGGAAGAGATGGGGATGTGTCCAGCTCTTTATATGTAGATACTGTCAGAGTAACTTCTGATGGAAGCCATGCCACAGTCACATATGTGGCTATGGATAAGCATAATAACGTAGCAAAAGCATCACAGCAGATCACCAGTCAGGCTTCTGCAAAAGCAGAACCTACAAACGAAGCACCGAAGATAACAATGAGTGCAGCCAAGGCGACCATTGGAGTATATGATGATTTTTCTATGTTGGATTATGTAGCTAGTATTACAGATGATACAGATGACAGTACGTACTTAAAAGCACATCTACTGGTAGATGGAACGCCAAATGAAAATGCAGCAGGGACGTATCAGCTGAGCTGCTATGTATATGATTCGCAGGGCAGCAAATCAAATGTTGAGAAATTTACTTTAACAAGACAATAAGAGGGGTAGAACATGAAACAGCAGACAAACAATGAAGTGACCGAGATTGATCTTGTTGAAGTATTCTGGCTGCTTTGGAAGAATATTTGGACATTGATCATGTGCGGTATTATCGGAGCTTTGGTGGCTTTCAGCGGTGTAAAGCTTCTGGTCCAGCCAATGTATAAAGCAACCTCAATGATCTATGTACTTTCCAAGAGCACCAGTCTTTCTTCTTATCTGGATATTCAGTTGGGTCAGCAGCTGACAGTAGACTTTAAGACACTGGCAGAGAGCAGAACGGTTGTGGAGACAGTCATCAATGACCTTCAGCTTGATACAGACTACGAAACAATGACGAAGCAGATCACTGTAGAGAACCCTACGGGAACGCAGATCTTAAAGCTTTCCTCACAGAATTCTGATCCAACTTTGGCAAAGGAAATTGCCAATGCCTGGGCAGATGCAACGGCAGAAAGAATTGCAACAGTCATGTCAACAAGCAGACCAAATACAGTTGATGTTGCCGTTACACCGAAGACGCCGTATAACACAAATCTATTGAGAAATACACTAATCGGAGGACTGCTGGGACTCGTGATTGCAGCAGCGGTCATCATTATCCGTGACCTCATGGATGATACGATTGTTAGTGAAGAAGACGTTACGAAGTATTTGGGCTTAACAACATTAGCATCCATTCCTGTGAACGAAAAAGAACGTACAAAGCGTAAACATCGGAGGTAGATGCCGTGTCTGAAAAAAAGCACAAAAAAATAAAATGGAAGAATTTACTACTCATTGTATTAGCAACGATTATTGCATGCAGCGGTATTTATATTGGCAAGTATTACTATGATCAGGCTAAAGCCAGAGAAGCAAATGAAAAACTGAAGGAACTGGCGCAGCAAGAAACACCGATACCTTCAGCAACTGCGACAGCGACAGCAACTGCACCCGTGATCCCAGTGGACTTTGCGTCACTGCAGGCTCAGTATCCGGATATTTATGCCTGGATTGATGTGCCTGGCACCCAAGTATCCTATCCAATTGTACAGTCATCCAACAGCAATGTAGATTACTATCTGACATATACATTGGATGGTCAGTATCCTAGACCTGGGGCAATCTATACGCAGTATACGTACAGTACAAAAGACTTTGATGGGTACAATGAAGTTGTCTATGGTCATGGCATGAGAGATATGACCATGTTTGGAAGCTTGGTAGATTACCTGGATAACCAACAGTTCCTGCTGGATAATTCGGAGATCAAGATCTATACACCTACAAAGGCATTGAAGTATAAGATCTATGCTTGTGTGGTATATGATGACAGACTGATTCCTGCTTCCTTTGACTTCAACAGTACGTTTGGCAGACAGGCTTTTATTGACAGTATCAATGCCGCATCTGCTGACAGCAGAAGTGTTTATAATCCGAATGTAAAAATCAGTGCAGATGATCATCTAATTACACTGAGCACATGTATTTATCTAGAAACGACCGTAAGACAGTTGGTAGTTGGTGTATTGGAGGACAATTAAGGTGAACGATACAGAACAGATTGAGGTAAAGAACACAAAAAACGGTTATCTGACTATCAGAGATCAACAGCTGCCTTATGAAGTCAGCGAAGAGCTGAAAGTACTGCGTACGAATATTCAATTCTGCAGTGAAGAAACAAAAGTATTTCTTTTGACTTCCTGTATTTCTGGAGAAGGAAAAAGTACAACGGCATTAGACTTAGCAATTTCATTAACAGAATTGAACAAAAGAGTTGCCTTGATTGATGCTGACTTGCGTAAATCCGTTATGGAAGCAAAGGTAGAAAATGGCTTTCAGCATGTAGGCCTAGCACATTATTTATCTGGACAGGTATCTCTCCCGGATGCCATCAACAGAACAAACTATCCAAACTTATATGTCGTCATGGCTGGAAGCGTTGTTCCGCCAAATCCATCAGAATTATTATCCAGCAAGAATATGAAAGCTTTGGTGGATTTCTTAAGAGGTACATGCGATTACATTATTATCGATGCTCCGCCAATCGGAATGGTAGTAGATGCGGCAATCTTAGCTAAGCAGGCAGATGCAGCAATCATCATCGTTGAATCTGGAGAGATCAAGTATAAGTTTGCACAGTCTGCGAAAGAAAAGATTGAAGCAACTGGATGCCCAATTTTAGGAGTCGTTCTGAATAAGGTTGACTACAAGAAGGGTAAGTATTATGGCAAGTACTATGACAAATATTATGGCAACTACTATAAGCATGAAGATAGCACAAAAACAAAGCGTTCCGCAGCAGCATCGCAGAGAAAGAAGAAGAGATAAATTTATACTAGCTGTTCATTCTGTGCAATACTATAAGGTCATTTTGATAAACTGTGATAAACTTATAAAGATATAAATTTGAGGCTTCATCAGGAAGTGTATGCAGGAATGAGTCTTTGATATGGCAGCAGGACAGAGATATCTGAACATCTCAACATGACCATATCAAGTAAGTTGTCTATGTTCCTGAAACCGTATGCCAATCGTACAGTCAGCTTGATCTTGTTGTTCGTTGCCTCTATGCGTGCATTGGAAAGATGATACCTGGCAGTATTGATGATCGCCTCATAATGTCTCCTGATCTTCTTCTGCA